>JGI24730J26740_1001635_pt1 | contig 10992 bp, 10 predicted proteins | sample EPASupsiteSAE347_FD_26740 | JGI IMG/M metagenome (IMG submission 26740)
GATCGGCTTGACAGCCGGCTACGGCGCCGCCCTGTGGTTGGGTGTAATCGACCGTGCCGGCCTCCATAGTGTCATGGAGAGAGGGTTGCTGGCGCTGCCGATGATACCGGTACCGGACTGGAAGTTTCAATGGGCCTTGCTTACCCCTTTTTTGATGACGGCGCTTGTTTCATCCTTGGATACCGCCGCCTGTATCATTACCTGCCAGAAAATCAATCAGTCTGACTGGGTCCGCCCGGACATGGCCAATGTCAGTCGCGGCGTCCTCGCCGACGGTGTCGGCGCAGCCATGTCCGGAGCTCTAGGAACCCTTGGCGCCGGGGTTTCTTCGGCTCACATTGCCCTTTCCTCGGCAACGGGGGCGACCGCCCGTCGCATCGGAATATTGACGTCCGTTGTTCTCCTGGCAACGGCCTTTGTCCCCCCGATTGCGAAACTGTTGTCCCGTATGCCGACGCCGGTAATCGGGGCTGTTCTGGTCTATGCCGCCGCCTTTCTCATCACCTCGGGAATGGAGCTGATCGTTTCCCGCATGCTGGACACACGGCGGATCTTTATGGTCGGTGGTTCCATAATCGTCGGTCTGGCTTCCATCCAGTTGACAGAGCTTATCCGGCAGCTTCCGCCCTGGCTTTACAGCATCGTCGGTTCGCCATTTGCTATTGCTTCCCTATGCGCCATCGCATTGAATCTGCTCTTCCGCATTGGGACGGCGCAGAACGCGTCACTACTTGTCAAGCCTCTACTCACAAGCATCATCGAAACGGTTAGTTTTTTTGAGAGCAGGGGCGCCGCCTGGGGAGCCCGCCGTCAAGTGATTCACCGTGTCCAGTCAGCCGTCAGTGAATTGCTGGAGACAGTGGTTTTAATGGAACTGGCGGAGGGGGATATAGAAATCCTGGCCCGTTTTGATGAATATCATCTCGACGTTATTGTCCGCTATTCCGGCCTGCCGTTTCCTTCGTCAGAGGAATGCCCGTCTCCGGAACAGCTTCTCGCAGATGAAAACGCAATCCTGCGTATGTCCGGGTCACTTATCCGGCAGTACGCCGATCAGGTTGTCTTTGATGTCCAGAAAGACCGGCAGTGTATCTCTTTGCACTTTGAACACTAAGGGAGAACTTTGCATAATCGCGGAAAAATGGTTCGCAAGTAGCGAATCAAATGTTTTTCGCCGTTCCGTGATTGAATTAAACATGCTGAAATCAATCACAATTACGTGCAAACCAAGGAGAAGCGAAAAAGATTTTTGAGCTGCGGCGAAGCCATTTTTCAAAGGTCTCTAAGGATGAGCGGACAACTTGGTTTCAAAAATCTTTTTTACCTTGACTTAGCCTTTTCATCTTCGTATAGTCCCCGCTGTTTGACAGGCATAAACAGCGTTTATAACGTATAAACATTGAAAAGGGAGGAAATGTATGAAGAAGTTACTGACAGTATCATTAGTATCAGCCGTCTTGATGTTTTTCATCGCAACACCCGCCTTGGCCAAGACCACCTGGAATGCCAATTCCGTGTGGCCACCCAAGAATAACCACAGCATCGGTCTGGAAGAATTCGCGAAAAAGGTAAAAACAGCAACTAAGGGAGAACTGGAGTTAGTGGTCAGCTCCGGAGGCGCGCTGGGATACAAGGGTCCGGAACTCCTGAAGGTCGTCCGCGACGGTCTTGTCCCGGTCTCCGATATGCTGATCAGCGGGGTAGCCGGAGATGAGAAACTTCTCCAGATCGTCACCCTCCCCTTCCTGGTCCGTAATTTCGATGAACTCCATCTCCTCCTCAACATCTCCCGTCCGTATTTCGACAAGGTCGCCCAGAAATGGAATCAGAAGATTCTTTATACTGCCCCCTGGCCCGGCGCCGGACTGTGGACCAAAAAGAAGGTCACCACCCTGGCCGACCTGAAGGGACTCAAGACCCGCACCTATGACAAGAACGGCGCCCTGGTTATGGAAGCCGTCGGCGCCACGCCGCTGGCCCTGCCCTTCAGCGAGGTATATACCTCCCTGCAGACCGGCGTCATCGACTCCGTCATGACCTCATCCCCCACCGCCGTGGACGCCAAATTCTGGGAAGTCCTGAAATACTTCGAACCCCTGAACATCACCATCGCCACTAATATGGTTACGGTAAACCAGAAGGCCTTCGACAAGCTGCCCAAGGCCCAGCAGGACGCCCTCGTCAAGGCGGGCCAGGAGATGGAAAAGAGCATGTGGGCCGGGGTAAAGAAATGGGATGGCAGCATGGTCGCCATAAGCAACAAGAACGGCATCCAGACCGTAGCCCCCTCGAAGAAGCTCGTTGCCGAACTGGAAAAGATCACCGAAGGAATCCGGGCAGAGTGGCTGAAAGGAGCGCCGCCGGAGGCACAACAGATATACAAGGAATTCAAGAAGAAGGTTAAAAGGTAACAGAAGGTATTTATTGAATATCTATGGCAAGCTAAGGGACCCCGGAGCGAGGTCTGCGGGGTCCCTTTCTATTGAGGGGCATGAAGAAAATAATCAATTTTATCGACAATTTATCGGGATTCAGTGGCTGGGTGGCAGGAATTATGACGGTCATCGCGCTGGTCCTCGTCGTCGCCGAGATAATTTGGCGTACAGGCTTTTCGAGCACCCTCTACATCAGCGACGAGTTTGCCGGCTACCTTATGGCCACCCTGACCTTTTGCGGCCTCGCCTACACGCTCCGGGAGCGGGGTCACATCCGGATGATGATGCTCCCCCATTTCCTGAAAGGAAAGGGGCGGATCATCTTTAACATGGTCTGCTTCGTTGTCGGCTTTGCTTTTTGCATCGCCCTCACCTGGTTCACCTACGTATTTTTTCTGGATTCCTACGTCAGCGGGTCGAAATCAATGCACGTCTCGGGGACCTACCTGGCTATCCCCCAGTTTTTCATGCCCTTAGGATCCTTCCTCATGACCCTCCAATTCCTCGCCGAGTTTCTCAAGGGCGTGGCCATGCTCCGGGGCGACACGGAGGGGCTCCGCATTCATGAGGAAACGGACGAGTTGGGAAGATAAGAAATGGGGAGGATTTAACTTACAATGGACTTCGGACACGTAGCGGCCACGATTATCGGCCTCCTGATCCTCTTCATGGGTGGCTCGATCTGGATCGGCATCGCCCTTTTCCTCGTCGGCATCGGCGGTTTTTTCTTCTTCAGCGATGTTTCCTTCGGCTCCATTCTTGCCAACATCGCCTGGAACAATACAAACGGGTCTTCCATGATGGCCCTCCCCTTCTTTATCTGGATGGGGGAAATTCTTTTCCGGAGCAAGATCTCGGAAAACCTCTTCAAGGGCTTGTCGCCATGGATGGATGGCATCCCCGGCCGTTTGATTCACGTCAACATCCTGGCCTGCACCTTTTTTGCCGCCGTCAGCGGCTCCTCCGCCGCCACGACGGCGACGGTGGGCAAAATAACCGTTCCGGAACTGACGAAACGTAATTACGATTACGACCTCTCCATCGGCTCCCTGGCCGGGGCGGGGACCCTCGGTTTCATGATCCCCCCCAGCATGGTCATGCTCGTCTATGGGATCATCGGCGATGTGAGCATCGGGAAGCTCTTCATTGCCGGTTTCATCCCCGGCTTCATGATCGCCGGCATGTTCAGCGCCTATATCCTTGTGCGCTGCCTGATAAATCCAAAATTGGCCCCCCGGGGCGACGACCGCTACACCTGGCGGGACCGGATGGAGGCCATTCCCGCAATCGCCCCCGTAATATTTTTGATCCTGGCCGTCCTGGGAAGCATTTACATGGGTTGGGCGACGCCGACCGAGGCCGTGAGGCTCTTCGTCGGGGTGGTCGGGGCCCTCTTTTTCGCCGCCCTGACGAAGAGCCTCACCTGGGATGTCTTCAAGGTCAGCCTGATCGGTTCCGTGAAGACAAGCTGCATGATCATGCTCATCGTCATGGGGGCGGCCTATCTCTCCAACGTCTTCGGCTTCCTGGGGATTACCCGGGCCCTGACCACCTACGTCATCGAGATGGGCCTCTCCCCCTACACCCTGATCATCATCCTGACTGTTCTTTATCTGATCCTCGGGTGCCTGATCGACGGCTTTTCCATGATCGTCATGACGGCCCCCCTGGTCCTGCCCCTTATCGAGGCGGCCAAGTTCGACACCGTCTGGTTCGGCATCTATCTCGTCCTCATGATCGAACTCGCCCAGATCACGCCGCCGGTGGGGTTCAATCTCTTCGTCATCAGCGGCCTCAATAACGACAGCCTTTTCAAGATCGCCAAGGCCGCCCTGCCGTTCTTCTTTATTATGCTCCTGGCCACGGTGCTCTTAACCGTCTTTCCCCAGATAGCACTTTTCCTGCCCGGCATGATGAAATAATTCCGATTCAAAATCAAAGCGCTATCTTCGTTGGCATCGTCATCGGCTCCTCGACGTATAAACAATACGCCTGTGTCGCCTCTTCCTCGCCGCCTTGATTTCATCTTTGCTTTGGAATCGCAATAGGCTTATTTGTAGTCCTTCAAAACCCGTCCGAAACCGGCGATGGCATTACGGATTGTATCGTCATCAACACAGTAGGCAATGCGGATATGTCCCGGCCCACCGAAGCCGCTGCCGGGAACGGTGAGAATCCGCTGCTTCTGGAGGGCGCGGGCGAAGGCGACGTCGTCATCGATGGGCGCCCGGAGGAAAAGATAGAATGCCCCTTCCGGCTTCTTCACCGTATATCCCACGGAAGCAAGGCCGTCGCAGAGAAGATCGCGTTTCCGTTTGTAAATCTCGACGTCCACCTTCAGACCCTGAACCCGGGCAATCACCCGTTGCATGAGAGCCGGGGCGTTGACAAAGCCCAGCATACGGTTACACAGGACGAGGCCGCCCATAATGTCATTGATATGCCCGCATTCGGGATGAGCAACGATGTAACCGATCCGCTCCCCTGGCAGGGAGAGGCTCTTGGAATAGGAGAAGGCCATAAGGCTATTCGGATATGCCTTCAGGATACTGGGCACCTTGACACCGTCGTAAACAATATCGCGATATGGCTCATCGGACACGAGATAGACGATGTTACCGTATTCTCTTGATTTACGACTCATAATGGCGGCAAGTTCATGTATGGCGGCGTCATCATAGACCTTGCCGGTGGGGTTATTCGGCGAATTGATAAGGACAGCTTTTGTTCTTTCATTGATCCCCTCTTCAATGGCCTGCAAATCCAGGGAAAAATCTTCATGGCTGGGAACAACCCTGGTAATGCCGCCGCCGTTATCGACATAAAAACGGTACTCGACAAAATAGGGGGCGGGAATAAGGACCTCGTCACCGGGATTGAGCAGGGTCTTGAAAATGACGTTCAGGGCCCCGCCGGCGCCGACGGTCATGACGATATGATCCCGCAAAAGGGTCAGATCATGCTCCCGGGAAAGAAAGTCGGCTATGGCCTCCCGTGTTTCGGGATAGCCGGCATTGGGCATATAGGCGTGCTTCCCCGGAAGATCCTCTCCCACGACCAGGCGCAGCTCCTTTTTAAGCTCCTCCGGCGGTTCGACATTGGGATTCCCGAGGCTGAAATCAAAGACATTTTTCGCCCCGAACTCCATCTTGAGTTGAATCCCCTCTTCAAACATCCTTCTTATCCACGATGACTGGGTGATAAAGCCTTGAATCTTCTCCGCAATAGCCATATTAGGCTCCTTTCTTATCCTGAACTATGTTAGGCTTGCTGCGTAACACAACAGAATTGTTCCGTCAACGCTGCTCTTGCCTCATATACTCTGATACTGCTAATCTTCGTTAGCATTCGGATGATCGCTTATCCGTAGTTCCAAACGTCGCGGATGTCCGCAAGGGGAATCACCTGGACTTTTTCGGTGAGACGATAAACCGCTTTCCCAGGATAGACCACCCATAGCCGCTCCAGTTTGAGGTCTTCAACGGCCGTCTTCATGGATCTGGTCAATCGGGGGGCGTCTTCATACTTGAATTCCACGCCCCAGTTTCGTCCCCCTGCCTGCCAGAAAAGGTCTAATTCCGCGCCGGCGTGGGTATGCCAGAAATAGAGGTCCCCATCTTCCTTGTCCAGTGCTCGGCAGACGCAATCCAGGGCAAAGCCTTCCCAGGAGGCGCCGAGCCGGGGCGAGGCGTGCAACTGCTCCGGCGTTTCAATGGACAGCAGGGCATGGAACAGCCCGGAGTCGCGCAGGTATAATTTAGGCCGCTTCACCAGCCGTTTCCCGATGTTGGCGGACCAGGGCTGGAGGATGCGTACCATGAACGTGCCTTCCAGGATATCGCTGTATTTCCGGACGGTCATGTCGGAGACGCCGAAAGAGCGGCCCAGCTCCGCATAGTTCAGGATCTGGCCGTGATAATGGCTCAGCATGGTCCAGAAACGGCGCAGCGTCCGGGCGGGGATCGTGATTCCCAACTGGGGGATGTCCCGTTCCAGGAAGGTCGACACGTATTGATTCCGCCAGAGCAGGCTTTCATCATCCGACGCTGCCAGGAAGGAGCGGGGCAATCCCCCGCGCTGCCACAGGGCCTTGACGGCCCCGGGATCGATATCGCTTAGGCGGAAACCGCTTAATTGAAAATATGCGATCCTCCCAGCCAATGATTCCGAGCTCTGGCGAATCAAATCTCGGGAGGCGCTTCCCAGGATGACGAACTTGCGATCTTTTTCTTGATCCACCAGGTAGCGCAGGAGGGGAAAAAGATCGGGTAACCGCTGGATCTCGTCAATGACGATGAGCCCCGTCAAGTCTTCGAGGGCAAGCTGAGGCTGTTCCATGCGGGCAAGATCCTGGGGGTTTTCCAGATCGAAATAGGAATCAGCGGCGAGCGTCCGGGCCAGCGTCGTTTTTCCGCACTGCCGGGGGCCAAGAATTGCTGTGACGGGAAACATGGAAATGAATTTGGTTAATTTGGCCCGATCCGTTTTTCTGTCTATAAGGTCCATGGTTGTAGCCTACACAATTTACATTGAAATATCAAGCTCTGTGTTTGATATTTCAACAATTACTCCTAATAATACCATTTGTTCTCCTGCCTTTAATTATTTCTCTTCAGCATATTTAGAACCCGCCTGTAACATCCGGTGTCAGCTACTTTGTTATCCGATCGGATTCGCTGACATTTTCTAACAGGCGCTGTTCCCGTTCCAGTTCCGCCCGGAATTCTTCTTCGGTTGGGAGCACGAGCTTGTATTTGCCGGCAAAAAGCTGCTCGTTCCCTTGCAGTACAGAGTAGCGTATTACTTCGCGCTTTCCGGCGTCGTCATAATAGACAACAATTCTGCGACCGTTTTTTTGTGTGTACGGACATGGGATTGCTGCCTTATATATTTTCTTGGAAGTGAAGAACCGTGGCTAAAAGAATAAATGCTTTTCGTAAATATTTGGCTTTATGAGGTTATAAACGTCAATCTCCGAGTCTTCGTAGCGGCTCCAAATAATATGAGAAATAAAATCGGCAAATTGGAGATTCAGACTCGCCTTGCTTTCTTGGGAGACGTGCCTGATCACCGTGGCGCTATTCAGCTCAAACCAGAGCTTTATTTGTAAATAGTCTACGAGACTGTTCCCGCTGGAAACTTTAATGGTTCTTGGGTCCGGGATAAAATCCTCCATGGCGGTATGGTTTGTCAAATGACCAGCCGAGATCTCCGCTTTCATCAAGATATACGTTCATGATTTACCAAATAAAAAAAGCGGTCCCTGAGACTGGTGCGCTTACATCGCACTTATGACGCCTTGCGGCCTCACAGTTTCCCCAGGATTTACCCGCTTGCTTGTTACACTAAGCAAGTCGGGTTAATTTGTCAACTAAAAAGATTCCATTACACCATCAAGAAACTTGACATTTCCGCTGGGTATCTTTACATTGGTGGCAAACAAGGAGGCGCTACAAGATGCCGATCTATGAATTCAAATGCATGAAATGCGGACAGGAATTTGAAAAAATATTCTTTTCCTCCGACAGTGATGAGGCCGTTCCCTGCCCGGAATGCAAGTCGAAAAAGACCCGCAAGATGATGTCTGCCTTTGCCGGGGGCAAGTCGGGCTGCGGTTCCTGCGCCGCCACGAGCTGTGCCCCCTCTTGAGGCCACTGACACCATCATGACCGTGGGTCATGACAATTTTTCCATTGCTTAAACCGGCAGAATCAATTATAAGGAGCCGGCTTTTCACAAAGTATTCTGAAAGGAGTTCGGCAGTATGAATATTCTTATTTTTGGACCCAATGGCAGCGGCAAAGGCACCCAGGGAGCGATCGTCCAGAAGAAGTACGGAGTCCCCCACATCGAGACCGGCGTTATCTTCAGGGAAAACATTAAAAAAGGCACGGATCTTGGCAAAAAAGCAAAGGATTTTATTGACCGTGGTGAGCTCGTCCCCGATGAGATCACCGTGCCTATGATCCTCAACCGTCTCAAGGAAGCGGATTGCGCCAAGGGATGGCTCCTGGACGGTTTCCCCAGAAATCTTGTCCAGGCAGAGGCCCTCTGGAATGCTCTGGTCAAGGAAAACATGAAGCTCGATTTCGTCATCGAGATCATCCTCGACCGTCAGACCTCAAAGAACCGCATTATGGGCCGGCGGCTCTGTGCGACGGACAACAACCACCCGAACAACATCTTCATCGACGCCATCAAGCCGGCGGAAAAAGACGGCAAGATGGTTTGCCGTGTCTGCGGCTGCGAGACCCTGACGGCCAGAGCGGACGACCAGGACGAAGGGGCCATCGACAAGCGGCACAACATCTATTACGACACCAAGACAGGCACCCTGGCCGGGGTGAACTACTTCAAAGAACGGGTGAAGGTTATTGAAGTCAGTGGCGTGGCAGGCGTGAAAGAGGTCTCCGAAGACATCCTTAAGAAGCTGGGATAGATTAAGAAAGCAGGTAGGGCGAGAAGGAAAGATAACTTCTGGCCCACCCCCACCCTAACCCTCCCCCTGAAGGGGAGGGAACAAAAGTGACCCGCCCCTCCTTGATAGGGAGGGAATAATAGTGACCCGTTTCCCCCTGAAGGGGAGGGAAATTTGATAGAGGTTCACGGGCAATTAACTGATCACTGAGCCCTCCCTTTTTTGGGAGGGCTCTTTATATTGAGAAACATGGATTATATACGAAATTTCAGCATTATTGCCCATATAGATCACGGGAAATCAACCCTGGCGGATCGCCTTATCCAGCATACCGGCGGCTGCGATGCCCGTAACTTCCAGGATCAGATCCTCGATAATATGGATATCGAGCGGGAAAGAGGGATCACCATCAAGAGTCAGGCCATCTCCCTTCCTTATACCGCCCGGGATGGGAATACTTACAACCTGAATCTCATCGACACCCCCGGTCATGTGGACTTCAGCTATGAAGTCTCCCGCTCCCTGGCTTCCTGCGAGGGGGTTCTTCTCCTTATCGACGCGGCTCAGGGGGTACAGGCCCAGACCCTGGCCAATCTTTACCTGGCCATGGAGCACGACCTGGAAATCATCCCGGTAATCAACAAGATCGATCTTCCCTCTGCCGACGTCGAGCGGGTTATCGAACAGATCGACTCGGAACTGGGGCTGGACACGGATACCCACCTTAAATGCTCGGCCAAGGAGGGAACGGGGATCGAGGATATTCTGGAGGCCATCGTTCAGAGGGTTCCCCCTCCCCTGGGCAATCCCGAGGCGCCCCTGTCGGCCCTCATCTTTGACGCCCAGTATGACCCTTTCCGGGGCACGGTCATCCATTGCCGGATCATGGACGGGATGGTGCAAAGCGGTGACATTATCCGTTTCATGTACGGCGGGGCCACCTACAAGGTCGAGGAAGTAGGTCATTTTCTGCTTGCCCGCCAAAAGCGGGAACGTCTGGCGGCAGGGGAAGTGGGCTACATAATCGCCGGCGTCAAGACCATCTCCGATGTCCGGACCGGCGATACGATCACCCTGGAGAACCGGCCCTGTGACAAGCCCCTCCCCGGCTTCAAGGAAGTCAAGCCCGTCGTCTTCGCCTCCATTTATCCCATTGCCTCCGACGATTATGAAGACCTCGCCGTCTCTTTAGAAAAGTACAAGCTCAACGACGCCTCCTTCGTCTATGAAAAAGACGCCTCTGTTGCCCTGGGGCAGGGCTTCCGCTGCGGTTTCCTGGGCCTCCTCCATCTCGACATCGTTCAGGAACGGCTGGAGCGGGAATACGATCAATCCCTGATTCTTTCCGTCCCCAGCGTCCGCTTCCGCTTGACCCTCAAGGACGGCACGGTCCAATATGTTGACAACCCCTCTCATTATCCTCCCCAGATGAGTATAGACAAGGGGGAAGAGCCCTACATCCGGGCCGCCATGATGATGCCGGAGCGTTATCTCGGGGCCGTCATGAAGCTGTGCCAGGAAAAGCGGGGCATGAATTCAAGCCTGAATTACCCGGGACCGGGAAGGGCGGAATTGATTTACGAGATGCCCTTATCCGAGGTTATTTACGACTTCTATGACCGCTTCAAATCAGTCAGCCAGGGATACGGATCATTTGATTATGAGCTTATCGATTTCCGGGACAGCAACCTGGTCCTCATCGATATCCTCGTCAACGGCGAAAAAGTAGACGCCCTCTCCCAGATCGTTCATCGCGATCGGGCGCGCGCCTGCGGCCTCCAGGCCTGTGAGCGCCTCAAGGAGGAGATACCGAAACAGATGTTCAAGATCGCCCTGCAGGCGGCCATCGGCGGTGAGATCATTGCCCGGACAACCATTTCCGCCTTCCGCAAGGATGTGACCGCCAAATGCTATGGCGGCGATATCTCCCGCAAAAGAAAACTTCTGGAAAAGCAGAAGAAGGGAAAGAAGCGGATGAAGATGATCGGCAACGTCAGTATCCCCCAGAGCGCCTTCCTGGCCGTCTTGAAATCAGATACGGACTGAATTGATTCAACAACTTACCCCATCCCCACCCCAGCCCTCCCCTTGAAGGGGAGGGAGTTTAATGCGAGGTCCCCTTGAAGGGGAGGGAAAATA
>JGI24730J26740_1001644_pt1 | contig 10949 bp, 10 predicted proteins | sample EPASupsiteSAE347_FD_26740 | JGI IMG/M metagenome (IMG submission 26740)
CGTTTCCCGCCGATAGCTCAACCGTCGCGTGAGATTATGGAAGCCGTCGACAGGCGATGGAAGGAGTTAGGGATTATGGGCAACGAAAAAATGGTGCGAGAAGGGGGTTGCCTAAAATAAAGGAGGGGTGGAATAGAGTCTAAACACCTCTTTCAGTTGGAAGCCATCCTGAAGGATGGGGCACGGACTGAATAGTGAATTAAATTGTCCGGGATATCGGGTGAGTTGGGGCATGTTGAAGAGAAAAAAGGGTTATAGAGTTGGCTGTTTAAGGAGGGAGAATGAAACTGATTCTTGATGCAGGTTCAAAGATAACCAAATGGATGTTTGTTGTAGCGGGCTCAGCGCTGACATTCATTATGGGGATTACGGTGGTAGATGTCCTTTTGAGGGCATTGGGCCACCCTTTCGTGGGTACTTATGAAATCGTAGCTTTTGCAGGGTCGGCCGTAATAGGGTTTTCGATCCCATTAGTGTCATGGGAAATGGGACACGTAAGGATCGATTTTTTACTGGCGAAGTTGCCGAAGCGGGGCAGGATGCTGATGAATATTATAACAAGGGTGATGGTTATAATCCTCTTCATTTTGATAGGGATTAACTTTTTTATGATCGGACGCGAGTTTTACGACGCCAGGGAGGTAACTGCTACAGTCAATATACCTCTTTATCCCTTTCCTTTCGGATTGTGTGTTTGCGCCTTTATCCAGGCGTTTGTGATATTTTGCGATATCCTGAAAATACAGGAGGGAAAATATGAATGAAATGATGGCAGGTGCAATTGCATTGATTATCCTCCTCCCTCTGTTTGCTACCGGGATCGAACTGGGTTTTGCCATGGCTATCGTGGGATTCCTCGGATTTGCCTATACGGTCTCATTCGAGTCGGCGTTGAATCTGTTGGGCAGGGATCTTTACGACGTATTCTCATCGTACGGATATACCGTCTTCCCGCTATTCATTATGATGGGCCAAATTGCTTTTAACTCGGGCATCGCAGTTAGATTATACGGGGTGGCCTATAAATTCGTCGGTCATATACCCGGAGGGCTGGCAATGTCAACTGTAGCTGGAGCGACGGCCTTCAAGGCTCTCTGTGGATCATCAACGGCGACCGCGGCCACATTCGCAAGCGTTGCGATTCCGGAGATGGACCGGTACGGCTGTGACAAGAGATTGTCAACCGGAATTGTTGCATCGGTCGGTACGTTGGGATGCCTCATTCCTCCCAGTGTTTCCTTGATTATCATGGGGATTATTACAGAGCAATCCATAGGAAAATTGTTTATGGCCGGGTTGATGCCGGGGTTGATAGTAGCATTCTTTTTTATCTGTATCATCTATGGCTGGGCGAAGATAAATCCTGCCATTGCTCCCAGGGGAGCGAGAACTCCATGGAAGGAGAGAATCAAATCGCTTCCGGAGGTTTTTTGGGTGATGATGATTTTTGCGTTTGTTGTCGGTGGAGTGATGACAGGGTACTTTACGCCTTCCGAGGCGGGAAGCGTAGGAACCTTCGGAGTTCTTGTGCCGGGCATCTTCAGGAAGGAGATGACGTTCAAGAAGTACGTAAAATCGCTGGGAGAAGCATTGCACACTGCATGCATGTTAATGATCCTTGTAGCAGGATCTATTGTCCTGGGTCATTTTATCGCTGTGACGAACATACCGCAAGCCATAGCCGGTTGGTTGGCAGGACTTGCAATAAACCGTTATCTGATCATGCTTATAATCTGTATGATCTATCTGGTGGGTGGATCCTTCATTGATGATTTGGCTTTTATGATTCTTGCAACTCCCATTTTTTATCCTGCAGTATTGAAACTGGGATTTGACCCCATCTGGTTTTGTATGGTGATTTCCGTGACGCTTATGATAGGGGTAATTATTCCGCCCGTAGCCATCTGTGTGTTTGTTGTTAATAAGATCACCAAGGTACCTTTCGGAGTTATCTATCAGGGGATACTTCCCTTTCTTCTGGCTATGATTCTTTGCGGTATATTATTGTTTATCTTTCCGGATATTGTTCTATTCCTTCCCAAACTTGTCGGTAACTGAAGATTGATGTTTGACGGAAGAATTTGACATTACAAAGAGGAAAGAAGCGAAGTAAAAATATCAGAATCGACCGGAGGGTGAAGGAGGTGCAGGAAAATCCGAATTTTGTTAAGAAAAAAACGGAGTAAAAGAGGAGGTTCCGGAGTGTCAACATGTAACCATATTTTAAAGTCAGGACAAAAAATTAGCAAGGAGGCCTATATGAAAAAAAGTATGATTTGGTTGTTATGTGCGATGATTTGCCTTATCGGTGTTTCGATACCGCAGTATGCTCAGGGCGCAAACCCGATAAAGCTCAAATACAGCATCTATTCTCCGCCCACGCACCAAATGGCCGTACTGGCAGGCCAGTATTGTGAAGAAATAAAGAAAAGAACTAATGGCCGGGTAGAGATATCATTCTATCCGGGCGGAACTCTGACAACAGCGACAAAGGTATTCAGCGGGGTAGTTACAGGGATTTCCGATATCGGAATGTCAAATATTTCCTATACGCGGGGGCGTTTTCCCCAAACTGAGTTGCTTGATCTGCCGGTTGGGTTCCCCAGCGGTTACGTAGCCACACAGGTAGCATACGAATTCTATAACAAGTTCAAGCCGAAGGAATTCGATGGTGTACATGTGCTGTATATGCACGGATGTGGCCCGAATGTGATCAATACATCCAAGAAGGCCGTACGTACGCTGGCAGATATGAAAGGCCTGAAACTTCGGGGGACAGGCAGAGTAGCGGATATTGTAAAAGCCCTGGGTGCAACCCCAATCCCGTTAGAGATGGCAGATATGTATGACTCAATGAGTAGAGGCGTAGTAGGTGGAGTGCTTATATCGACAAATATTCTCAAAGACTGGAAAATCGGGGAATTGGTGAAATATTGTACCCCATCATGGAAGCTCGGAAGCGTCTATACCTTTTATGTGGTAATGAACAAAAACAAATGGAATAGTCTTCCGGAGGATATAAAGAAAATCTTCAATGAAGTAAATCAGGAGTGGAAAGATAAAACGGGTATTGCCTGGAACCAGATGGACATTGACGGCATTGAATTTATGAAAAAGAATGGCGGGCAAATGGTAAATTTTTCGGATGAAGAATCGAAACGCTGGCAAAAGGCGGTTGAGCCCCTTATCGATGCATACGTGAAGGATTTGGCGGCATTGGGTTATAAGAAGAGCGATATAGAGGGAAATATCCAGTTCATCAAAGAAAGAATTAAATACTGGAGAGACAAAGAAAAGGAATTAAAAATCGCAACACCATACTAAAACATTGCCTGTCGTGAAGTACTGTGGTAAAGTAAACGGCGAAACAGAGAAGCAGCGAAGATCGGATTATGGATCTTTGCTGCGGTGTACAGGAATTTAAAACAATTCATTGAAAACTTGGCGAAAAAGGCGAGCTCTGCGAAGTTTCGACGGAAGTGGACTGGGAGTGTGAAATTGTCGGAATGACGGGAAAAGTGTTCGATTTAAAGAGCCCGGCACTACTATTTCGAGAGCATAAAAGGTTACAGTATACCCCTATTTACAGGGGGTTCTGCAACATATTTACGGCCCTCGCCGGCTTTGGATCCGCCTGTCGACACAACCCTGGAGGGAATTGTTTCCGTATATCGGGCACTAATCAAGAGACCAGGGGGGTTTTCTGTTTCCATTTGGCAAAAGGAAGAAGTTTGTTTTTGTAAAAAAATGTCGTATACAAAATTTTAAAGGAGGTTTATATGGGTGACATTAAGTGGGATTACACACAATATCCCGGCTACAAGAAGTACCCCAATCTCTGGAAGCCCATTCAGATTGGCAATGTAACCGTTCCCAACCGTATCAAATATGCGGCAACCGAAGACAACCTGAATGACAAGGAAGGCTTCATTACCGATGTTGATATCGCATACATGAGGGAAAGAGCCAAGGGCGTTGTCGGAGGCATGTGCTGCATGCAGGGCGTATACATGGACGAAAAAAGACAGGGACAAGGCTATGTAGGTATGGCAGGAGCATGGCACGACAAGTACATCCCCGGCTTAAAAGCCATGGCGGACGCAATCAAGGCGGAAGGCGCAGTATCGATGAGCCAGTTGATGGACTGCGGCCGCGTAGGCGCAGTAGAAGTGGATTACATCCATGCGCCGTCATTCGTCCCGCAGAGACTCAGGGTCTTCAAACCCGTCAAAGAAGCAATGACAAAAGACGAAATAAAACGGGTTGTCATGCAGCATGCAGAAGCCGCATACAGGCTGACCCAGGCAGGCTTTGAAATTATCGAAATCTCAGGCATAGTCGGATACCTTCTCTCGAATTTCATCTCAAGCTATACGAACAAAAGAACCGACGAATACGGCGGAGACATCCACGGCAGAATGAAAATCGTCGTAGAATGCATCCAGGAAGTCAAAAAGGCTATCGGAGGCCGTCCCATGGGAATCAGGCTTTGCTCTGACGAACTGCTGGACGATGTCCGTGGAAACACACCCGAAGAATCAATGATCGCCTATAAGATCGCTGAAGACGCAGGCATCGACTACATGAGCGTCACCCTCGGCTGGCAGGAATCAATCTACCCCGTTATCAGCAGGGACATTCCTCAGGGCAAATGGCTCTTCCTCGCAGAACGGGCAAAAAAACACATAAAAGTACCTGTCGAGATGGCATACAGGCAGTTCAACCCTGCAATACCCAATAAAGCAATCGGCGACGGCATCCTCGATGTCTGGGAAATGTGCCGCCCGATGATTGCAGACCCGCTCCTTCCGAAAAAAGTACTCGAAGGACGCGAAGAAGAAATCGTACCCTGCGTAGCATGCAACGTCTGTCTCGCAAGACTCTTCCGCGATGCCCCGATGACATGCTACATCAACCCGGTATGCGCCCATGAAAACGATCCGGCATACCAGATCACCCCTGCAGAAACAAAAAAGAAGGTAATGATCATCGGTGCAGGCGCTGCCGGCACGGAATGCGCATGGGTCGCAGCAGAAAGAGGACACGAAGTCCACGTATACGACAAGCTGAATGAAGCCGGCGGCACGCTCCTTGAAGCCCGCAAAGCACCCTACGGCGACGAGGAACTCTTCTACCAGATAAACATGGCAATGGCAAAAGGCAAAAAAGCAGGCGTCCAGTATCATATGGGCACGGAAGTAACATCTGAAATGGTCGATGAAGAAGCGCCCGACACGGTTATCCTTGCAGTAGGACCGAAATACATCAAGGGAACCGCCCCCGGTTTCGATAGAGCCAATGTTGTCGGCGTCCTCGATGTACTGGCCGGCAAAGCCGCAGTAGGCGAAACGGTTGTTGTCTGGGGAAACAAAAAACCGGGCGTCGGCGTAGCGCTCCTCCTTGCCAAACAGGGAAAGAAAGTAACACTTGTAGGCAAATCCAAGGACTTTGCGATCGACATCAACCCCTCCTTCAGATGGCGCTATAATGCCTTCTTAAGACAAAACGGCGTTACCGTTTACAACGATTGCGACATCGCAGAAATTACCGACGGCTATATCACCGCAGTAACCTATGACGGGTATAAGATCCCCATAAAGGCAGATACGGTGGTGTGCACTGAGAGAGCCCCCAATCAGGACCTTAAAAATGAAATAAAAGACTTAGGCGTTGAGGTGCTTGAAATAGGAGACATGGTGATACCCCGCAACCTGTCAAGCGCAGTACATGACGGGTATAAAGTAGGCCTGAGGATATAAAACTAAATGAAGGAGGATAGTTATGCTTGTCATTGATGCAGAAAAAGAGATAAGTCGTATATGGAGAGCATTGCACGCCGCTCAAGATAACACTATAAAAACGTTTTATCAATGGCGTAACGCTGCCGTTGAACTGCAGCCGGATGCAAACCCGTCTGAGATCGCTTTAAAAGGATGGGAAGCTATGGCCAAAGATATGGGAAAAGGATTCCTGCCGAGACTCAGCTTCTCTAAAGGAGAAGAAGCCTTTTTAAAACAGGTCGCAGGACTCTACGTAAATGTCTGGCAGGGCTTCGGCGCGGTTGTAAAAATCGAAAAAGGCAGCAATCCCATGGAAGCATTCATAAAATGGGAACGGTGCCCGTGGCCGTCGTTTGCAAAAGACTATGGCGCCCCCTTAAGCGAAGATGTAAAAGGATGCGACCTTGTCCTTCAGACAACCCTCGATTTGGTAAACTCTTTTATGAACACGAACTTCAAGATTGAAACTCAGAAGGCCATTCCGCGCGGCGAGGGTGTGTGTCTGAGAAGACTATACAAACCATAAAGATAACGGGAGGAGGTATATATGGCTGCTCAGGTTGATCCAACAAAATGTAAGAAATGCGGAGGGGTAATTCAACCCCTGTGCGTAGAGGCATGCCCTGATGAAGCAATCAGGGTCCAGGGAGACAGGATCGTGGTAACGGAGTTCCTCTGCGAAGACTGTAATGAATGCGGTTTTGTCTGTCCCGACCATGCTATCAGCATACCGCTCGACAAAGTGACCTTTTAGCAAGGAGATTCTATGAAAGTAAAAAAAGTTGACCATATCTGCATTGCCGTGAAGAATCTTGATGAAGCAAGAAAAATCTGGGAACCGATCCTCGGAAAAACAAAGCCTGACGATGCCTATATCGATGAGCCGGAAAAGATCCGCGTCGCAAGATACTGGGTGGGAGAAGTGGGCTTTGAACTGATGGAGTCAACCACGCCGGACGGAGATGTTGCNAAGTTCATCGAGAAGAAGGGCGAAGGCGTGATGATCATCAGCTTCAATGTAGATAACACACGGGAGTGCATGGCAGAGCTGAAAGGGAAAGACTACCCCTTTATCGGCGGCGCCAGGCCTTTTCGCGACTGTGAATTCGCCTTTATTCACCCCAAAAAGGTGAACGGCGTGTTGCTGGAACTGATAGACTATAAGTGGAACGAGTTTAAGAAGTAAAAGCTGATTTAGAAGGATAAAATTAAGGGTGGCGAAGTCTGCCACTCTTAATTTTTATCTTTTCTGTAGTCTGCAAGACAGATTAAACATGGGAGAGTGCGTATGAGCTCAAAAAATGTGCTTTATAAGACAGCAAAGAACCCTCTGCTGCTTAAACCCGATAAACCTCTTCCCCGCTCGGTTGCCATGATCGGTGCAGGGACAATCGGACCGGATATTGGCTATTATTTAAAAAGTGCCCTACCCGACATCAAGCTCTATCTCATCGATGTTGTGGAGGAACCTTTAAAAAATGCGGAAAAACGTCTTGCAGGTTACACAAGCAAGGCGCTTGAGAAAGGGAAGATAAAAGAAGACCTTGCCAAAAAACTTCAAAGTAATGTTTTTTATACCAGTGATTATAATGCAATTAAAGATGTTGATCTTGTTATCGAGGCGGCTACGGAAAACATCTCCCTTAAGCAAAAGATATTTGCCCAGGTAGAAAACATAGTCGGCGAAGATACGATCATTACCTCCAACACAAGCTCTATCCCGGCAGACAGAATCTTTAACAAAATGAAAAGGCCCGAAAGGTCCACGGTTACCCATTTCTTTGCACCGGCATGGCGCAGCCTCCCGGTTGAAGTGATTACATGGGAAAAGGTCGATCAAAAGGTCGTTGACTACCTTCTATGGATGTTTGCCGCCACAGGAAAAATACCCATCATGACCGACAACGCCATATGCTTCATGCTCGATAGAATCTTCGATAACTGGTGTAATGAAGCCGGCTACCTTCTCGGTAATGCAACGGCAAGCGAAATCGATCATGTTGCTGAAGAGTTTGTATTTGCAGGGCCTTTTTATGTGTTGAATATGGCAAACGGCAACCCTATAATCTACGAAACAAACTCCCTTCAGATGGAAGAGGGTTCATTCTATAAACCATCGTCGATCTTCCTCTCAGTCAAAGAGTGGCTGACGGCAAGACCCGGCACAAAGATGGAAATATCACAGGAAAAAAAGAATGCCATAAGAGACCGTCTTTTGGGTATCGTTTTTTCACAGTCCTTCGATATAGTCGATCGGGCAATAGGCACGCCTGAAGATCTGGAGTTCGGGTGTCAGGTTGCGCTCGGTTTCCGTAAAGGACCGTTTGATTTTATGAAAGATGCAGGTGAAAAAGAGGTCGATAGGATTGCAAAGACCTTTATCGGTGATAGAGGGGCATTTCCCGGCCCAAAACAATCTATTGCCGATTATCAGAATTTCCAGCGTTATGTTCTCCTGGATGATATCGACGGGGTTAAAGTTATCTCCATACGTCGTCCCCAGGCAATGAACGCAGTTAACGATGAAATGAACGATGAGATCGTCGGGATACTGAAAAAATACAAAGACGATCCGAAAACAAAAGGATTCATCATCACGGGATATGGAACCCAGGCATTCTCTGCCGGGGCAGATATCGGGAGATTTCCGCAGATGCTTGGAAATCAGATCGAATCTGCTGCATATGCAAGAGGACGCGCCGATATCCAGCAATTCATGGATCAGTTTGATAAGCCGATCGTGGCAGCACTCAACGGTATCGCGATGGGCGGCGGTCTTGAGATCGCAATCCGGTGTCACAGTATTGTAGCTATATCGAATGCAAAGCTGCAATTTCCGGAAATCACCCTTGGAATCCTGCCCGGTATCGGGGGATGTATCGTCCCTTACAGGAAATGGCCTAAAGGGGCAAAGATATTCCATGAAATGCTCTGTCTCGGAAGGATGATCAATGTTAAAGAGGCATCAGAAATAGGCATGATCGATAAAGTGGCCGACAACTATTTTGACATGATCGCTGAGGCGGTTAAAGAAGTCCAGAGGCTTTCAGGCAACATACCGAAGATAACCGACGGAAAAGTCGAGATACCGGATGTTGTAGTACCTGATGTACCCCTTGCAGGGAAGCTTCAGTTGAGCAAAGAGGCTGTCTCTATCGTTGCTGAAACGATCAGAGCCGGGGCTGCGACAGAGAAGTTTGCCGACGCCCTTGAAATAGGATACAACGGGTTCGGCGATATCGCCTGCACCGATGCTGCAAAGGAAGGAATCTCCGCCTTTTTGGGGAGAAGACGACCCGTTTACACAAAATAACAAGGAAAGTGGAAGAAAGGAGGCTAAATTGGTAGGTATTACATCATTTGGAGCATATATTCCTTTATTTCGGTTAGACAAAAAGGTGATAAGAGGAAAGGGTGAAAAGGCTATCTGCAATTTCGATGAAGACAGCGTGACTATGGCTGTCGAAGCTATAAGCGATTGTCTAAAAGGCGCGAAAAGAGATACCGTTGATGCCCTCTATTTCGGTACCACCACTTCTGTCTACAAAGAACACTCGGGCGCCACAACGATAGCCATGGCTTCTAATTTCCGTGAAGACGCTTATACGGCTGAATTCGGCGGCTCATTAAGGGCAGGCACTGCGGCATTAAAAGCTGGTATAGACGCCGTAAAGGCCGGTTCGGCTAAGACCGCAATGATTGCTGCTGCCGATTGCAGGATGGGCGTTCCCGGTACATCCCTGGAGCAAAACTTCGGTGACGGCGCTGCGGCATTTCTTATCGGTGATACCGACGTGGCAGCCGAGATCGTTGCCGAATATTCGGTATACAGCGAGATAATGGATCTCTGGCGCATTGACGCAGACCGCTTTGTCAGTAATTGGGAAGATAGGTTTGTGGTGGAACAGGGGTATCTCCCTACAATGGGGAAGGCCATAACGGGTATCATGGCCAAATACAATTACAAACCCTCTGACTTTGCAAAGGTGATCTTTTACAGCGGCGCAGATCAGCGCAGGTGTGCCGAGCTTGCAAAAGCCTTAAAATTTGATGCCCAGAAACAACTCCAGAACCCTATGATGGAAAATATAGGCGATACTGGGAGCGCATCGGTCCCTATGCTCCTTGCAGCTGCACTGGAAGAGGCGAAAAAAGATGATCTCATTCTTGTCGCAAGCTACGGAAACGGCGCTGATGCCTTTGTCTTCAGGGTTACTGAGCACATTGAAAAAATACGCGGTAAATCCTTGGGGATAAACAAGCATCTTGCATCCAAGCGGATCATGACAAATTATATGAAATACCTTGAGTGGCGGGCATTATTACCCACCGGAAATACGGCGGGTCCACATGCAGCATACTCGGCGGTTGCCGCAAAAAGAGAATACCATAAAAGTATAGGCCTCTACGGCTCTAAGTGTAAGGCATGCGGATACGTACAGTATCCTCCGCAGAGGGTATGCACCCATTGCCAGACAAAAGACCAGATGGAGCCTTACAGCTTCGTTGACAGGATTGGTAAGATATTCACCTACAATCTCGATTATATCACCCCGCGCGTTGAAGTGCCCACCGTTACCGTAGAAGTCGATTTCGAGGGCGGCGGGAGGATACAATGCTATCTGACTGAAGTTGATGTGGATAGGGTTGCCATCGACGTCCCTGTTGTGATGACCTTTAGAAGAAACAGGCTGTGGGAACAGATAGGACTCAGAGAGGGTGTGTATATTTATTTCTGGGAAGCCAAGCCGCTTAGGGCATAAGTTCAAAGAAAAGGAGCTAAAAATGGTAAGTATTAGAGATAGAGTTGCCATAGTCGGGATGGGATGTACAAAGTTCGGCGAGCTATGGGATAAGAGCATTGAAGATATTATTGTCGATGCCAGTTTCGAGGCTTTTGAAGATGCGGGCTTAGGGCCTAAGGATATCAACGCGGCGTGGTACGCAAGCCGTGAGTCAGGTTTTACCGGCGCCCACCTGTCCCGTGCATTAAAAACACAGTATATACCCGTGACAAGGGTCGAAAACTTCTGTGCCGGTGGGCAGGATGTGCTTCGCAATGCCTGCTTTGGCGTCGCCTCGGGTGTATATGATATCGCCCTTGCCGTCGGCGCAGAAAAGACAAAGGACCATCACGGCGGGTTCGGTCTCTTTATACAGGAGCCGCTT
>JGI24730J26740_1001651_pt1 | contig 10917 bp, 6 predicted proteins | sample EPASupsiteSAE347_FD_26740 | JGI IMG/M metagenome (IMG submission 26740)
CAAAACTTGATTTCAAGCAATCTCTTCTCCGTGTCTCCCTCCACCTCCGTGGTGAATCCTTTTCTTCTTTTTTATCGCGGTACTGAATGTTTAAGGTACTATCATTTGAATAAACCACTGATTAACACGGATAAACACTGATTTATGCCGTTATCCGCGTCAATCCGTGTGCATCCGTGGTTGGTAGTTTCCCGCCTTTTAACCAATTCAATCTTTCCAGCGGTACCATGCCGTAATTGTAAAAATTGCAGCCGGCCAGTCCTTGCTTTTCCGCCAATTTCAGCTTGGCCGCCAGATTTTGACGCGACGGCGTCGCACGGTCGAACAGTCTCAAGGACAAAACGATTTTTTCCGGCTTAAAATATCGCTTCGCGTAACGTATCTCCCCTTCCACCTTTTCCGGCTCTTTTTCTTCAATCCGCAACACATAGCGGTCAATATTTTCTTCCACCCCAGCCAAGTCAATCCCTTCCAATACGCTCATGTTTACCGGCGCAAAAACAGGGCCGAAATAATCCAGCCTCATCTTCCTTTGCGCCGTTATCCGCCGCGCCTCAGACAACAAATGCCCGACCCGTTCGCAACGCATTTTCAAATACTTTTTCATGCCGGGCAGTTTTCCAAGTTCCTCTATTATTCCGCCGGATGCAGCCGTTTTGCCCCTGCCGCATTCTCCGATGCATTCAGCTATCCGCCGCCTGACAGCCCCCGCCAGACGTTCAACGTCAATCCCACGTTTTTTAGCCGCCTTCCGGCATGAATTGCAGAAACACAGTCCCAACAGCGCCGAAAGTTTTTCGCCCACGGTTACACCGTAAAATTCATGGTGATATCCGTGCTCAAAGCCGGAATAAGAAAATGACTCCAGGAATATGCCGCTAACGGCGTAACGCGAGGTAAAATCGCCCAACAAATTCAAAACATATCCGGCGGCATGCTCGTTCATCGGGCACAGGTAATGATAATACGGGTCGCCGAAGGCGTTGCGCGCCACAATGTCCGGATGCAAGAAACCAAGCCTGCTGTTATGAAAACACACGAACCAGGCTGTAACGTCCAGACCAAGTTTCTTTGCCCTTGAAATGATCTCACCCATCAGGTCCCGACTGTCCGAAATCAAGTTAGGCGACAAAGCCGCAACTGTTGTCCACGTCTCATGCAGGGCCTTCGCTTGCGAAGGCCGTTCCGAATCCGATGCAAAACGGCGGCGAGCAAGCTCGCGCCCTACATGAACTTTGAAATCCCCATACCTCAAGTCAGCATTAAAAATAGATGCAACCGCCGGCTTTAGTCTTTGGCCGGCATACCGCGCCCCATCCGGCTCAAAATACACAACCCCGTCCTCCGGGTAATAAATCCGGCGCTTCGGATTATGCGGCAGCAAAAACCTGCCCGCATGATAGGCCATGGCCACGATCACCTCCCGGCACCCTGCCGCCTTCACCCGTTCCAGCACCGTGTCCACCCCTTCACCCAAATAATCCCAGGCATATGTGTATACGGCTTTTCTCATACAATAGGAATTCTTCATTATTTTGTTGCAAAAACAACAAAATAGTGGTGACATTTTGTGCACTTTCGTGACATATTGAAACCAAGACTAACATCAATACACCGTTCCACGCCGCATCCCGCCGCCAATCTGCCATTCGGCGTTAAAGGGGTCGGCCATTACCGGCTTCCACCGCAATTCAACAGCAACGTTTTCAGCACCGATTTTGTCGAGGTGTTTTGGTGTGTTTCCGGCAAAGGAAGAATCCTGGTCAACGGGCTGGAACACCAACTGCGCGCCAATCAGGCGGCAATTTATTTTCCGAACATGGAGCACAGGTATTTTTCAACCGATTCCGAGTGGGAGCTTTACTGGTGGACGATGGACGGCGAACTGGCGCCGGTTTGGGCATCCGCTTTCGGTTTCGGCGCCGGAATTTACAAAGACATAGGAATCGCGCCGGCCGCATTGTTTCGCCGTCTATTCAAGGAATTAAGTCTCCCGACGCTGTCCGGCGAATGCCGGGCAATGACAACGGCAATTCATTTGCTCGAGGAAATGCGTTTAAACGCCTCGCGGCTCGGCGGCAGGGCAATGGATAAAATGGAGACCGCCGTTGATGAAATTCATGCCGACTGGAAAAACCCGAAATTCAGCGTAAAAAGCCTGGCCTACGGCTTAAAAATGCACCGTTCAATACTCTCAAGGCAGTTTAAAAAATCATTCGGCATTCCACCAAGCGAATATATCATCCGCATGCGCCTTCAGCATGCCATGACCATGCTTCACGAATCATCCAAATCAATCGCAGAGATATCCGAATCCTGCGGCTGGCCAAACCAGCACTTTTTCTCACGCTTGTTCAAAAAAAGGTTCGGGAAAACTCCGTCGCAGCTACGACGCAAAGGCGGCAGGGTCGCCAGCCAAAACCAGCGGACAGCTTGACGCTAAAACTTCTCCGCAAATTTGCCGCATGTTGCAACGGAACAATCCAAATAATGGCAAAAGCATCAGCGTGACGGCTTTTTTGACTTGGCTTCTGTTTTCTTCGCTTCAGTCCCCCTGGCCGCGATGTTGCCGTCCACCACGTCCAGTTGGATGGAACTACCTTCGGGCTTTGGGCCGGCCAGCAGCACGCGCGCGATCGGCGTTTCTATCTTTTGCTGGATGAGGCGTTTCATGGGTCTGGCCCCATAGACCGGATCGTAACCGTTGTTGACGATGTAATCCCTGACCGCATCCGTGATTTCCAGGTTCACCCTGCTTTCAAGCAACCTTGCGCACAGTTCGTCCAACTGTAAGTCCGCGATCTTCCGAAGCTCGTCGCGCGTCAGCGGCTTGAAAAGCACCGTCTCGTCAATTCGATTGAGAAATTCAGGACGGAACTGGGCGCGCATCAGTTTCAAAACTTCCTCCCGCACTCCGTCCTTGATCCTGCCATCCCGGTCAATGCCCTCCAGCAACAGCGGCGAGCCGATGTTGCTGGTCATGATCACGACCGTGTTCTTGAAATTCACGGTGCGGCCGTGCGAATCCGTCAAGCGGCCTTCATCAATCAACTGCAGCAGAATATTGAAAACATCCGGATGCGCCTTTTCTATTTCATCGAACAAAATCACTGAGTAAGGCTTGCGGCGCACGGCTTCGGTCAATTGTCCGCCTTCCTCGTAGCCGATGTATCCCGGCGGAGAGCCGACCATGCGCGAGACGGTATGTTTTTCCATGTATTCGCTCATGTCAATGCGCACCATGTTGTTCTCCGTGTCGAACAGGGCCGCGGCCAGAGCCTTGGCCAGTTCGGTCTTGCCCACTCCTGTGGGACCCAGGAAAATAAACGAGCCGATCGGCCGCTCCGGATTTTTTATTCCGGAACGCGCCCGCAACACGGCGTCGGCCACGGCCTGCACGGCTTCGTCCTGTCCGATCACGCGTTCGTGCAGCACCTGGTCCAGCCTGAGAAGCTTTTCGCGCTCGCCTTCCAGGAGCCGTGTCAACGGGATCTTTGTCCAGCGGGAAACGACCTCGGCGATTTCCTCCTCGGTGACTTCCTCCCTGAGCAATTGACCTTCATTGCGCGCATCGCCGGAAGCCTCGGCTTTGCCAAGCTCTTTTTCAAGGGACGGCAAAACGCCGTGCCTGATCTCGGCCACTTTTTCAAGGTTATAGGAGCGTTCGGCCTCCTCGCATTCGCGTTTCGCCTTCTCTATTTTCTCCCGCAAAATCTGCTTGTTTGACAGGGCCTTTTTCTCGTTTTCCCATTTGGCGCGCATGGCGTCGCTCTTCGATTTCAACTCGGCCAGTTCCTTGCGCAAAACCTTCAGGCGTTCCTGGCTGGCGGCGTCCTTTTCCTTCTTAAGGGCGGTTTCCTCGATTTCCAGGCGCATGACCTTTCTGGTTATCTCATCAAGCTCGGCCGGCATGGAATCAATCTCGGTCCTGATCGAGGCGCAGGCCTCATCCACCAGGTCTATCGCCTTGTCCGGCAGGAAGCGGTCGCTGATATAGCGGTTGGAAAGCGTTGCCGCGGCCACCAGCGCGGCATCCTGAATTCTCACGCCATGATGGATTTCGAACCGCTCCTTAAGGCCGCGCAGGATTGAAACAGTGTCTTCAACCGAAGGCGCGTCCACGACTATGGGCTGGAAGCGGCGCTCCAGGGCGGCATCTTTTTCAACGTGTTCCCGGTATTCATCCAAAGTAGTGGCGCCGATGCAATGCAGTTCTCCCCGCGCCAGCATGGGTTTCAGGATATTGCCGGCATCCGAAGAGCCTTCGGTCTTTCCAGCGCCGACAATGGTATGCAGTTCATCTATGAAAAGAATTATTCGGCCCTCGGCAGACTTGATCTCATTCAAAACCGCCTTCAGTCTTTCCTCGAATTCGCCGCGATATTTTGCGCCGGCCAGCAGGGAAGTCATGTCCAGGGCAAATATGGTGCGGTTCTTGAGACCTTCCGGAACGTCGCCGCGCACAATGCGGTGCGCCAGCCCCTCGACAATGGCGGTTTTGCCGACCCCCGGCTCGCCGATCAGAACGGGATTGTTCTTGGTTTTGCGGGACAGGATGCGGATGACGCTCCTGATTTCCTGATCGCGGCCGATCACCGGATCAAGCTTGCCCTTGCGCTCCAAGTCAACCAGGTCAAGCCCGTATTTCTGAAGGGCCTCGTATGACGCCTCCGGGTTGGCGCTGGTCACTCTCTGGTTGCCGCGAACGGACGAAAGGGCGTTCAACAGTTTCTGGTGCGTTACTCCAAAATCCCTGAGGATTTTACCGGCGGCCGTGGCGCCGCCTTCGTCAACCAGCGCCAGCAAAATATGTTCGACGGACAAATATTCGTCCTTCAGGCGTTTCGCCTCGTCGGAGGCCTTCAACATAATGCGATTCAACCGCTGGGTGACATATATTTTACCGGCTTCAGTTGAGCCTCCGCTGACTTTCGGACGGCGATCGAGTTCCTGCTCGATCCGCGCCTTCAATTCGGCGGCAGATACGCCCATCATTTCAAAGAGGCGCGGCGCCAGCCCGTCCACCTGTTCCAGCAAGGCAAGAAAAAGATGCTCGGCGTCAAGTTCCTGATGTCCGTTGCGCAAGGCCAGGGTTTGGGCGGCCTGCATTGCTTCCTGTACTTTTTGTGTGGCTTGATTTAAATCCATGGTTAGTTGAAATTTATCTGAAAACACCTGCCGTTACAACAAAGAACTTTCGCGCCCCAAGAGAGCGCGAAAGTTCTGTGCCACCCCGGACATAATCTCATTCCCATCCTCGCCTCATTTAATCAGCAAAATGCATGCCAAAAATAAAACATGCCTTTAACATTATTATCATCTTAATCTGCAATATATTACAAATTCAGATTAAATCAGCAACCATCAGGGCAAGAGTGACAAAACAACTCTCAACAAAGGCAGAGCGACAAAATGTCACAACCGCCCGAGCGCAGTTTTGCGTCGCCATCCCTGTTTGCACCTCTGAATATTTTGAGTACAGTATGTCCGGCACCAAATATGAAATTAAAAAAAATCTACGGTGGTGGCGGCGGCGATAATCGAGACGCTCGTTTCGCTGAATCCAGAATATCCGAAAGTCGACAAGGAAAAGCTGAAGGAGCTTGAAAAAGCCAGGCGCGCCCTGACCAAGTCCTGAAATCTGCGCCTGCCAACCCCGCCGTCCGCCCGGCTAAAATACACAATCAAGCCTTCTCACCGCAGCTCATAAATCGCGCAGGCCTCGCGCCGCGGATATCGCCCATAAACAAAAAGATATTTTTTTCCCAAGTCCGCCAGGTAAACGCGATATTTCCCTTCGCCGAAATTATTTTCCCCTTCGACAAGAACGGCATTTGCGGGGATTCTTTCCTTCCAGGGCATTGCGGAAAAAATCCCGTGCTGCGCGCTCAAACCCCATTTGAGCCATTCGTATCCCAGCGTGCAAAGCAAATCCTGCCCGCCGCAGCCGCGCACGAACCTTTCAAGCATCCGGAAACGCTCTTCAAGCGCCGGAGCATTTTCCGGCAAAGCCGCGCCTGCGCAATGGTCGGCAAATTTTACAATGAAATCCGGAATCAGCCTGTTGGCGGCGGTCAACGAGCGTTTCAATTCCCTGGTGTTGTAAAACCAGTCGGTGATATTGGAAAGTATTTTGGCCTTCAGCATGTCCGCCGAACTCATGGCGGAGGTTTTAAGGACTTCATACGGCGGCTCGGGAGCGCAAACAATGCCCCACTTCTCCATCTCAGCGCCCAAACGTGTGCCCGGCAGAATTTTCAGGGATTCAAGCTGGATTTCATCCGGCTCCATTTTCACAAGATCCCCAAGGTCATGATACAGGTCAGCGATGGACGCCTCCGGCAGACCCGCAATCAAATCAACGTGCACGGCCGGTTTTTTCATCCGGCACAATTTTGCAAGCGCAGCCAGCGATCGCTCAATCGCCCCGAACCGTCCGAGCGCCTTCAGGGTGTCCGCGCGCATGGTCTGAAGGCCGATTTCAAGATGAAACTTTCCCGGCGCGGAAGCGAGAAACTCATTCATCATTTCATCCGAGAGGCGCGCAGGATCAATCTCCAGATGGAACCTCACCCCCGGAAATTCCGTTCTCATGATCCTCAACAATTCAAGGCACCTTTTTGTATTTTCATTGAAAGTGCGGTCAACGAGGCGTATTTCCCCAACCCCGGCGGCGGCAATACTGGCCAAATCAGCGCGCACACGCTCCAATGAAAAAACACGGACGCGCTCACCGGCGCTGGTGCAGAAGCCACAATGGTTGGAACAACCGCGCGACGTTTCCAGAAGGAGGAAGGGCTTGAAAAAATCAGGCGATGACTTACCATTGATATCACAATTGCCATGCATTAAATTAGATTCATACGGCGAGGGAATCTCGTCGAGATTCTCAACCGTTTCGGCCCGGCCGTTATCAATGTATTCTTTCCCGACAAAGGCGCATAATCCTTTTATCCCTCTCCATTTCTCGGGTTGGTCATTACACGCCAGCCAGGCCGGGAAGGCAAGCTCTCCCTCGCCACGGATGAGGGCGTTTATCTCGCGGATTTGTGCAAGAAAACCAACATTGTCCCCGAGGAATTCCGGGCCGCCACCGATGACCCGGCAATCCGGACGCAACGCCTTGAATCGCTTGATGAATGAAAGCAGATATTGGCGGTTGAAAAGATAAAACGAGGCCGCCAGAACGTCAGGCTCCAATTCCAAAACGCGCTGAAGTTTCAGGGAAAACGAATCGCTCCTGAGAATTTCAACCTCATGCCATCGCCAGCCGGAGTCTTCCGCATATGCGCGCAGATACCAGCCGGCCAGATTGGTGTGGGAATAGGAGGCGTTCGCGGCCAAAAAAACGATGGTACCCTTGCTCATAGCCGAGAACTCCAGTAAAACCAAAAAAAAATTTTACCGCAGAGACGCAGAGGGCGCAGAGACAAAGCAAAATTAATATTCTTATTTTTGACAAACGAAACAATTCTTCTTCTCCGCGTTCTCTGCGTCTCAAGCAAAGCGAGCGGTTAAATTCTTCTCGAATCCGTCTGCCACAGGCCGATGGCCGGATTGGAAATGTAGAAAATTTCCTCGTTGCCGACCTTTTGATACCCGTCCCTGAGTTTAGCGGGATCGTATTTGGCAAGGCATTCATTCAAGTCCGCGTACTCGAATCCGGCATTTTCAATCTCTTCCCTTTTCAATCCGCCCGTGGCGTAAATGATCCTGAACCGGCCCTCGCTGGAACCGTGTATCAGGTGCGCGGCCGCGCCAAGGCTCTGGCGCAAATCCTCGTTTTCAGCAACGGCCTTGAGCGTGGCCGGAGTGCCTCGATATCCATACTTGCGGATCATCCGCTCATTGACTTCCGCCTCGCCGAATTCCACCAGGCCAGGCGCCAGAATCAGCAATTCGCCATTGTCCGCAATGGCCATGCGCGTGCGGTATATGGCCTTGTTACCGAGCCACGTGCTCTTGAATTCCGCCGGGTCAAGATAGACCACAACTTTCTTCAACGGCTTTACCCTGGTGATATTGACTTTCTGACTGAGCCTGGCTGCCTCCTCAAAACAAGACAAACTTTCTCCGGCATAAAGCCCCCTGGTCACCAGGCCGCAATTATCGCCCATTGATCGCACGGTCAATATATATTTTATCGGAAAGTTGTTCAAATACCTGGCCTCGGCCTCGTTGAACAGCTGCCGGACCGGAGTTTCAATCCGCCCCATGATCTTTTCCATATTGCAGACCGCGCCTAGAAAATGGCTCTTGTTGATCGTGTCCGGTCCGGCGCAGCCGACCAGCAGATTCTTGTTTCCACCCGCCAGCCCCACCACCTCATGCGGCACGACCTGGCTGACGGAAATTATGGCGTCATATTTTCCCTCCACGATTCTGCGGTCCAATTCCACCCGCACCGGGTAATCAACCCTGCTTCCGCTCAATTCCCGCAGCCTGTCGGAAGATATTTCGCCCAGAGAACACACGCCGTGACACCAGTCATGAACGTGAATTTTTTCCCTGGGAATGCCGGGAAACATCTGTTCCATTTCCGCGTTGGTCATGGGCCTATGGGTTCCCAAGGCCGGCAGAAGATCCATGGCAACATTCTTGGCGAGCAGGCGATAAAGGACACAGCAGATTTCACCGGCCCCGGAATGAAACCGCGAAAAATCAGGCGGAATGAGCAAAATCCTTCTCGCCGAGGCAGGAATGGCCGAGATAAATGCGCGCAGCAATTCCTCCTGTTCCGCAGCTGTAATTGTTCTTTCCGGACCGCCTTCGGCTATTATGTTTTTCATTGATTTACCTTCATCACCGACCAAAACTACCACCTTCCCCAATTTTAATCCAGCCTGAATTTTACTTGAAGAATATGTTCCGATGATATATTTTGAAAACCAAAAAGCGCTATTGAGGTGATTTTAATGAAAAAAGTATTGATTCCGACCAAACTTGAAAGTATCGCCCGGCAAACCCTCGAAAAGAGCGGCGGCTACCAGGTGATTCAGGACGACAAGACCGAAATCGGGGAACTCTTCAAGCAGCACGCCGACGCTCACGCCATAATCGTGCGCAGCGAAAAAATCACTCCTTCCCTGATGGACAAGCTTCCCTCATTGAAAGTTATCGTGCGCGCCGGCAGCGGCTATGACACCATAGACATAAAATACGCCCGCAAGAAAAAAATAGATGTCCTCAATACGCCAGGCGCCAACGCCAACGCCGTGGCGGAAGAAGTCGTCGCGCTCATGCTGGCCGATGCCCGGCACGTGGTCGCCGGCGACATAACCACCCGCTCCGGCAAATGGGAAAAGAAAAAATTCATGGGCCGGGAAATTACAGGAAAAACCGTGGGCATCGTGGGCCTGGGAAACATCGGCCAGTTGGTCGCCAAACGGCTCTCCGGATTCGAGGTCAAACTGCTCGGCTTCGACCCGCTCATCTCTCAGGAAAAGGCCGACGCCATTCAGGTTGACCTGTTGCCCCTGCCGGACCTTTTCGCGCAGTCCGATTACATCACGCTCCACATTCCCGAAAACAAGGAGACAAAGGGTCTTATCAACGAGGCACTCCTTTCAAAAATGAAGGAAGGCGCCACCCTGATCAATTGCGCCCGCGCCGGAATTATTGACGAAAACGCGCTACGTAAAGTAAAGTCCGAAAAGAAAATTCATTACCTGAACGACGTCTATCCAAAAGACGAGGAAGGTAAAAAAAGCGTGGCCGACATTGCCGACATCATGCTGCCGCACCTGGGCGCCAGCACGGTCGAGGCCAACACCAACGCGGCCAAACGCGCGGCCGAGGAACTTATCGAACTCGACGAGGAAGGCCTGAGCAATTTCATCGTAAACCGCGAAGTGCCGGCGGGGCTCAACGAGGCGTACGGTCGCCTGGCCTACGTCCTGACAAAACTCTGCCGCCACCTGGTGGGAAGCTCCACCAAACTGGCTGCCATTGAAACCTCCTTTTACGGCTCGCTCAAGCCTTATGGCAACTGGCTTATGATCCCGATAGTAAGAGCCTTGGGCAACCTTGACGATCAGCCCACCGACCACAAGGAAGCGCTGCAATACCTGAAGGAAATGGGCATACAAGTCACCAACCGTCCGGTTGATTCAGGCAAGGGATTCGAAAATTCCATGACCATTGACCTGATCAGTTCCGTCGGTTCCGACAAGTTGAACCGGATCAGCGTGCGCGGAACGGTCACGGAAGGCATCCTGATGATTGCGCGGATCAACGATTTTGACAAACTGTACTTTGAACCCAGAGGACCCACCGTATTCTTTATTTACGACGACCGGCCCGGCGTGCTGGGCCAAATAGGTTCCGCCCTGGCAGCCGCCGACATAAACATCGAGGACGTGCGCAACCCGCACCATTTGAAGGCGAACCAGTCACTGGTGATCATGCGCGTCAACAAACCGCTGACGGAAAAACTGCTGGCGGAAATTTCCGGCAAGATCAACGCTCTGGCCTCGTTCTATTACGATTTCGGGTAAAATCAGGGGAAACTCTGGCGCGCCATTTCGGCACGCAACTGGTCCACGAAACACTTGAAATCCGATACGTCCAACGGCGCCAGTAGATAATCCGGCGAAACGTCAATTTTTAAGCGCGAAAGCAGGAAAGAAATCATTGCGGGATCGAGTCCGGCTTCTTTACGCCGCGCGGCCTCCCAATAATCGCGCACAAAATAACCATGAAGATGGAGAAAGTAAAGATCCAGCACGTCTTTTAACTCGCAACGGTTAATCAAAGTGCCGATTTTATTGACCATAATTTCCCGAAGGGTGTCCACGCGAATGCCGTCGAAGTCATTTTTCCGTTCGTCAATTTGCGGTATTCGTTCAATCACGAAATCGAGAATTTCCGATTCCGACTCGCGAGCTATCTGGTAACGATGAAAATCCGGCGAAGCGG
>JGI24730J26740_1001656_pt1 | contig 10902 bp, 8 predicted proteins | sample EPASupsiteSAE347_FD_26740 | JGI IMG/M metagenome (IMG submission 26740)
GCAATGGCCCGCTCTGCACGGAAATCCTGGGCAAAGCCCAGCAGCGCAAACAGGATCACAATGGCAAAGATAGTGGCGGCATCCTTGAATGATCCCACCAGACCGGAAACCACCGCAGCGGCGCTCAAAATCAGGGCCATGGTGGAGGTAAACTGCTCCCAGAGGATCTGCCAGGGGGTACGCCCGGCCTGCTCGGTCAGCTCATTCTGACCGTACTGCTGTAGACGACGGTCAGCCTCATCTGCTGCCAAACCGCTCTCAGCAGCTGATTGCAGCGCTTCCAACGCCTGATCAACACCCAGGGCATGCCATACTGTCTCAGGTTTTCTGTTCATAGCTGACAGTATACCACCAATGCTTCACTTTTCAGCCGGATGATAGTACACTGCCGACCATGAGCAAATCAGCCGCTGTCCTGTTAATCTGTTTCACCGCTGCCATTCTGGGGTTTGCCACCTGGCAACTCTTTCTTGGCAGGTTTGAGGCCGCCTTTTCCGCCCTGCCCTTTCTGGTAATCCTCTACCTGTTTGTCGCCCCCTGGAAAAAACAGATACCACGCAACGAACAATCTTAATCTGGAGTATCCCGATGTCTGTATCCCGTTTCTTTGGCGCTATCATCCGCCATCCTCGTATAGTGCTGGCCGTTGCCTTGCTGTTGGCCGCCTTGTCAATTGTCTACACCTCTCAAAAGCTGGAGTTCCTGACCGGCCGTGATGATCTGATGCCCCGCCATGCCGCCTTCCAGCAGGATTATCAGGCCTACCGGGCTGCCTTTGGTGATCAGGAAGAGATCGCCGTGGTGATTGAAGGGGCTGATCCGGCCCTGGTCAGCCGTTTCAGCGATGCCCTCTATGCACGATTGTCCCAGGAAAAGCGCCTATTTCTGGAGGTGCTGTACCCAGGCGGCATGCCCTATTTCCGCCAGAACGGCCTGCTGTTCAGCTCCCTTGATGAGCTGAAGAGGATGGCCAGTACCCTTGAGATGGCCGGTCCGGTACTACAGGACCTGGCAGCCGCCCCGTCGATCCAGACCCTGTTCAGCTCGCTGACCAATCAGATCGATGACTACCTGAAGGCGCCATCACCTGCCAAACTGCAACGCCTGAACTTCATGCTGGGCACGCTGGACAAAGGCTTTGCCGGGTTTGACGGCAAAAAGAGCGCCCTGTCCATGGACTCGTTCCTGACCGGCGGTGCCGATGGTAAGCCTTCTGCACTGGAAAACGCCGGCAGGCAGCAGGTACTGGCCATCCGCCCCCTGAAAGAGGCCGACAGCTTTGTACCGGCTGAAAAGGCGATCAAGAAAATCCGTGAAGAGTTGAATATCCTGCGTCAGAAAGCCGAATTCAAGGGGATTACCGCCGGGATCACCGGCGTGCCGGTGCTGGAGTACGAAGAGATGGCCACCAGCATGGATGACATGACCATCGCCTCGGTCCTGTCGCTGCTGCTGACCGTAATCCTGCTGCTGTTTGCCTTCCGGGGGGTCAAAAACACGGTTGCCGCCATGGTTGCGCTGCTGATCGCCATCAGTATCGCCTTTGGCCTGGCAACGCTCTTTGTTGGCCACCTTAACATCCTTTCCATGGCCTTTGCGGTCATGCTACTGGGGTTGGGGGTGGAATACAGCATCCAGGTAGTGCTGCGCCATCAGGAACTGCTTCAGCATGACAACTTTGAAACAGCACTGCAGGAGAGCCTTGTTTCCAATCTGCGCCCGGTCCTGCTGGCCTTTGCCACCACTGCCCTGGCCTTCCTGACCTTCCTCTTAACCGACTTCCGGGGCATTGCCGAGCTGGGCCTGATTGCCGCCATGGGGGTCTTTGTCTGCTTTGCAGCCACCTTTACCGTACTGCCTGCCGTACTGGTCCTGCTGCACAAGAAGTCAACCACTGAACGGCCCAAGCCGATCCCGCACAACACAACGCCGCCCCTGCAACGCCTGTTTGCCCGGCCCGGCCTGATTGTGGCAGCAACCATCCTGCTGGCCCTGACCGGTACCGCAGCCCTGACCCGCGTGCCGTTTGACTTCAACATGCTCAACCTGCAGGCCAAGGGGTTGGAGTCGGTCACCTATGCCTACAAGTTGATGAAGAGCAAGGAAAACTCCGGCTACTTCGGGGTCTCCATGGCCAAAGACCATGACGAGGCGATCAGACTGACCAAGCGCTTTGAGGCGTTGCCCAGTGTGGACCATGTGGTCTCCCTGCCTGCCCTGGTGCCGGACCATCAACCGGAAAAGCTGGCAGAACTGGAGCGGATCAAACAGATCATGGCAAAGGTGCAGCCGGTAGCCTATGAGGAAAACCTGCGGGTGTTGGAGCTGCCGGCCATCTTTGAAGGTTTTCGTGAGCGGGTGGAAAAGCTGAAGCTCAACCTTGAGGCCCGGAAGCTGCCCGAGGCACAACCGATAGCTGCCTTCCTGAAGACCCTGGACAAGTTCTTTGCCGGGCTGGAAAAGGAAAAGGACGGCAACGCCCTGACCATGCTGAGGGAGATGCAGCAAGCCATGTTTGCCCCGCTGCCGGAAAAGCTGAAACTGCTGAAGGAAAGCCTGCAGGCCCGTGCCGTGACCGAGGCCGATGTTCCCCAGGCTCTGAAGCAGCGTTTTGTGGGCAAGGATGGCCGTCTGCTGCTGCAGATCGCCCCGAAAAAGGAGATCTTCAACGAACAGCCGCTGGCAGAGTTCGTCACCCAGATCAAGTCCGTTGATCCCCACGCCACCGGCGAACCGGTCAGCGTCTATGAATCGTTCAAGATCCTCAAGCTCTCCTACCTGCAGGCCTTCCTGTATGCCCTGGGCGGCGTGGTGCTGATCCTGCTGATCGCCTTCCGCAGCCTGCGCTCCACCCTGCTGGGGGTTGCCCCGCTGGCAGTGGGTCTGCTACTGATGGTGGGGGGAATGTGGCTGTTCGGCCTGAAGTTCAACGTGGCCAACATCATTGTCATGCCGCTCTTGCTGGGGGTCGGGATCGACTCGGCCATCTACATCATCAGCCGCCACCTGAAGGGGGAGGAATCACCGGTAGAAGTGGCCACCAGCAGCGCCGGCAAGGGGGTCTTCCTGAACGCCCTGACCATCCTGTTCAGCTTTGGCGCCTTAATGGTGGCCCGGCACCAGGGGGTATTCAGCATCGGCGCGGTCATGTCACTGGGCATGACCGCCATTGTACTGGCGTTCTTGATCTTTCTACCGGCCCTGTTGCTGGTATCAGTTAAACGCTACCGGAACTAGCCTCAAGGCGCGGCAACAGGAGCCGCAGTATCAGTCTGTCAACGCCCCGCCGGGGTGCAGTTTTTACTGGACAGCCCCGACCGGGCTGGACTATACAAGCCACTATCCCTACACCATAACGAGGATCGCCCATGCGAACCCGGCGCCTACAGCCAGCAGATAGTGTTGCACACCAAGACCCCACCCCACCAGGCGGGGTCTTCGCGTTTTCAGGGTGTAAAGAAATTTTACAGTTTTTTATAACCACCTGTAATCGATAGCAGTTTATGCAGCATTAGCAGTATGTGGCAGAACTATTGAGTGAGCAGATTCCAGTCTACATTGTCAGGGAGGTAACAGTGGCAGAGGAAAAATTCAAGCTTGTATTCCACGGTACGGTCGCCGAAGGAGCAGATATCTCCGAGGTAAAAAACAACCTCCAGTCGGTGATGAAGACCGACGCTGCAACGGTGGAACGGATGTTCACCACCAGCCCCGTGACAATCAAAAACAGCCTCGATTACGAGACAGCCTTGAAGTTCCAGGCTGTATTCGAAAAAACCGGCGCCCGTTGCGCCATCGAACCACTCGTGGATATCGGCCAACCGCACTTCACCCCCGAACTCAAACCTGCTCCCGCCCCCCGTCCCGTTGCCAGGAGGCTCGACCTCAGCCTCCCCAAGGAATTCGACGCCGTGAAGGACCGCAACGAAGAAATCCTCTGGGCAGGCAAGCCCAATTTCATCGCCTTTATCATCCGCGGGATTCCCTTGCTTGTGCTAGGCCTGATCTGGGGCTCCATCGACTATTTCGGGTTCATCCGGAAGTCAAACATTCCTCTCGGGTTTGGCATCCCCTTCTTCGCGCTCCACCTGCTTCCGCTCTGGGCAGGCATCCTGAACATGGTGCGGCTGTTACTTGTCCACAGCAACACCTGTTACGCCTTTTCCAATAAGCGAATGATGATGCGAAGCGGTTTCTGGGGCACAGACTTCAAGGCCATCGACTACGACAAGATTTCCGATATCGAGGTCAATGTGAACCCCGTGGAAAACATGCTCGGTGTCGGCACTATCCAGGCCTTTTCCGGACGGGTCAGCGACAAAGACGGCAGGATCTACGACCAGTTTATTGGCATCAAAGAGCCATACCAAGTGTTCAAACGGATCAAAGAGGTTTCCATCGATGTCAAGACAGACATCAACTACCCTAACGCCATACGTCCGCACTATAACCCAGGTTACTCGACAAGTTACCGTGAACGTGAGTAAAATTTCCCGACTCACGGCTGAACCGGCCCCTGGAACCAGTCGGTGCGCCTAGTGATGTTATTCGCGTAATAAGGATAAAAAATGAGCCAAGACAATGAATTGGGAATTGCACCAAGTGATTTCATAGCGATGCTTGCAAAAGGCTTTTCTGGAGCGATTCCAGTTGTTGGTCCCTTTGTAGCTGAGGTCCTTGGTGCTGTAATACCAAACCAAAGAGCAGACCGGTTTGTGAAATTCTTAATCGCTTTTGAAGAGAGAGTTAAGAAGATAGAAATTGAGAATACTGAACTCAAAGCCAGATTCATAAATCCAGAGTTTGTAGATATCTTTGAGGAGGGCGCAACACAGGCAGTAAAAGCGTTTTCTGAAGAACGCCTTAAGTACCTTGCTCAAATTCTTTCCAATGGGCTGACAGATAGCGAGCTAAACCGCCTAAAGACAAAAAAGTTGCTTTTGCTATTATCTCAGGTCACTGACTCAGAAATTATTTTTCTTCAATTTTATTATCTTGTCCAAGAAGGTGCTCCAGGCGAAGAAAACGAATTTTGGTTAAAGCACCAAACCGTAATGGAGTTTAAAGATAACTCAATGGGCATGCCCATTGAGAATTATGAAGATTACGAAATGCAAGAATCCTATCTGGACAATCTCAAGCATCTTAAGTTGTTGGACAAAGATTCTTCAGGGCCACCGTCTGTAACATTCCTTGGTAGATTGTTATTGAAATCAATTTTAGATACCGCCGTAACAGCGAAAGATGCTGAAGTGATGGCATAACTCGCGGCTAGACCGGCCAAAAACCGCCCGATTAGCCTCAAAGCGTTGTGCATACAAAATATAAATTCTAAGGATTCTCATGCTCCCAGGAAAATTTATTTGGAAGCCTTTTTTAAAAAAAGCGCTTACCGGTCATTTCAGCAGTTTTCAAATGTTGCCGCAAGAACCCGCATGGCCGAAGGACTTAGTCTCGCCAGGACTTTATTTGCATGTTCCATTCTGCAAGAACCTCTGCCCGTATTGCCCCTATAATCGTATCGAATACAATGAACGTCTTTTTGATTTGTATGAAACAGCTATAAAAAAAGAAATTGACCTTTATTCCCCATACTTGAAGGGCTATGAATTCACATCTCTATATATCGGCGGTGGCACTCCCACAGTGAACCCACAAGGACTACTTCGCATTCTCAATCACCTAAAGAAATCTCTTGATGTCCATTGCGATATCTGTATCGAACTCCACCCGGCAAATATGGGCGATGATTGCCTCCACTCTCTTCGAGACCTCGGTGTAAATGCAATTTCTATTGGAGTGGAGTCTACCTCGGACACTCTCTTGACCGGGTTGGGAAGAAGTCATGATAGCCTCACAGCAAAGGATGCAGTGAAACGTGCCATACGCGCAGGTTTTCAATCATTGAATGTCGATCTCATGTTTGCTTTGCCGAGTCAGACCCTTGACGACTGGAAAACAGATATAGACATAATGCTTGAATTGGGAGTTGATCAGATCAGTACCTATCCGCTCTTTTCTTTTCCGTATTCCGAGCTTGGTGTAAGTCAAAGGATATCCGAAGTCACCAGACCTGACGAAAAAATAGTAAAGCAAATGCTCCATTATACTCATGAGAAGTGCATTGAGAGTGGCTTAGAGCGTTGTGCAGTCTGGAGTTGGCTCAGACCAAAGAAATTTAAATTCAGTTCAATTACGCGCCACCATTATATTGGATTTGGTCCAAGCGCAGCTTCAATGACAGGAGAGAGTTTTTCAGTTAACACATTTGATGTCGAGGCGTATTCGCAGAGACTCAATGAAGGTCGACCAATTGCACTGACTATGCCTATGGATAAGCGTCTAGAAATGGCCTACTGGCTTTATTGGCGGGTGTATGAACTTAAAATCAAAAACACTTCTTTCAAAAAAACTTTTGGATCCACTGCGAATATCGAAAAAGAGTTTGGGTTTTTCTTCAGCCCACTACGAGCAATGGGCATGGTAGATAAAACAGAAGAAGGATACCAAATAAACGATTCTGGTGCATATTGGATACATCGTCTACAAAATGAGTACAGCCTGAGCTACATCAATAAACTTTGGGGAGCCTGCCGAAAGAACCCATGGCCACAAGAAGCGAGACTCTAAGACGCTACGCCTGCCATTTGCGTTATGGTATCGAATCGTTGTTCTTGCGCAGGGAGCAACCATATCTATTCGTTATGGTTTTGAACGACGCGTGCAACCTGAACTGTTTCTATTGCGAATCTCAAAACACTGGGCGCTATGATATGGATTTTCAGATTGCATTGGCACTGCTTGAAGATGCGTACTCTCGCGGTCACCGTGCGTTGGTCATAACTGGTGGAGAACCAATGCTTTGGAAGAGCGGAGACCAAAGTCTTAGAGATATAGTTGCAGCTGCCAAGAAAATTGGCTTTGTCGAGATTTCCATTTACACAAACGGTACCTTCCCGCTGGACATTGCATGCTGCCGCTACATAGTCACCGTTGACGGGACACGTGAAACGCACAATAAAATCCGTCAGGGAACATACGATACTGTCATGAAAAATTCCAGAGAGGCTACGGGTAAAGTTATTGCCACCATAACTATTTCCCAGGAAAATGCCGGGGTACTTGAACAAGCGGTGGAATCTATCACTTCATTGGGTGTTTTTTGTGGCATCTCCTTCAATCTGCTTACCCACCGCCCTGAGGTCGTTGTGAAATCTGGCTTTACAGGTGAAGCAAGAAAACAAGTACTTGACCGAATATGGGCGCTTCGCAAGAAGGGACACAAAATCATTTTCTCTCATGCCACCTACCAAGCAATGCTTAATAACGACTGGAAGCGACCCATTCGTCAAATCGAACTAGGCACTCGCGACGAAGTCTTCACCTGTTGCCGTGACGTTGGCACCCCTGAAATCTGTAAATTGTGTGGATATACAAGTTGTGTTGAAATTTCGCAGGCGTTGGCATGGAAACCATCTGCTATCAAAGAACTCCTTTGGGGTATGTGAGAAACACCAGTGCATGGCTTACGACCTGGCAGAAAACCCGGCAGGGCAAAGCCATGCCCGTTGGGCATATGAAATGAAAGAATCAACAAGCAGAATTTTAGTCGGTTTGGAGGGAGCGATTTCTTGTATCCCATTAACAGCATTATTCCTTTATGGAGGATTGCCAAGCGCGTTTTACTTTGCGTGGAATTCCTTAAGAATCAAATACATGCTAGACGCATTAGCCTGTTTAATAATAGCTGCAACATTGGTGAGTGCATGGCGATTACTTCTTGCTTTCATTATTGGTGGTCGGACAAAACTGAAAAAGACCTCCTTTAAGTGGTGGATACTGCCGTATATTTCTGCATTTTTGAGCCCGATGGGGTTGCTGTTGCCAGGGGGAAATACAGGGACAGGAAATACAGCAGGAAATACAGGGACACCATACCAATAAATTTCAGTAACCTCAAAATAAGTAAGATGTCCCTGTATTTTATACCACCAGGGGGTCTTCAGCATCGGCGCCGTCATGTCGCTGGGCATGACCGCCATTGTCCTGGCCTTTCTGGTGTTTTTACCGGCCTTGCTACTGGTATCGGTCAAACGCTACCGGAACTAGCTTCAAGGCACGGCACCGGCTCCGCTGCAACAGGAGCCGCAGTATCAGTCTGTCAACGCCCCGCCGGGGTGTAGTTTTTACTGGACAGCCCCGGCCTGGCAGGACTATACAAGCCACTATCCCTACCACATAACAAGGATCGCCCATGCGAACCCGGCACCTACAGACAGCAGATAGCGTTGCACACCAAGACCCCGCCCCACCAGGCGGGGTCTTCGCTTTTTCAGGGTGTAAAGAAATTTTACAGTTTTTTGTAACAGCCAGAAATCACGCAACTATTCACAACAAGTTGGCCAGACATCATGTTGCCTACTGACTGACAGAGGTTTTTAAGAGTTATACGAGAAAAGAATGGTGTGATGCGGTGAAGCCCGTACACACTCAGCACCGTTAATCACCAAAGGAATCCATGGGAGGTAAACCATGCTACTTCCAGCCAAACACACGGCAAAGCTTCAGTTTTTGTTGATGGTTCTATGCACTATCTTAGCCTCCTGTGGTCAATCAGATTCTGTCAGTTCCGCCGACAAGACAGCCCCCTACATTGTTTCCAGCAATGTCCCTGAAAATGCAATCAATGTTGAACCGTTGGATGCTCTACAGATTGTTTTCTCTGAAAGCATCAATCCCTCAACATTAGGCCTCTCGACCATCGAACTTGGCGGCAGTACAGGTCCGGTAACTGGCACCGTCACCGCTTCCGGGGCAATTACAAGGTATCAGCCTGATTTACCACTTGCCCTGAAAAGCAGATTCACTCTTAACGTATCGAATCACGTGACCGATATTGCAGGCAATGCACTTTCGAACCGGATTTCATGGAACTTTACCACTCGTGATGGAGTCTGGAGCAGTGCTGAACTGTTAGCTGACGCTTGGCCATTATCGTACCAGATCGGTGGTGATCGCGCCGGCAATCTGTTTGTGGTCTGGTCAGAACCTTCGGGGGTATTTTCAAGGAAATACAACATCCGTTTCGGGTGGGAAAACCAAATTAAAATTATCAGCACATCCAGAGGGGGACGTGTTCTGCTGGCTGTCAGCAGGGATGGCTCGGCAATTGTGCTACAGCCCGGTGACTCGAACAACGGTGGGAGCATAGAAGCTGTTCGTTACTCTCTAAATTCAGGCTGGGGCCATCTGGAAAACGTCGGAGCTCTTGGCACTATTAGCGATGTCGTTTTTGATGCCAACGGCAACATCCTGCTTGTCACTGAAGCCAGCACAATGCCCTTTACGAGGGTAGGATTCTCAAAGTTTTCACCCGCACAAGGCTGGTCACCGCTTGCTTTTATCGATTCAAACACTTCAGACACCGGTTTGCCAAGACTATTCACAGATAGCAACGGTGACGCTTTTTGCGTTTGGTTTGCCAGTACAGCTGATATTTACGCCAGTCGCTATTCAAGCAACTCCGGCTGGTCGTCTCCTGAAAAAATAGGCACGAATGCACATTCCACTCCGGTGATTTCCTATGATCCAAATGGGAATGCAATGTTGCTTTGGAGCCAACAGAACGATCAGAACAAGTATGTGATCTTTTCGAAAATGTATAAAAAACAGACTGGTTGGGAAACCTCCACGGCCATCAGTAATCCAGCGTTTGACTGCTTTCAACCATCCCTATCCAGTGACGGAAATGGGGGGTTTATGGCGGTTTGGACCCAATTTGATGCATCAGGAGAACATAAGATTTACGGTAGCAACTACACAACAGCTGATGGCTGGAAAACACCCGTACTTGTAGGGACAGGCGGAACTTCTGCATATCCGGTATTGGGCACAGATGAGTCGGGTAATACGATAGCGGTATGGCAGCATTTTCTATTTGATCCAGTCTCTCAAATAAACCGCCCAAACATTTTTACTAACAGATATGTTGCAGGTAGCGGATGGGGAGCTCAACAACAGTTAAACACCTCGACCAGTTTTCCTGACACTCCTTTACTTTTTGTTGATGGCCGTGGATATGCGGTATCTGCATGGGTAGAGTCAGGAAGCAAGCTCATCACAACCGTATTCAGGTAGTACAGATTTGGCATTAAACGCCTTTCAATAGCGCGACTATATGAATTATAGGAGTAATTAGGGACACTCCCCGGATTATCGCTGTGAATACGTGACGATCCCGGAAAACTGGGAAGTGTCCCTAGTTTTCCTCGGTCAGTGTGCCTAGTGATGTTATCTGTCCAACCAGTTATTATGCGGAAGAGAAGACAATGAAGAAAACCCTGCTAATTTCCTGCCTCGTGGTCGCTATTGTTGTGGGGTTCATATCTGCCCGACGGACATCGCCGTTCTTCAACTTCCTGCTCCCACCCTCGGATAAATTTGTACCCCTGGCCTCGGCGGAGATAGATCTGTCGAAGAAGGGAGTGAAAGTGGAGCTTCCGTTTAAACCCAAATATCCAGGGAATCACCAATTGGATCTTGAAGTCGAGAAACTTGACTTAGGTGCGCAGTTCAGGGGCAGGTTCCTTTTAGACATACAGATCAGGAACAAGAAAAACGAGACTGTCATCACAGGAAAAGTAGCAGAACCAAGCTCAGCCTTTTGGGGGAACCACAAAAGAGGATTTACCCTGCAATCGTTTGCAGTACCAGGCCAAATCGGTCTTGGGGAAACTGCTGTAGTGGAAATCACGATTATTACGCCAGATGCTGAATTCGCAAAGATTTATGGCCAGACCAAGCTTGCCGTACATAAGGGGGCGGATGAATAACGTGAGGAAGGGGGACACGTGAGGAAGGGGGACACGTGAGGAAGGGGGACACGTGAGGAAGGGGGACAGG
>JGI24730J26740_1001693_pt1 | contig 10686 bp, 11 predicted proteins | sample EPASupsiteSAE347_FD_26740 | JGI IMG/M metagenome (IMG submission 26740)
GTATATTGTGAGACATTTTTGATAAATAAAACTAATCTTAACCAGTATGAAAGTGGATATCCAAAGATTAAAAATCCAAAATGCTGGATTATTCTATACAATGCAAGGTGGAATCAATGGGTAAAAAACTGCTGATTGCGGTTATTCTGATCATATCGCTGCTATTATCAGGATGCATAGAAAAGCCGGAGACCGGAGTCCAGCCAGTTCCCACACCCACCATAAAACCCACCGAAAGCACGCAGGAATTCGAAGTGATACCGAAGAAAGAATTTGAGGGCACCATAACGTTATCAGGCGCATTTGCGCTGTATCCCATGGCAGCGCGATGGGGAGAGGAATTCATGAAGCTGCATCCTGAAGTGAGGATCGAGGTCACAGCAGGCGGGTCGGGTAAAGGCATGGACGATGCCCTGAACGGTCTTGTGGACATAGGAATGGTCTCAAGAGCTATCAACAGCTCTGAGATAGATAGAGGAGCGTATCCGATCGCTGTGGCAAAAGGGGCGGTTATACCGACCATTAACTCAAGGAACCCGGCTCTTAAAGAGATTCTAAGCAAAGGCATAAAAAGAAAGACATTCGTGGATATTTACATCAACGGGTCTGTGAAAACCTGGGGCGAGGTCGCTAACAGAGATGAGATAACAGGCGGTATACACGTATATACGAGGAACGATGCAGCAGGCGCGGCTGAAGTATGGGCTGAGTACCTGGGCAGGAGACAGGAGAACCTGAGAGGCACAGGCGTTCCCGGCGACCCTGAGGTCCTGGCTGCAGTGCAGAAAGATCCGCTTGGCATTGGATTTAACAACTATAACTACGCCTTTGATATGACGACAGGGCAGCCAGTGGCTGGTGTTCAGGTCGTGCCTATAGACGTGAACGAGAACGGTATCGCCGACCCTGAGGAGGAAATAGACACCAGGGAGAAGACTATCGCGGCTGTAAAGAAAGGGACATTTCCGCATCCTCCGGCAAGAGTGGAGTATTTTATAACGAAAGGCAAGCCTGAAGGATTGAAAGCTGAGTTCATAAGATGGGTGCTCTCCGATGGTCAGAAATACCTGGAAGATGCGGGTTATATTCCTCTGCCCGGAGAAACGCTTGAGAACGGGCTAAGAGATATAGACTGAAATAGTATACTTAAGTACTCAGGTATACCTCTCCTTAAGTATATTCGCTTAATAAAGAGATGCAGCAAAAATTCTCTCTATCTACACTCTAATTTTTGTTCGTACCATTTCAACAGGGTTTCTTCCATGGTAAACGCATTCTTACCGCAGTTGCCGCACGATATCATGGCAACTCCTTTTATGAAATCTGCTCTGGTTACTGGCATTTGATGCTTACATCTTGGACATTTATACTGTTTGATCGAGATCATACTATACACCCCCCCATGTTAGCAAAGGCGACACTCTGTTTCAAGTTATTAGCCCTATTAAAGCTTATATTTTATAAAGCTTGCGCTCAAAACAGTTAATATCAATTTTCTTATGTTTTTTTTAAAGTAGAAATAAATAGGGTGTTATAAACGGTTATTTTTGCCAAAAACCCTTTAAAAATGTTTATTTAAATCAAGGGTAAAATTCCAGCGTATCCGATAGAGCAGTCGACCTTTTGGAGTACCTGAACCTTAGATTTAATAGATTTTATGATGTATAGTAAATGAAATAATGTGTGATCGGAGCACTGTCGGATGTCAGAAAAGGAAAATCCCTGTGCTTTGATATCGGGTCGGTCGGCTGCTTCGGCGGAAAGCGATACCTCGGCTTTGCCGAGAAGATAAGACCTGATTTCGAATACTTCCTTTCGTGCGGCATTCCTGGTGAGCTTGAGGGGGAGCGCTACAAGAAATCCCCGGAGCTTGTCAGGGAACTGATCAAAAACTCCCCTGTATTTAAAGCCCCCGCACAGTACGTGGTATTCAAGAGATGGGATAAACTTGAGGAATCGGATAATCCCGAGGTTGTTATTTTCTTTGCAGAGCCGGATGTCCTCTCAGGCGTTTTCACACTTGCGAATTTCGATGAGGCTCTTCCGAACGGGGTCATCGCGCCGATGGGCTCAGGCTGCGGCACTATAATCCAGTATCCCTACCTTGAAAAAGATTCCGAACACCCAAAAGGCGTATTAGGTATGTTCGATATCTCAGCCCGTCCGTATGTTCTCGCCAACGTTATTACGTTCGCAGTGCCCATGAAAAAATTTGCCGCTATGATCGAGAACATGGAAGAGAGCTTTCTAATAACAGGCTCTTGGAACGCGGTTCAAAAAAGAATAAAATAAGAGGACCGGATCAATTTTTGGTGAGGGAAATAAATAAACCCTCAAATTTAATTTTCCAATGGTTCCGGTTCTCTCCCACCCCCCACTTGAAAGGGTAGCTAAGCTGGGGTTCGTCCCTGGATGATTCTGACCAGTACCACGATTATGGCAAGTACCAGCAGTATGTGGATTAAACTGCCAATCGTGGGAAAGCCGATCAGCCCAATCAGCCAGAGAAGCAACAGTAGTACGACTATAGTCCACAGCAAATCCATGATCTAACCTCCCATAATTCTATTTGTATTGATTGTTAATAATCTTTCCTGTCTTTCAGATTTACAAAACTTATTTCGCTCCTCCCGCCAACATAACGTCCATGGCAGACCTTATCATCAGAGGCGGCAGCGTGCTCACTATGGATGGTGCGATAATAGACAATGGGGTGGTAGTCGTAGATAATGGTCTGATAGCATATGCTGGAAAAGATACTGGTGAAAAAGCCGACAGGGTGTTGGATGCAAAAGGCTGCGCCGTCATGCCCGGCATTATCAATGCCCATACGCATCTGAGCATGACTGTTCTCCGGGGGTGCGCTGACGGGCTGCCCTGTGAGGATTGGATAAAAAAAATCCAGCCTGAGGAGGCGAAATTAACCCCCCCGGATATCAGGGCCGGCGCGCACCTTGGGATGCTTGAGATGATAAAATCCGGCACCACTTCCTTTGCCGATATGTACATACATATGGATGAGGTGGCACGCGCTGTGGAGGAAACAGGTATGAGGGCGGCACTGGGATACGGGATGATCGAGGGACTGAACGAGGATACGGATTCAAAACTGAGGAGCAGGGAAAGGTTTGCCAGAGAATGGAACGGTAAAGCGGACGGCAGGATCAAGACCATGTATGCGCCGCATTCGGCAGCCTCATGCTCAAAGGAATTCTTGATAAGAGTAAAAGAGCTTGCAGCACGGGATAGGTCCAGAATCCACATCCATGTCCTTGAGACCGAGCATGAGCTTCAATTGATGAAAAAGCGTTATGGGATGTGCTCTGTTAATCTCCTCAATAGCATCGATCTTCTCGGACCAGATACTCTCGCTGCTCACTGCATATGGCTGTCGGATGATGATATCGAAATACTGAGTAAAAACAATGCGAACGTAATCCACTGCCCGGCAAGCAACATGAACCTCGGTGCCGGTGTTGCGCCCGTGCCGAAAATGCTTGGGAGAGGCATAAACGTGGCGCTGGGCACAGACGGCGCAGCCTCAGCCGGAAGCCTTGATATGTGGAAGGAGATGAGAGCTGCCCTGTACCTCCACAGGCTAAAAGACCCGCGATCGATGCCAGCATCGAAAGTGCTTGAGATGGCGACTGCGAACGGAGCGCGGGCGCTGGGGATAAAAGCCGGGGTGCTGAAGCCCGGATATCTGGCTGATATTATTGTTGTTGATCTGAAAAAACCTCAGTTTATATCTTCGGATCCCATCTCAGCGCTCATTTATGGTGCAACAGCGGGCTATGTGAGGACAACCATAGTGAACGGGGAAGTATTGATGGAGGATCACAGGGTAACAAAACTGGATGAGGACAAAATAATGGACGATGCATCAAGAGTGATGCAGAGAATCGCCGGGAATAATTAAAATTAAGTATAAAGCAATCCATTCAGATTAACTGAAAATAAGGGAAAATATAAACCGCAGATGAACGCAGATTTTCTGTAATATCCGCTTTGTCTTTCCACGCGGTCATAAAAGGTGAGAAATTGTTCACAATCCAGAGCATTCATGCACGGGAGATACTTGATTCGAGGGGCAACCCGACAGTAGAGATCGATGTTCATACAGCTAGCGGGTTCGGCAGAGCCAGCGTCCCGTCGGGCGCATCCACTGGCACGAACGAGGCGCTTGAATTGAGGGATAAGGATAAAAGGTATCTTGGAAAAGGGGTCAAAAAAGCAGTGAACAATGTCAATACTGAAATAAAAGAAGCGCTCACAGGCATGGATGTCCGCCACCAGTACGATATTGACAGGGTAATGCTGGAGCTTGACGGCACCCCGAACAAATCAAGGCTCGGCGCCAATGCCATCCTGGGCGTCTCACTCGCAGTGGCCCACGCAGCGGCTAAATCCACAGGGCTTTACCTCTACCGCTATTTAGGGGGCTCAAATGCTTATACGCTCCCGGTTCCGACCATGAACGTCATAAACGGGGGAAAACACGCGGGCAACGAGCTTGCGATACAGGAGTTCATGATCCAGCCAAAGGGCGCAAAGACCTACTCTGAGGCGCTGCGCATGGGCGCTGAGACGTACCACACTCTTGGCGCGCTACTTGTGAAACGCTACGGCAAGTCTGCAGTGAACGTCGGATACGAAGGCGGCTACGCCCCGCCACTTAAGAACACGGTGGATGCCCTGGATGCTCTCACCGGCGCTATCGATGAGGCGGGCTATGAGAAAGAGATAACCATCGGTCTTGATGCTGCAGCCTCCGAGTTCTACGAGAACGGCGTATACAATATCGACGGCAAAGCGCTTTCAGGCGAGGAACTAACTGATCATTATGCCGATCTTGTCAGGAGCTATCCTATCCTCTCCATCGAAGACCCGTTCCAGGAAGAGGCGTTCGACGATTTCGCTGTCCTGACCGATAGGCTGGCTGATACGATAATAGTGGGTGATGATCTCTTCGTTACCAATGTTAAGCGGCTTGAACAGGGTATATATATGGGAGCTGCGAACGCACTGCTGCTTAAGGTCAACCAGATAGGCACACTGTCCGAGGCTTTTGACGCTGCAAGGCTCGCTCAGAGGAACAGGTATAAGGTTATTGTGAGCCACAGGTCCGCAGAGACGGAGGATACCACGATTGCCGATATCTCAGTGGCCTTAGGTGCTGAGCTTATCAAGACTGGTGCGCCTGCGCGGAGCGAGCGGAATGCGAAGTACAACCAGCTGCTCAGGATAGAGGAGGAGCTTGGGAAGGCTGCTAAATACATCCAGCTCTGACCTTATGCCCTGACGATTATATCTTAAAGTTTCCTATTTTTGGTCTTGATTAGAGGTATTACGGTAGCCTGTATACCTATCCTGTTTTTCTTCAACGATCATCTAACAAAATAGCCCAAAATCCTCGATGACCGTCGAAACATATATAAACCTACCAGACTAAAATGAACCTATGCTCGATCAGTGCATACGTTCATGGAACCCCTGGTGGGCTCAGAAGATGCCCTCCTCCCTTACCGGCATCAGGAGGGATATCACACAGGATATCATCAAAAGCCTGGGTACGCCGCATATTAAGGACGTAATCGGGGTAAGGCGGTGCGGCAAAACCACCATTCTCTATCAGGTGGCAGACCATCTGGTGTCCCGGGGTCTGCAGGCTAAGGACATCGTATTCCTGAACTTTGATGATCCCGCGATAAATGCCGCATCGTTCGAAGAGCTCCAGAGGGAGATTTTTAAAATAAACCCTGATATATCCCACTTATTCCTTGACGAAATCCAGCAGAAAACAGGGTGGGAGCGGTGGGTCAGGACGCTCTATGATACAAGAAAATTCCAGAGGATATTTATCTCAGGCTCATCCGCGAGCCTGCTGTCGCAGGACATGGGCAGAGTGCTCACAGGCAGGCATATAACCTTCAGCGCGACGCCTTTTTCATTCAGAGAATACCTCAAAAAAAGAGGATGGGAGGATTTCAGCCCTGAATACTTAGCCTACAACAAAGATCGGCTCCTCCATTACCTGGCAGCTTACCTTGAAGCCGGTGGCTTTCCTGAAACAATCGGGCTTAACGAATTCGGGCGCAAGCAGGTACTTACCTCGCTTTATAACGATATACTTGCCAGGGATATCTCTTCAAGGTACGGGGCATCCTTTGAAATCATAGACCGGATATGCAGGTTCATGCTGACAAACCCCGGCGCGACATACTCAAGCAACAGCGTGGCGCAAGCCACGGGAGCGGCGGCGGAAACAGCAGAAAAATACATAGGTTACCTGAAAGAATCACTCCTTATCCATGACCTTCCGGTTTTTTCGTTCAAATTGAAGGTACAGTTCAAGCAGAACAAAAAGACATACCCGGTGGATACAGGTATTAGAAATACTGTCTGTCTGCGATTCTCACAGGACATAGGTAAGCTTGCAGAGACGGCGGTATTCCTTGAGATAAAACGGCGCAGCGCTGAGGTTTACTACTGGAGAAGCCAGGATGGCTATGAGGTTGACTTTCTGGTTAAAGACGGACAAAAAATATCAGAACTTATCCAGGTCTCATGGAATGTAAGAGATGAAGATACAAAGAGGAGGGAAGAACGCGCACTTGCATATGCGATGAAAGAGCTGGATGTTAATAATGGGGTAATTTTAACCGAAGATTATGAGAGAACCATTGAAGAAAATGGGAAAACCATAAAATACTTACCGATATGGAAGTGGCTGCTCATATAGCCAGAGTTCTCATGATCCTGTCATGCAGCTCTTTATTTTTCGTCCCTGTTATTGATATTCCCGTCACCCGCACATCATTGGCTATAGTCTCCCCCTTCAAATCCGTGAGAATCCCGTCTGCCTCTTTCAATATCAGGGCAGATGCCATGATGTCATATCCGCTCACAAGCCCCCTTGTATCTATAACCCCGTCAAGCGTCCCGTCAGCCACGTAGCACATATCAAGCGCGATGCTGCCGAGCGCCCTGACTATGATGGATTTCTCAAGCTCGATCAAACCGGGCGGAACGTTCGGCACTCCATACGAATATACCGATACCACGGGCTTAAGCCTTGTTCCACGCTTTTTGTAAGTTATCCTCTTACCGTTAAGAAAGGCACCTTTTCCCCGCTCCGCACAGTACGTATTCCCCTGTATGTCGCAGACCGCTGCCATGCTGATATCCTCGAACGTCGCTATGTCGGTCTTCTCAGTGTAAGCGAGAGATGTACAGAAAAAAGGTATGCCGCAGGTGGCGTTCGTAGAGCCATCTATGGGGTCGAAAACAAGCATGAATTCAGGGCTCTCTCCGACAATGCGGTCGCCGAGCTCCTCCGAGATTATCCTTGCCGAGAGACCGCGCTGACGAAGTGCGTCATCAAGCGCATGTTCGGCAACCAGGTCCATTTTACGTGTTATGTCCCTGGGACGCCGTACTATCATCTCGCCGTAATCCACGTTCTCTTTGATATACGAGCTAATCTTGTCTCTGATCTCTATCCCTATTTCGATCAGGGTTTCAATTTCCATGCTTCTCCACGAAAAGAGTGATTATCATCTCAGCCGCTTTCCATGCACACTCATCAGGCGTCATCCTGTCGCTGTCCACAACGACCTCGGGTTTAAGCGGCTCCTCGTAAGGTATATTGACCCCGGGAACGGTTGCTCCGGGCGCTGCTGATTTTTTATAAATGCCCTTTGGAGAAAAAACAGCCTTCCTTCGAGCCTCGCGCTCCATGCATACCGGAAGTGAGCACCTGATGAACACCTCGGCGAAATTGGGGATAATCTTGCGCGCGGCGTCGCGGTACTTCCTCCTGTTCGCCGTTGCGTCGATAAAAACGTTCGTGCCGCACTCTGTCAGGAGCTTTGCCATATAAGCAAGGGCGGCGTAGACTATATCCCGCTCCTCGTCCGTGTATCTTGGATTTGGGGTGAGAACACGGCGTATCTCGTCAAGCTGGAGGATCTTGACCTCAATACCCTTCTCCCTGAGGATAGCTGCAGTTCTTGATGCTATGACAGTTTTACCGCTGCCGGGAAGACCCGTGAACCAGACTGCGAAAGCCATTTTCACCTCTGTAGATATGAGTTAACGTCCTCGTAATTAAATTCTTCGCTGTCCAGCACATTGAAAATAAAGTTAAAGAGCTTTTTGCGAACAGAAGGTTCAAGATTTGGATACCAGATGGGGCTTGCCACTACAAGGCTTCTGAACACATAGAATGGCTGGATCACTTTCAGGAGTTCGTCATCATGCGTCCTGTCAAGGTAATTATTGAAGAAAAGGTCGTATAATTCTTTGAACGGTCCTGCAAGTTCCCCGTACTTTTGCAGGGAATAGAAGATATAGTTCATCGTAATGGAAGAAACATCATCCGCAGCCTCACCCCACTCTCCGCGGCTCCTGTCAAGCAGCGTGAAATCCGCGCCCTCCCTGAACATGATATTCCAGGGGTGGAAGTCGCCGTGGGTAATGCACAGCCGATGCGTTTTCCCCTTTATCCTGTAGCGCCAGTCCACGCATCTTCTCTCTATCTCGCAGAGGTCATCCCAGCTCACAAAATCAAGGTTATCAGGGTAGCTATCGGTCAATCCCATGATGCATTCCCCGTGCCCCACTGTATCCCTGATTTTTCGCAGGTACAGTTCGCGATCGTCATGCCTGTTCGCATGGATCTGCGCAAGGTAGGAGGAAAGTGCACTGGCTCTGTCCCTGTCAAGCGGGAGGAGCTTCCCATCTTTCTTTATCCTCTCAAGGTCAAGGAAATATTCCTTTCCCTCGACCTTTTCCATAAGGATGAAATATTCCTCAGCCCTGCCTGCCGAGGAAAGGCCGCCTTCGTGGGTAAAGTATCCCACGTCAAGAGAATGAACATGTTTCGGAAGCTCGTTAAAGGTCGAGTTCTGCCATATCAATATCTGCGCCCTGTCTGAGAAATGGTCATGCCCGAAGCCTTTTTGCACGCGCATCGTTGAGAGCACCACGGAGTTTTTCCTGCCGCCGGATTCAAATTCGATTAGATAAGGTTTTCCGTAGCCAAACCCTTTTATCCCCTCATCGAGCTCAACCGGGACGCCGCCAAGTTCACTGATGCTGGTGATTTTTGCCCTGCCGTATAATCCTGTTAAATAATCTTCGACTGCCTGTTTCCTTAATATCATGTTCCCAGTGTCCACGAATGGAGATACCTCTCCTGCTCCTCTGTAAGTGTTTCGATCCCAATACCCATAGCCTCAAGCTTGAGTTTAGCTACTCGGCTGTCGATTTCTACGGGTACTCTGTATACCTCTTTCCCAAGGGTCCTGCCCTTTTCATTGATGTATTTTACTGCAAGTGCCTGGTTAGCAAAGCTCATGTCCATGACCTCGGGCGGGTGTCCGAACGCGCTTGCAAGGTTCACGAGCCTGCCTTCGGCCAGCAGGTATATCCTGCGCTCATCTTTCATTACATATTCCTGCACATCATTTTTGATCTGGTTAACTTCTTTTGACATTTTAGTTAGTGCCGGTATGTCAATTTCAACGTTGAAGTGCCCTGAGTTACATACGATCGCCTGGTCTTTCATGACCTGGAAATGTTCATTTCTGATCACGGAGATATCGCCTGTAACCGTGATGAACAGATCTCCTACTTTAGCAGCCTCCATCATGGGCATGACCCTGTATCCATCCATGACAGCCTCAAGCGCCTTTCTCGGTTCGACCTCGACCACGACTACGTTGCCTCCAAGCCCCCGCGCACGCGATGCCACTCCGCGCCCGCACCAGCCGTAACCTGCAACAACTATGGTCTTGCCTGCGAACAGGATATTGGTTGCGTTCATTATCCCGTGGATGGTACTCTGCCCTGTACCGTAGCGGTTATCGAACATCATCTTGGTCTCTGCGTCGTTCACTGCAATTACGGGATATTTGAGCGCCCCTTCTGCCGCCATGGCACGAAGCCTTATCACACCTGTGGTTGTTTCTTCGCATCCGCCTTTGATATCTTTTATAAGCTCCTGGTGCTTTGAGTGGATAAGAGCGATGGTATCTGCGCCGTCATCCAGGGTGACATGTGGCTTTATCTTAATGGCTTCTTCAAGGCATTCGTAGTACTGCTTTTCGCTCTCACCTTTTATCGCAAAAGTCTTTATCCCCTCTGAGGCGAGCGCAGCAGCCACATCGTCCTGCGTGCTCAGCGGGTTTGAGGCTGTGAGCGCTACGTTTGCCCCGCCTTCCTTCAGCGTATATATTAGATTGGCTGTCTCGACAGTTACATGCAGGCATGCAACCACGTTGACGCCCTCAAGCGGTTTTTCTCTCTCGAACTGCTCTTTGATCTTCTGAAGGACTGGCATGTGCCTCCGCGACCATTCGATGCGCTGTTTTCCAGCCTCTGCGAGGCTTATGTCTTTTATTATGTAATCTTTCATCAAAATCCCTGATTCCTGAAATGGATATAAAATGCCTGAGATTGTTATTAATTGTTTCTATCGTTACTCCCTAATTTACACCTAAATTTATCGTAAAAACTTGTTTGTATATATATCAATCGAATCTGGTGATAGCTTGTGAGACTAACTTTTGAAAAAGCTCTGCAGAAATATGAGGCTTTTATGGGAGATGTTCCGATATAAGTCTCACGTATGTAACTTTATCAACTTTTTAATTCTATATGCGTATGAGGAGACGTATATAA
>JGI24730J26740_1001696_pt1 | contig 10670 bp, 9 predicted proteins | sample EPASupsiteSAE347_FD_26740 | JGI IMG/M metagenome (IMG submission 26740)
CGATGACGAGCTTCATGACCTTATTGAACCTGTACGTCTCCAGGATCTCCTCCTGGATGAGGGGCAGGTCTTTCTGGTTAACAACGAGGTAGATGCCATCCACGGCCCTGCAGTCCTCGAAGATCTGCAGTGTGTGGACGATGATCGGCTTGTTCTCTATGAGCAGGAACTGCTTGTTGGTGGCGGTACCCATTCTTTTTCCTGCGCCGCCCGCAAGAATGATAGCGATTGTTCTCATGTTGTCATCACGCCTGTTCTTCTAACTGGTATTGGTCGGGAAAGATGTAGTCCTTGTCGGCCTGTTCCTTGAGCTTCGAGAAAATCATACGCCCCGAGGTCGTCTGCAGCACACTCGTCACCACAACGTCCACGGATTTCCCGAGATACTTTTTGGCATCGTCGACGACAACCATGGTCCCGTCATCAAGGTATCCGATCCCCTGACCGTATTCTTTGCCTTCACGGAGCACTTTTATGGTGATCTGTTCGCCGGGCAGCATCGCAGGCCTGAGCGACATGGCAAGCTGGTTCATGTTGAGAACCTCGATACCCTGCAGTTCAGCCACCTTGTTGAGATTGTAATCGTTGGTCATGATCTTTCCCCCCAGCCGCTTTGCAAGTGCAATGAGTTTCGTATCCACATCCTTCAATTTAGGGAAATCATAATCGACGATCTTCACGTTCAAAAAGGTCTGTTTCTGCAGCCTGTGCAGGACATCGAGACCGCGGCGGCCCCTGGTCCTTTTTACCGGGTCCTGATGATCGGCAACATGTTGTATCTCGTAAAGAACGAATTGAGGTATGACCAGTGTTCCCTGCAAGAATCCCGTTTCGCAAATGTCCGCTATACGCCCGTCTATGATGGTGCTCGTATCGAGAAGCTTGATGTCTTTGTCCTCTTCCAGTCTGTCGAACAGCGGGACCCTGGAGAGGTCAAGGGTTTTGCTCTTTTCTTTTCCAAGGACGAAACCGAGATAGCCCATTATAAAGTAAAAAAGAACGTAAATGGGGAGCGTGATGGGGATGTCCTTGATGAGGGCAAGAAGCAGGCGTGACACGAAAAGATTGGCAACGAAAAGACTGACGACCACCCCCGTTAGGCTTCCCAGAATGATCTTCAGTGATATATCCCTGAGCTTCAACTCGATCTTCAGGATAGCATAACCCAGGATGAGACCGCATGTCGCCCCGACAAGCCCCCAGACACCGCTCGACATCAGTTCTTTGAGTATGAAATAGCCGGTAAGGGTCGTAACGGTAAGGAGAATTATCTGAACAAATATATCCAAGCAATCAGCCCTTATGGTGATTTGCAGTATTGCCCTTTTGATTGCTGTTGTTAGCGAGAAAGATCTCTTCGATCTCCTGTTCCACTATTACTTCTTCTGTTCCGATCGACATGGACAGTTCCTTCGTGATAAGGTTCCGCGCCATCTCGAACATCTTCTTTTCACCGAAGGAAAGCTCTTTCCAGTATCGCAGGTTGTAAAGTTCCTTCAGGACCGTCGCCACTTCATAAATGGAGCCGCTCTTGATCCTTTCCATGTATTCCTTGTACCGCCTGTTCCAGGGGGAGTTATCATGAACAATATTCTTGTCTCTCAGGATGTCATAAACTCTTGAAACATCGCAGGCATCGATAACGCTTCTCAAACCGGCATTTTTCGCGCCGTCGATGGGTATCATGATGGTCATGTCCGTATCAAGGATACGGATAATGTAAAACGACTGCTTCGTACCTGAGAACTCTTTTTCCTCGATGGACTCGATCCGGCCGACACCATGCCCTGGATATACAGCAACTTCTCCTACATCAAACATTACGCCTCCGATAATTGTAATCGTTTTTCGGCTAGGTTGCCATATTGTAGCATAATATTGAGAAAAATTAAATAAGTAATTGTTTTTACGCAATAATCCGTAAAGAATTCAAGGTGTCATCCCTGCATTCCGAGGAAAATGCCTGAGGCTTTCAGGATACCTGTTTTTGGCGTTCCAGGAGTTTGAATTTTATGTCGTTGACTATCCTGAGGAGGCCCTTGTCGTTGGCAAGATCAAGGGCCGTCTTGTTATGATTATTCATTATCGTCAGGTCGGCGCCCCGGTTGACGAGAAAATTGATTATCCCGGCGAACTTGCTGGAAATGGCGCACATGAGAGGCGTATTGCCGTCGTGGTCCCGTGCGTTGAGATCGGCGCCGTTTTCGACGAGGAGGCGAACGATCTCCAGTTGGCCGCTTCTGCAGGCAAACGTGAGGGCCGTGCCGCCGTCCCTGTCGGGGACGTTTACGTTGGCACCCCGGGATACCAGAAACCTGAGGACACCCACCTGATTGTTCCTGCAGGCATAGGCAAGGGGCGTTATGCCCTTGGCGTTCGCGGCGTTGACATCGGCGCCGTTATCGACCAGGAATCGAGCCGTATCGGTAAACCCGTGCATCGACGCATACATGAGAGGAGTATTGCCGTTCGGGTCCGTTCCGTTGACATCGGCTCCCTTCCCGATGAACTGGACCACGCTTTCCAGGTCACCCTTTTCGCTCACCGTGATCAGTTCACTAAGAAATCTGTTATCCATTTAAATCATTATATACTACCGAAACAAAAAAAGTTCATTTTTTTCAAAAAAACGGGTTCCTGTACGATGGACGCCCGCGGACTGCCTCTTTGAAAAATGGATTGATGCCGGCGACATTTTCCTTTATAATCACTACAATCTTTATCTGGAGGACATCATAATGGTCAAGTCAAGGTTCGCGCCGAGTCCAACGGGGAACCTCCACATTGGCGGCGCGAGGACCGCCCTGTTCAATTATCTCTACACAAAACATCACGGCGGTATCTTTGTCCTCAGAATAGAGGACACCGACGTCGAACGTTCGAAAGAAGAGTATGTCAAGGACATCCTGGGCGGCCTTTCCTGGCTGGGCGTACACTGGGATGAGGGTCCATACTATCAGAAAGACCGGATGGACATCTATCGCGAGCATGCCTTCAGGCTCCTTGAGGCAGGACACGCGTATAAATGTTACTGCACCCCCGAGGTTCTCGAGGAAAAAAAGAAGAAAGCCCTCAAAGAGGGCGGCAAACCCCATTACGACAGGACCTGCCGTGACCTTCCGCCCGATGACACTGCCAATCAAGGCAAGCCCTTCGTCATCCGGTTCCGGAGTCCCGTCACGGGCCAGGTGAGCTTCACCGACCTCATTCGCGGCACCATTACGTTCAGATGTGAAGAACTCGACGATCTGATCATCTTCCGTACCGACAATACACCCACCTACAACTTCACCGTTGTCATCGACGACGCACTGATGGGCATCACACACATTGTCCGGGGCGACGATCATATCAACAACACCCCCCGGCAGATACTCATCTATGAGGCGCTGAAATATCCCGTCCCGCAGTTCGCCCATGTTCCCCTTATCCATGGAAAGGACAAGGCGCGCCTCAGCAAGAGACACGGTGCCACATCGCTTCTCGAGTATCGCAACGACGGCTTTCTGCCCGAGGCACTCATGAATTACCTGGCAAGGCTCGGATGGGCGCACGGCGACCAGGAGATATTTACGCGGGAAGAACTGATAGAGAAATTCGACCTTCCCGCCGTCGGAAAATCGCCTTCCGTCTTCGACATGGATAAACTCACCTGGCTTAACGGCCATTATATGAAGACGCTGCCCGAAGAGGAAATAGCATCTCGGCTCCTGCCTTTTCTCAAAGGCCTGGGAATCGAAACCTCTTGTGATGCCAGGCTTGTCAGGATCGTCGTCAGCCTCCGGGAGCGGGCCAGAACCTTGAAGGAAATGGCGCGGATGTCGGAATATTTCTTCCGTGACGACTTTCCCTTCGACGAGGCCGCAAAGGCAAAATTTCTCACAGCCGCCACGAAACCGATCCTCCTGGATTTTGCCGAAGGTCTCACGGCAATCACCTCCACGGATGAAGAGGAGGCCCTCAAGGGACTCATCGAAGGGTTGACGAAGAAGTACAACGCGAAACCTGTCGCCGTCATCCAGCCTGTCAGGGTTGCCCTGTGCGGCAGGACCGTAAGCCCCGGGATCTTCGAAGTCATCGCCATCCTGGGAAAAGAGACAGTGGGAAAAAGACTCACGCGAGCCATTGAATCGATTCAATGAAACTGTCCAGACTCGAAATTTTCGGTTTCAAGTCATTCCTTAACCGCACCGTCTTCCAATTCGGTGAAGGTATTACGTCCGTCGTCGGACCCAACGGCTGCGGCAAGAGCAACATAGTCGACGCCATCGTCTGGGTCCTTGGCGAGAGGGGTACAAAGAGCCTCAGGGTCAAGGATATGGGCGACGTCATCTTTCACGGCAGCAACGGCAAGAGACCCGTCAATATCGCCGAGGTAACCCTCGACCTCACCGAAGGCGACAAGGAATTCATTGTAAAGAGACGTATCTACAGGGACGGTACCAATGAATATTCCCTGAACGGCAAGATCGTCCGGCTCAAGGATGTGCAGGATGCGTTCCTGGGAACGGGCCTTGGCACCAATTCCTACGCCATCATAGAACAGGGCCGGATCGAGGCCCTCATTTCCATGAAACCACCCGAGAGGCGCATTGTCATCGAAGAGGCAAGCGGCATAACGCGGTTCGAAGAGAAAAAGCGCGACGCCGTCGCCCGTATGACGGAAACCTCTGCCAATCTCGAGCGCATCGAAGACGTGTACCGGGAGGTCACCGTCTCCTTTGGCAAGGCCGAGCAGGAGTGGGAGCGCTGGAAGGCATACCAGGAACTGGCCGACAGGCTCCACGAGATCGACAGGCAGCTCCTCCTTGACGGCTACGCCCGGCTCCGCAAACGGATGACAAAGGTCAGGGAACGACAGGCGGACCTCGAGGAAGAGATTCTGCAGAAGGAAGCCGAAAAGGCCACCCTGGCGGAAGAGTTCGAGGCGAAGGAAAGCGAGTTCTCTCTCACCGACAATATTATCCGGCAAATGGAAGTCGATCTCAAAAGCAAAGAGAAAGACATGGAAAGCCGCCTTCTTGAGATCGAGTACCTGGGTGAGGAGATCAAGCGTCTTGAGCTTTCCGTCAAAGGACTCTCCCAGGAGGAATCCTCACTTGCAGGCGAGATATCCCGGCATGAAGGTGAAATCAACGCCCTCAAGGAGAAGACCGGCATCCTGACAGAGGAATTACAGCAGGAGAAGGAGAGGGAGACCAGGGCCCAGGACGTCGCGCAGACGTTCAAGACAGACATCGAAGAGAACGAAAAGAAGCTTGAGGAATCACGGACACGGCTCTTCGTCTCGATGAGCTCGCTTACGGAGACAAGAAACAAAATAGCTGAAATTGAAAGACTGTCAAAGGAAAAACAGAAACGGATCGAAAGGCAGGCGGCCGAGCGAAGCGAACTTGATGCGCTGATGGCCTCCCTCGACGGCAAGCGTCAGGCGCTTCACGATTCGCTTCAAAACGCGCTTAAGGAAAAGGAGTCCCTCTTCGTGCGCGAATCGGCGCTGCTTGCCGAGCGCGACAAGACGGCGCGGGAGATGGAAAGGCTCAAGGGACTCGTTGAAAGCGCACGAAGTGAAAAACGTCTGAAAGAGGACTTTCTCAAGCAGCTTGGCGGATACATCGAAGGCTCTCCCGATGCCGTTCCCGCCGAGGACCGCCTTGTCAACCTTATCAAGGTGGAAGAACCGAAGATCAAGGCCCTGGAGAGATTCTTCCAGGAAGAACTGGAATACGAGGTCATACGGGATGACTCCGCCGAATCGGTGGCGGCAGCAGTGCGGGCGAGGGAAGGCAACCGTATTTTCTTCTCTCCGAAGGGTATCTTCAAGACCTCCGGGGGCGACGTAGAGATCGATATCTCCTGGATAGCCGACATAGAAGAGGCCCTGTCCAGGGTGGCCGGCGGCGAAGAGGGCATATTCATCAACGATGAGGTCTATGTAGATTCCCGCGGCATCATCCTGAGCGGGACGGGCTCGAAAAAAATTGACGTGAGGCAATTCAAAGAGAAGCTGAAACTCGAGAAGGAACTGCAGACACTATCGGCCGATATTGAACGCCATGCCGGTACCCTCAGGGATTTGAGACCGGCTCTCGATGTCTCTGACGGAAAGTACCGTTCCGCCCGCGGGGCCCGCGAAGCGCAGGAAGGCAGGATCAAGGCTCTCGAAAAGGACCTCCTCATCGCCGAAGCGCAGTGGAAGAGTGCCGCTGACAGGGTTTCCGACCTGGAAGCGGTCGCGGAATCCTTCGATGATGCCGGACCGGATGACGCTGCCGCACTCGTCGCCGAACGCAACCGCCACGAGGAGGAAAAAACGGCGATAGAGTCGTCCATGGCCCATCTGAGAGAGACGCTGGGCAGGTTGAAAAAAGAGTACGAAGCGGCACAATCCACCTGGCACGGCATTACCATCGAGATCGAACGAAAAACGAATATGCTTAAGTCGATAGGTGAGATGCACGGGCGCTCCACGGAAGCCATCGCCACGCTCGCCGCAAAGAAGCAGGGCCTCAAGGAGAAATTCGAAGCCATCAACGGGGACATCGATGGCAGGACACGGAAGATCAGGTACCTCGAGCGTTCCTACGAAGAACTCCAGGGGGAGCAACAAAAACACGTCGCGCGATTCGAAGAGCTCAAGGTAATGCTCGGCAACCTTCACAGTCAGAAACAAGCCCTTCAGGAATCGATCGAGACTGCCGGCAAGGAAATGGAAAGAGTGCGTGCCAGAAAAGAAAACGCCGAAAAGGATCTGGCGGTCCTCGAAGAAAAGCGCCTGACCGTTATCGAGCACCTGCGCGATACTTACAATATCGAGGATCCGGGCGATATCTCGATCCAGCTGCCTGCCGACATAGAAGAGGAACGGGAGTCGCTCACGGGAAAGATAGCCGCGATGGGTGAAATAAACTTCAGGGCGGAAAAAGAATATCTTGAGCTCAAGGAGAGGATCGCTTTTCTGGACAAGCAGAAAGAAGACCTTCTTACCGCGATGGAATCCCTGAAGAAGACGATTGCGAAGATCGACCAGTTCACCAGGGAACTTTTCACTGAAACCTTTGACAAGGTCAACAGCGCCTTTATCCGCTTCACCGATTTGCTCTTCAAGGGCGGCAAAGGCTACCTCGCGATCAACGCGGAACAGGCCGGAGTCGACCTCTTCGTTCAGCCTCCCGGCAAGAAGGTCACACGGATGGAACTTCTCTCCGGCGGCGAGAAGGCCCTCATCTCTCTCGCATTTCTTCTCGCGCTCATGGACACCAGGCCAAGCCCCTTCGCACTCATGGACGAAATAGACGCTCCTCTCGACGACGCCAACCTCGCAGGTCTTCTCGACATCATACGGGGCATGAGCCTCAAAACACAGATCATTTTCATCACCCACAACAGGATCACCATGGAATACTCGGACATGATATACGGTATAACCATGGAGGAACAGGGCATTTCAAAGACCGTCTCCGTCAGGCTCTAGACCACCGGGGATTCGCCTGTGGTTCGCAAATGCCTTTTTGTACAATGTCGCCACATCCCGTTGATATGTTGCAAAGTTCCTTTACTGGTCTTATTTTGCGGGCCGCCGGGCGGGATTTTTTTTCTTGACTTTTTTCCTTAGAACACTATCATTTAATATTATAAAGGGGAAGGGGGCGTTTGGGACATCGATTCTATCACTATATCTGCACCGTTGTAATAACAACGGTTTCAAGTTTTCATGTATCCTCTTTAAAAAAAATGTTGTGAAAGGAGGTGGGATTTACCTTCGTTAAGGGAAATGTGTTTTCAAAAACGCAAAGGGGGTTATTATGCAGCCAACAGTACCAGCTTTACCGCCTGTCACGCTTCCTGATGCATCTGTATTGATGGCACCATGGTATGTGTGGTGGGTCTTGGTCATCGGACTCTTTCTTATGACATTTATCGGCACCTGGCTTATCACAAGGGGGTGGAAAGAATGAACCCGATAACCTACCTTGAATTTCAAAAACCAACAACCGAGATGGCAGTATATGGCAGTGTCGGTGTCGCGATTCTGCTCATTATTTCCATCATATTAGGATTTATGAGCAAGAAGAAGGTGGCCAAAGGCTCCTTTGACGAATACCTCGTCGGCAAACGAGACATCGGCCCCGTCGTCACCGGCTGCGCGCTGGCGGCGTCATACCTTTCGGGGTGGGCTTTTGCCGGCAGCACCGGCGTCGTCTATTCCGTGGGCTTCTCAGGCATGTGGTTCGCCGGTATCTGGAGCTTGCTCGGCCTTATCCCCTGCTGCTGGCTCGCAGCAGTGAAAACGGCTGATTTCTCTAAAAAGCTCGGCGCGGCGACGCTGCCGGAGACGATAGGCAGGAGATTTGAAAGCAAGATGCTCCAGACCGTTGTCGCCCTCTGTATGCTTTACTTCCTTTTCATGTATTCCGTCGGCCAGCTCAAGGCCGCAGGCGGTGTATGGTATGCCACGACGGGTCTGCCCGCGGTGTGGTGTCTTCTTCTGTCCATCTTTATCGCATGGCTTTATATGGTCCTTGGCGGTTACGTGGGTACCCAGTGGTCCATGGCCTTCCAGGGGGCCTTCCTCGGCTTTGTCGGGGCGCTCCTAGGTATATGGGCGATCATATGGGCGGGCGGTTTCTACGAAATCTCCGCAAAGCTGTACATGGAACCGAAGGTAGGGCCCGCCCTCATCAAGCTGATGAGGCCGGAGCTACCACAGGTGGGCCCGACACAGCTCTTCTCGAGCCTCATCGGTATCCTTGCCTGTCCGGTCATATTCTTCACCATGGCCATCGGCTTCCCGCACAATGTCAGCCGGTTCCTCGGCATGGGGAAGCTTAGCAAGAAGGGCTACTGGATTCTGATCACAGTAGTGTTCCTCATCGCCGGCATACCTATCATGCTCGACTGTTCAAGCAACGGTCTTGTCGCCAGGATGATCTACGGCCCGAATCTCATGAAAGTTAAACCCTGGGCCGCCGACCTTGCGGCGCCGGAGCTCGCCTTTGCCGTTGGCGGCGTTCCCATGATGACCCTCTATGTCATGGGCCTTTTCGCCGCAGCACTTTCCACCCTTGCCGGTATGGTCTTCATCATGAGCGCCAATATCACAAGGGACGTTATCAAACTCTGGTGGCCTCAGGTATCCGACAAATCGATGCTCTATCTGGGATATTTTCTTATCGCCCTTTTTCTCTTCCTCCCGTTCTACTGGACGCTGGTCAACCCGCCGCCGCTTCTGTCCATCTTCATGGGCCTCGCCGCGATGGGCCTCGGCGCCATATTCTTCTTCGTCACCGCCGTTTCCTATTACTGGAAGGGCGCCACGAAGTGGGGCGCGCTCCTTACCGTTCTCTATGGTACGGGCATGAGCATCTATGGCGGTTGGAAGGTCCTCTTCAAGAAAGAGATCGGCCTCGGGACATTCGAGTGGTGGCTCGTCATCGGCTGCGGCATAATCTATTTCGTCGTCAGCGCCCTTACGAAAGCGCCTTCGAAAGAGCTGCTCGACAAGCTCTTCCCGGCAAAGAACTGATATTGCAGGAATGGACAAAAAGAGGGGCTTTTTTAAGCCCCTCTTTTTATTCTCTCCGAAAAAGCTGCAAGGCCGCACACTATCGAACGATGACTATGGAGGACACATGGAGATATACACCGTCGCCTGGCTTGCGGCAGGGGTGGGAATCCTGGCGTATTTCATCTACAGCACGTTCATTAAAAAGTAAAACTACCAGGAAGAGTTCTTCGACCTCAGGTAATCCTGCGCATCTTTGTTCCCCATCCGCGCCGCCCTTCTATAATCTTCAAAAGCCTTCTCTCGATCATTCATGATCTCGTAGACCTCTCCCCGGCTTGCGTAGGCCGCGGAGCTGTCGGGGTTGATCGATATGGCCTTCGATAGATCGTCTACCGCCGCCCGGTAGTTCTTCATGAGATAATAGACAACGCCGCGGTTGTAATAAGCATCGAAGTAGTTGGGGTCCTTTTTGATGGCCATATCGAGAAGCTCGATGGCTTCCTGCGGGTAGCCCGCATCGATAAATTGATAGGCTTTCTTAAAGTAATCCTTCGCGGTCGGATCGTTATCGCCGCCGGAGCAACCGCCCAGAATGATGACGGTTGACAAAAGGACAAGTGAAAAAATATGTTTCATGGGGCCTCGCATGTGTTTGTGTGATGAGAGACCCCATCATTCTAACTGAATGTCCCCCTCAAAGTCCAAACCAATATTCACCGGGGTTGTCGTGCACCCGAAAGAAAATCTTACAGGAGCGTTACTTGCATCTTCCTATCTGACCCGACTTGCACTTCGTGCCATCCATCCAGATCGCATCGGAAAGTTTGGCCCCGATAAAACTTGTCTCTTTGTCCACCGACGCCCCCTTCAGATTGGCACCCTTGAGGTCAGCATCATTGAAAAGGGTCCCCTTGAGGTTGGCCCCGCTGAGGTTGGCCCCGCTGAGGTTGGCCCCGTAAAAATCGATGCCGGCAAGGTTTGCCTGAGAGAGATCGCACTTACTGCACTTGTTGGTACTGTTGAGCTTTTGAATGTCCTGGGGATTGAAACCGAAAACGCCGCCCGGCATGCAAATGAGAGCACCGACAACCACAACCAATGTCAAGATCACTGCTTTTCCCATAAAACCCCTCCTTAGTGAGAATAACAAAAGGCCGTCACC
>JGI24730J26740_1001708_pt1 | contig 10624 bp, 8 predicted proteins | sample EPASupsiteSAE347_FD_26740 | JGI IMG/M metagenome (IMG submission 26740)
GCCGGCGCGGAGCAAAGTGCGAAACTGCTTGGTGAAGAGTATCAGCTCTGGCGCTTTCACTCCACCCAGCTTATCGAGCCAGTTCGACATTCCTCGAGAAGATCCGGTCTTTTGCGGAACTACTTTTGCCGGGATGAAGCCACGGTCGGCCAGGAGACTTGTAGCCATCTCGACGGAAGCGGCTTCTATGACACCGGCCACGGTAGTGCCTGTCTCGGTGATGGCCTCGTATGCGTATTTTGCCATTGTTTTCCTGTCACTTCACGGTTTCTTCGTACCCTGTCATTGCTCATACCATAACCGCCGAGGCGGCCTCCTCGAGAGTCGTTATCCCGCGCAAGACCTTGGCTGCGGCATCGTCCCTGAGGGTGCGCAGCTTGCCTGTTTCTTTGGCTGCCCTGGAGATTTCCTGGGTCGAGCGCCTTTTCAGAATCATATCCTGGAGCATTTCATCGTTGATGAGGATCTCGAAGACGCCCGTACGGCCCTTGTAGCCGGTATGCATACAACTGATGCAGCCCTTGCCCCGCATGAAAGCGGCTCCTTCAGTATCGAGAATCCCAAATTGCTCCAGAGCCTTAGCCGGTGGTATGTAAGGCTCCTTGCAAAAGGGACAGATTGTCCTCACAAGGCGCTGTGCAAAGGATACTAACAGAACGGAAGCGACAAGGAAAGGCTCGATTCCCATATCAATCAAACGGGTTATGGCTCCGGCGGCATCGTTGGTGTGAATGGTGCTCAACACCCGGTGGCCCGTCTGAGCGGCCTGAACGGCGATGGCGGCTGTTTCGGCGTCCCGGATCTCTCCCACCATTACGACGTCCGGGTCCTGGCGCAGGATGGACCGGAGGCCGCCGGCGAAAGTCATGCCGGCCTTGCGGTTGAGCTGCACCTGACGGATTTTGTCGACCCGGTATTCGACCGGGTCCTCCAGGGTGATGATGTTGATGTCCGGCTTGTTGATTTTTTGGAGAATGGCGTAAAGGCTGCTGCTCTTTCCACTCCCGGTGGGGCCGGTGCTCAGGATCATGCCGTAAGGCTTGACTATGGAGGCTTCGATCTTCGCCCTGTCCTCGTCGACCATGCCGAGCCGGTCCAGTGTGTAATACCCGGCGCTCATGTCCAGCAGGCGCATGACCATGTTTTCCCCGTAAATGGTCGGGAGGGTGGAAGCCCGGATATTGATCTCCTTGGCTTCCATTTTGATGGTGAAGCGCCCGTCCTGGGGGGCTCTCAGGACCGCAATGTCCATGCCGGCAAAGATCTTGATGCGCGAGATGATGGGAAGCAGCATGGACTTGGGCGGGGCCGGAACATCGTGCAGCTTGCCGTCGATGCGAAATCTCACCGAGACGCTGTTCTGCTCGGGACTGATGTGAATATCGCTGGCTCCTTCACGAACCGCCTGGGAGATGATGGAATTTACCAGGCGGACGACGGGAGCCTCTTCGGCCATGTCGTGGAGGGAGCTGACCTGAAGATCTTCCGTACCGCCTTCGAGAGTGCCGGCGGCTCCCTCGCCGTATTGCATCTCTTCCACGCTCTCAACGACACCGCCAAGGCTGGAGTGCATTCCGTAGATGCTGTTGCACAACTGATTGAAGGCCTTTTCCGTGCAGATCACCGGCTCCACTTCGTGATTGCTCAGGACTTCGATGCTGTCCATCGCTTCCAGGTCCATGGGGTCCGTCATCGCCACCATGAGGAGGCGTGCTTTTCTTCGCAACGGTACGCACTGGTACTTGAGAGCCATTTCCGAGGGAATGATCTTCGACAGACTGACATCTACCGGGTAGACGTCAGGGTGATATTTTTCGATCTTAAGCTGCTGGCTCAACAGATCGATGATCTGCCCCTCGCTTACAATTCCTCGCTGAATCAGGAACTGACCCAGCTTCAAGCCTGCTTTCTTCTGTTCCGTCAGGGCCTGTCCGAGCTGCTCCTCGGTCACCAGGGCAGCTTCAACCAGCATTTCTCCAAGTCTTTTTCTTCTCGCCAAGGGAATATCCTTGAAATGGGCTTTTGGTTTGGGGTTTATCTGCCGAAAAATACCGAGCCCGCCTCGGAGCCGGTTACGATTCTTGCGTTGGCGGCAAGGGAAGCGGGCAGGGCGCTGAGGGTCATTTTTGCTGATTCCTCATCAGGAAACGTGTGCTTGAGCAGCAGGTGAAATTTCAGGCCTTCACGAGGAGTCCAGATGGGGAGCATACGGACCGGGGGAGCACGAAGTGGGTAGGCTTTAAGCCATGCGTAGGCATCCTTGAGGTTTTGTTTCAGTGCCAGCTCGACACGCAGGTCGGTGGAAAAAGAAGGATGAGGCAGAAAGGGGATGGCGGGGAAGGTAATAGCTCGCCCCCTTCCTACCTTGCTCACGTTGCCGATGTGCGGGTTCATCTCGGCCACTGCCCGCAGAACCTGCGGATCGTAGGATCCATACACTCTGCCGAGCATCAGCCACAGATTTTCGCCCCGCCTGACGGACAGGTCCCCCAAGGCGGCTGGAGGAGAAAGCTCATGAACGGCTCTTTGAGCAACGGCCTCACCGATTGCGGAAGGAGGATTCGGGGCTGTTATCACTTGTGCGTCACGAGCAGCCGTCTGGACTTCGTCTTCGTGAGCTGTTGCTTTGGGGGGTGTTTCTTCCTCCACGGGCTTTTTGGGCTCAGGGACCGGTGTGGGGCTTTCCATTTTCCGGGAAGAGGCTGTTTCCGAAAAGGCGGGGATCTGTAAGTGCTCATGGATTTTAGGAAAAAATCCGAAGCCGAGGGCGCAGCTCAGGACGATGAACAAAAGAGAGGCGCTGACCCATTGGCGTCTCCTCGGCTTTTGTTCGGGGAAGGTCATCGCTGAACACCACCGAGCCAAGAACCAGCCTGCTTTTTTCTTGTTACGAATGATCAACGTGAGAACGATCCTGTGGCACAAGTGGATAATTCTTCTAGGGTAGCCGCCGGTGGCAAGATGCACGGCCAGAAAGCCCGGATAGGTGAAGAGCGCCGGGGCCTTGTAGGTGCTTTTTGCCTGGTTCAGCCGAAACTGAATCATGCGCCGGGTGTCGCTGAACTTCAAAGGGCCCAGAACAGAAAAGAGATTGATGCGGTCCACAAAATTGCGGTGCCGAGCCAGGGCTTCTTCGAATTCTCTTTGAGCGAAAATCACGATCTGCAGCAGTTTGTACTCATTGACTTCGTAGTTGAGGAGCTCTCGAAGGATTTCCAGGCAGAAGGAGGGCAGCTTCTGCCCTTCGTCGATTATCAGAATCACCAGCTTTTGCTCATCCACCCCGCGTTGAAAGAGGTATTTCTGGATGCCGTCCTTGATCTGCCACTCGCTTCTTCCACTTTGAAGCTCCGGGGAGAGGCCGAACATCCCGGTGATTGCCGTCAAGAATTCGGAGGGGGTCGCGAAATTGGGATCGAGGATAAGGTGAGTTTCGAGGTCCGTATCGTCGGCGAGCTTGCGGACAAGCTGACGGGAAAGCGTGGTTTTTCCCGTGCCTACGTCGCCGGTGATGACGTTCAAGCCCCGCCGCAGCCGGACGGAGAGCTCGAGCTTCTGAAGGCATTCCATATGCTGTCCGGATTGGAAGAAGAATTCCGGATCAGGAGAGTTTGAAAAAGGTTCCTTGCTAAGGTTGAGTACCTTGAAATAATCCATGGTTGCATCCTCACCGCGTTGAGCTCTTCTGGGAGGGGGAGGGAGAAGCCGTTCGTGGAGGATCTGTCGGTATCCGACCGGTCTGGTTGCCGGCGCCGCCGATATTGCGGCCTTTCAGAATGTGCGGAGTAATGAATATGAGGACTTCCTCGAGCTTCTTATCCCTGCTTGTGGAACTGAAAAGCCGTCCGATCAACGGAGTGTCCTTCAGGCCCGGCGTGCCTTTGTCGCTATCTGTTCGGCTCTCTTTGGTCAATCCTGAAATGACGATAGTCTCACCATCATGCATCATAAGGGTCGTTTCGGTTTGCTTTTTGATAATGAAGGGATTCCCCTGGACGTTCCTGGTGGTGTCGACCTCATCCTTCTTCACCACGATCTTCATTCTCAAGATGTCTCCGACGATTACATGGGGTGTGATCTCGAGCTTGAGGAGGGCTTCCTCGAATTTTACTTCAGTGCCCGAAAGCTGACTGGTCGATACGTAGGGGATTTTTTCTCCATTAGCGGTGAAAGCGGTCTGATTATCGAGTGTGGTGATGGAGGGGCTCGAGAGAATATTGAGCCTGCCTTCCGTCTGGAGAGCCGACAACTGGACGTCGAGGATGTTGCCGCCCAGTTTTCCATACATGAGCCCCAGAGCCGTTCCTACGTTGGCGTTGGTCAATTCGGCGGGCAGGTTGACGCCGAATCCCTGTCCGCCGATTCCTGTCTGGCCCAGGAGGGGAGTGTACGTCAAGGTGTTTGTGGTGGTATTGATATTACCCCCCGTTCCGCCCGGTGTTACGAAGAAGTTGTCATTTCCGGTGAGGCCCGATGTCGCGGCGAAGCCCCCCCACTGAATCCCCAGTTGGCGGGCGGTGTCCTTGGTGGTTTCCACAATCGTCGATTCGATCAGAATCTGAGCGGTGGGTATGTCGATTTCTTCAACCAGGTGAACCAGCTTGGTGATATCGTTGCGGACCGCATTGACGATCAGTGAGTTCGTGTGCTCGTCCAAGGCGATGGAGCCTCGAGGGGCTCCTTTTTCGTCTTTGCTCAGATACTCCTTGAGCTTATCGGGCAGCTTCGTGGCATCGGCATAATTGATAGGGATAACCTTGAAGCGCAGCGGCTCCTCCACTTGCTTTTGCGTCTTCTGCTGCTGCATTTTCACCTCGGTCTGTACGTCTTCCACTGTCATGATGCGAAGAAGCTCCCCCTCACGGACATAAGTGAGCCCCTGCAGATTGAGGATACCCCGGAAAGCCTGGTCCCACGGGACGTTCTGAATGTCTATGTTCACAGCACCCTTGACCTTGTCACCGATCAGGATATTCTGGCCTACCGACCTTGCCAGAGCGCGCAGGACCACGACGATATTCGCATTGTTCATGCGAAGGCTGACCTTTTGAGCGGGAAGAGGCACCTCCGGCTTGACGATGGTATCGTCTTCCTTGACAGGCGGTGCGGGAGGGATGTCCGGGAGAGGAGGCTCGATGTCTCGCGGTTTTTCATCCGGTGAAGAGCCTTTGGAGGTCTCGGCCAGGATTTTCCACTTGTCGAAGAAATCCTGCTTCTTGGGAGGCTTTACGGTACTCGCGCAGCCCGGGAGGAGCACGCTCAGGAAAAGAACGAGAAAGAGCGGCAACATCAAGATCCCGAGGTGGCCGTAAGATGCCCGGCTGATGTGATGCTTTTTGAAAGTTTTCATCCGGATATTCAAGAACGTTTGCTTCAAAGACACCATGTAGAGAATTCCTGCTTTCCTATCTCGAAAACCGTTTCGAATCCAACCTCGTGGCACTCACCAGATCGTCTCTCCTGTAAAAGGCACCGTGATTATGATCTGTTTTCCCGTGATCTCCAGAAGCACCTTGTCCTGGTCGATGCTCCGGACGATAAATCCTCCGGTTTCCAGCTCTTCACCCACTTGATATTCCATTCCATTGATGATCGCCAGCCTTTTGTTTCCGGCTTCCATATATCCCAGGTAAGCGAATTGGGAGGCTTGCGCCTGGCCGTCGTCGCTTTTCGCCGTATCGGCCGACGGAGACAACGGCTTTCCAAGGAAAGGATCCGTCGGCCATTGTGCAATGCCCTTTTCCAGAATATGTGCTTCAGCCTTGCTGAGGCCCCCTTTTTCCATCTCCTCCGCCACCTTGGTGGTTATTGCCGTCAGTTGGCCCGGGGTGATGCCGGAAGGGGGAGCATTCTTCTTCGAGTCGAACAAAAGGATGTAAGCGCCAAAGAGTAAAGCCAGCGCCATCAAGGAAACGATAATCTTTTCACGTTTGGCCATGGCATTTCCCTGGAGGCTATCGCTCGGAGATCGACAGCCAGATTTTTAACCTGAATTCCTTCCCGCCCGAGGCCTCCTCGATACGGATCTCTTCCACATGCTCCAGATAGGGGAGCTGCAAGAGCTCGAACAGGAATTTCCGGAAATTGAAAAAATCCCCTTTCAAAGCAGCCTGAACCGACATCAGCCTGGAATTATCGGCCATGGACTTCACGTCAGGCGTTACCGTCACGGGTTGAAGACTGCTTTTACGGACGATTTCCCCCAAGAGAGCCGGAATGTTGAAGATCTGATCCTGGGGAAGAGGGCTCCTGGCCGGAAAAGACATCCCTTCGGGGAGAGGCTGCTTCATTTTCTCCGTCAGGCTTTTGTGGAGGGGATAGAGAAGCCTCTGTCCTTCCAACTGATCGCCGGCCCTCGATATTTCAATATCGATATCCTTTATGGTCCGCTGGGACGGATAAATCCCTACGGCACAGAAGGCAAGAAGCCCGCCCAGGCACATCAGAAGGTAGACGATGCTCTGATTGGGGAGTTTTGAAGAGGCGCTTCCTTCCATTCGAGGTTATCTACACCAATCCTATTTTTAAGGTAAAATGGAGCATCTGGCCCTCCCCGCGGCGGTCTTCAACGACGCTGGACTGGACCGTAGGGTTGACAAAGATCGGCGAGCTTTCCAGCCTCATGAGATAAGCGGCGAGGGACGCCTCGAGCCCATCCCTGGCTCCCAGTACGACGCCGTCCACCAGCAGTGTTCTCGAGGAGGTTTTTGCGGGCTCTCCCGAAGTCTTTGCCTGCTCCGCGGGCGTGGATGGCTTCCCCTGCTCGGCGGAGCCCTTGCATTGTGCTACGGCGACGCTTCCAAGATCCATCGTGACGCTCACCAGGCGAATATTGCGCGGTGTCAGGGACGACAGGTCGCTCAACACCGCACTCCCTAGATACTCCCGGCTCTGATCCTTCAGCGCCTGATTCTTGGCTTTGACCTTAGCAGCCATCTCCACGATCAGATTCTGATCCACAACGGTGTGGTATTCCGCAAGCTGCCGGCGCAGATGCTCGAGCTCGGTTTTCTTGCTCCTGATCATCTGTCCCTGCCATAGATAGATCCCCATCAGTACGCACACGGCGAGCATGAAGCCGGCGAAAACTCCCCGGTTGACGCGCGTGATGCTTGCCAGCTCTTCACGGTCTTTGTAGGTGAAAGTTATGTTGGGCGTTCGGGAATTGTCCGAGAGAGCCAGGCCCAGGGCCGCAGTGTAGCTTTGCCTTGCGGCCGGTGAATCAGGGGGGGGAACATCAGACGAGAAGAGGAGGGCTGGCGAGAGAGGATCCATGACCTCCCGGTCCATCCCCAACTGATTGCCGATATAGCCGGTGAGCCGCTTCCATGAGCTGATGTCGCCGGAAATATAGATCTTGCTCACCACCTCGCCGGAGGCTGTCCGTGAATAGTGCTCGAACGTCCTCTCGACTTGTCTTACCAGGCGCTCGATTGCCGGCTGAACTGCGTCGAAGATTTCCTCCTCGCCGAATCCCGGCAGGCTGTCCTCACCCGCGGGAGGGTGGATGCCTGCAAAAAGGTCGAAAAGGGTTTCCTTCACTTTGGCCTGATTCTGATCCGGCGAGCTCTCCTTGTCTATATTTATTGGAATGGTAAGGGTCTCATCATCCAGGGTGAACACGGGCGCTTTTCTCCGCTCGGCTACGGCTTCCATCAGGGATTCTTCCATGCTGTTGATGCCGGCCTTGATGCCGCGCGTCAAAACGAGGTTGCCCTTGAGAAAGATGTCGATGCGTGAGAAATCATTCCCAATGTAGAGGGCGGCGACCGGTTTGTTCGTGGCCGGCAGCCAGAGGGTTCTGAAAAGGTTCTGAATGGCGAAGGGAGCGAGGGTAATGCCGGCCGGCTTCAAGCCGCTCCTGGAGAAAATGTCTCGGATTTCCCGGGCGTCTTGCCCGGGGACGGTGTAGGCCATGACGGAAATCTTGTCGATCCCCTTTTCGACTACATTCCCCTGAAGCTCAAAATCGAAGATGTTTTCTTTTTCATCGAAGCTGGCTTCTTTTTTCATCGTCCAGTAGACGACGTTGTAGATCTGTTTCCGCGGCACCCGTGGGATGCGCAGGTGCCGAACGTCCATCTGGGAGCTCGACATCAGGCTCCATAGATCCATGTTCCTCGGTGAGCCGCCGAAATCCAGGACCGCCGAGCGGAAAAAGTCTATGAAGGCGCTGTTTGCATCGGGGGTATGACGTCCGAAAGGGACACATCGATAAGCGATCAGCTTCCACCGGTGGTCGGATACCTCCGCGAGCTTGATCAACCGCATATCCTCGGAGCGCATATCCACGCCTACCAGAATCTTCCTTTTGAGGGAAAAAAGACGGCTGAGAAGAGCCCCGAGGATTTTTTGGTGTTTTATGCCCCGCTGTGGGGGAGGGGATGGATCATCCTCCGGAGTACCGGTTTGCGCGCTCTCGCCGCGAATCGCCTCGAGCAGCTTTTCCGTGGCTGAGATTTCGTCGCGCGATTTCAGAATATTGCGCATCGGAGCCAATGTCTCCCTCGGATACCTTATGATTTCCATGACCGGCCAGAAAGCGAGTCACTCTTTATTTTTGGACAACATGCTGCTCATACTGGTAATTTTTTTAAATTCCCGGATAGTTATGGAGTATATCACCATCAGTTTCTATATGAAAACCCACGGCAAGTCAATGCCCTTATGCCCTTCTGAATGTTCATCCTTGTGCAGTCGGAGCCTTGAAGAGTGAGCCGTGCCGTTCATCAAAAAAAATCCGGCTTCCCGAAAAGCGGTACCGCTCTTCGGGAAGCCTGCCTTCCTTTGGATCTGATTGGATCTGAAAGGTGTGTTGCGCTCAAAGCACCTCAAACATCGACCATGCTCTCCTGAAGGAGCTCGATGTCTTCGATTTCCTCTTCCAGGTAGGCCTTGAGCTTCTTCTTCAGGCGACTTTCGATCTGGCGCACCCGTTCGCGGCTGATTCCGAACTTGTCCCCGATCTCCTGGAGTGTCATGGGCTCTTCGGTAAGAAGGCGCTTATCGAAAATGACGGCCTCCTTGCCCTTCAACTGCTGCCGGAAAAGGCCCAGCTTGTCGTGGAGAATGGCTTTGGCTTCCCGGTCGGCAATCTGGTCGTCGACGGGCAGCTCATCCGAAGGTAGAAATGATTTGTGCGTGTCTTCCGAATCCTCCTTCAACGGGCTGTCCAGCGAGATCTCCCAACTATTGAGCCTCTGATCCATTTCGATGATCTCGGATTCCTTCACGTCCAAGCGATGGCTCAGCAGCAGGGGGGATGCTTCGATGCCCTGGGCTTCCAGTTGCTCTTTTTCCTTCCGCAAATTGAAGAAGAGCTTTCGCTGTGCTTGAGTTGTTCCGATTTTGACCAGCTTCCAGTTGTCCATGATGAACTTGATAATGTAAGCCTTGATCCAGAACGAAGCATAGTAGGAGAATTTATAGCCTCGGTAGGGATCGAATTTTTTCACCGCTTGCATCAAGCCGACGTTGCCTTCCTGAATCAGGTCCATCAGGTTCTGCATCCAATATCGCTGGAAATCCATGGCGATTTTGACGACCAGTCTAAGGTTTGCCGTGATGAGCTTGTAGCCTGCCTCTATGTCGTCCTTTTCACGATAACGGATCGAGAGCTCCCTTTCCTCTTCGCGGGACAGCAGAGGGTAGCGCTTGATTTCGTCCAGGTAGATGCGAAAGGGGTCGAAGGAGACCGTCTGCGGCTTTTCGTGTGCATAGAGGGGGGGGGGCTGCGCTTCAGCGTCGTCATCGCTTTCGCTCGGGGTTACCTCTTCTTCGAAATCGTCACTGTCTTTCTTTCTGATCATCACAAGTATCCCTCATCGCTTGGGTCAATCATGGAATGAATATGGATGTTCCCGCACCTCTTTTTGGAAAAAGCTCCCATGAGCTGATTTACGAATACTATTATACCCGATTCACCGAGACAAGATGAAAAGAAAAAGCAAAACCGGCGGCGGCTCACGGGCAGAAAGCGATTGCTTTTTCCATGTCAGTTCATTATAAGGATAAGGCTCATGAGAAGAAAGGGGTGCCTGTCCCGAGGTGCGAAACGACCCCCGGCTGCGCCGGACTTTCCATCCGAGCCCATGTGCTCCTAATGAATATGAGCAGATTCAAAAAAAATCAGGAAGTGACCGCAAAAAATATCATGAAGCCCAGCGTAGCCGAACATATTGACGGCCCGATCCTTCATTTCTCCGGCGAGCCGTGCCCTTGGAAGATCCGTGACAAGAATGCCCAGCTCGTGATTGCCTCGGGCTCGTCGGCAACGAAAATCCTCCAGAGCCTTCCCCGTGGCGACGACTGCCGTTTGAGGCTGCGAAGGGCTCCCTTTGAACGATAAATCGAACAACGGACTGATTATAGCTATGGACGGCCCGGCCGGAGCGGGAAAGAGCAGCGTGTGCCGCCTCCTTGCCCAAGGGCTCGATTACGTATACCTCGATACCGGCGCCATGTACCGGGCCGTGGCATGGGCTCTGATCCAGGAGGGCTTTCGGCCCGAGGAAGAGCCTCCTCCCGATGCGGAGCGGCTCGCCCGGCTTTCCCTGCATTTTTCAATCGAAAACGGCTCCCTGTCCATAATGTACCGGGGAAAAGCTCTGAAAGAGGAGCTGCG
>JGI24730J26740_1001726_pt1 | contig 10499 bp, 12 predicted proteins | sample EPASupsiteSAE347_FD_26740 | JGI IMG/M metagenome (IMG submission 26740)
CGCTGTCCTTCTCGGCATCACGCTACAAGAATGAACTCGATCGCCAGGGCGCGAGCAACAATCCGACCCGCTACGACTCCAGCGTCGATGCCTGGTCCTTGCGCCAGCCGCTGATCCGCTTCCAGAACATCGCCGACTACAAGCGCACCGTTGCGCATAGCGAAGCGGCCGATTTCACCCTGAGCGCAGCAGCACAGCAACTGACCGTGCGGGTCGCCCAGGCCTATTTCGACGCACTCCTGACCGAAGACCAGCTGCGCCTGGCCCGCTTCCTGGTTGCTTCGCTGGAAGCGCAGCAGGACGCTGCCGGCAAGTCGTTCCGCAGCGGTGCCGGCACGCGCATTGAAATCGACGAAGCCGCCTCCCGGCTTGCCATTGCCGTCTCGGAAGTGCTCGCCACGGAAAACCTGCTCGCCAATGCGCGCCAGAAACTCGCCGCCCTGCTCGGCGTCGACGTCACCGGGATTGTTGCCCTGGATGAAAAAAGGCTGAGCGCCCTGCAACTCGCGCCGGCCGACTTTGCCGCATGGCGCGATCTGGTCCTGCAGACCAACCCCGAACTACAGGCCGCCAGCAAAACCATCGATGAAACAGCGTGGACCGTCAATCGCGCCCGGGCCGGACATCTGCCCACCGTAGACCTGGTGCTTACCAAATCGCGCTCGGAGAGCGAAACCGTCTCAACGGTCAACTCGCGCTACGACCTGAATTCGGCTGGTGTCCAGCTCAATGTACCGATTTTCGCGGGCGGTTACGTCAACGCCGAAACCACCCAGGCGCGCGCCCGGCATCAGCGCGCCCAGGCCGTTTACGAAGGCATCCGTCGCGACCTGGAAACCCGGGTCCAGAAGGAATTCAACGGCATCATGCAGGGCCGCGAACGACTCAATTCGCTCAACCAGGCCCTGCTTGCCAGCCAGGTGGCACTCAAATCGACCCGGCGCGGCGTCGAGGCCGGTACGCGCAATACACTGGATGTCCTGAATACCGAGCGTCAGGTCTATAACATGCAGCTCGAACTGTCGCGCTCGCGCCACGAGTTCGTGATGAGCCGCCTGCGCCTGAAGGCCATGGCGAACATGCTGGACGAGGAAGAGATTCTGCTGATCAGCAGCCTGCTGAACGCTGCCCCCTGATCCGGCAAACGGATGGCGGGGCTGGTGCGTCCTGACGGAATCGAACCGCCGACCTCCACGATGTCAACGTGGCGCTCTAACCAGCTGAGCTAAGGACGCATGGGGAAAATGGAGCGGCAGAAGAGTCTCGAACTCTCGACCTATACCTTGGCAAGGTATCGCTCTACCAACTGAGCTACTGCCGCTCTGTACTTCCACGCAACAATCATCGGGGAAGGGCGCGCATTATAAATTCCCGATCAGGATTTGCAAGCCCCCCTTGCAAGATTTGTTTCCCGACTGCGGAAAATTGCCAAAACACCTGCGGCACAACGGCTTTCAGGCACAAGAGATGCTTTTGCCTGCAGATCAATTCACGAAAGGCACCCCATGTCCGTCAGCTCCATCCTGTCCTACGGCATGCAAAGCATGCAGGCCGGCATGAACCGCAGCGCCATTGCCGGCGCCCGTATCGCCGGCTTCGGCAGCAACAGCGACAACAGTGCGATGGCGAACAGCATGGTCGAGCTCAGCCGCGGCGCAATCGATGCCAAGGCCGCCGCCAATGTAATCAAGACCGGCGACGCAATGCTGGGAACGCTGGTCAATCTGCGCGCCTAGGCAAAAATTGCCGGGACAGCAAACTGCAAGTCTGTGCAAATTGCGTTTTCTGCAACCGCCACCCCGGTTATGATCTTGGATCAGTCATGGATGACCGGAACGGCACAGCGATGCGACAAGTCGGGAAAGCAGCCGGAAAACAAAAAAGCCACTCCAGAGAGTGGCTTGAATGCTTGATTTTACTGGTGCCCCCGAACGGAATCGAACCGCTACCTGATGATTACAAAGCATCATACGTAGGAATTTACTAGCGTTGATTACTTTTCCGACAAAACAGAAAAACCACGTAAATAGGTCGTTTCAAGGCGATTAACCCGCCTACACCTGTTGCTTGATATTCCCTCCTGTTGATGTAGAATGCCTACATGGTGCCTACACGGAGCGAATCATGGGCAAGCGGGAAAACTTCACAGCCGAGAGAATTGCCGGTCTCAAGTGCCAAGCAGGAAAAGCACAGAGCATCTATTGGGACGGCAAGACTCCCGGCCTTGGTTTGCGTGTCACACCCGGCAATGCGAAGTCCTACATCTTCGAGACTCGCCTACACAGCAAGACCGTTCGCGTAACCATTGGCAGTCCTGATGTTTGGCCGCTTGAAACCCAATGGCGCACCGACAAGGAAACTGGTGAGAAGGTAGAACACCAGCGCGGCGCACGCCAAGAGGCCGCTCGACTCAAGGCCATGACTGACCAGGGCATAGACCCGCGAGAGATTCAGCGCGCCAAGATAGAAGCCAAGGAAGCAAAAGCAACTGCCGCCGCAGCAGCCAAGGACTACACCCTAGCGAAACTATACGAAGCCTATTGCACCTATCTGGATGCTGCCGGTAAAAAAGGTTCTGCGCGCTGCGCCCGTAGCGTCTTCAAAACACATGTTCCCAAAGCACTCAAGGAAGCCCCCGCAAAGGATGCTCAGCCAGAGGATTTTGCAGACATGCTGCGCAAAGTCACAGAGGTAGGCAAGGAGCGCACCGCAGGAACCCTGAGGACCTACCTACTTGCCGCCTATAACATTGGAATGCGCGCACGCCTTGACCCCAAGTTGCCCATAGCGTTCAAGCAGTACGGCATCACCTCGAACCCTATCGCTCCGATACCAGCCATTGCATCACGCACCAGTAATCGAGTGCTGACCAATGACGAGTTACGCATTTATTTGAATTCAATGGACGAGCGCCTCACAGACAAGGCTTTGACACTTGCTCTATTTGCTGGCGGCCAACGGATGGAGCAGCTACTTAGGGTGGAGGTTTCAGACTGGACACCAGAAACAAAGACCCTGCAATTACTTGACCCCAAAGGACGGCGCAAGGAAGCACGCATTCATTTGCTCCCCCTTGGCCCAAGGGCTGCGGCAATCGTTGAGTCACTGGTGGAAGACGCAAAAACGGCAAAGGAGACGAAGCTGTTTAACCTTGATGTGCAGACACCAGGAAAACGAGCCAAGTTGATTTGCGACACCACAGACAAGGAAACCGGAAAGGCTCGCATTGAGCCTGCATTCAATCTGCTGGATATTCGCCGCACCGTCGAGACACGCATGGCAGCCCTTGGCATCAACAAGGACACGCGTGCGCAGGTGCTTAGTCACGGCCTGGGTGGCGTGCAGGATAAGCACTACGACCGACACAGCTACGAAACCGAGAAGCGCAACGCCCTAATCGCTTGGGAGAACTGGCTTACATCGGTTGAGAAGAACGAAAAGCCCGCCCCTAATGTAGTGGCTATTGAACGCAAGACCGCCGCCTGAGGGTTTCAGGCAAGCGGGCCGGAAGGTGCTTGGAACCACCAGCCGACCCTAACCAAAACTGACTAGATAGGAGTCAATCATGGCTGCATGTGATTCTACGGCAACCCAAGCACCATTCTTTGAATATAGGGAAGTGGCCTGGGGAGACCTTATTTATGGAACAAAAGACGCACTCCAGGCAATTGGCATTGGTGCCGGGATGGTATTTCCTGGTGAGGCAGGCGGGCCTAAGCGAGAGCTAAAAACTAGCGACCCCCGTGGGTTCAAATGCAGGATTACGGATGGCAGTTACCGAAGTGCCGGAGTTTATTGCGCTTCAATTAAATTCCCTGACAGAGAGCAACCGGAAGCACTAGGTGGCTGGAAGCACTTCGCTCATGGCGTGCAGCGAAAGGCAAACACCTGGACGGACGAATTCATCGGTTCGGCTGACGACCTAGTTTCGGCAGGTCTCGTCCAACCCGGGCATTTTCCTGGGTGCCCCGGCATGAGGAAAGTAACTGTAACGATTTTGCCCGATGGATCCATCCCTAACGGCGCTCCCACAACAAAACATCGAGACAGCAGAAGCCCCGGCGCTAAGTGCATTACGAGAGCGTCAAAGGGAAACTATCGCGTTGAACTTTGTATTTCAGAGGAACTAAAGGAGTCGCGCTGGCAAGCAGAACGACAGGCTCGCGACGAGTGGGAGAAAAAGATGGACTCTTTGCCCCGGCCACCGCGAATTGATGGGAAACCATCGCAGAGACCGAAAAGCATTAAAGAATACTTGCAACACGAGACTGTTGCCGATTGGAAAAAAGGGCAAATGCTATTTTTTGACGTTTTCCGCGCCAAGGTGGAAGACCACCCATGTCTAGAGGAATTCAGCCCGCTGTTCAAATACGACGCCGCTTCACAGATGAAGATTTTGGCGAAGCTCAATGAGCTGGAGCGAGCAATTCAGGCGGGAGTGGTTCTGCACAAAACGTTGCCAGAGCAGACGAACGAAGGAAATGTAATCAGCATTCGTCGAAACCATTGCCAAAATACAGACGGTAGCTGGATTTAATATCCGAGTACGCCGCCCCCTAGTCCGGCCAGACGAACAGCGGAATCCTTCACCGCTTGGGGGCGGTATCTAATCGAAGGGGTGCCAGAAGGGGCGCAAGACATGACAAACGAAAGCCTAACGGCATTCTTTCAACGCATCAGGGCAAACGATGATGAGCGCCAGTTCGTCTTCAGAGATTTGGCGTTACGCTCATACTTGGTAAGAGCCTTTGACACCACCGAAGAAGGTCTTCTAGTCAGCAATGATGGGGGTGGCGAATGGTTTGATGCCGACTCTGTTACTCCGCCAGAAAACCCGCTTCGCGCAATCGTAATTCGTCAATCTGACGGGACTGCGACGGACTCCCCTTACCCCCTGCTATTAAAAATAATGGCGCATATGAGGAAGTGCGCTAACGGGCTTTGCTCCCCTGATTGGGATGGCCTTCTGCGCCACGCCTACATTACTCCGGAATACGAAAAAGAATGGGAGGAAGCAGCAGCCGAAATAGATAGCGATCCGTTCCGCCTCCCAGCCGATGACAGCGAAGTAGAAGAGTGGTTGGCAAATGCCTGCCCGATGGCTATCGCATCACAAATATCCAAGGAAATTGGTTCCGACATTAGCAGAGATAGGATTTCCGAGTATCTCGCCAACAGCTCATTCATAAACTGGAATTACTGGGTAGCAAAAATGCCAATTCTCACGGCTGCCCAGGCTGCGCGGCTGATGGCCGGGCTAGACCCTGATGTATTTGAAAGCCTTGATAGCAGGCCCAACAAGTTCAACCCAGCCCCGCTCTGCTCAAGAGCCAAGAGCATGGAACGCTCAGCGGTTGTGCAGCAGATAGCTTCGCAATCCCCGTCCCAATGGCTGGAATGGGCCGACGCTCATCCTTTCTTGGTACATGACGCTTTCCGCGCCGCCGCGCTAGCAATAGATGCTAATCCACTCCCAGAGGAAACGGCAGGAGCCAATAACGGCAAAACTAACGAGGCCGCCTCTGGCGTCGACCGCAATAGAATTATTGCAGCATTTCCGCCGCCCAAAGGCGTAACTCCAGAGCAATGGAGCAAGAGGCTTGGAGACCCATCCAAAAAAATGAAGGCCGCACGTGTATTTAGCGGCAGCAAAGGGGGCGTTTCTGCTCTCTGGAACCCTGCACAATTTGCGATGTGGTACGCCGATGAGAATCACTCGACTAGGCAAAACCTGACCATAATCATTCGCAGAGAGTTTCCAGACTATCTTCCTGAGTGGGAGACCTACACCGCTAGTTTCAATTAACTTACCGGCAGCCATTACCGGCACTCTTACCGGCATGGTCACTGGAAAGCCTTGCCAATAGGGGATTCAAATACCGGCACTAACGTGCCAGCACTCAGCCGGTAAATAACTTTCGTTGCACCAATCAACGCCGCTACTAATGCGGGAAAGGTGTAACGAAATGAACGCAATCAATCAACACACGGCCCGCGCTGCGCTGCCGGAGGTAATGCCGACCAAAGAAGCCGCCGCAGCCATCAATCGCGCCCCCCAGACTCTACGCAAGTGGGCATGCCTAGAAAATGGCCCGATTCGCCCGGTGCGCATCAATGGGCGCTTGGCCTGGAAGGTCTCAGACCTTCAATCCCTGCTGTCTGGCGTGGTGGCATAAATGAAAACGCCCGCCCCCACCGAAGTGAAAGCGAGCGCCCTTGAACAGCGCCATTCTAACGTAGTCTCCGGCCATTCGTCAGAACGTAAGCCACCTGTCATCACGGGCCAATGCGCGGAGGTCTATAACCTGATTAGCCAGCATCAGCCGCTGTTGTCATTCGTTATTACTGCTGAGCATGCCATCCCTGAAGCTGCTGCCCGAGTCCATAACCTGCGGGCAAAGGGCTTTAACATCCTGACGACCATCCTACCGGAAGTCGAGTTTCGCGGTTCGATCCGGCGTAACGCTGCCTTGTATTCCTTGGGTTCGCCAGAATGGCCAGCACCTGGCTTCTTCGAGAATGCCGAGGTGAGCGAATGAGCAACGTTGAGAACCTCATCTCTCGTCTGGACAAAGTGCGCCAATCTGGCCCTGATAGCTGGATGGCTTGCTGCCCAGCCCATGAGGACAAATCCGCTTCCTTGAGCATTCGGCATGCTGACGACAAAACGCTGATTCATTGCTTTGCCGGCTGCTCAGTGCATGAGGTTGTTGGCGCTGTCGGTCTGGAAATTAGTGACCTGTTTCCGCCCCGAGAGAGCCACGGCAAACCTGAGCGCCGTCCATTTCCTGCGATGGATGCACTACGCGGCATAGCCTTCGAGGCGCTTGTGGTTGCAGCGGCAGGTACGTCGATGCTGGCCGGCGAGAGCTTCAGGCCAGACGACCGCGAACGGCTAATTCTAGCTGTTGAGCGTATTCAATCGGCGTTATCCGCAGTCATGCCACAAATGCGGGGGGCGCGGCATGTCTGATATGAATGCAGTTCGTCGCGGACAATCGTTTCTTGATTCAATGGCCGCAGAGATGGCCGGAGTGCGTCACGGTAACGTCAGAGAAGTCGTAAAGCCGACGGTGTTATCGATCCATCAAGCCCGTGATTCCAACGCAGTAGCGGGCGATTCGAGCGGCTGGCCTGATCCGCAGCGGATGACCGCCAAGACGGAGCCAGAACCTTACCCGGTGGAAGCCCTGCCCGATACCGTGCGGGCCGCTGTTGAAGAAGTGGCCGGCTTCGTCAAAGCCCCGGTGCCAATGGTGGCATCCTCTGCCCTGGCGGCGCTTTCACTGGCGATCCAAGCCCATGCAGATGCGAAGCGGGCAGAAAAACTATCTGGCCCGGTCGGCTTATTCCTGCTGACCATCGCCGATTCTGGCGAGAGGAAATCCACCTGTGACGGTTTCTTTACCAGGTCGATTCGTGACTATGAAGAAGCCGAGGCAGAAGCCGCAAAACCGCTGCTCAAAAACTATCGGGCAGCACTGGAAGCGTGGGAGGCCAAGCGCGGCGGCATCAAGGAACAAATCCGCCAGTTAGCCAAAGGCGGGAAGCCGACCCATAGCGCGGAATCAGCCTTGCGTGAGATGGAACACGACAAACCGGAAGAACCGCGAGTGCCCCGGCTGATCTTTGCCGACGCAACGCCGGAAGCCCTGGCCTTTGGCTTGGCGAAGAAATGGCCGTCAGGCGGCGTAGTGTCTGCCGAGGCTGGGATTGTGTTCGGCTCGCACGGCATGGGTGGTGATTCTGTGATGCGGAATCTGGCGACGTTGAATCAGTTATGGGATGGCACCAGCCTGACCATTGACCGGAAATCGTCTGAATCATTCACGGTACGGGGTGCACGTTTGACCGTGGCCTTGCAGGTACAGGAACCGACCTTGCGGGCTTTCTTCGATAAATCCGGCGCACTGGCTCGCGGCACGGGCTTCCTCGCTCGCTTTCTGATTGCCTGGCCTGCATCGACACAAGGCTATCGCCCATTTACCGAAGCCCCGGAAAACTGGCCTGCACTGGAAGCATTCAATCGCCGCATATCGGAGATATTGAATCAGCCCGTGCCGATGGATGACGATGGCGCATTGACTCCGCCGATGATGCCATTGTCGCCAGAGGCTAAAGCGGCATGGATCGAATATCACGACGCTATAGAAAGCGAACTGGCTAGCGGCGGCGAGCTTTACGACGTGCGGGACGTAGCCAGCAAGTCAGCCGACAACGCGGCACGACTGGCAACCTTGTTCCAGATATTCGAGGGAGGGGGCGGGGCCATTGGTGCGGATGCGTTCGAGCGGGCCAGTTGCATTACGGCCTGGCATTTGTCGGAAGCCCGGCGCTTCTTTGGCGAACTGGCCTTGCCGGTGGAATTGGCGAACGCTTCACGGCTGGATAAGTGGCTGATCGAACATTGCCAACGAGAGCGGACGCTGGAAGTCGGTAAGCGGTACGTTCGCCAGCATGGGCCATTACGTGACGGCGCTTCGCTGGATGCTGCTATCCATGAACTTGCCGAGCATGACCGCCTGCGGGTCGTGAAGGATGGGAAACGGGTCGGCATCCGACTAAATCCGGCGCTGATCGAGGTGACAGCGTGAGCCTTTCTGCCCTGATCCGAAAACGTCGGCCAGCAGACTTTGCTACAGCTACAGTTGCTACTCTTGCTACGGTTCAGCCCAAAACGCTACCAACTGTAGCAACTGTAGCAAGTGTAGCCGTAGCAAACGACGAAACGGCCAAAACGGATAACGGCAAACCCTGCTCGCGGCCTTCTGTAGATAAAGCTGCATTGCTGATAGGTCTCCCATACGCACTGCCAACCATTCCAGATGCTGATGATCGGCGCCCCTGCACGCAATGTCTGAATCTACATGGGCGGGTATGCAGCATCGCCGGGCCGGGCAAGTTGGTATCAGCCAGACAGGGTTATCAACCGATACGCGATGTACCCCACAGATGTGCGGGCTATCAGCCAAACGCGGCAGATACAGACCAACGGACTAGCGGCGAACGCTGGCCGGGAATACCTGCGCCAAGCTGCTTAAAAGGATCACACCATGAATATCAAATTTCAAGACTTTAACCACTATCAACTTGATGACGGCACCATCCGTCTAGAGCAAATTGGCTATGCGGGAGGCCTGACATGAACAAGCACGACATGAATATGCCAATTACTCCGGGTTATTACGCCCTGTTGATGACTGACGCATTTCAAACTCTTGAGGATGCATTCCCAACCAAAGAATTAATCACATCAGCAAAGAAGGCACTAAACGACTTGCCATACGGGATGATCGTTTGCGACCACGCAGAAGCTGACGAGATTTTTTATGTCTATCAGGTGCTACCTAGTTCGCGGATCATTCTTTTAACTGGAGACAGGAACCTTCGCGCAGACACCGCCGCCGATGCATATCAAAAAACATCCGCGTCAATGCCAGACGGAGCCGTTCAATTTTTCGCTGTCGTCCATCTCTCAGGCAGAAAGGAAGCAATGCACTAGCCAATTACGCCCAACAATTTATACCGTTGGGCGATTGTCCGGAAAATCAAAACAAGAAACAAATAAGGATTTTTCGCTATGTGCGATGGATATTCATGGATTTATTACGCTGCTGCTGCCGCTGCTGCTGCTGGTGGTAGCTACATGCAATCGGAAGCTGCAAACGACGCAGCAGACCGCCAGGCAGCTGCGCTAAACGCGGCCATGGAGCAGCAAGACAACTGGGCGAAGAAGGCTGAGTCCAAGGCGCTGGAGAACGCCCAAGAGTACGACATGACGGATCGTACAGAGCGTTTCGATACGGCGAGAGAACAGGCGGGCAATTCGCTTGTTGACTCGCTTGTTAAGTCACGTGAGCAGCTAGGAACCGGAGAGCAATCAACTGGCAAACTGTCTGATGCATTCATCACCGACCAGCAAGGAAAGATGGCTAGCCAGTTCCAGCGCTCTGTTGATTCGGCTCGTCTGATGGGCAAGATGCGAGGCGTTCAAGACATGCTTGGTCAAGAAGGAATCAAGAATGCCGACTATGCAAACCAGCTTGGAATTATTGGCCGCAATGCCAAGGGTGCGCTTGATGCTTCACAGCCTGGAATCGCTGCCGCAGGAAAGGTAAATGCAGGACAGGTTGCGCTCGGTTCGCTAATCCAGTCTCTTGGCACTTCATACCTTGCAAGCGGGCTTGGTAGCGCATTTGGCGGTGGCGGCGCAGGTGCGGACGTTGGAAACGGCGCGGGCAATGCGAACCTGATGAGCACCAGCACGACAGGCCTTAATCCCTCGTCAGGCGCTCAAGGGTTATCAGGAGGAAGCATTAGCACCCCCGGCCTAATGAATAGCGGCAACGGTTCAATCTTTCCACGACTTGGGGGCGCATATGGCTAATCCTTGCTGCCAATCCGCTGAGTACCGCAGGGCTTGGCGTAGCAACTACCGGGCAAAGTATCGCCGCATTGATTACATACCTGACCGGAAGGCAACAAAAGCACTCGACACC
>JGI24730J26740_1001733_pt1 | contig 10474 bp, 8 predicted proteins | sample EPASupsiteSAE347_FD_26740 | JGI IMG/M metagenome (IMG submission 26740)
GCGACGCAACAAGGCGGTCAGTACCGGCGGGGTCATCATGGTTGTCAGGATGACCATGATGACGATGACCGAAAACATGCCTTCGCTCATCACCCCCAGGTTTTTGCCAACCATCGCAAAAATCAGCCCGACTTCACCACGCGGTACCATGCCCCAGCCGACTACCCAGGGATTGTTGGCACGCCCGGCAACGAAGCCGGCGCATAGCTTGCCGATGACGGCGGCGACGGTAATCCCCAACGCGACGAGCACCGTCTGCGGATCGCTCAAGGTCCTCAGATCGACCTGCATGCCGGTCAACACAAAAAATACCGGCACAAAAAAATAGCCGATCGGCTCGAGCATGTGTTCATGCTGGTGGCTGCTGTGGCGGGCCAGTACTTCGCGAATCTGCGTCTGGCTGGCGGCACTGCAATTGTCCGGCAACAGCGGTTCGATATCCTGCACCAGTTTCGGCGTCTCGAATTCCTTGAGGAAAACCGGCTCGAACAACAAGCCGGCGGCAAAGGCGCCAATGATCGGCGCCAGCCCGGCCGCATGCGCCAACCAGGCCATGAACAGGCCAACCACCAGAACCAGCGAAAACAGCATCGAATGGCCATTATCGAGCCGCGAGACGCGGCGTAACAGGAAAGGCGCAACCGCCCGACCGATAAAGATCGAGCCACCGAGAAAGAGAACCGCCTTGGCAATGATCCAGCTCACTTCACCGGCACTCACCATGCCGACCTGCACCAGGCTGCTGACCACCGCCAGGATGACCAGCCCGAGTACGTCGTCGATCACGGCGGCGCCGAGCACGATCTGCGCTTCAGGCATCTTGAGACGACCAAGATCGCGAAAGACACGGCCGGTAATCCCCACCGAGGTGGCGGCCAGCGTTGCGCCGAGGAACAGGTAAGCGTTGAACGTCATACCGGGCAGCAGCAAGGGGCCTGCGACAAAGGCCCCTAGTGCAAACGGCACGGCAATGCCGACCGACCCCACCAGCGAAGCCTTGGCACCGACGCTGACCAGATCGCCAAGGCGCGTCTCCAGACCAATTTGCAGCAGCAGGATGATGACCCCGAGTTCGGCCATGAACAGGATGATCGGATCGGTCGCCACCGCAGCGAAATAATGCACGCCCAGCAAGCCCAGATTACCCAGCACCACCCCCAGCAACAACTCGCCCAGGACCGCGGGAAAGCCGATACGCTGCGCCAGCGGTGCGAAAAGACGGGCTGAAAGAATGATGATGGCCAGCCACAACAGGTTCTCGCCTACCGCTCCGGCACTCGCCGCCAGAGCCGGCCCGGCAGAAAGCAGCAAAACCAGTGGCAACACGCGCCGCAGGCTGCCGACATCAAGAAACGGCGGAGAAACAGGGGGCTGGGCAGACATGAGCTTCTCGACAAACAGGATGACCGGCCGATTCTAGCATCAGCCCATTTCAGCCTGTGGCGGCTCGGGAATTCAGGAAACGCGGAACAATCGCCCGAACTGGACCGTCCCGAGAATCTCCCGCACCCCGGCATTGCAATCAATCAGGGCCACCGTACAACCGAGATTGCGCGCCCGGTCGCGCACGACCAGCAACAAGCCCAACCCGGAACTGTCGAGATAGGTCAGGTTGGCGCAGTCGAGCTGCACTTCGACCGGCATCGAAAGTCCGTTGAAAAAGCCGTCGACCGCTGCAAGAAACTCCTGGCGCCGGGTAAAATCCAGGCGCCCGGAAAGAGATAGAACAGGAGTACGCTCCCCGACTCCGCGGCTGTCAATCTGCATCGCCTTCCCCTGATAGGCACATCTGAAGCAAGCCTTTTTTTCTGGCGCTACTTCAGGTAAATCTTACGCCAAGCAACCGGGGAATCAAGTCTGGACGCCCCCCCCCGCTCAGGAGGCAAGATCGATCAGCAAGGCCTCGATTTCCATGCGACCAACCGGACTGGCCATGGCGATCAGCATGAAGCCTGGCTTGATCAGGAAATCATTATCGGGATTGAACTGCCATTCGCCATTGCGTTCGCGCACGGCCAGCAACACATAGTTGGCGCTGCGCAGCTTGAGGGCGGCGATCGGCTTCGGAATAAACCCGGCAGGAACCGGGACCTCCTCGACACGCAGATTTTTTTCCGACTTGAGCATTTCATCGAGGAAAGAAACCACATGCGGCCGGATCATCGCCGAGGCGATACGCATGCCGCCGGTAAAGTCAGGAGAAACGATGGCATCGGCGCCGGCCTTGCGCATTTTCTCCATGTTGCGCGTTTCCATGCAACGGGCAACGATGCGGACATTGGGCTTGAGCTGCTTGGCGGTAATGACAATCATCAGATTGCGCGAATCATCGCCGGTGACGGCAAAAACGCCTTTGGCATCCTCGAGGTCAGCCGCCATCAGGATATCGTCGTCGCTCGCATCACCATGCAGATAGAGCAGGCCGGGATTCTTTTCCTTGTACTCCTGCAGGCGGACATTGTCTTCGTCGATGGCGACGTAGTGGCGGTTGGTTGCCTCCAGCTCATGCGCAATATTCCGCCCGACCCGGCCAAAACCGCAGAGGATGTAATGTCCCTTGAGCTTCTTGATCGTCTTTTCCATACGTTTTCTCTGCAGAGTTCCATTCAGATCGGTTTCAAGCAATGCAACCGTCACGACCGAGAACAGCATCGACAGATTGCCGGCCCCCAGAATGCCAAGCACTACCGTCAGCATGCGGGCGGGCTGATTGCTCGACATGTCGATGATTTCACCAAAGCCGATTGTGGCGACGGTGATGAAGGTCATGTAAAAGCAGTCAAACCACGAGTACTTGCCATCGGTCAGGTACATGTAGCCCAGGGTACCGAACACGTGCACCGCCAGCAACGCCGCCAATGCGACATACAGCAGGCGAAAGATATAACTGATCTGGGATGCTTTGACGGCGGATGTCACGACATGAACCTATTCGACAATCGGCACGGACTGGGTCATGAAAATGACGGCTTTCCCGCCGTCCATATTGGCGTGCAGGGCTTCGACCAAAGGTGGGCTGATCGCAGTATCTGCATCCCATTTGACAACAAAATTGGCGCCGGAACCACCGGAAGCGTCATTCAGTTCGACAAACAACTCAAGCGTTCCCAGGGGCGGAATGGTAACTGCCGTAGGCACCCGCTCGCCCAGCAATTTGCCCTGAGTGTCGAAGTAGCGGGCCGACAAAACACGTAGTGGGCGACGGGCATCTGTATTACGGATACTGACCAGGGCTGAAAGCAGCACATAGGACGCCTTGCCGCTCTTGCCAAGATTGCCATAGAGCATATGGGAGTAAATCGGCAAGTACAGCGTCTGGCTTTTGGCCTGCGGGCGTAACTCCTGAGCACTTGCCATTCCGGACAGAAGCAACAGCCCGCACGCACCTGGCAACAGCTTGCGCAACAAATTCCCCGGTTTCATCGTCTCCCCTTTCGATCAAACAGACTGGCTCTATGCATTTTTCGGCCGATGATACCTGCAGGCGGGATTTCCCGCACAGCTGAAGGTATCCCACGGCAGGAAAAACGACAGCTCAAGCCCAGACAGAAGAACAACGCTACGCCAGCAAGGCTTTCAACTGGGAGGAGATCGATTGCCAGTTTACCGGTTTGACAATGTAGCTCGCATTCAGCGCCTCTGCCCTGGCAATACTCTCAGGATCACGATGACCACTCACCAACACCACAGGGAAATCACGCCCGTGAGTTTGGCGAATGGCGGCACAAACCTCGAAACCGTTCATGCCCGGCATTTCGACGTCAAGCAGCACGATATCCCAAGGCATGCGCCTGAACTCGGCAAGCGCATCCAGACCATTATCCACAGCGACAACCGAAAACTCTTCCGGATCAAGCGCTACCGGCATCAGCAGGGCAACCGTTGGATCGTCATCGGCAACGAGGACCCGGTATATTGGCTGGCTCATACGGGATCCTCGGCAAGCATCTGGTTGATGGCCAGGCTAACCCTCCCCCATTCGACCATCAGGGACTCGACATGTAAGGAAACTTCCGTCAAGTCACCCGCCCGACCTCCCCCCTCGATATTCCGCAGAATCTCGGCAAAACAATTGGCCCCGACATTAAAGGAGCTGGACTTCAAACCATGCGCCGCGCTTGCCAATTGCTCGACGTCTTTCCGCCGGAGGGCCGACTCCAGGCGCTCCATCTCCTGCGTCGCCGCCTTCAGATAAGCGCTCAGAAGTTGCCGGACAAGCAGTTCAGCACGCGCCGGAGACAGCGCCCGAATCTTGTCGAGTGCAGATGGATCGAGTGGACTGGCAATCACCACCTTTTCCGGATCAGGTTCGATCGAATCGACCGTCAATTGACGTCGTTCGGCGGGCAACCAGCGCTGGAGTATCGCCAGCATCTCATCCCCACTGTAGGGTTTGGTCAGGTAATCATCCATGCCCGCTTCAATGCAGCGGGCTCTGTCACCTGGCATGGCGTTGGCCGTCAAGGCGACGACCGGCAGGTGCAAACCACTACCCTGCTCGCGCTGACGCAGTAATCGAGTCGCCTCGAAGCCATCAAGCAGAGGCATCTGGCAATCCATCAGGACAAGATCGAAATGCTCGTCGACGAGCATTTCAAGTGCCTGCCGCCCATCACTGACGGTACTCACCTTGACTCCTGCGCGTTCGAGATGGGCCCGGGCAACGATCAGATTGCTTTCGTTATCTTCGGCAATCAGTACCCGCCCCCGCAAACGCGGCGGAATTGCCGAAGCCTTGCTGCCGGCACGTACCGCCCTCCGGCTGAGCGCCAACTCGATGGCCTCGAAAAGCTCCGCCTGACGGACCGGCTTGACGAGACAAGCCGAAATATCAAGGCGCGCCTGATCCTCCCTGGCGATCAACTCAACCGAAGAAGAAAGGACCACGATCCGCGTTGCCTTGAGGCGCTCGTCGCTGCGAATTGCACTGGCAACATGCAAGCCTGGCAAACCGGGCATATGCAGGTCAAGCAACACCACCGAGAAAGGCTCACCCGCTTCGGCCGACTCACGCAAACGGGCAAGCGCCTCCACACCGGAGCCGGCCGCCCCGACATCGAAGCCCTTTTTCCTGGCCTGACCCAGCATGACTTCGAGGCTGGTCTGGTTGTCATCCACTACCAGCATGCGCCCCCCAGGCGTGCTGACTGTCGAGATGGACTCATGTGACTTGACCAGCTGACCAAACGGCAAACTGAAGGAGACTACGAAACTGGAGCCCTGTCCCGGCTGACTGGACACGGATAAACTCCCCCCCATCATCTCGACCAGACTACGGCAAATGGCAAGCCCCAGCCCGGTCCCCCCGTACTTGCGGGTAGTCGAACCATCCGCCTGCAAAAAATGTTCGAATATCTTTTCCTGAGCTTCGGGCGGGATACCAATCCCGGTATCCCTTACGGTCAAGGTCAGATTGAACCTGTTTTCGTCGGAAATACCGAACACCAGTGACAATACTATTTCGCCATGATCGGTAAACTTCACCGCATTGCTCAACAGATTGGCAATCACCTGCCGCAAGCGTAGCGAATCCCCCCGCACCACCAAGGACTCGGCCAAGGGCAAATCAGCAACCAATTCGAGGCCCTTTTTTTGGGCTGGCTGCGAAAACAGTTCAAGCGACTCTTCAAGCAGCCCCAGAAGATCGAAATCGACTTCCTCAAGCTCGAGCTTGCCAGATTCAATTTTGGAAAAATCCAGGATATCGTTAATGATGCCCAGCAGATGGCGACCAGAGCGTTCGACGGCTTCAACAAACTGACGCTGCGTTGGCTCCAGGCGGGTATTGAGCAGCAATTCGGTCATTCCCAGCACACCGTTCATCGGGGTGCGGATTTCGTGGCTCATCGTCGCCAGAAACTCACTTTTGGCCTGACTCCCTGCTTCTGCAAGATCCTTGGCGCTCCGCAACTCACGTGTACGCTGCTCGACCATCTGCTCCAGGCTGCCCAGATGCGATGCCAACCAGCGGTCGCGCTCCCGGATCTGTTCGACCATGGCATTGAACCCCTCACCCAGCAGGTCCAGCTCTGCGACTCCGGTTTCAGCTGCGCGGGTATCAAGCTGCCCTCTCGACACCTGCGCCATGTTTTCGGTAAGCACAAGGAGCGGACTCATCAAGCGATCAATCTGACGAGACTGGAGACGCAAGGCAATCATCAAGGCGACAGCCATCTCCAGCAGGATCAGACCAAGATACCAGAACACTTGTTGATAGATTGTCGACAGATCAATGACGAGGCGGATCCATCCCCGCTCGGCCCTATCGAGATGCGCATATGTCAAAAAAACGATAGTGGACCAATGAAATTCATGTCCCGGCTGAGCGTCGACCGACAGGAGCGCCGCCGTTTGCTCAGGTCCGACATCCCGTTCATAGGCGGCAAACAGCGTACGATCACGCCGAAAAACCGCAACCGCCTGAACATCCGGCAGGGCCCGCAAAGATGTCAGCAATTGGTTCGCAGCGGCCCGATCGTCCGATGCAAGGGCCGGCGCGAGAGTCGCGTTCAGCAATTCAAGGCGCGTCTCTCCATCGAGAACCTGAGTACGCACGGTGATACAAGCGGACGTCAAAAGAATCACTAAAGAAACGAAGGCTATGGCAGAAGCCAGGACATAAAAATTGATGCTGGCCAACCGTGCTCGCAAGGACGGCGATTGGAAAAACCTGCTCATGGCTGATTCAGCGGCAACATCGATGCGCGGAGTTTGGCTTCACTCGCAGCACGCCAGGCTTCGCGAAAACAATCCTGCAAGTACCAGCGCACGCTTGGAGGAACCGCGACCTGTTGGCCTGCCAAGCGCATTGATAGCAATTCTTCAAGTACCGCCGCAGCGCAGGACAATTTATCTGCACCGACATTGGCCGCAGCACTGCGCACTGCATGAACCTTTTTTCGCTCAGCCTCGTCATCTCCGCGCGTAACAAGCCATTCCCGCTCCCATTCAGAGAAGTGCTGGACAAAAAGCCCGAGCGCCTGCCACCACAACACTGGCTGCCCCAGCATGCGTTCCACAGCAGCATCTATGTCAAAACCTTGAATGGATTTAGGAATAAGCATCGGAATGAAACGGAAGTTACCCAAAAACTATGGTGCAAGAGGGAATACTGAGGTACGGATTGTCACAGCAAAAAGAATTGTAAAAACATGGGAATGGTAAAACAATTCAAAGGTTTTACATTGGATTACAATGCCATCTTTACAAACTCGCTTACGTCAAACTTATGCGCCAGACTGCGCTCATTGTGGAAGACGATCCGGGAACACGCCATGTTCTCAGCGCCACGCTGTTAACGGCCGGCATTAATAGCATATTTGCTGAAACCGGCGCACAAATGTGGCAGCAACTCTCCGAGAACCCCGATGTCATCATTCTTGATCTCAGCCTGCCCGATTCAGATGGGCTGGAGCTCCTGCGCCAGTTACGACAACAATCGGAAATTCCGGTATTGATTCACTCGACTCGATCAGACGAAGTCGAACGTATCATCGGCATTGAAATCGGCGCCGACGATTTCTTGCCTAAACCCTGTAATCTCCGCGAACTGGTTGCACGAACCCGCGGCTTGCTGCGACGGACGCAAGGACGTCAGCCCACCCCAAAAAATGAAGCTCGACGCATGCATTTTGGTAACTGGACACTTGATACGGCATCGCGCGAACTTACCGATGCCGAGGGCCGCCCAGCACCACTCGGCGTTTCCGCCTTCGCTCTGCTCTCCGCATTTCTCGACCATCCATTTGAGCCGCTTTCCCGGGAATTGCTTTCCCGCGTACTAAAACGCGAATACGTCCCATATGATCGAATCATTGACGTCCATGTCAGTCAGATTCGCCGCACCCTCGGCAAGCAAGCGGATGGAAGCAGCTTCATCAAAACCCTGCGCTCCCAAGGGTATGTTTTCATCGCAGCAGTGGAAACGTCTCAATAACAGATCACCACGCCAGACCGGATTCCATTACCTGCAATACGAAAGCCGACATGAAAAAGCCGCCTCAAGGCGGCTTTTTCAATTCCGGCAATGGCTAACTACTACTTGCCACCGGTGACCTTACAGCCACCAACTGTATTCCCCGCGCAAGGAGAAGAACCCTCGCGATTGATCAGCCACTTGCCACCAACCAGAATCATTTCGAGCGTCTTCTTCGTGACATCGCGGTACTGATTTGACTGGTAGACCTGACGGAAGTCGGCGAAGGCACGATCCTTTCCATCCATGCGAACAGTGACTTCCTGAACATCGACACTGATATTGTCACGTGTCGAGATCCGGCTGCGGCGCAACTGCGCCCAGTCTTCACGATTCAGGCCGCCATCCGGGGTGAAAGTCGGGGCATAGAACCCGGCATAGTCAGAATAGTTCTTGGCGGACCAAGCGGCAGCCCAGGACTTGACCTGACGAATGATGTCATCGTTGGCGCTTGCTGCAGCAGGAGCAAAAGCAACCTGCGGAGCCATCGGCTTGGTGTTGAGCTGGCTCATTGCACGAGCATTCAAAGCCTCGCGATCAGATGCAAAGGTACCGATCGAATCATTCGGACAGAATTGGCTGGCATCAACCGAGGCAAGTTCGCTGCTTTCAGGATCACGAACATCCAGCTTCTGCAAACCGAGGTATTCAAGCAGGGTACCCATGCCGGCATAAGTGCGCAGATAGGCGAGGCTGAGATCGGTATCGGCATTCACTGCATTCCGGCGGGCGCTCAGCAACTCGTTTTCGGTATCGAGCAAGTCGAGCAAGGTGCGCTGACCGACATTGAACTGATCCCGATAAGCATCACGGGTCTTTTCAAGCAAGCTGACTTGAGTCGCCAGATAATTGGCCTGTTCCTTCAGCCGCAAGACATCGTTGTAGGCAATCGACAGGGTCTGACGGGTATCGCGACACGCCTTTTCACGCAAATCAAGAGCAATGTTCTTGCGTTCGCCATACTGCCGTTCCCGCGCCCGATCTGAACCGCCATTGAACAGGTTCCAGTTGATTACCAGTTCGGCAACATTCTGAACACGATCACCATCTACGCCGAGGTAATTCTTGGTGTGATCGGTCCGCGCACGAAAATCCAGTTTGGGCGAGTAAGCAGCACGCCGCACAGCCATATCGCGCTCAGCCGCTTCGATGTTTTCAACAGCTGCTAACAAGGCGGGATTTTTCTTGTACAAAACGTCCTGAGCAGCTTTCTGGCTTGCCGGCAAACCATTGCTCAACTGACTAGGCGGAATCNCCGAGCCTGGCGGCTGGCTGTTGACCAAGCGCTGGTAGCGAGCCGTGACGTCATGCAGGTTTGCCGTCTCGGTCGTCAGATTGATTTCAGCCAAGGCCAGACGGCTCCCGGCTTGCTCAAGATCGACCCGGCGCCCCACACCTGACTGGGTGCGACGAATCAGTTGTTCATGAGTCGCCTTGTGCTGAACGTAATTATCTTCGGCGAGATTAACCAAGAAACGGTAGCGCAAGACATCAAGATAAGCACGAGCGGCTTCAAGCGCGATGTTTTCTGATGCATCAAGCAACTCGTAGTAACGAACCAGACGAGCCTTGTCGAGACGCTTGACTTCGTTGTGGGTTGCGAAGCCATCAAACAGCATTTGGTTCAGGCTCAAGCCAAAACCACTGCGCGTGTAATTATTGCTTTCATTCGTCGGGGGCTGCTTCAGACTTTCACGGCCCACCCCGGCTGTCGCGTCGATTCGCGGCATGAAGCCACCACGTGCAACGCCGACTTCCTCTTCCGCCGCCTTGTAGTTGTGCCACTTCGAAGTCACTTCGGGACTGCTCAGCACCGCCTGTTGAGCGACCTCCTTGAGTGTTGCAGGAGCACCTTCAGGAGCAGCCTGCGCAAGCACCGGAAACACTGTGGAGAGAAGCAGGGCAAGAATAGTGTTTGGTTTCATGAGCATTCAATCAGAAAAAAGCATCAATTAACCCACCGACACACATGACAAGGCGCTCACCGGCAGGACACGAATTATTGGAAGCGTAGATATTGCTTCAAGTGAGCAGATTATAGACAAGCAAAATGTCAGCTATGTAAGTTTTTGTAAACTGTTACTACACTCGCAAAATCACCTTTACCACCAAGCCGCCAGCCTCTCCATTACTTGCGACTATGGAACCGTTGATCGCCACAAGCACCCTCTTCGCGATAGCCAACCCCAGTCCGTAACCGCCACCTGAAACCTGCCCCCCTTCACGAAAGAAGGGAGCAAAGATTGCCTCAAGATCAGCCTCTGGAACTCCGGGGCCCTGATCCGTGATTGAAAACGCAAAAAAGCCGCCCTCCCGCCCAGCCTTGACCACCACCTTCCCGCCCTCCGGTGAAAAACGCAAGGCATTGCGAACGATGTTTTCAATGGCGCGGTGCAATAACTCTGCATTGGCTCTGACCTCAACCATTTCCCCTGCCACAAAATCTATCTCGACTCCCCGCACCACGCCCTCAAATCGAGCATCTTCAACAATGCCAAC
>JGI24730J26740_1001747_pt1 | contig 10427 bp, 7 predicted proteins | sample EPASupsiteSAE347_FD_26740 | JGI IMG/M metagenome (IMG submission 26740)
TAGAGGTACCGCTTATCCGCGCGGATAAGTCCGCTGTCGATCTTTTGAACGACCACGGACCCTCCCCGGTTCCTAAGATCATGTCTTTCGATCTTTTGATTGATCTTTTCGATCAGAGACGCGTCCGCAACCGCCAGGTCCTGTTTGGTCTCGGGGCAACACAGAATGGAAAGTAATTCGCCGGATAACATGGCGGCATTATACAGAAAAAGGAACTCTGGGGGAACGGGAAACGACTGGGCTTAACGTTCGACGTTTCCCGCTGGCCTCTTTCCGTTCTTTAAACGTTATCCTCGTCGGCAGACCCGGGATCGACGGGGGTGGCTTCGGCATAATCGCCGGCGGGATTCGGAAGAAGGATCTCCCGGGGCTTGGCGCCGTCCTGGGGACCGATCACGCCGGCGGCCTCCAGCTGATCGACCACGCGCGCCGCGCGTGAATACCCGAGCCTTAAACGTCTTTGTAAATAGGAGGTCGAAGCCTGCCGTGTGGTAAGGACAATGCGTTTCGCCTCATCGAACATATCGTCTTTTTCTCCGCCCCCCCCGGGCATCGCGGTGTTCTGCGCGGCAGCGATTTCGTTGTGATATTCCGGTTTCCCCTGCTGGGCCGAAAAAGCGACAATGCGGTTAATCTCCTCGTCTTCAATAAGCGGCGCCTGCCCCCGGATCATATTGTCGCTGCCGGGCTGTATGAAAAGCATGTCCCCGCGACCCAATAATTTATCGGCCCCTTTGTTATCGAGGATCGTCCTGGAGTCTACGACGGAAGCCACCTTGAACGCAACGCGGGCCGGAAAATTCGCTTTGATGACACCTGTGATCACGTCGACGGAGGGCCGCTGCGTCGCGAGGATCAAATGGATCCCGACTGCGCGGGAAAGTTGTGCGAGCCGCGTGATGGCAGTCTCCACCTTTTCCTGCGCCACAAGCATAAGGTCCGCAAGCTCGTCAATGATGACCACGATGTAAGGGATCGAGACCGGGACCACATTCTCGGAATCGCCTGCCGCTTCAACTTCCTTCACGCCCTCTTCGGAAAGCTCGCGGGTGTTGAACCCCACGATATTCCTCACGCCGACCGTGGCAAAAAGACGGTATCGCTTTTCCATTTCCATTACGACCCAATTGAGCGTATTCGCCGCCTTGCGCACATCGGTCACCACCGGAGAGAGCATGTGCGGGATCTTGTTGTAAACGGCAAGTTCCACCATTTTCGGGTCCACCATGACCAGCTTGAGCTGAGAAGGCGTACAGTGGTAGAGAAACCCGGCGATAATCGAATTGATGCAAACGGTCTTGCCGCTCCCCGTCGTCCCCGCGATCAGGATGTGGGGCATAGCGGCCAGGTCCGCGATCATCGGCCTTCCGCTCGTATCTTTCCCGAGGATCAAAGGCAGCATGCATTTCTGCGAGCGGAAATCGGGATTTTCGATCATCTCGCGCACCAGGATCGGACGCGACACGGAATTCGGGACCTCAATGCCGATCGTCTGCTTCCCGGGGATCGGAATGATCATCCGGATGCTGGTCGCTCTGAGCGCCATGGAGATATCGTCTTCATAGGCCGCGATCGAATTTGCGCGAACACCGGGCGCCGGAAGGATCTCGTAGAGCGTGATCTTCGGCCCTTGTTCCACTTCGACCACTTTCACTTCAATTTCAAATTCGGCAAGCGTCGCTTCAATGGCCTTGGAATTGGCCTCGAGATCGTCCCCTCCGCCGATCACATCTTCCCTCGGTCTTTTCAAGAGATCCACGGGAGGAAATTGATAGTTCGCGTCCGCCTTGATCTGCGAGCCGATCACGCCCTTAAAAGAAGCCTCGTCTCCGGACCCGGGTGAGGGCTCTTTTCCCTTAGCGGACGCTTCCATCTTCGCCGGCACAGGCGGAGACGCCGGCTTTTTAGCAGGTTCCTTCGTATCTTCTTTGAGCTTCTTTTCGACTTTTGCCTTATCCTCGGTCATACCCGCCGTAGGCTGATAAGTTTTGATCTTGAGAGGAATGTCAGGAATCCGCGGGACCGGTTTTTCCTTTTCTCTTTCTTTTTCCTTCTCCCTCGACCTGAACTCCCTGAGTTGCTTTTCCTGTTCCTTTTTCAAAAGAGCGGCATTCCCGTTCTTTTTAGGACCGCGATGAAACCGTTCGGCAACGCTTCCAAAAAACATTTGGCATTTTTCAATGATCGCGCGGAACAAAGGATAGAGGAGAAAATCGGTCGCCAGAAGAAGCGAGAGGAGAAGCGCGGAACCGGCTAAAATGTAGCTTCCGAGACGTCCGAAATAGCGCAATAGATGGTTCCCGGCCACATACCCGAACGCGCCGCCATAGGTAAAGCGTTGTTGGGGTCCTACCGTGATCGTGACGATCGTCGCGATCGAGAGAAGGGCGATGGCAAGTCCGACGAATTTAAAAAGCTTACGCTCCGGGACCTTTTGGAGAAAAAAACATTCCGCCCAGAGCAAAAAAACGAACGGGATCACGAAGGCGCTGATGCCAAAGACGAGAAAAAGCCCGAAGGCAAGGTAGGCGCCAAAAACGCCCGCGTAATTCGCAACGGGGAACGTCGGATGGGAGGAATAGAATGCGATGTCCTCGGCGCGGTAGAAAAAGAGGCTCGCGAAAGTGAAGAGCCCCAGTAAAAGAAAAAACACGCCCCAAATTTCGTTGACTCTTTCTTTTTTCATAAGGTATGAAACCGGATTATGAACGATTGCCGTTCCGTTTTGTCATTCCCGCGAAAGCGGAAATCCAGAAACGTGGATCCCCTCTAAAAACATGCGGGGATGACATTGCTACAAGCGTAGTCGCCCAGCGTTTAATGGCCGGTATGACCGAAACCGCCGGCACCCCGGCGCGTTCCGTCGAGATTATCGACTACCTCGAGCTTCGCCTTAACTACTTCAGCGAGGACCATTTGGGCGATCCGCATGCCGCGCGTCACGGTGAAAGCTTCTTTCGCGTGATTGATCAAAATGACCTGGATCTCGCCACGATAGTCGGAGTCGATCGTCCCGGGGGTATTGAGGAGAGTGATCCCGTGTTTGATCGCAAGGCCGCTTCGGGGACGGATCTGGGCCTCAAGATGTTTGGGGAGGGCGATAAGAATACCCGTGGGAACGAGGACCCGCTCCCCCGGATAAAGGATGATAGGCTCTTGGCAGGCCGCTAAAAGATCAACGCCACTCGCGCCTTCGGTCTGGTACTTCGGGAGAGGAAGCCCTTCGAAATGAGGTAAGGTTTTAATTTCGACCTTGATTTCTTTCATAAGACTTTCAAATTAAAGGGGACAGGCAATCAATGGATGCCTGTCCCCTTTTACTGTGACCCCTTAAATCCTACCGGCGAGGCCGGCCTCTTCCGCCGCGATCATCACGATCGCGTCTGGGAGGCAGCGCTTCGACAACCGTTCTTTGGTCTTCGGGAAGTATCGGTAAAGGTTCCGGCATTGCCTGCTTGATGCTCAGGCTCACCTTGCCCCGTTCATCGATGCTGAGAACTTTTACTTTTACTTTATCGCCCACGCGGAGATAATCTCCGGCACTTTTGACGAATCCTTCGGTGATCTCGGAAACATGGCAAAGCCCGTCTTTCCCGGGCAGGATTTCACAAAATGCGCCGAACGGCATGAGTTTCTGGACCGTGCTTTCGTAGATCTTGCCGATCTCGGCGTCTTCCGTAACAGCCTGAACGCGCGCGATGGCGGCCTGCGAAGACTCACTGCTTATTGCGGCAATAAAAACGCGGCCGTCATCTTCAATGTCGATCTTGGCCCCGGTCTCTTCGACGATCTTCCGGATATTCTTGCCGCCGGGACCGATCAACATGCCGATCTTTTCAGGATCGATCTTGAGGGTCGTAATACGCGGCGCAAATTCGGAAAGTTCTTTCGGCGTTTTGATGCAAGCCGCGATCATGTCCAGGATCTTAAAGCGCGCCTGTTTGGCCTGATCAAACGCTTCCTTGAGCTGGGGCTCCGTAATGCCGTCGATCTTCATGTCCATCTGAAGCGCCGTAAGTCCTTCGCGAGTTCCCGCGGCTTTGAGATCCATGTCTCCCAAATGATCTTCAATCCCGGCAATATCCGTCAGAACCTTCCAGCGGGTTTTGTCCGTCACGAGTCCGATCGCAATGCCGGCGACCGGCGCCTTGATCGGCACCCCGGCATCCATAAGCGCGAGCGTTCCGCCGCAAACCGTGGCCATGGAACTCGAACCGTTGGATTCCATAATCTCGGAAACAAGGCGGATGGTATAGGGAAAATCTTCCTGGGACGGAAGAATGGGTTCGAGCGCCCGCGACGCGAGCGCCCCGTGACCGATCTCACGGCGACCTGTTCCGCGGTTAGGCCCGACCTCGCCCACGCTGTAATGCGGGAAATTATAGTGGAGCATGAAACGCTTGAAGCTCTCTTTTTCCAAAGAATCAACCCGCTGTTCGTCATCGCCCGTGCCGAGCGTGGTCACGCTCAAACTCTGGGTCTGGCCGCGCGTAAAAAGCGAAGACCCGTGGGTCCTCGGCAAAATGCCGATATCACAGGTGATCGGACGAATATCGCGTTCCCCGCGTCCGTCCGGACGTTTCCCGGTGGAAAGAACAAAATCACGGATCTTTTCGTGCTCAAGCCGCGCGAAGGCGATCTTCACGAGGGCCTCGTCAAAACCTTCGGCATCGGTGTCACACACGGCCAGGGCCTTTTCATAAAGGCCTTTCAGGAACGTTTCCTGCGCTTCCTTGCCCGGTTGGGAGAACAGCTTCTGGAATTCATTCCCGATCGCGGCTTTGATTTTCTCTTCCATGCCTCCCTGAAAGGCGATCGGCTTCACGGCCTTTTTGGCCTTGCCGGCTTTTTTTACGAGGTCGAGCTGAAGCTGCACGGCCTTCTTGACCGCTTCGTGCCCGACCTTAAGAGCCTCAAGCATCTGCTCTTCGGAGATCTCTTTCGAGCCCGCTTCGATCATCACGATCTTTTCAAGTGTTCCGGCGACCACGAGATCTAAAGCGCTCGCTTCGAGTTCCTGGTGCGTCGGATTCACGATAAACTGCCCGTCCACGAGCCCGACGCGTGCGGCGCCGAGAGCGGTCGTGTAAGGAATATCCGAGATCATGAGCGCGGCCGAAGCTGCGTTCATGGCAAAGATCTCGGTCATGTTCTCGCCGTCGACCGAGAGCACGGTCACCGAGACCTGCACTTCATTGAGATAGTCTTCGGGAAAAAGAGGACGAATGGGCCGGTCGATCAGACGCGAAGTCAGGATCTCCTTTTCGGAAGGACGTCCTTCGCGCTTGAAAAAACCGCCCGGGATTTTCCCTGCGGCGTAAGTGCGCTCGCGATAATCTACGGTGAGCGGAAAGAAATCGCGGATCTCTTTCTTGTCGGCCGCGGCGACCACGGCCGCGAGGATCACGGTCCCGCCGCATTGAGCGAGGACGGCGCCATGGGCCTGTTTGGCCATGCGGCCGGTTTCCAGGGACACTTCACGGCCCCCGATCTGAGTAAAAACTTTTTCGATCTTTGTCATGTGAGGTTACACCTTTCGCTTGTGAGATTGGGACTTGTTCAAGATAAGGACAGGATGATCTTCCATCTAAAATGAGAAACTTATTTCCTCAGATCAAGGCGAGCGATGATCTGCTGGTATTTTTCAGGAGTCTCATTTTGAAGATGTTTCAGAAGCTTTTTGCGGCGGCTGACCATCTTGATAAGTCCGTAGCGCGAATGGTGATCTTTGACATTTTTCTCAAAATGTCCGGAAAGACCGTTGATGCGCTCGGTAAGGAGGGCGATCTGCACCTCATCGGACCCTGAATCGTTCTTGCTGATCTTATATTTTGAAATGACCTCTTTTTTCTTCGTCTTTGCTAATGCCATTTTCTTTCCTAACTCCTTGTGTTTTCTTCAGTTATGTCGTTTTTCTCATCTCTGAGGTTGCGGGAGTATACTCCACACCTCCTCGTTTTGTCCAGATTTTATTGGTTTTCCGCTATTCGACCCCTGCGCGAAAAAACAGGGAAAAATCTATCTTTTTTTGTGATAGCGTCTTGCGGCCGAGATATCCTGTCGGATCCGGACTTTAAGGGCTTCTTCGGCGGAGAATTTTTGCTCAGAACGAAGAAACCGGTGAAGAGCGACCTCCATCATCTCCCCATAAACTTGCCCTTTAAAATCCAGGAGATGAAGTTCAAGGACCGGACGCGGAGTTTCCTCTTTGGGGTAGGTCGGACGTTTCCCGAAATTCACGACGCTGGAAAGCCATCTCCCACCGCAACGTAAGGACTGAAGACAAGTTCGTTGCGCAAAGTTCGTGGTCCGTCGCACGCGGGATAGAAACCTCGCCGAAGCGACATAGACACCCAACGGCAACAAGATTTCGGAATGGACTTCCAGGTTTGCGGTAGGAAAACCGAGATGCATTCCGTGGCCTTTTCCATGGATCACTTTGCCGAACATGCTGAAGGAACGACCAAGACATTTCCCGGCCTTTTCAACCTCGCCTTTCAAGAGAAGCTCGCGAACGCGGGAACTTGAGACGGGTTTTCCGCCCACCATCACCGGCTTCATCTTCTTGAAAAAGAATCCGTTCGCCTTTGCCAACTCTTCCATTAACCTGGTATCTCCCCTCCGGCCGCGACCGAAATGCGCGTCATGTCCCATGCATATTTCGCGAATATGTAGTTTTTCCACAAGCACCTTTTTCACAAAATCCTGCGATGGTGTTTTTGCGAAGGCCGGGGTGAAAGACTGAAGAAAACAAAGGTCGATCCCGGCCTGAGCTAAATAAAAAATTTTTTGCTCAACGCTCATAAGCATCATAGGCTTTCGTTCCGGATGAAGAATACTATGTGGATGCTGAGGGAATGTCAGAACGGCTGCAAGGCCGCGATGCTTCCGGGCCTGCGCCACCACATAGCGCAAAAGTTTTTGATGACCGAGATGGAATCCGTCGAAATTCCCAAGCGCAAGGACGACGGGACGGGACGAACGGGCTTTATATTTTCGAAGATCCGGAATGATCTGCATGGAGGCGTGTGGTGGCGCTTAAAGGGATCACTTTTTCGCGAAGCTTCGCCGGAGTGAAGTTCTTCAGATCTTCGATCGTAACGCTTTGTTCTAACTTGAAAGGGCCGCTCCGGAGACGGCGCAAGCGCGCCAAGGTCGCATAACAACCAAGCGTTTCGCCAAGGTCGTTCACCAATGTGCGGACGTAGGTGCCCTTGGAAACATAGGCCAAAAATTCCACGAACTTTCCTTCTTTTTTTTCAAAACGGAATTCATGCACCGTGACCGGCCGGCCGTCACGCGGTATGGTTTTCCCTTGGCGCGCGAGCTTGTAAAGACGCGTTCCTTCATGTTTCAGGGCCGAGACCATAGGCGGTACCTGAATGATGTCGCCGGTAAATTGCTCGGCGGCTTTGGCCCGGATCATTCCAAGCGTGATGTTCTCCCAGGGCGCTTCGGCGGTCACCTTTCCGTGACGGTCATGAGAATCGGTCTGAACACCCAGTTCCAGCGCGCCAAAATATTCCTTATCGCAGGCACTCAGCTGCATGGAGCTCTTGGTCGACTTGCCGAGAAGAAGCACCAGAAGTCCTGTGGCGAGAGGATCCAGGGTCCCCGCGTGACCGACTTTTTTGATCCCGAATCGACGGCGCACGAACGCGCACACGTCATGCGAAGTCCAGTTCTCGGGCTTGTCGACCAAGAGAACCCCGTCGATGAAATTCACATCCATCAGCCCGCCTTATCCTTTTCTTCGATCTTGCGAATGACCTGCCCTATTTCAAAATCTTTGTCGAGCGAATCGTCCAGCTCGAATTGAAGCTTCGGCGTGTAACGCATCTTGATCGCTACGCCAACCTCATGCTGCAGGAACCCGGCCGCGCGCTCGAGGACCTTGAGCGTTTCGTCCTTTTTCTTTTTATCTCCCATGACACTGATGAACACCACGGCAGATTTGAGGTCCGGAGTGATCTTGACGTGCATAACGGTCACAAAACCAAGGCGCGGGTCCTTGATCCGCTCCAGAATAAGATTGCCAAGCTCCATTTGAAGGAGCGACGCCACGCGTTCCGTTCGTTTCCCTTGCATAAAGCACCTCTTAATTAAAAAGGCGTTACTGAAAGCGCCAGAACCGCGGCCCGGCTTCCTCCATCAGCAACGCCTCCTCAATACTGTTTCTGTCTGAATTTTACGGGGGAACTTACCCGCACCTCTTGGCCATCACTTCACTTTTGAAACGGCGCAGGATCAATGATTATAATTTTGCGGCGAATTTATCGATGCGGTAAGATTCCAACAGGTCCCCTTCGCGAAGATCGTTGAAACCTTCCAGGGCAACCCCGCATTCGTAACCTTCCGCGACCTCTTTCACGTCGTCTTTGAAACGTTTGAGAGACGACAACTTTCCGTCAAAGATCACGACATTGTCGCGCACAAGCCTTACGCGATGCTGCCGTGCAATACGTCCCTTCATCACGATCGCTCCGCCGATATTTCCGACCCTTGAGGACTTGAAGATCTGACGCACCTTGGTTTTTCCTTCGACCACTTCTTTAAGGTCCGGCTCCAGAATTCCTTCCATGGCCTTGCGGATCTTTTCGACCGCTTCATAAATGATGCTATAAAAATGGATGTCCACGCCTTCTTTTTCCGCCAAAACTTGGGCCTTGGGATCGGCCTTTACATGGAAACCGATGATGATCGCGTCGGAAGCCGCCGCAAGCATCACGTCCGATTCGTTGATCCCTCCGACAATGCCATGGATCACATGGAGCCGGCATTTTTCGGAACTGATCTTTTCAAGCGACTGAGTGAGCGCCTCGATGGAACCTTGCGTGTCCGCTTTAAGAATGATCTTGAGCTCTTTAAAATTCCCCTCTGAAAGTTTTGAGTAGAGACTTTCAAGCGACATGTGTTTCGGGGTCCCACGCATTTGCCGCTCGCGAAGCTCAAGGATCTTCTGCTCGGTGATCGTCTTTGCGATTTTCTCGTCCGCCACCGCATAAACCGTCTCTCCGGCTTCGGGCACGCCATTGAGGCCGCTCAACTCGACCGCATAGGCAGGCCCGGCCTCACGTACTGTTTTGGCCCGGTCATTTTTCATGGCGCGAATGTGTCCCGTATACTGACCCGCCACCACAATATCGCCGAGTCTCAAAGTTCCTTTTTGCACAATTACGCTCGCCACGGGCCCACTCCCCTTGGAGATATGGCTTTCGATCACAACGCCCACAGCCAAACGATCCGGATCCGCTTTCAGCTCCAGGACCTCGGCCTCCAAAAGCAACATGTCCAGAAGATCTTCGATCCCTTTCCCTGTCTTTGCGGAAACTTTTACCACGATCGTTTTTCCGCCCCATTCTTCGGGAACAAGTCCGATTTTCTGAAGTTCGCCCATCACTTTGGCGGGGTTGGCAACCGGAAGATCGATCTTGTTCATCGCCACGACGATCGGACAACCGGCCTCGCGCGCGTGATCTATGGCCTCGATTGTCTGCGGCATCACTCCGTCATCAGCGGCCACCACGAGAACAACCACGTCCGTCACGTTTGCTCCCCGGGCACGCATGGCCGTAAAAGCCTCGTGACCCGGTGTATCTAAAAATGTCACATGCCCTTTACCCGGAATATCAACCCCATAAGCGCCGATATGCTGGGTGATAAAACCCTTCTCTTTGGACGCTACGTTCGTACTGCGGATTGCGTCAAGGAGCGACGTCTTCCCATGATCAACGTGGCCCATCATGGTTACGACCGGAGGTCGCGGCTTCAGCCTCAAGGGATCTTCTTCCACTCCGCTGTCAATGATCTCCTTGGCCTCGTCCGCCATTTTTTTGATCTCGATCCCGAGGGCTTCTCCGGCCGCGTAAACGATCTCTTCGTTCAACAGCTGGTTCACGTTCGCGAAAATGCCGATCCCCATGAGAGCCTTGATAACTTCCGGGATCCTCCGGTTCATCCTTTGCGCCAGATTCCCGACCGTGATCGGAAAACGGATCTCAACCACTGGTTTCACGGGAGGAATCGGAACGACAACTTTGGGCGCTGGAGACGCCGGAACTTCCAGCTTCACTTTGGACATTTCCACGGCAGGAACTGCCTTGGGTTGCGAGATCTCCTGAGCTTTACGTTCAACAGGTTTTGCTTCGTGCTTCTTTTCAGCAACGGGAACGACCAGAGATTCTGCTTTTTTAACGGGCGTAGCAACAACTTTTTGAGTAAGTTCCGCCTCCGGCTTTAAAACTGGCGCTTTCACTTCCGCGACAGATCGCTTCTCATGGGTTTTGCTCTCTGCGGAGGATTTTATTTTAGCCGGTGCTTTAATGGCTGATTTTTTTTCTGCAGGTTTTGCGGTAGTCTTTTTTTGCGCAGGCTTTTTCTCGACGGGGGCTTTCTTGGGCTTTTTGATCGTTTCCTTTTTTTCTTTG
>JGI24730J26740_1001751_pt1 | contig 10419 bp, 9 predicted proteins | sample EPASupsiteSAE347_FD_26740 | JGI IMG/M metagenome (IMG submission 26740)
GATGAAGAACATAAAGGCTCTCATTGACCCGAACAACATCATGAACCCGGGTAAGATCTGGGAGTAGTCCATAATAGGGGGTTGCGAGTGAAAGACCTGAAAGAACTTAAAAAAATAGAAGAATTCTCCAACCAGTGCATGAAGTGCGGCTTCTGCAGCTTCTTCTGCCCGGTTTATCAGGAAGAAAAAATGGAGACCTCTGTGGCACGGGGCAAAAACTTCCTCGTGAAGCAGATACTTGCGGGACAACAGGAGTTTACCCCGGAGATGGCGGACATCATCGGGAAGTGCCTTCTCTGTAAACGCTGCGCGGCTAACTGTCCGGCAAAGACGCAGATAGACCGCGTCGTCGTTGGGGCTCGTGCGCAGTTGGTCAAGGAGAAAGGGCTGGGAGCCATCAAAAATTTCGCCTTCCGCAAGGTCATGGCGAACAGAAAGGCCTTCGGGAAATATGCAAGGCTCATGCAGAAGTTCCAGTGGATGATGCCAACGACCGAAGGCAAGATCAAACATCTACCCGATTTCGTGAAGGGTCTTGGCAGGAGGAATTTCCCCAGCCTTTCGAAGACATTCCTGAGAGACCAGGTAAAGCCGGTCTACAAACCGCAGAACGGCGAAAAACCCAAGATGCGGGTCGGCTTCTTCATGGGATGCGCCACAGATTTCGTCTACCCGGAACTGGGTCTCAAGCTGATCGATTTCCTGACCCGGCACGGAGTGGAAGTGGTTGTGCCCGAAGACCAGAATTGCTGCGGTGCCGCCATCTATTTCAGCGGTGACCTTGAGACGGGCCGGATGCTGGCCGATCTCAACATTAAGGCATTCAAGGATCTCAATGTGGATTATATTGTCACGGCCTGCGGGACGTGCAGTTCCACGCTTAAGGATTACCAGAAATATCTCCCGGATACCGAGGAGCAGAAAGAACGCTACACGGAATTCGAGAAGAAGATCAAGGATAGTACGGAATTCGTCATAGATATCCTCAAGATCCCTCCGCAGGATTTCAAATTAAGAAAGGAATTCGAAGGGAAAACAGTAACATGGCATGACCCCTGCCATCTTGTCAGGTACCAGAACATCAAAGATCAGCCAAGGGCGATCCTCAAGGCCCTGAAGGGTATTAAATATGTGGAAATGCCTAATGCCGATATGTGTTGTGGAATGGGTGGTTCATTCAGCGTCTACCATTACGATCTGACCAAGAAAATTGCGGGCAAGAAAATGGATGGCATCAAAGCGACTGGTGCGGATATCGTCGTCACCGCTTGCCCAGGCTGTATGATCAACCTTATTGATAACGTTTTGCTGAACAAAATGCCGCAGAAGGTGCATCATTTCCTGGAGCTGGTAGAGTAGCAGATCGATATCCCTAGGACAACCGTACATCTACATCTCAAACTCACAGGAGGAGTACACACATGAAGAACGGCCACTGGATGACAGCGAAGGATGTTCTAAGGATTCAAGCATTTAAGTACCCCGACAAGATCGGCGCAAAAGATTTGTACAAGGCATTTACCTTCAAGCAGTGGAATGAGAGGACCTGCCGGCTCGCGAATGCTCTTGCCGATCTCGGCCTCAAAAAAGGCGACCGCTTTGCGGTTCTTGCCTATAACTGCGTTGAGTGGATGGATTTCTACGGCGCCGCGGCAAAGGGCGGCTTTCTGGCAGTTCCGCTCATGTTCAGACTTGCTGCACCGGAGATGGAATACATCATCAATCACTGTGAAGCAAAAGTCCTTATCGTCCAGAGTGGGAAGGACCCCGCGGACGGCAAGGAATTTCCCTGGATCGATCAGGTCAACGGAATGAAGAAGAACCTGAAGACCGTTGAACACTACATCAACTTTGCCGTAGACAGCCCCAGCTATGACGGCTTTATCAATTACGAGCAGATGCTTGCAAAGGCGAGTCCCGAGGAGCCCGCTGTGGAAGTCACCCCCGACGATACATGGGTCATTATGTATACGGGCGGAACGACGGGCCTGCCCAAGGGCGTTATGAAGAGCCATGCAAATCTCTTCTCCCAGTATTTCATCATGATTTACGACCACGAATTCAATTTCGACGACACCATTCTGCTGGTCATGCCCTGCTGTCACGTCAACTCACTCTTCTACTCATTCGTCGTGACCTGGGTCGGCGGCACCGTCATGGCGTACAACATGGTTTCTTTCAATCCCGAAAGCCTCATCAAGACCTTCTCGGACCACGGGGTCACCTTTACATCCCTGGTTCCCACGCACTACATCATGATGCTGGCACTCCCGGACGAAGTAAAGGCCAAATACAACCTGGGCGCGATCAAGAAACTGCTCTGTTCCTCAGCTCCCGCACGGCGCGACACGAAACAGGGCATCCTCGCGATGTTTCCCAACTCAAGACTTTTTGAGGCCTACGGATCCACCGAAGCAGGCTGCGTGACCATCCTGAAACCGGAAGAACAGATGAAGAAGCTTGGTTCCATAGGACGCGAGGCAATTGGAACGGACATCATCCAGATATACGACGAAGACGGCAAACTCATAACCGAGCCGAACAAGATCGGCGAGCTCTACTCCCGCAGCCCGATGATCTTCGAGAGCTACTGGAAAGACCCGGAAAAAACAAAGAACGCAATGAAGGGTCAGTACTTCAGCGCGGGCGACATGGGCTACCGTGATGAGGAAGGCTACTACTACCTGGTTGACAGAAAGGCCAACATGATCATCTCCGGCGGCGAGAATGTTTTCCCGTCAGAAGTCGAGAACTGCGTGGGCGGGCACCCGGACATCAAAGACGTGGCCGTCATCGGTATTCCTCATGAAAAATGGGGCGAACAGGTAACGGCAGTCGTCGTCCTCCATGAGGGCAAGAAGATGGAGCCTAAAGACGTGACCGAGTGGTGCAAGGGCAAGATCGCCGGTTTCAAGGTTCCCAAGAACGTCTACATTATCCCCGATGAAGAGATGCCGAGATCGGGCGCAGGCAAGATCCTCCACAGGATCCTTCGCGACCGTTACGGAAAATGGGGCGACCAGCAGTAGAATTATTCAACTGAACGAAAACGGGGACTCCGGTCCCCGTTTTTTTATTTTGAGGTCGGGCGAAGATTGCGGGATATGAATTATTGGCCTGGCCGCGATGGAGAGAAGGCATTTTAGTGTTGAAAAAAAAAGTCCCGTAAGGTAAAAGTAAGGTATAAGGTCTGGGTTAAGGGGTTACGTGAGAAGCTGTAAGAGTACACATTCATTGCTGGCCGTCTTTCTGACGGCGCAATTCCATATTTATTTCCTGATATCATGTTTCTGCGGCGCTTCAAGTATTGCCGGGTGTTGAGCACGACGCCCCGCTGATCCTTTTAGGGGGCGACATAACGGGATTTTCATCAATCACATTAAGGAGGGTTTTGTTATGAAGAACGGTCATTGGTTGACGGCTAAGGATGTGCTGAGAGTGAATGCTTTTAAGTGGCCCGACAAGGTGGGCATCAAGGATCTTTACAAGTCCTTTACATTCAAACAATGGAATGAAAGGGCCTGCAGGCTTGCAAACGCCCTCGCTGACCTGGGGATGAAGAAAGGCGACCGTTTCGCGGTTCTTGGATACAACTGTGTCGAGTGGATGGATTTCTACGCGGCTGCCGCTAAGGGCGGATTCCTGTGCGTGCCCCTCATGTTCAGGCTTGCGGCCCCGGAAATGGAATACATCATCAATCACTGCGAAGCAAAGGTCTTTATCGTTCAGAGCGGCGTCGACAAGGCGGACGGCAAGGAATTTCCCTGGATCGACCAGGTCAACGGAATGAAGAAGAACCTGAAAACCGTTGAACACTACATCAACTACGCCGTAGACAGCCCCAGCTATGACGGCTTTATCAACTACGAGCAGATGCTCGCCAAGGCCAGCCCCGCAGAGCCCGATGTTGTCGTCGATCCCGATGATATCTGGGTCATCATGTACACGGGCGGGACCACAGGTCTTCCGAAGGGCGTTATGAAGAGCCACGCCAACCTCTTCTCCCAGTATTACATTATGATTTACGATCACAATTTCAACTTCGATGACTGCAACCTGCTCGTCATGCCCTGTTGCCACGTCAACTCTCTTTTCTATTCATTCGTTGTGACCTGGGTAGGCGGCACCGTCATGGCCTACAACATGGTCTCCTTCAACCCTGAAGGGCTCATCAAGACCTTCGCGGACTTTGGGGTTACCTTCACGTCCCTCGTGCCGACACACTATATCATGATGCTGGCCCTTCCCGAGGAAGTAAGGGCGAAATATGACCTCAGCGCCATAAAGAAGTTGCTCATCTCCTCAGCACCCGCACGGCGCGACACGAAGCAGGGCATCCTCAAGATGTTCCCCAACTCCGAGCTTTATGAGGCATACGGTTCGACGGAGGCGGGTATTGTTACCGTTCTGAAACCGCACGAACAGATGACGAAGCTCGGTTCCTGCGGACGGGAGGTTATGGGCAGCGATGTCCTGAGACTCTATGATGAAGACGGAAACCTTGTTGACAAGCCGAATGTAGTCGGGGAGCTTTATTCCAGGAGCCCGCAGATCTTCGAGCAGTACTGGAAGGATCCTGAAAAGACCAAGGCAGCCATGAAGGGCGAGTACTTCAGCGCCGGCGATATGGCGATGCGGGATGAGGAAGGCTACTACACCCTCGTCGACAGAAAGGCCAACATGATCATTTCCGGTGGTGAGAACATCTTCCCGTCGGAAGTCGAGAACTGCGTAGGCGGCCATCCGGACATCAAAGACGTAGCCGTCATCGGTGTCCCTCATGAAAAGTGGGGCGAACAGGTAACGGCGGTTGTCGTCCTTCACGAAGGGAAGACCCTGGAAGCCAGCGATGTTTCAGCCTGGTGCAAGGGCAAGATTGCTGGATTCAAGGTCCCGAAGAACATCGTCTTCATTAAGGATGAAGAGATGCCGAGATCGGGCGCCGGCAAAATCCTCCACAGGATCCTCCGCGAGCGTTACGGCAAATGGGCCGACCATCAGTAAGATCGCTTAAAGATAGCACAAAAACACGGGGACTTCGGTCCCCGTTTTTTTGTGCGGGTCATAGGTCATAGGTAATAGGTAATGGGAAAAAAGTCAAAGCCGGAAATTGGGCTGGCTTTTCTCCTTTGCCTATTGCCCCAATGACCGCTCTTCTTGTCCCTCCCCCTTATTTATGATATGCTTACCCGATGATAGCCGATTATTCCTTGTATCTGCAGGTTGGCGATCATGTGTATCATAGGCGGTACGCGCGATGGGGCATGGGGATCGTCGTTGAGGAACGCCGGTCCGAATTGCCCGGTGGGTTCTGCTATGTCCGTATCGACTTTCAGGATGGAAAGGTACGCGTTTTCGACAATAACTACAAAAGCGTGAATTGCTGTTATTACGCGGGGATTGAAAAGATAGAGGAGAGACATATCCGCCTGGAAGAGGCCCCGCGAACCAGGAAAAAAGCGAAGAAGATGCTTCCTCCCTGAGAGAACGGACGTGTTGGAATAATGACCGGAGAACGGATGGACACCGAACTGACAAAATTTGTCCGCGGCGGCGGGTGAGCGTCGAAGATAGGTCCGGGTGACCTGGCGAACATCCTGTGCGGGATAGACATCCCCGCGGATGAACATGTGATTGTCGGCATTGAAGGCTTTGAAGACGCAGGCGTCTACAAGGTGACGGACGAGATTGCCCTTGTTCAGACAGTGGACTTCTTTACTCCCGTTGTCGACGATCCTTACTGGTTCGGCCAGATAGCAGCCGCCAACGCTCTAAGCGACATATACGCAATGGGAGCCATACCGAAGACCGCCCTGAATCTTGTCTGCTTCTCGCCAAAGAGATTTGACATATCGATCCTGAAAGAGATCATCCGGGGCGGTGCGGACAAGATCCGCGAGGCAGGGGTGAGCCTTCTTGGAGGCCACAGCGTGGATGACGAAGAGATAAAGTACGGGCTTTCCGTTACGGGAATAGTCCATCCCGACAAAGTCCTGCTCAACGAGGGGGCCAGGCCTTCGGACATTCTCATCCTGACGAAGCCTCTCGGGACGGGAATCATGAATACTGCCATCAAAGGCAAGCTTCTTGATGACGATCGGGCGCTCGGCCTGGCGAGGGTCATGGCCGCCCTCAACAAAACAGCGGCCGAGGCGATGCTTTCGGTGAATACACACGCCTGTACCGATGTGACCGGTTTTGGCCTGGCGGGACACCTTAAGGAGATGATCCGGGAAACACTGGGCGTTGAACTCTATACCGGGAAGCTTCCCTATTTTCAGGAAGCCGTTGAATTTGCCGCGTCAGGTTTGGTCCCCGCCGGCCTTTACCGCAACAGGGATTTTTACAAAGAACACATAGTGACCTCGCGGTCCGACTTTTTCTTTGATATCATCTTCGATCCGCAGACATCGGGCGGTCTTCTGATAGCCCTCGACCCCGCCGATAGGACAAAATTCGAAGAGACAGCCGTCCGGCTGGGTGTGGAGTACTACATCATAGGAACCTTCCTCGATGAACCGAAAGGAAAGATACTGCTGACTTGATCCCGCAGAGCCCCATGATCAGCCCGCCTTTTCAAAAGAACAAAAACCAAATCATAGGTTCTATAAGTCGTATAAGACCTACAGGACCTATAGAATTCTTCCAAGAACCGGCACACTCATTACCCGATCCCGGTTGGATGTTCTGACGAGGGTTCCTTATTTTCTTTGTCGCCCGCTTCAGAGGCGGGAGGGCGCGAGGCGATCTTCTAATCTTTCGATTCTCAAGCCATCTTCATGAGCGGGTAATTGCGGTCCTGCCAGCCGTGGATGCCGTATTCCAGGTTTTTGGCGTTTCGGTAGCCGAAAGCGCGCAGGTAGACAGCGGCGTGGGCGGAGCGGGCGCCGCTTGCGCAGTAGACTGCGACCGGGGTGCCGAGATCTTTCGGGAATTCCCCTATCCTTGCCGCGACCTCCCTTACGGGGATGTGCACGGCACCTTCGATGATGCCGGTCGCTTCAAGCTCCTTCCGTTCGCGAACGTCGACGATGAAGATCTCTTCTTTCCGATTAATCGTGCGAAGGAGTTCTTCCGGCTGGATGGCGGTTTCTTCGTGGGGGGTCGCGAGGAAGCTTTCCATGGAGATGCAAAAGCTCTTCATAAGGGGTCCGAGCTCGGCGGATTGGTCCGACGGATCCATGGTGAGACCACATTGGAGTTTTCCCGTCTGTGCGTTGAGCGGCGGGAAGAGGCCCTTGAGAAATTGTTCGAACTCCTGAGGGGTTCTCGCGGTCTTCAGGCAAACGTTGTTGATCTTTTCGTATCCCAGGGATGAATTGATGTTCCCCCTGTAATCGTGGGCGGGATAGACGATAAGGTCGTCGGATAGGGGCATGAGCCTTGTGAACAGGCTCTCATACATGTCATGGGAGCTTCCGCCGGGAAGGTCTGTCCTGCCGCACTGACCGATGATAAGGGTGTCCCCGGTAAATATCCTGTCACCGGCCAGAATAGACATATGATCCACGGTATGTCCCTTCGTTTCGATCATCCTGAGCGAGATGTCTCCGATGGTCAGTTCATCGTTGTCGCCAACATAGAGATCGATTCTCTTATGTGCGTTCTCGGCAAGAATCTTCTCGATCCCGAAGAGGTCCGTAACCGTTGCCCCGATCTGTCTTTGCCTCGGGGTATTCCTGTTCATGACCGTTCTTGCCCCAAGCCGGTCGGCAAGCTCCGGCGCAAGCGATATATGATCTACGTGCGTGTGCGTGTCGATCACATAATCGACGGAGAGCCCCCGTGATGTGATGAAGTCCAGGAACGGTCCCCTGTCGTGTGACGGGTCTATGATCGCCCCTTTTTTTTGCCTCTCGCAGGCAATGACATAAGCGAGGCATCCGTCAAAATTGAATTGTTTGAATATCATGTTACACCTCTTCCGCGAAGTTCTTCATCGCCGCCTTCACTATCCTTCCAGCGGCAAGCTTCGAGATGACAACTATATCCTCAAGCGGCAGATAGCCCGTGATGGAAGGATCGAAAAGCGCTTTGGCCGATGGAGGGAATTCCGCGTCTCCCTCCCATAGGACGAATGTGATGGGAACTTTGGGGAAGGCGAAAAGCGTCAGTGACGCATCGCCGAACCGTTCTTCTTTTGACCCGAGGCCCCGGCCCGCATCGAGAAAGGCATATTTGTCGTAGCCGAAGGCCCTGACGAGGGGTTTCAGCACCCGTTTTTCGAAGACGGGGTCGTAGTGCATACAGGCGGGAATGTCCCCATAGGCCACCTTTTCGCCGGTTAAAGGGATTCCGGAGGCGGTATTGATATAATGAAGGATGATGATCCGTGCGACGAGGGTGATGTTGGCGCCCCGGGAGCTGGAAAAGTTGAATGACGGTATGTCAAGGGTGATCGTCTCGTCGAAATAGGGCACATGAACCCGCAGACTGTCGCCGCGTTGTTCATGCCTCAGGCCCGCGAGGAAGAACTTTTCTTCCATGGCGCCTTCCATGAGTTCATCGCGGGCCCTGTCGAAAACGGCTTTGTATGCCTTTTGTCTTTTCAGTTCCATGGTCACTGACCGATCTTGCTTCTGACCTCTTCGATCTTTTTCCGGTAGTCCCCGCTGTGGAATATCTCCGTTCCCATGACGAGCACGTTACCCCCCGCCTTGACTACCTCGGCAGCATTGACGGCCTTTATGCCGCCATCGACCTCGAGATCTATATAGCGTCCGGCTTTCTCGATCATTCTACGCGCCTCGGAGATCTTCGGTGCCATGGCGGGGATATATTTCTGTCCGCCGAATCCGGGATTGACGGTCATGATTAGGACGAGATCGACAATGTGGATGACGTGCTCAAGCAGGTTAAGGGGCGTGGCGGGGTTGAACGATATGCCCGCCCGCGCCCCCGACTCCTTGATGACGTCGAGGGTCCTGAAGAGATGGTTGTCTGTTTCGGCGTGTATCGTGATGATGTCTGACCCGGCCCGCGCAAATTCCTGCACGTATTGTGCGGGGTTGGCTATCATCAGGTGGACATCGAGAGGTTTTTTGTTGATCCTGCGCAGGGCTTCTACGAACATGGGGCCTATGGTAATGTTGGGGACAAAATTGCCGTCCATGACATCTATGTGAATAAGGTCTGCACCGGCTTTCTCCACGTCCTCGATCTCGGCCCCGAGACGGAGGAAGTCACAGGAGAGAATGGACGGCGCGATAAGGATATCTTTCATAAAACCTCCATGGTTAATAGATATTGATGACAATTTCCTCGGCGGTACTGAATATCGTTCTGGGAAGTATGGAATAATCTACGCCATTTCGGGGTGCCGCCTGGTCGCTCCTGGCATAATTGATCCTGTATCTGATTCCCTTGGATTCCAGTTCGTCGGCCAGTTCGTTGTAATTGATGTTTTTGGTATCGGCCATGAGATAATAAGACCTCGGTGCAGAGCCCACGAAGAGAGTGACCTTGCCATATTCAAGGATGTCGCTCCCGGAGGCGGGCAATTGGGCAATTATTCTGCCCACCTTGGAATGGGGGACCATAATCGTCTTCTCGAGGACAAGATGTTTTTCACTGAAGACGGTCTGGGCCTCCTCGAGAGTGAGCCCTACGAACCCCGGAGTTTTCAGGAGTTCCGGTCCTTCCGAGACGATAACGTAGACGACCCTGCCTTTCTTCGTTGAGATGTTTGCATCGGGTTTCTGGACAGTGATGTGGTTGTATGGCACATCGTTTCGCCGTTCGTATCTCAGCACGACGAAGGCAAGGCCCTGCTTCTTTACCAGTTCCCGGGCATCCTCGACGGTCTTCCCCCGTACGTCAGGGCAGACGGTGGTTTGCTGGAACTTGAGGAGAAGACTTATCGTCAGGTATGTGGACAGGCCGAAAACGATGATCGGCGCGATAACGTAAAATACGATCTTTATCAGCTTCATAGCTTTCTTATTCGTGCTATAAAGAAACCGTCCATAGCCGTTTCGTGCGGTAGCGATAGGAAATTATCCTTATTAAACAGGAACGGAAGCGGATTTTCAAGTACAAACTTCTTTTCTTTTGCCAGGTTGTGAATGACGTCGGTGGTTTCTTCGGGTTCGAAGGAACAAACGCTGTAGACAATCCGCCCCCCGTCGCGCAAAAGGTCCCACAGGGATCGCAGCAATGAAAGCTGGAGGGTACCGAATCGGGAGATATCGTTTTCCTCGCGCCGCCATTTGATCTCCGGGTGCTTGCGGATGATGCCAAGCGACGAGCACGGTGCGTCGACCAGTATGGTATCAAAGGCACCTGCCCTGAAGGGGGGTCTGAGGGCGTCTGCACAGACGATGTAGCCCGTCGGCGATGACAGGCCGAGGCGTTTTTTGTCGTTGTCCATGGAAATGATGCGTATCCCGGGACACAACTGACCGATCTGCTTCGTTTTGG
>JGI24730J26740_1001756_pt1 | contig 10395 bp, 12 predicted proteins | sample EPASupsiteSAE347_FD_26740 | JGI IMG/M metagenome (IMG submission 26740)
TTAATTTGAACCATGATTACTGTTCAGTTTCGCGCATGGCAAGGCGGCTGCGGAAGTGGCATACCTGAAAGGTATGTCCTTCCGCGGCCAACGCCGCCACGCGCGAAACCTGGCGTAACCCGTTCGGGCATCGTGGCTTTTGTAAATCCGCGGCGTTCCTGGCGAGGGGCAAGGCCTTTCAGGCATTGCTCCCTCGCCAGCGCCTTGCGGATTTATCAAAATCCACGATGTCATGGTCAAAGTAATTTACGGATAAGCTCTAAATGCCCTCTCTCAATCTCCCGATAGTCAGCGAAATTGTGTCGTTTGAGTTTCAGTTCACGTTTGCTTTGGCCGGATTCGACCCTGTAATAAATCATGCAACACATCAATAACCTGCAATTGGGCGGCCCAATGGTTGAGGTATGGGACATCTAATGCGTTATTCTGCACGGCTACCACGCCTGCCGCATCGCCCAGTTGACGTTCCGACGGATTGATGTTATTCCAGTACAGTTTATGTAAAATAACATCTTCGGCGGTACAGAGCCATGCCGTCTCGCCGAACAGGTTGACCTTAATGCGACGTTCAAACATACACCGATCAAAAAGACGCGGCTGTAAAAGCCAAAAATCAACCTTAAACGGCGAGCGGGTGTCTATGGCATTAAATTGATATGGCGGTCGGCAAGCCGCCCGAATCGCCTCTTCATCAATATCAAAATCACCTCGGAAAGCTTCGATAAAGCGACGAATCACCGGTTCCGATAATTGGACGACATAATCCAGATCATGCGTGGTTCGAGGAATACCCCAATAATTGCTGGACATGGAGCCAGTCAGCATATACGGGATTCCGGTCTGGTTGAGGCGACGCAACGTGTCAATCAGTAATTCTTTTTCGGTCATGGCTTTATAGGCCTGAACAAACCGTGAGCTAAAGACAGTCGCTGGTTAAGCAGACTTTCAATCTCCGCCACATCATTCGTTGGATGCTGGGCTTTAATCCCGGCGCGGGCCACATCACAGGCCAACTCGTGAAGTTCCAAGGCCAGAGCCATGCGCTGTTCGCCGGTCATTCCGCGGTAGCGTCGCACCTGTAAATCCAAAGCAACGTCTGGTTTCATAAAAAAATAATAAATGAATCAGCTGTGAAAGTCAAAACGAAACAGCTCCTTCTGGAAAACGTTTTTCCTGGACAAATACGGAAATAAATGGAAACTATTTTGACTGGTTCATGACAGCACAATATTCAAATCAAAGCCCCCAAGGTTTTTAGCAAACAAATCTGACTGGAAACACAAAATATGAACACTAAAAAAACGGCTGAACTGGTCTTGGAACAGGGCGATGGAATCATGCGGCTCGCACCCAACTGGGTGCCGCGGTCGTTTTGCGTGCCGGGCAGGAGACTCAAGCTGCATCCCGATGATTATTATGCCCTGGGCGGGGAAAGAGGCGGCATTGATGAACGCTGGTTTTCTTCCACCACGCCCGCCGACAACGGCCCGAAAACTTCGCCCGACGAGGGAATGAGTTTCATCGTTTTCCAGGATGGCGGACGGGAAAGCCGGATTCTTTTCCGCGATGCGATCCACGAGCTGAAAGGAAATATTATCGGCGAACGCATTTGGAAAAAATACGGCCGCTGGCCGATGTATTCAAAATTTTTTGACAACCAGGGCGCCCTGCCCCATCACGTCCACCACCGCGAAAAACATGCCCGGCTGGTCGGGCAATCGTCAAAACACGAGGCCTATTATTTCCCGTCCCAATTAAACAATCATGGCGGCGATTTCCCCTATACTTTCTTCGGAATTGAGCAGGGAACATCCAAAGAACAGATAAAACAATGCCTGAAAAACTTTACCAAAGGGGACAACAAGATCACCAATCTTTCACGGGCCTACCGCCTGGAAACCGGCACCGGCTGGGACGTTCCCCCGGGTGTTTTGCACGCTCCGGGCAGTCTCTGCACCTATGAACCGCAGGAAGCCTCCGATGTGTTTGCCATGTACCAATCCCTGGTTGGCGACCAGATCATACCCGAAGAACTGCTCTGGAAAAACACCCCGGCCAACAAGGTCGGCAATCACGACTATCTCGTTGAAGTGCTGGATTGGGATAAAAACGTTGACACGGCTTTTGCCGCCAACCGCTTCATGCGTCCCAAGCCGATACAACCGGAAAAGGAAATGATCAAGGCCGGTTATATTGAAAAATGGATTTGTTACCGCTCCAAGGCTTTCAGCGCCAGTGAACTGACGGTCCTGCCGGGCAAAACCGTCACGATTGCAAACAAGGCGGCCTATGGACTCATTGTCCTGGAAGGCTTCGGCAAAATGGGGGTGTGGAACGTGGAAACTCCGGCTTTGATCCGCTATGGACAATTGACCAATGACGAGTTTTTCGTAAGCGAGTCCGCGGCCCGCCGGGGCGTCACCATCCGCAATTTTTCCGCTACCGTTCCGATTGTCATGCTGAAACATTTCGGCCCGGACAATCCGGAACTCACGCTTTTGGAAAGGAAATAAGCCGGGATACGAACCCCCGCCCCGCCCCCGCGAACCAAACTTTTAATACTGGACAAAACCGTTAATTAGTGGGAAATTACACGAGTCATGAGCAGGAAGTTGCCGGCAAAATATTTTTTATCATTCAATTAATGACATCATCCCATTACCAGATTAAAGTTCTCAAGGAATTTTGCAAGGGATGCGAACTGTGCGTCGGCATTTGTCCGCGGCATTCAATGGTTCTTTCCAGGAATGTGACTAAAAACGGCTTTCATTTTCCGGAATCAAACAGGAAATTATGCTCGGGCTGCGGACAATGCGCGATTATCTGTCCGGAAGCGGCCATCGAAGTTTTTGTAATTAATGAAAAAACAGAAAAAAAGAAATAAAGCACATTCCGCCGAAGGCGCGGGGCGCCCGGGCGGAACTGCGCCGAAACGGCATGCCAAGGCGAGCGGCGAACGGATGCTCATGATGGGCAACGAAGCGGTCGCGGAGGGCGCGATTCGTGCGGGATGCCGGTTTTATTTCGGCTATCCCATCACCCCGCAAAATGAGCTCACGGCTTATATGGCGAAACACATGCCCGAGCACGGCAGGGTTTTTATTCAGGCCGAAAGCGAACTGGCGGCGATCAACATGGTGCTGGGGGCCGCGACCACCGGGGCAAGGGCCATGACCAGCTCATCTTCGCCCGGAATCAGCTTGAAGCAGGAAGGCATTTCATACCTGGCGGGAACCCAACTGCCGGCGGTCATCGTCAACGTTCAACGCGGCGGCCCCGGCCTTGGAAGCATAGACCCGTCGCAGGGCGATTATTTTCAGGCAACCAAAGGCGGCGGACACGGCGATTACCACACGATCGTTCTCGCCCCGATGTCAGTCCAGGAAATGCATTCCTTCACCGTGGAAGCCTTCCGGCTGGCCGATAAGTACCGAATCCCGACGCTCATCCTGGCCGACGGACGATTGGGACAGATGATGGAGCCGATTACCCTGCATAACGGCCCGCCGCCGCCGATGCCGGTAAAACGCTGGGCTTTGACGGGGGCAAAAGGCCGCCGGCCGAACTGTATTCGTTCCCTGCTGGTAAAGGAAGGCGAACTGGAAAGTCATAACTACAAACTTCAAAAATGTTACCGGAAAATAGAGCAAAGAGAAGCCCGCCACGAAGAAATGCATGCGGATAAATGCGACTTGCTCGTGGCCGCCTGGGGCACATGCGCACGGATCGCAAAGGGCGCCATATTAGCCGCCCGGGCCCGCGGCTTGAAAGTCGGCTTGTACCGCCCCATCACCCTCTGGCCGTTTCCCGCCCGGCGGCTCGCGCAAATCGCCTCAAAAACAAAGGCGGTTTTGGTCACGGAAATGAACTGCGGGCAGATGCTGGAAGACGTGCAAATCGCGGTCGCCGGTTCAACCCCCGTCTTTTTCAGCGGATATCCGGGCGGAAGAGTGCCGGGCGAATCCGATATTTTTCAAGCAATATGCAAAATCGCCAAAAAAATAAAAAACATGCCCAAACACCAGCGATGAAACGCCATAAACATATTATTTATAGCCGGCCGCGCGCGCTTACCAGGAAGCCGATGCATTATTGCGAGGGTTGCGGCCATAGCCTGGTGCACAAGCTGTTGGCCGAGGTCATGGATGAACTGCATATTCGCAATAAAACAATCGGCGTCGCGCCCGTGGGCTGCGCGGTCTTTGCCTATTTCTATCTTAAATGCGATATCTCTGAAGCGCCGCATGGCCGAACGCCCGCCGTGGCAACCGGCATCAAAAGGGCATTGCCCGACCATATCGTCTTTTCCTACCAGGGCGACGGGGATCTGGCCGCAATCGGGATGGCAGAAACCGTGCACACCGCGAACCGCGGCGAAAACATTACCGTCATTTTTATAAATAACACCGTTTACGGCATGACCGGCGGTCAAATGGCTCCCACCACCCTCGTCGGCCAGCAGACGCCGACCTGCCCGACCGGCCGCAAGACAGGCACGATGGGCGGGCCTATCCGGGTCTGTGAAATTTTAAACACGCTCGACAATCCATTCTACATTGAACGCGTTGCGCTGGACAGCGTCCAGGGCATCCTTAGAACAAAGAAAGCTCTCCTGACGGCTTTCAAGGCGCAAATGGATGGAAAAGGATACAGTTTTGTTGAGATCCTGTCGCCCTGCCCCACTTTTTTTCACCTTTCATCAAGGGATTCACTGCAATTTGTAAAAAACGAGCTGAGCAAGCACTTTCCGGTCAGAGTCTTTCGCAAAGAGGGAGTTAAAATCAATGATTGAACGGATTCTCATCGCCGGCACCGGCGGGCAGGGTATTGTAACACTCGGCAAAATGTTGGCCAGGGCGGCCATTGACACGTATCCTTTTTTAACTTTTTTCCCTTCTTACGGCGCGGAAGTCAGGGGGGGGACGTCTTATTGCCAGGTAATCCTGTCCACAAATGAAATCTCGTCGCCGCTGGCCGAAAAATTTGACACGGTTATCGCCATGAACCAGCAATCGGCCGAGCGGTTCATCACATATATTGAGCAGAAAGGACTTGCCATTGCCAACAGCACGATGTGCAAGGTCAACAACCTTGACTGGCATTTCATCGAAATCCAGGCGACAAAAATTGCGGACCAGCTCGGCAACGTCAAGGCCGCCAACCTGGTAATGCTGGGCGCCATGTTGGCGCGGAAATCAGTGGTGTCGCTTTCAAAAATGGAACAAACTATCAGGACCAGTTTTTCGGGCTTGCCCAATACCATGACAAAAATCAATTTGCACGCCTTTTACTGGGGACTTTCCATTTAGCCGGAATGCCGTTCTATTCATCTGACCGCAGCATCAATTTTATTCCTGAGTTTCTGGATAAGCGGTGAATTTTTGTCAATTTTGGTTATCAGGACCGCCATTCTTGTGGCTTGGGTAAGATTCTTGATCCTGATATAGCATTCCCCGGCCTGATAGGCGTAATCGCAGGCTTCCGGTTTTTTGCCCTGGCGCACAAAAGCCAGGCTCAGGTTATAATAGGCGCCGGCCGCATCCGGATTAAGACTGATCGTATTTTTAAACTCCGCTATTGCTCCCTCCAGGTCATCTTCGTCCCACTTCTGGATTGCAAGCGCATAATGGTCATCGGCTTCGGCAACCTTGCTCCGCCTGCTCCGGCTTTTGGTTTGTTTGCTTTCTTTTATCTCTTTCTTTTCCGGCTGTTGCGCCGCGGAAGGCTGGGAGCCGCCGGACCGCGCCTGATTTAAAATATCCTGCTCCACGGCTATTGTGTCCTTGCCGGAACCTGCCGCCGCAGTTGGCGCAACTTGTGTTTCTTTTGTTTCCGAACCGCCGGCCGCGGGCGTTTGCGCCGCCTCAATTTCAGCCGAAGTTTTGTCGGCTCGCGAAGACAAGCGCTGGCTCTCCTTGTCAGCGGCGCGCGCCTTGCTTTCCAATTCCTTGATCTGGGCCTTATGTTCCTTTTCGGCCCGGGCCAACTCGGCATTTTTTTTGTCGGAAGCCAGCCTGTTTTTTTTCTCCTCTTCAAGGGCGCGGCGCTTTTCATCAAGAGCCTTGACATACTCATTTTGCCGGGCCAATTTGGCCTCGGTTTCACTGATTTTTAACTGGAGCGCCTTTTTGTCCTCGCCTAGCCGCGCAACGGTCTGTTCTTTTTCCCGGAGAAGCTTGTCCGCATTCCGGGCCAGCTCTTGTTCCTTCCGTAATGCGTCCGCGAGCCGTTCCGCCGACTTGTTGTCATTTTCCTTGTCAAGGATAACATTACCGGCCGCAATCAACGCCTGGTTCAACTGTTTTGTTTCCTTCTCCAACGCCTCCTGCTCCCGGGTCGTCTGTTCCAGCCTGGTTTCCATATCAGTCCGTATTTTTTTCTGCCCGGCAACCTGCAGCCTGATTTCATCAAGCCGGTTTGTGTTCTGGGCTTCCTTGCCGAATTTTTCCTTGATGACAACCAGGGATTCATGGAGCCGGCGCTTCTCATCGTCAAGCGCCTTGAGATTGCGGATTTGTCCGTCAACGCGCGCGGTAACCTCATTCAGGCTGGCTGTTTCGCGCTCAAGTTCACCCGTCAACATGATAATCGCCTGCGCGTTCTCCCGGTTGTTTTCCGCCCGTATCCCGGCGGCGGCAATCATGTTCGTCAATCCGGCGATTGTTTTTTCGCTCTCACGAAGACTCCCCTCAGACTCCCTGAGACGCTCCTCGACCGCATCGCGTTGTTTTTTAACATTTGCCAACCGGGACTGCAGGCGGCTTAAATCACCTTCTTTGCCGACATCACGGCTTGTTGTCTTTTCCATTCCCTTTAACTGTTGTCTCAATTCCGTGATTCTCTTTTCAGCTTCTCCGCCGGTCTTTTCTTTTTGCGCGATTATACGCCTGGTTTCATCAAGCGCTTTCTGTTCATTCTCAATCTCGCCTTGAATCCTGTCGCGGCCGGACAATCCGGCGGATTCATCATCGCGTTGCGCCTGATTCCCGGCAATGGCCAGCGTATTGGACAATACTTCAAGCGATCTTTCGTTTTTACGAAGTTTTGCTTCCGCATCCTTCATGCGGGACTCCGCCGCCAAGCGTTGCCGGCGCACATCCGCCAAGCTGGCCTTGAGACCGTTCAAGTCGCCTGCTTTTTCATCGCCGCGCGCCGTTTTTCCGCGCGCTTGTAATTGTTTTTTTAATTCCAGGACTTTATTTTCGGCGTCTTCGCACGCTTTTTCATTCTTGCTGATTTCTTCCTCGGTTTCCTGGATGACTTTCTTTTCCTTCTCAATCTCGCCTTGGACATCGGTTTGTTCCGAGGATTCTTTCCGTTGTTTTTCCCGGGAAGAAGCATTCTGTTCAAGTTCCGCCAGACGGCTTGCCAGAATCAAGCGCTCTTTTTCGGCTTTTTCCGCCATGGCCACGGTCTGCTCGGCGCGCGCCAGCGCTTCCACCCTTTTTGCCCTTTCCGTCTCAAGCAGGGCCTTTGCATTCTCCAGGTTTTGAGACTGTTTTTTGGCCTCGTCGGCCTGTTTGGTCAATTCCGCGACTCTGTTTTTTAATTCACCCAAATTCTTCTGCGCCGCCGTCAGCCCTGTTTCGGCCTGCCGGGCTGCTGATTCGGAATCCCGGCTTTCCTTTTGCGCCTTTTCAAATTCAACTTGCAGACGGCTGAAATGCTCGTTTTGCCGGGTATACGTCGCCAGCTCTTTTTCAGCTTCTTTTGCCTGGTCGCGCGCCTGTTGAATCTCCTGTTTTATGCCGTCGGCCATGCGGTCATATTCCTCAAACGCCGCCTTGTTCTTTTTAGCCTGGTCTTTCTGTTCCAGTATTTTATTAAGGATTTTTGTCTCTTGTATCAAGAGGTCCTGGATTTCGGACAGGACAGCGCGCGCCTGCCCCGTTTTCGCGCGGAGTGCCTGCAATGTTGCTTGCGAAGTTGAACTGGCAACATCCGCCTGTTGACCGGCGGCGGCTTGGTCTTCAGCGCCATAGCCACAGGTTATGCAAAGCACCGTAAAAGCACTGACAAGAAAAGCGAGCATGTTTTTCATAAACTCTCCGGCGGTAAATTTTTTAATAACGGCAATGAACCCTGACAATCTGTCTTAATTTTATCCTGACTTCCCTGGCCGGACGCCCGGGCAGGCTGACTACCTTGCCCCGGCACAGCCTTTAGGCGAAGCCTGATTCTTCTTGGCTTAGCAATGGCACCCCCGGCAGGATTTGAACCTGCGACCACCGGATTAGAAATCCGATGCTCTATCCAACTGAGCTACGGGGGTATTTGTTCGGGGCATATAGTGCCTTAACGGAAACAAGATTTCAACTGAATTTGTGTGCCATACGGTTAATCAGTTCAGGGTTCACCGCTCCTGGTTTGGATTCGATCACCACAGCAATCTGGCTTTTATCCCTGTCATTCCCGCGGAAGCGGGAATCCAGATATCTATCTTAGGTGAAATCCGCCGCAGCTTCGCTGTCGTTCATCAGCCGGAACATAGTGACTTTCTGCGACCGTGATCCACCATAGCGCTTCGCGACGGCAAGAGGAGGATAAAAATATCGTCGGCCTGTGATGTTGTAGGTTTGACAAAAACAGATTAAGGTTCCGGCTAATGGCAAATTATTGAATTTAGATCTTGAGACGATGTCAGCCTATTGATAAACTTTTTCGAAATATTTAATGTATTGGCCGGTTTAAATATGGTATTGTAAAAATCAAAAACAGGATATAGGAAAAAATTGAAACTACGGCTTTATTTGGATATTTGCGTTCTTTGCCGGCCTTTTGATGACCAGAGCGCATTACGCATACAGATGGAAACAGACGCATATTATTTGATTATGACCAATATTTATTCAGGGCGTTTTTTACCCGTTGTTTCACCGGTTCATTATGCAGAAGCGAAGTCAATATCAGAAGTGCAGGAACAAAGCCAGTTAATGGAATTGTTAAAGAGACTGGATAATCGTCAAATATTCAATATGGACAATATTAGCACCAGGGCAGATCAATTGATTGCTATGGGATTTGGTATTGCGGACGCATATCATCTGGCATGCGCGGAAATGAAGTCGGATGCTTTTATCTCATGCGATGATCTGTTGCTTAAAAGGGCGGCTATAAAAAAAATAGCCGTCAAAGTATATAATCCTGTTGAATTTGCGTTAAAGGAGAAATTGCAATGAAAAACACAAATGTTATGGAAGAACCTGATTTGATGCGACGGATGGTGGGCACGCTGTTTGATAAATTCGGGCCGGTGGAAACACAGCGTTTTGTGTCGTTATGCGGTGGCAAGCGGATGGAATCGGTCCGGCGGCATCAGCTCTGGCAAAAACATCTGGATAAAAATGTATTTGCAAAGAGCGTTGTTTCGCATGCTAAAGGCCAATTGAGGAAATAAAACTTAATGTCCTGATATTGGCATCGGGCAAAACTGCCCGACCTGCCGGCAGCAGGAAACCATGTCAATATCATGTTATCAGGGCAAATTTACCTATTAATCAATGGTTGGATATGAAGAGATGAACAACAAGGCACTGACATTTCTGGCATCCGTGGTCCTCATCTCAGCAGGTGCATTCGGTGCAGACGAGGAATACGAAAAGGCAAATCGCGATGGCGCGTTCATCCTCGCCCACAATCGGTACAGCGCAGTATCCATCGGTGTAGACACCACAAATCCGGACCTGCTGAAACTGGCGATCGAGTTACAGGAGACGATATTTGCTCTCGGCGGGGCCAGGCCACCTATCGAAAACATTGGGCCAGGAGTCGGACCTGGAAGCACGAACATGATGTGGCGTATGATATACTTCACCCAAGATCTTCGGAGCATGGGAGAACAACCCTTGTACACAGTGTCGTGGGAATTCCACCAACCCGGATACTCTCGGAACTGTGGAAAACGGCTGCGTATCGCGTATCGTGATGCGGCTGATGCGAGGGAGGCCATCGAAGCCATACTCAAGAAGGAGTTCGGAACAGGATTGGCAGTCCCGAATCCAAAGACAGCACCGAAACGGCTTCTTTACATCCCGACACAGACGCCAGAGCAGAGCCAGCAAGTCGTTGTTCGGCAGATCATGAAAAAGGAATGGAAATAGTCCAACCAAGTGCCGGAGGATACGGCTCGCAAGCTCGCCGATCCTCAGCACTGACGTTTTCCATACTTGCAACCCGGAGTTGTCACGTCATCCCGATCGCTTAATGCGTCAGGATAAGTGACCGCTTGCCAAGCGACGCGGTAACCCGGTGATAAAAATTGAGCGCATTTGGGATTACTCAGGATGAAATCCAGGTAATAAGGGACGCGTCTTAATTTATAACATTTGCCAGCCATGACCAACCTCAGTTATCTCGTATATCTGAAACACTATCAACGCAGGCCGCACAGGCATT
>JGI24730J26740_1001761_pt1 | contig 10372 bp, 10 predicted proteins | sample EPASupsiteSAE347_FD_26740 | JGI IMG/M metagenome (IMG submission 26740)
AATATTGTGCATCCCACTTATACCGGGCCTTAAGATTGTATAAAATTAGTGTGTATAACTTTCATCATCAAGTACTATTTAGACAACCCTGGGATAATTGCCCTGGCGCTGGGTTCGTAATCCTTTAGTTCTTTAAAGCGTCCTTCAGATTTGGCGATCACCGTGCTGGCAATGCATAGGACATCCCCGTGCTGAAGCTCGAAGAGTGACTCGATCAGGGAAGGGAGGTCGTCACCCTCCCTGACCACTGGCAAACCTTGGACCAGGAAACCCTGCATCTTAGCCATCATGTTTTCTTGATTCAATCCAACCGCCTGTACCGAAGCAATATGCAGAGATCTATTTCAAAGCTCGACGTATGATGCTGCATTTCCAAGCTCCTCTTGTATCCTCAGAAGCTGGTTGTACTTTGCCGTTCTCTCGCTACGAGCTGGGGCTCCAGTCTTCAGCAGCTCTACGCCCAAGGCAACAGCTACATCGGCCAGCGCAGAATCTTCTGTCTCAGCCGATCTGTGGCTTGCCATAATCTTAAAGCCCGCCCGGAAGGCCATTCTGGCCGTATCAAATGCCTCCGAGACAGAACCAATCTGATTGAGCTTAAGCAACAGGGCATTACTTGCATGCATCTCTATGCCCTTCTTTAGCCTTGTGGGATTGGTCACATAGATGTCGTCGCCTACGATAGTAGTATTGGGTAGCCTGGCAGTCAACTTTGCGAAATCCTCGTAGGCTTCTTCTTCGAATGGGTCTTCAAGAAGAATTATAGGGTAGGTAGCCACCAAGTCAGCGTAGTAATCAACCATCTCATCCGAAGATAGGCGTTTTCCATCGATGGAATAGCCGCCGTCTACATAAAAGCTCGATGCCGCCGAGTCAAGCCCAATCTTGATCTCTTTTTCATAGCCCGTTGCATCCAGGGCGCTCATTATAGCATCGAGAGCATCTCTTGTTTTTGTGAGCGGAGGTGCATAACCCCCTTCAAAGCCTACATTGGTGGCCCCAACACCATATCTGCCCTGAAGTATCTTGCCCAGAGCATGATAGGTCTCCACAGCCATTCTTAGACCCTCGCTGAAAGTTTTTGCGCCAACGGGCTCAATCATGAACTCCTGGATAGCAAGCTCATTTCCGGCATGTTTGCCGCCATTTAGGACATTGAAGGATGGAACCAGNTAGCCTGGAAGTGCTAACACCTCCAAGATACCTGTAGAGCGGCATGTCTAAAGACGAAGCAGAAGCCTTGGCCACACCAAGAGATACTCCCAAAATAGCATTAGCACCTAGGTTGGCCTTATTCGGGGTGCCATCCAGTTCTTTCATCAGCTTATCGATTTCGCATTGAGCTGAAGCCTTCATTCCAATTATTTTTGGGGCTATCACTTCGTTTACGTTCTTGATGGCCTTTAGTACGCCCTTGCCATCATATCTATCCCCTCCATCACGGAGTTCCAGAGCCTCGTGAACTCCCGTAGAGGCCCCGCTGGGAACTGCAGCCCTGCCGAATCCACAGCATGTCCATACATCAACCTCAATCGTCGGATTTCCTCGCGAGTCTAAGATCTCCCTGGCATGAATCTTCTCGATTTCCAAAGACATATTTATTTCACCTCAAAAGTTTTTAGGACTTGCACCGATAAAGCGATCGTTATATTGCGAAAAGAGCAAATTAGCCATTGCAGCGGCTCTTGGTATCTTTGGAGTTCTGAAAGACTGGCTCTCCCGCAAAGACGCCGACTATGGCTCAATATGTCGGTTGCCGTTATAGCTGGAGCATTTGAATGCTGACGTCCTGCCAATGTCATCCCTTCTACCATTTTTCTTAGTAGTGGTCATCAGCCTCATTGGCAGTTTGAGCATCTCGCCCAGGTGGACCTCATCGCCCAAAATATGATCTGAGGTAGGATATATCATGTAATAAGAGAGTTTCCATCACATTAAGCTGGGCAAAGGGTTAATCATTAATAATAGCGTGTTGGGTCACAGGATGGGCTTTATGGTTGAAAGCACCGGGAAACACTGTATTTTCTGCGATATCATCGGGGGAAAAGCACCTTGTTACAAGATCTATGAGGATGAACTATCATTAGCCATACTGGATATCAATCCCCTTTCAATAGGTCACTGTCTCGTCATTCCTAAGAGGCATGCACCATGGTGGCATGAGCTTTCCGAAGATGAGAATGCCAGCCTCTTCAAAGTAGCAAAAGTCGTGGCCGAGAAGGTGATGAAGACTCTGGCCCCAGAATTCGTATGCATGTACGCCCGTGGCAGGAGGGTCCCTCATACTCACATCTTCTTGGTCCCTACTTACAGTGGAGACGTGCTGGACAGATTCTTCAATGCCCTGGAGCTGTTTCAGGAATCTCCCCCAGAACTTGCAGCTTTGCGAGAGGAGAATTCCATGGAAGCTATAGCTGAGCTGCTCAAGAAGACGGATTAAAGGAAAACACGCCATGCCCAATATATTATGATTGAGCCAACGCTCCTTTTCAGGAGCGTCTGCTTTTGTTGCGATCCTCACTTACTGCGACCTGCAATATTCAAAATTAGTTGAAGGTTTTCTCAAAAGGTGTTTATATATCTCTCAATCTCCCAGGGGTGAACAAAAGTGTTGTACGCCTCCCATTCCATCATACCCAGTCTCATGATGTTCTCAAAGACGTGCTCGCCCAAAGCCTCCCGGATAACTTTGTCCTCCTCCAAATAGTCCAACGCCTCCTTCAGGTTGGCGGGCAAGGTTTTAATCCCCATAGATTTCCGTTCCGCTTCTGAGAGATCGTAGACATTTAGGTCTACAGGTTTTCCTGGATCGATGCTTCTCTTTATGCCGTCCAGTCCAGCGGCCAGAATGACGGCAAAAGCTAAGTAAGGATTGCAGGTGGGATCTGGAGAGCGAAACTCCAGGCGCGTGGAGAGACCTCGCGCTGCAGGCACTCTTATGAGCGAGGATCTATTCGGCCCAGACCAGCTCATATAGACGGGAGCCTCAAAACCCGATACCAGGCGCTTGTAGGAGTTGATAAGGGGATTGGCCACGGCGGTAATAGCGCTGGCGTGCTCGATTAATCCTCCTACGAAGAATCTGGCCAGGTCGCTAATGTTCATGGTCCCCTGAGGATCGAAGAAAGCGTTCTCTTCACCCTGGAAAAGGGAGATATTAACGTGCATACCAGTNCCCGCCGTGCCGAAGATGGGCTTAGGCATGAAGGTGGCGCGCAGACCTTCTCGCATGGCAATGGTCTTGGTCACGTACTTGAATGTCACTACCTTATCAGCATTCTTGAGAGCATCGTCATAGACAAAGTCGATCTCATGCTGGCCGCGTGCCACCTCGTGATGGGATGCCTCGATGGTAAAGTCCATCTCGGTCAAGGCCCTGATGATCTCCCTTCTGACGTCCTCGGCCAGATCCACAGGACCCATGTCGAAGTATCCTCCGAAGTCATGCGGTACGGTCGCAGAGCCACCGTTCTGTTTCTCAAATAGGAAGAACTCCAGCTCCGGGCCGACATTCATGGCGTATCCCATATCCTTAGCCAGTTCAAGCTGCCGTTTCAGGACAAACCTGGGATCTCCCTCGAAGGGCTTTCCATTAGGATGATGAACATCGCATATGAACCTCGCTTCATTGGCTCCATCCTGTGATCTCCAAGGCAGGATGGCAAAGGTGGATACATCCGGCCTCAAAATCATGTCAGATTCTTGAATTCGTGCAAAGCCTTCAATCGAGGAACCATCAAAAGCTATGCCGCTTTGTAACGCTTTACCCAGTCGATTGGCGGGGATAGCAACATTTTTTACTATGCCCTGGACGTCCGTGAACTGTAACCTGATAGTCTCAACGTTCTTCTCTTGGACTGCCTTAAGCACTTGTTCATCTGAGTACATATTTGCTTACACCTACCCTTCTTCTTGTCGCTTTTATCAGTAGGTGTCATCAGCCCATCGGGCAGTTCAGGCATTTTGCCCAGGCGGACCCCATCGCCCAAGACGCGCTCATGCTCTGCGAGTTGAGTTATAATAATTTTCGCTACGTCCGAGAGATTGCTGATTCTCACCGGAATACTTTAATCCGAAAGCAACTAACGTTATGAGGCTGGTGGTGATGGAGTCCACCCTAAACCGCCTCATGGCTGATGACTCCTGTTAGGAGGAGCATCATGCCAGACATAAAGGCCCTTATCCGGTATATCGATGAAAGGCGGATCAAAGAGAATAGTCTGAGCGGTTACTCGTTTGTAAGAGAACTCCCACCAACCATCCGAGACACATTTTTTGCCTTGGCTTGCCTCAAAATGCTAAAGACAGACTCGCCAGACGACGAAATAATCCGTTTCTTGTCCGAGTATGACCAATTCGATTTTAACGGGGTTTACTATGCCATGAAGTGCTTGAAATTGGCCGAGGCAAAGGTAGAATTTCGAACTGGTGAGATATGGTGGCGCTACAATGGAGATGAGCAGCAAAGACCTTGCGCAGTTCCAACCACGCCTCTCATTCGCTATTTCAAATATGAATTATATGGGATGTACGGTTCGAGCATATTCTCGTCGTCTTTAAGCACAGTTCTTAAGCGCATAGAGCTGGGGGCTGACAATATAGATAGCAGTTTGGTGAATTTGACCCTCGCGCTTCTCGATATGAGCAACCGCCAGGATGTCATGAGCACTTACATGGCCATAGAGATATTGAACGCTATGGAGAAGAGAGGCTATCCCATCACCTTGTCTTCTTTACATATCGATTTGATATCAGACTTTTTGAAGCGCTGTACTACCAGAAAGGGATATGTGGGAAATCCCACAGCCAGCTCAGTGACCCTTGAGAGCACATATGCAGGTCACCGGATCGCACGATATCTTAAAATTTCTGATCCATTGGGCATTACATCTTTCATAGACTCCCTTCAGAATGAGAATGGCGGTTTTAGAGGGTCACAGTTTGGCGGCATATCTACCCTGGAATCATGTTATCTGGCCTTGAGCACTATTTCAGATATCTCTTGTGAGGAACATGACCGTCTGCAATGAGGGTGATGATACTTATTTCGACAAGGTCCTGAAATCAGCCCTGCACCATGACAGACGCGAGAAGAAGAGAGAGATGGTCTATATTCTTGGGGAACTGCGAGATCCCCGTGCCTTGGATGCGCTCAAGACTATCATGACCGAGAATGATTCATACTTGGTATCCGAGGCAGTAAAGGCTGTCGGAAAGATCAGCGGACTCAAGGCGATGGAGCTGCTTTTGATCATGATGCACCACTCGTCTTTTATGGTGAGGGGCGAAGTCGCATTGGCCTTAGGCGAGATCTCTCATCCGAAGAGAGAGGAACTGCTAAACCAACTACTAAACGATATCAGTCCATATGTGGCCAACTGCGCCGATATTATTTTAAATGACTGTAATGTAATCCAAAAAGTAATGATGCGCAAAAAAGGTGGTTCTGCTAATACGAAGCAATGTGACCAAAGTAGGTAAGGAGCGAACCCCTCACCGTGCACTCTTCAAAGCTACGAGCATCACGGTATGTTTGAGTAGGCTGAGGAGTTATGGTATAAGGCTAACTCCAGCTCCAAATCAGTACGTGCAACTTGTAATGTGATTCTTCTTTTTTCGGTATGCTCTAAACTGTAAGATATTATTATAAGGATTCTTTCCGACCCCAACCCCCAGGTGTTGCGCTCTGGATTGTACAACGCATTTCTGATCTCACTGATGCTGTTTAATCGATATCGGGCAATTGTCGATAGATGGTTCCATAGTGTATGGAATGGAAGGTTAAGCAGAAGAGGATTTTTGCTGATTTGAGCCGGGCCGGGATGGTTGTATAAGTTTATGCGTGTAACTCGCGTACTTCGACTTAGTTCTAGTACATTATAGAAATTGTTAAGTAAAATGACATAGAATTATTTACCATGCACAAAACCAACGCTGGGGAGAGAGCAAAGGCTCTGAAAAAGGAGGCCCAGGATCTGGCCAGGAGAGCAAAAGCCCAGAAGGAAGCGGCGGCAACCATGAGAGCAGCCAGGGTTACAGTAGTGAATCTTCAGTCTATGGCTGCTAAGAGGCTCTCCCAGGCCCAGGCTCAGAAGCTGGAGGCCAGGCTGGAAGATCTCCAGATATGGGAGCAGAAGAAGGTTAAGGATACCCAGAAGGGAGCAAAGATTTACACCTACTTTATGGCCTCCTGGAGAGTGGGAGGGAAGCTAAGGAACGTTTACCTGGGCTCTTCCCGTAAGATGAGCAGAGAGGAGGCTCAGGAACGGGCCAGGACTCTAAAGAGGGAGGCCTTAGGACTCTCTTCCCTTACTCCTTCTGCTAACGGTAATTAGTTCTATGACATTATTTTAAGTATTCTTCAAAATGACATAGAACTAAATGAGGGGTGGGAGGGGTAAGGCCGTTTTCGATATGCTGAGGCTTAGAGCATTATAGCAAAAGGCCCTTTAAGGCCTGTAAAATGCATCAATGCAACGCGAAAAATGCAACGTTGCAATGCAAAAAAGGAAGTATGCAAAGGCCGGGGAGACTGGCCATCTCCCTCCATCCCTTCTTCCCTCTATCCCATAATTACCAGAAAGGTTATTTTGCCAGAGAGGGAGAGTACCTCTTATGTCAGCTCCAAAGAATCCAAGAATAACCCTAGATCCTGAGGCTTATCATGCTCTCAGTATTCAGGCCGCGATAGAACAAACCTCCCCAGGCGCTCTGGCCTCCAGGGTGATCCTCTCCTATTCCCAGGAAGCTAGACAGGCTCTCCAGGCTACAAGGAGAATGGCTCCAGCTACGAAAGAGGACCAGGCAACCAGAGAGGTCTCCTTCCAAGATCCCACAATGGGAGAATCCCAGACTCCCCAGGAGGGAGGCTCCCATAACTCCAGGGCTGTAGTAAGAGAAGTAGGGAGATCTCCAGAGAGAGAAGCTCCCAAAGAGGAAGGTAAGAAGGTTAGGCTCTTCCAGAATCCCCAGGCCCTCGCGAAAATTAAGGAGCTTTGGGAAGGAGGCCAGCGAAACCAGGCCGAAATAGCCAGGGTGATTGGCTACGATAAAGCCAACGTAAACGATAACATAAGGAAGATGCTGAAGGCTGGGACTCTTTCCCCTTAGGATCAATAATATCCTTCTCGGGGGCATTCACTATGGGAAGCTATACGGGCTGAGCCAGCTCTAGCCCGCCTCTCTCTTTTCAAGGGTGTAAAACCCTTGACCCACAAAATGAGAACGCTATGGTTCTGGCGATTTAAAAGCTGAAAAGCGCTTTTAAATCAACTACGTGCGCGCTGCGGCGCGCTCCAGGACTTCCGCGAGATCGAGGTGGCGGCAAAGCAAGCGGCCCAGGCAACGAAGCAGGCAGGAAAGAAAGTGAAGCTGCACCGATCATCCCGGAAGAGCTCCGCCCAATAACGACAGTAGAGGCGATCTTTCGGGCAGCATCACCCAAAGCCTTTTCCTGTGAGCGATGGTTAAGGCATCCCGAGGGAGAGATATTTGGCGGCACCCAAAGAGATAGAGGACCTGGTAGAAAGATTCGAAAATAACCTGGCGTCCTACAAATCCGGGCATTACAACGAGACTCAGGTTAGAAGAGAATTTGTTGATCCCTTTTTCAAGGCCCTGGGATGGGATATAGATAACGAACAGGGTTTTGCTGAAGCCTACAAGGACGTTATCCATGAGGACGCTGTCAAGGTAGGAACCACCACCAAAGCCCCAGATTACTCTTTTCGTATTGGCGGCCAGCGTAAGTTCTTCTTGGAGGCCAAGAAGCCTTCAGTAGACATCAAGGACGATATCCATCCTGCCTTCCAACTCCGCCGCTATGCTTGGACAATGAAGTTGCCATTATCGGTTCTCACCGACTTTGAGGAGTTCGCTGTCTATGATTGCAATGTAAAACCGGATAAGACGGATAAAGCCTCCAACGCCAGGATTTTTTATCTGAATTACAAGGATTACCTGACTCGTTGGGATGAAATCACGAGTATATTCTCCAAGAATGCCGTTCTGAAAGGGTCCTTCGACAAGTACGCCGCAGATAAGAAGAGCAAAAGAGGTACGTCTGCGGTAGATGTCGTCTTCCTGGAAGAGATCGCCGGCTGGAGAGAGATCCTTGCCCGAAACATCGCCCTGCGAAACCCTGACCTCAGCACTAAAGATCTCAATTATGCAGTCCAAGCCATAGTCAATCGTATTGTTTTCCTACGAATATGCGAGGACCGGGGCATTGAGCGGCTTATGAAGCTACAGGACCTACTCAATGGTGAGCGGGTCTATCCCCGGCTTTGTGAGCTTTTCCGCCGGGCAGATGAGCGTTACAACTCAGGCATATTCCACTTTGAAAAGGAGCCAGGCAGGGAGAGCCCGGATACTCTAACTCTGAGCTTAAACATCGATGATAAGCCCTTAAAGGAGATCTTCAAGCGGCTTTACTATCCAGATAGCCCTTATGAGTTCTCAGTGCTTCCTGCTGAGATCCTGGGCCAGGTCTACGAGCAGTTTTTAGGCCAGGTGATCCGGCTCACCGAAGGTCACCGCGCCGTGATAGAGGACAAGCCCGAAGTAAAGAAGGCAGGCGGGGTCAAATACACGCCGGTCTACATTGTGGAAAACATCGTAGGAAACACGTTAGGCAAAATTCTGAAAGGCAAGACGCCTTTTGAAGTGGTGCTAATCACCGTTTTAGATCCTGCCTGTGGCTCAGGGTCCTTCCTCATTGTGGCCTATCAGTACCTGCTGGACTGGCATAGAGATTGGTATGTTCAAAATCTTGTGCCTTTGCTGCAGAGCGGCCTGAAGCCTTCTTCTCCCGAGATAAGGCGGCTGATCCCAGGTGTTGAGACGGGCAAGAAGGGCCGGAAGAATGAGCCCGAGCTGCCTGTCTACCAGGGCCGGGGCGGGGAATGGAGACTTACCACCGCGGAGAGAAAGCAGATTTTGCTGAATAACATCTACGGCGTGGACATTGACCGCCAGGCCGTAGAGGTTACAAAGCTCTCCCTTTTGCTGAAGGTGCTGGAAGGTGAGAATGATGAGACGATCTCCAAGCAGCTTAAGCTCTTCCAGGAGAGGGCATTACCCGATTTAAGCAATAACATCAAGTGCGGCAATTCGTTGATCGGCTGGGACATCCTGAAGGATAATCCCAGCCTAACGCAGGAGGAGATTGGTAGGATCAATCCCTTTGACTGGGAGAAGGAGTTCCCTGAGATCTTCCAGAGAGGCGGTTTCAGCGTGGTTATAGGCAATCCGCCTTATGTAAGGCAGGAGATGCTAGGAGAGTTCAAGAGCTATTTCCAGAAGCATTACAAGGTCTATCAAGGGACAGCAGACCTATATGCTTACTTCATAGAACGTGGTGTATCACTCCTTCAAGAAGGAGGCATCTTCTCTTACATTGTGGCTAACAAATGGATGAGGGCCAACTATGGCCTGCCTCTACGGACCTGGTTGAAAGAGCAGTGCATAGAGGAGATAATAGATTTTGGAGATCTACAAATATTTCAGGGAGCAACTACCTATCCCTGCATAATTCGCATTACCAAGAGCAAACCCCATACAAGCTTTGATGTCACTCAGGTTAAAACCCTGGACTTCCAGAACCTAAGTGATTACGTCAAAGAGAACCACTACAGCGTGAACCAGTTAGCTCTTGATGACAAGGGTTGGTCTCTGACAGATGAGAGGACGCAGGCTTTGCTATCCAGGTTGAAGGCGTCGGGCGTCCCCCTAAGCGATTATGTGAGCGGGAAGATATACCGTGGGGTATTGACAGGGCTAAACGAAGCTTTCGTAATCGATAGGGCGATAAAAGAGCGGCTGATTGCGGAAGATGTAAGAAGTGCGGAGCTTATCAAGCCGTTTTTAGCAGGAAGAGATATCAAGAAGTACGAGTTGCCTGCTAACGATAAGTACCTAATACTGATGCCTAGGGGCTGGACTAGAGAGAGATCAGGTAACGCCAAGGATGCTTTAGGCTGGCTCAGACAGAACTATCCAGCAATAGCCAATCACTTACTACCCTTTTCAGAGGCGGCTGAGAAGAGATGTGACAAAGGAGAACATTGGTGGGAATTACGAGCCTGTGATTACTACGATGAGTTTGAAAAGCCAAAGATAATGCTTCCAGATATTTCTATCAGCGGGAACTTTATGCTTGATAAAACTGGAGGCATCTATTCGGCGAATACGACATACATCGTTTGCTCAGTAGATAAGTATCTGCTTGGATTGCTTAATTCTTTACTGATGGGTTTTTATTACCGAAATCTAACAGCCGTTTTTAGGGGTGGATATTTGCGTTTCTTTACGCAATACTTGATTCAGCTTCCCATCCGCACCATAGACTTCTCGGACCCCGCCGATGCCGCCC
>JGI24730J26740_1001773_pt1 | contig 10309 bp, 5 predicted proteins | sample EPASupsiteSAE347_FD_26740 | JGI IMG/M metagenome (IMG submission 26740)
CCGCCATACCCGCCCTTGCCGTCGTTGTTGCAGATCATACTTGACCTGATCGTGGTATAATAAAGATAAGCACCGCCGCCGTAACCAACGTTGCTGCGCGCGTAAAGAATATTGTTGCTGATAACACAGCCAACGATCTCGCATCCTATGATCCCATCGCCGCGCGCGATTATCCCGCCCCCTCTTCCGTAACCCGAGGAACTGCTCACGGCGCTGGTCACCACATTGTCGGTTACCCGGCAAACCATGACCGTGCAGCCCGGCCCCATATAAACGCCCCCGGCGCCGATATAACTCAAACTGTTGTCCAGCGTAAAAACGGTGTTATTGCGCACAATGCAATTGCTCATGAAGCCGCGGCCGATATGAACTCCGCCGCCGGCGACATAAGCCGCATTGGCAAAGACCGCGCCGTTGGTAAAGGTGAAGCCGGAAACAAAGGCGGAAGAGTTGCTTAAGAATAGACAGCGGTTGTTGGTGGTCGCATCCGGCGCGCCGGCCATAAACCCGCCGTTGACTATTGTTACCGCGGGCCCATTGGTGCTTCGCAGAAAAATATTGCTGACGACCACGATTTGATTGGTGAGCACGTAGACGCCGTTGGAGACCCAGACCGTGTCGCCGGCATTGGTGGCCGCCTCCACCGCCCATTGAATCTGGGTGGCCGCAATATCCCAGCTCGTATAGACCCCGCCATTGCCGTCAGCAATGGTTCCGGGTTCCACGACATAGCGGTCCTCTGCCAGCAGGACAAGGCCGCCCAAACCAAGAAAACAGATAAACGTCAAACCGCTTCGCTTGATGCTCATCAAGCGAGGCCGGTTCCCGCGCCAGTTTTTCATTGTCCAAAATCATAACGCTTTCCCGCTTCCTGTCAATACGGTAACAAGACCTGCATAATTTTGAAGAAGCCCGGCCCGCAACGGCAAGGCAACAATATGTTTGCAATCCAAAATGATCGCGGTAATAGTTTCTTCATTGAGAGGAGCGCATCCTGAAATGCAAGAAAAAAAACAAAAAGCATCTGAAACAGAAACGATCCGCGACGTGGTGCGCCCCTCCGCCATCCGGCCCGTGTTTGTGAGCGCGGACGTGGCGGAAATTACCAGGCCCTACGTGATACCCCGGCACCAGCACATGAATTATGAAATCATTTTTGTGGATCACGGACTTTATCGCTGCATCCACAATAAAATTGAGTTTACGATGGGCAGGGACGGATTGCTTATCCTCAAGCCCGGCGACTGGCATACGGATATTTTTGACGGGAAACCGCTCCGCTACTTTGGGCTGGAATTCACGCTTCATGCGGCCCCGGGCATGCCGCTTTCTATTTTCCGTGAAAATACGCCGGCGGAAAAACAACACTTCGCGGTCAAGCGGCCTGATTTTCTGCCGCTGATAGAAAAGGTCCGCCAGGAATCGCGGATCGGTGACTTTGTCTCGGCGCATATTCAGGACGCTATTGTCCTTGAATTTTTCTATCTCATGATCCGCGCCGTCCCGCGCGACATTCTCGCGGAGTGTTACGCGGCCACCTCGCGCGCGGCAAACTTCTCGGCCAGCCTTGTGGCAATCATCAATGAACAACTGACCGGAAAATTGAACATCGGCGAACTCTCTTCAACGCTCGGCGTCAGCGAAAGCACGCTGGCGCACAAATGCCGGAAAATAATGCATTGTTCACCCGCCCGCCTTTTCCTGCGGATCAAAATGGAGCGGGCCAGGCAGATGCTGACAAAGACGGACATGCTGGTCAAGGAAGTGAGCGATTATCTCGGTTTTGACAATCAATTCCATTTCTCCCGGGCGTTCAAACGCGTGTTCGGGAAAGCGCCTTCGGACGTGAAAAGCACCCCGCCCTCCTCCTGATCCGCAGTTCCTGCCGCCGCCCCTTTTCCGTTTGCAGAATTTGATACATAATTTACAGGCCGTGGTATTCCCCTCTTTCCGCCGCTTGTGTATATTGTTCACGTAAAAAATTTGGGCCTCTGCCGCCATGAAAAAAACGCTGATTTTTCACCTGATTGCCAACGCGCATCTTGATCCAGTCTGGCTCTGGGATTGGCGCGAAGGATTAAACGAAGGCATCATCACCTCGCGGACAATATTGAACCTGATGGATGAAACCAAAGACCTGACCTGCATCCGGGGCGAGGCGGCCATTTATCAGCACATTGAACGCTTTGATCCCCACACCTTCCGGCGCATCCAGCGTTACGTTGAGCAGGGCCGCTGGGACGTGGTCGGAGGAACTTATGTTCAGCCGGACATGAACCTTCCGGCCACGGAAACACTGCTCCGGCATTTTGTGCGGTCCAAAAAATATTTTAAAGAGCGCTTTGGAAGAGAAGTCAAGGTGGCTTGGGCGGCGGATGCTTTTGGACACAGCGCCGGCTGGCCGGAAATTTTTCATGCGGCGGAAATTACCGGATTTGCGTTCACCCGGCCTTTTGCGGCCCAATTGCCGCTGTCCAAACCCGCTTTCTGGTGGATCGGGGCGGGAGGCGCGCGGGTGATGGGTTATCGGCCATTGCTCGGTTCCTATACCCTTGAGCGATGCGGCATAGAGGAACGCCTGGATCTGACTTTGAAAGCCGCTCTGAAAAGCGACTTGGACAATGTTGGCGTGTTTTACGGTCTGGGCAATCACGGCGGCGGTCCAACCCGGAAACACATCCGGCAGATTGAAGCATGGGCGCAACGGCACCCGGAAATAACGGTGNCCCATTCCGGCCTGCATCGTTTATTTGAGGCGCTGTATGACGAAATACGGCGCAAAGGCGATGATTTCCTGCCCGCATTTGAGGGCGAACTTAATTTCTGCCTGCGCGGCTGTTATGCCTCAATGGCAAAGCTTAAATTTGCCTATCGGGAAACGGAAGCTTTGCTGATGCAGACGGAACGGACCTCCGCAACGGTTCAGGCGGCTTTAAAAAAAGTCCCGCCTGATTTGAATGCGGCCTGGGATGGACTTCTCTTTAACACGTTCCATGATATTTTGCCTGGTTCAAGCATTGAACGGGCATGCGATGATCAACTGGCCTGGCTTGGGGGAGTGCGTCACCAATGCCGTGAAACCGGTACAACCGCCCTTAATACACTGGCGGAGAATGTGAACACCACGGTTCCGCCGGTGAAAGACGACCATCCTTCGTCGGTCGCGTTCCTGGTATGGAATCCTCATCCCTATGAATATAACGGGCCGCTGGAACTGGAGGCGTCCCTGGATTATCGTCCGATTGAGGGCTATACGAGTGATGAAGTGCCGGTGGTGGTTCGTGATCCTGATGGCCAGCCGCTGGCAATCCAAAAGGCGGCAACCGAGCATGGATTGTGGCAAAACATGGCCTTGCGCAATCGGGTTGTATTTCCCGCAAAACTTCCTGCGCTTGGATGGAGCGTGTTCACCATGGGCTGGGAAGAAGGCGCAAAAACGACGAAAGTTTCCCATGGCGCTTCCGCGCCGAAAGACGGAGTGATTGACAACAATCTTTACCGGGTGACAGCCAAAAAGGGCAATAGCGGTATAAAGGTTTTTTATAAAAACAAGCCGGTATTCGGACCGGAAGGGATGGCGTTGATTACCGTGGACGATCCCTGGGGATCCTGGGGGGGGATGGGGGAACAACCGGCATCCTTGGATCTTTCCACAGTGCGTTATCGTTGGCAAATTACAGATGTGATGGTTTTGGAAAAAGGGCCGATGCGCGCCGCCTTGTGGATCAAAATGAAAGGCGGGACTTCGCAAATTGAGCAGATTATATCTCTTTTTGGCGGACGGGACGCGGTGGATTTCTCCACGCGGGTGCTTTGGAATGAACGCTCCGCGCGGCTCAAACTGGTAATGCCGGCCGGCGATCAGGCCGAGTTTGAAGTGCCGGGCGGCATGGTACGGCGGGGACCGTTGGGCGAAGTTCCCGGCGGACGCTGGGTGCGGGTGCGTCAAAATGACAGGAATTTTATATTTGCCAGTAACGCGTTGTATGCGTTTGATTGCCGAAAAAAGACACTACGGGCGACGGTCTGTCGGGCGAGCCGGTATGCGTCTGATTTTGGGAATAATGCCGATGAGGGGGCCTGGCGTCCGACGGTGGACAAGGGGGAACTACGGTTCAATTACGGAATCTCCTGCGGCGACAACGATCCTTGGCGCCTTGCCGACGAATTGGAACAGCCGCCCACGGCCATCCTCACCGCGCCTCATCCGGGCCGTCTGCCGCGAACAGGTTCCTTTGCGGCCATCATGCCGGCCGCGCTCAGACTGCTGGCTTTGAAACCGGCCGAAAATAAGGATGGCTGGATTTTGCGCGCACAAAATTATGATGGGAAAACAATTTCCGCCGCCTCGTTGTATTGGATGGGGAAACGCTATTCCCTCGGCAGAATTCAGCCATGGCAGATCGCAACCTGGCGGCTGACAAAATTGAAAACGCTCTGGCGGATCGCCCCGGCCTCCGCCCTGGAAAAATAAATATTATCGCATGAAAAAACAAAAGACAATTGTCCACGTCATTTCCCACACCCACTGGGACCGCGAATGGTATCTGCCGTTTCAACAATATCGGATAAGGCTTGTGCAGCTGATGGAGTATCTCCTTGATTTTCTCCCAAAAACCACCGATTACAAAACATTCCACCTGGACGCGCAAACGATTGTGCTTGAAGATTATCTGGAAATATGTCCGGAACGCCGCCGGGAACTGGCGGATTTGATCAAAAAACGCCGGATTCTGGTCGGTCCATGGTATATTTTACCGGATGAATTCCTCGTCAGCGGGGAAGCCACCATCCGGAATCTCATGCTCGGCCATAAGCTGGCGGAAGAATTCGGCCATACCATGAAAGTTGGATATGTCCCCGACCCATTCGGACATATTTCCCAAATGCCCCAGTTGTTGCGCGGGTTTGGGTTGGATAATTTTATCTTCATGCGCGGTTACGACCATGCCGGCGGCCGTAAAACATCGGAATTTATATGGGAGTCGCCCGATGGAAGCCGGGTCTTTGCTTATTTTTTGCCCGACGGCTATGGGAACGGCGCCGGCCTGAATCTTTTATTTGATGACCGGGAAAAATCCACCGGCCTAGTCAGGGACACTCTAAATAAAATCGCACCGTGGTCATNTATGCCGCATATGTTGCTGATGAATGGAACCGACCATCTGAAGCCGGAGCCGGAAATTCCGCGCCTCTTACAACGTCTGAACAAAGAATTCCCGGGTTACCGGTTTCTCCATACTGACCTGGAGTCCTTCATCCAAAAGGCCAATAAATATCCGGGCCGCCGTCCCTTGATGCGCGGCGAGCTCCGCCAAAATGGCGGAAAATTTCCCTTGCTCTACGGCGTTCTTTCGGCGCGAAATTATCTGAAACAGCGCAATCATGCCGTCCAAAATCTCCTGGAAAAATGGGTTGAACCGGCCGGCGCCGCCGCCTGGCTGACCGGCCTGCCCTACCCCAAAAAACTGCTTTGGCAGGCTTGGAAATACCTTCTGCAGAATCATCCGCACGATTCCATTTGCGGCTGCAGCATTGACGCGGTGCACGAACAAATGATGGCCCGTTTTGACTGGGCGGAAGACATCGGCGAATATCTGACCGATATGGCATTAACGCATATCGCCGGCCAAATCAAAATTGAGGAGGGACCGAATGCCTTCCGAAGCATTGTGATATTCAACCCGCTCGCGCATCAGCGCTCCGGTTGCGAGGAAATCACCGTGGAATTGCCGGGCGATTTCAAGGAGGAATTTCATCTTGCCGACCACGAAGGGAATTTGATCGCCTTTGTCCCGTTATCGGCAACGCCTGAAAACAAACCCCAACTCCACGATCATCTGTATCCCTATTTTGAGCCGGTCATCCGCCAGCGTGTTCTCATTAATGCCGCCAAAGTGCCGGGGCTTGGTTATACCACGCTTCAGGTGCGGCGCGGAAAGGCGCCGGCCCAGGCCGTCCGGCCGGAAAAAATCTCCTGCGGCGAAGATTATGTGGAGAATAAATACCTGCGCATGCAACTGGCCGCCGACGGCACGATTCAACTTTGCGATAAAAAAACCGGACGGCGCTGGTCAAATCTGAACGCTTTTGAAGACCTTGCGGATGTCGGCGATGAATATAATTATGCTCATCCGGAAAAAGACACGATTATTCACAGCGCCCAAATCCCCCATACATGGTCATGGGTTCGGGCGGAACCGCTCATGGCCGGCTTCAAAATACGTTTGGAATTACCCCTGCCGGCCGCGATAAGCCCGGACCGCAAAAGCCGTTCGCGCAAAATTGCCGGCTGTTCCCTGGAAACCACCGTCACGCTGAATGCGGCGTCCCGCCGGGTTAATTTTCTGACCATCTTCTGCAACAATGCAGATGACCATAATCTGCGGGTTCTTTTTCCGAGCAACGCGCGGCAGGCCGGGTTTTCCGAGGCGCTGGGAACATTTGACATAATTAAACGCCCTGTCATGAAGAGCCGCCGCGGCCCGGACGCGATTGAAGATCCGCCGGCCAGGCATCCGATGGATGGATTCGTGAAGGTCGCGGATCAGCATGGCGGACTGCTCATCTGCGCCGCTGGAATAAATGAATACGAGGTCAAGGATGACGCCGAACGAACCGTTGCCCTGACTCTTCTGCGCGCAGTCGGCTGGCTTTCAAGGCCTGATCTCAGGACGCGGAACGGCGATGCCGGCCCCGGTCTGCCGGCTCCCGGCGCGCAATGTCCCGGGAAACACGTGTTCCGCTACTGCCTCATTCCTTGCGATGGGAAGAGGAATGGCAATCATGGATGGCGGGAAGTCATGGATTTTCTTCATCCAATACGCTGTATTACCCTGCCGTTAACAGCGCCTTTCCTGGAAAACAATCCATCCATCATGTCTCCCGAAAAATCACTCCCGACAAGCGCCGCATTGTTAAAAATTGAACCGGAGCGCATGCTCCTTTCGGCCGTAAAAAAGGCGGAAAAGCGCAATGCCCTGATCGTGCGCGCATGGAATACCGGCACGAAAACTGTCGCAGCCAGATTGCTTTTCTCCCAAAAAGTCACCCGGGCTTACCATGTCAATCTCGCGGAAAAAAGCATGAAACGTCTTGCGGTTGCTGAAGAAAACGTGATAACAATTCCCTGCAAGCCAAAACAGATTGTCAGCATTGAGGTATTATTCCGGAAATCATGCCCCGATTTTACGCGCATTGATACAAAATTCGGGTAATAAGAATATGGCGGATTCAGGCAAAATTGCAGGCAATAAATCTTTTGATTTTTCTGTGGTGGAGATTTTCCACCACGAAATATCAAATAAAGTTCCGTTCACCGGGCGGACCGCCTGCTACAAACCCGGAACATGTTATCCCTACAACATGCATTATGGCTTGGAATTCGGCATAGTATTGAATGGCGCAATGGATATGCGTTTTCCTGGCTTGAAAATTCATTTATCCGCCGGAAACGTATGGTTTTGCGGGATGTGGGAGCCACATGGTGCCGTGGTAGGACGTTTACCATGCGAACAAGCGCATCTGATAATCTGGCCGCCGGCGCTGGCATGCCTGCGTTTTGACGAAGCGGCGCAGTTCAATTGGCTGGCGCCCTTCACCGTTCCGCCGGTGCACCGGCCGCAAACGAATGCAACAACCCGGCCGGCCATGATTGATCTGGGCGTTAAAATAAGGGATTGCCTGAAAAACAAGGGAGAACAAATATGGCTGCGGATGTTTTTATTGGAAGCCATCATCCTGGCAAGCCGGCAGTGGTCCGGTCCCCTTCCATTAAACCAAGTATCGGCCGGGCAGGCCGCACAGTTCAACCAGGTATTGCGTTATTTTTTTGACAACCACGGAAAGATTACCACCTCTGAGGCGGCCGGCATGTGCAGGATGAACCGCCATGCGTTCAGCCGGACATTCCAAAATTTTATGGGACTTCCCTTTGCCGATTTTGCCTTGCGCTACCGCCTCAGCTCGGCGGCTTCCTGTTTGCGCCAAACCAGCGAATCCATCAAAAGCATAGCGCTTTTCTGGGGGTTCACGGATACGAGCCACTTTGACCGTCTTTTCAGCAGGTATTATGCCTGCGCTCCCTATGAATACCGGCACCATGCCACCGCGACCGATGATCCACCGGAGATCAGGCAGTGTTTATCTGCAAAAAGAAAAATGAATTGGCCGAAATAAGAACAATTTCTGCCGTAATCACGGGGCCATGTTCAAATATCCTGAGATTGGCATGGAGCACGGCAGAAGCGAATTTTGAGATAGTTTCCATTGGTTTTCATTTATTTCTGATCAAAAATACAGTTTTTTAAGCCAAAAATACAATAACTTCGGATTGAATCTTTACCGGCGGCGGATGACAATAAAAATAAAAAAATCAAATCCTGCCGCAACAGTTACGTAACAGCAACGTCAAACAAAGGAGACAAAAAAAGTGACAAGTCAATTCAAGCATCGCGCCTTATGGTGGCAATATCCTTCCCTGACGGATGTTCCGGTCGGGCCATGGTCGGGGCATCTTCCCCATACGAATGAAAACGTGATTCAACACTGGAAACTGGCCATTGACTGGATGGCCGATCTGGGCATGAACGTATTTATCGGTTCCCTTGTCAGTTACATGAAAAGCGCCGGCCAGCCCCAACTCCGCGACTGGCGCTGCTACATGTCGGATTGGCCGTTTCACATGGTGTGCAAATGGGAAAAGTATCCGCACGCGCAGGTCTATTCCGACCGTTTTTTGGAGGAAACCAGGAAGCAGGTTAATATTCTTCTGGATTATTTCCGCAAGAAAGGCATTAGGCCATATCTTCAACATTATAACTATTTTGCTCCTTACGAATGGTGGAAGCGCCAGCCGGATCTGGTAAACAAGCAGACCAGGCCGGAGGATGCGGCGCTGTTCCCCGTCCCGGGATATAATCCGGTCCAATTGTCCAAAAATATATGCCCGAATGAACCTCTTTACCAGAAGTTCATGCAGGACAGCTGGCGCGAACTGTTCCAGCGCCTTCCCGGACTGGAAGGGCTCCTGATCACCCTCGGCGAGAATCGGCGCTGCCCGTGTTTCAAATGCACGGGCGGGGAAAGTTGTTACAATTCCACGGCCGGCTTAAAGACGCACGTGAAATATACGGAGATGTATAAGGCGACCTTGAAGGCGATGAACAAGGATCCGATGGTCCGCGCTTGGCACGGCGGCGGGGATGAAGCAAGCGCCCGGGCCATGCCCAAGGGCATGACCTATATCATCAAATACAGCGGGTTCAACAGCATTGATTGCGGGCCTGACCTCATCCATCGTTTTTGGCGGGATGAAGGTCACCGGCTTTGGGTTGTCCATGAAGTCGCGGGATCGGAATCCGGCGGACCGTTCACATGGGTCAATCCCGACTGGGTGTATCAGGTCAATGAAAGAGCCCAAAAAGAAATGAAGATTGAAGGGGCGGTGGCATTTCATAATGAATACATGGCGCGCCTGGGGCACACCTATCCCGGAATGACCGTCAACATGGAGGCGGCGCTCCGGGCGTTCAACGGCGAGGCCTACAATGAGAAACAATGGGAAAAGCGATGCGCAGAGCGCCTGGGCCCGAACGGGGCCATATATCTCAAGGCGGGCAAACTTTACAGTCAGATTGCATTGAACATTGACAAGGTTGTGAGCGGTCTGACCGATGGCGTCGCCTTTTGTTTTAATTATTATTTTACCGAACCAGCCGGGTTTCCGGGCGTGGTCGGCGATGCGAGCACCGAGCCCCATGTCTGGACAAGGGGAAATGTGGCCATCCTGAGACAATATGAGGAATATCTCAAGGACAACCCCTGGCAGGAGGATATCCTGACAAAAGCGATCAAGCCCGGACAAATTGATCCGGTCTCGTTCCTGAAAGAAAAATGGGATGAAGCCAAAAAAGGCCTGGCGCTGGTTGAAAAGTTAAAAATCGGCCAGGACGACCCGACGCATACCACGCACCAGGTCATGCTGTTGAGCGCGCGCTGTGCGGTGGAAACCGCCCGCTACTGGCACGCCATGGTATGGGGCAAGATTCTCTATTACGGCTTCCGGAGCAGCTGCACGCCGTTTGCGCGCAAGGTGAATCTGGCAAAACAATGTCTGCAAATGCTGGATGAAGCCGTGGCGGCAATATGGGAGATGACCGGATTGTATCGCCAGTTTCCGGCCCGTTATTTTGACTGGGGCAAGGGCCTCAACAGCGAAAATACCATTGAAAAAAAACTGGCGCATTGCCGGAAGGAGCGCGACAAGGTGGCGGCCGAGCTGGCGCCACTGCTGGAAGGAAAAATCATC
>JGI24730J26740_1001775_pt1 | contig 10296 bp, 7 predicted proteins | sample EPASupsiteSAE347_FD_26740 | JGI IMG/M metagenome (IMG submission 26740)
TGCCTTTCCCTTTCCCTTCTAACCTCTCACCTCTAACCTCCAACCTCTAACCTCTCACCTCTAACCTCTCACCTCTCACCTCTCACCTCTAACCTCTCACCTCTAACCTCTTGCCTTTCCCTTTCCCCTCTTGCCTTTCCCTTTCCCTTCTAACCTCTAACCTCTAACCTCTAACCTCTCACTTCTTTCCTTTCCCTTCTAACCTCTCACCTCTCACCTATAACCTATAACCTCCAACCTTTAACCTCCAACCTTTAACCTCTAACCCCTCACCTCTCACCTCTAACCTCTAACCTCTTGCCTTTCCCTTTCCCCTTTCCCCTTCAGCCATGAATGCCTCTATCCATCCCATCATGTGTTCCGTATGCGACCCTTGCCAGTATACCTTCCTGCATGAGGGGCAGGTTTTAAATCTGTCATAACGGTGCAACACGTATTCAGGCACAAATTGTTCGATTTCGGCCTTTTTCGCGTCGCCGAGGGTTGTATTGCAACGTATGCACCGGCTCATCAGCATATCCATATTGATAAAAGGTTTGATCGTGTCTCTGATTTCCCTTAACTGTTCGTTGACAAGTTCCGATTTGATTGAGATACATTTATCGTACGGTACTTTTTCCGGCGTTCTTCGTGTAAAAAAAACGGGTTTTTCGGAATCGTTTTTGTAGTAATTCAATCGGTCGATATCAGCGATATAAGTTGTGTCAAGGCCGAGGATTCTTAAGTATCCGGCAAGTTTACCGAGCATGACATCGCAAACAAATTTCATCTCGCAACTAATGATTTTGCCGTCTTTCCGGCTTGTCTCATTATTTCTTCTTCGCCGGGAACGTGTCTGTTTTCCATGAGGATTTTTCCCATGCAGATCACGGTATCAACGGCGTACCCGTTCGATGCATAGACAATATCGGAATAGATATCAAATCCGGGATTGAATTCGGGAAGGTTCAAATCGATGAGGATAATATCCGGGCTGTTTCCAACTTTTATTTCCCATTCAGGCAGGAAAAATATACTCGCAGCGGTCTTTGTGGCCAGATCAAATGTTTCTCTTGCCGGCAGCATCGTCGGATTATTTGTGGAAAATTTTGCAAGGAGCGATGCATACTTCATCGTCTCGATTATATCAAGATGATTGTTCGATGCGCACCCGTCTGTCCCGAAACAGAAAGGTATGTTCAGTCCGTTTCTTACAAGATGATGCGGGAATATCTTGCCGCCGGCGAGTTTCAAGTTTGAAACAGGGACATGAACGAGCTTTGCGTTATTGTTTTTCAGTATTGTGCAGTCCTTTTCATCGAGCCAGCATCCGTGACAACCGATGAATCTGTCTGAAAGTACCCCGGTTGAGTAAAGGAACTCCGTTGGTGAAAGACCATATTTTTCTTTTGAAAACCTTGTTTCTTCCTCTGTTTCGGAGAGATGCATGTGGGTTAAAATTCCATGTTTTTCTGAAAAATCGCGCATCCACTGAAGGCTTTCACTGCACACAGTGTAAATGGCATGGGGACCGAAAGTAAACGTAACATGGGGTTTGTATTTACCGGATAATTCAAAGAGCCTGATATTGAGATCGATCTGCTCTTTACCTTTATTTATGTCGAGCATATCGATAAAAACGGCGCTTATAAAGCCCCGGACGCCCATATCGCAAACTGCCTTTGCCGTTGCTTCCCAGAACCAGTACATGTCGTTAAATACCGTTACCCCGTTTTTTATCATTTCAAGGCAGGCAAGCTTTGAGCCCCAGTAAATGTCTTCCTCGGTTAATTTGGCTTCGAGGGGCCATATTTTGTTTTCCAGCCAGTCTTTTAAATGCATGTCATCTGCATAACCCCTGAAAAGCGTCATCGCGGCATGCGTGTGACCATTTATCAGGGAGGGCAGGGCGGCCTTGTTTTTCCCGTTGATTGTTCTATCTGCCCGGCGGGTGCAATTTTCAGAAATCTCTTCGATAGCACCGTCTTTTATAAAAATGTCTTTGGTGTTTCCGTCAAGCCGGACACCTTTTATCAATATGTTCATTCAAAATTCCTTTCGAGCAGTGTTTTAATGAATGTTTCTATGGCATTCATATTTTTTTGCCAGTTCATGCCTATCTCTTCCGTTGTAAGCGGTTCTTTGAGGATGCCGTTGCAATAATTGTCTACAGAACATATACTGGCATAAGGAATATCGTATTCCATACACAGCGTGGCTTCAGAAGGCATTGTCATACCGACGATATCTCCGTGGCGTTTAAGCAATTTTATTTCTGCTTTTGTTTCCAGTCTCGGGCCAATTGTCTGGATGTATACACCGCCTGCTTTTGCTCTCATCTTAAGCCTTCTGGAGAGATTGCAGACATACTTAAATAGTCCGGTATCCATTTCAGGCACAATAAACTTCATCTCTTTGTCGTAAAAAGAGGCTGCGATCCAGAGTGATATGAAATCATGGGGAATAACGAAAGTCCCGGGTGGTATTTTCATCTTGAGACTTCCGACAGAATTAATGGATATAACCTTTTGGACATCCAGATATTTAAATGCCCAGATATTTGCCTTGTGATTAATGTTATGGGGAGGTAAAGGCGGGTTCCCGTGCCTTTGAATAAAGACTTTGTCGCCGCCTATCTTCACGTAAGCGTCGCCGTATGGAGTCACAATATTTTTATCTTCCCATCCGGCAAAAATCTTTGATTTTAATAAAGATGTGCCGCCGATAATGCCGTTCATGGTGAAATCCGTGAATCGTGAATCGTAAAAGGTGAAAGGCAAGAGGCGAGAGGTAAGAGGTAAGAGGTAAGAGGTGAAAGGGGAAAGAATGAAGGATGAGGGATGAAGGATGTAGGCCGAAGGAGGAAGGGGAAATATGAAAGATGAAAGGGAAAAGGTGTTAATTTATTTTTCAGCACGAATCACTATTTACTATTAACAGGTTTAGAGAGTCAAGAATTTTCGTTTTTTAAACGCTTCACGATTTACGATTTACGAATCACGGTCTTTCCTGTATCATCTGGAGGAATTCTTCCTCATTCAGGATATTGAGTCCCAATTCCCTTGCCTTGTTTAACTTTGAACCCGCTTCTTCTCCTGCTATCACATGTGTTATTTTCCTGCTCACAGAGGGGGCTGTTTTAGCGCCGAGAGATTCCACCCTTTTTCTTGCCTCATCTCTGGACATACTGTTCATGGAGCCTGTAAAAACAAATATGAATCCCTCCAGGGTTTTTTTGCTGACCTCTCCGTGTACAATCTCCATGCCCGCATCAAGGATTCTTTTGATTGTTTCCCTGTTTTTATTATCCTTGAAAAAAGCGGTTATGCTGCTTGATACTTCCGGGCCTATTTCCGGGATATTGATGAGGCGTTCTTCTGTTGTATCCATCAATTCTTCGATATTTTTAAACCGTTCTGCAAGCAGGCCGGAAATATGTTCGCCCACATTCCGTATACCGAGGGCATAGATAAACCTCGCAAAAGATCTCTTTTTTGAGGCATTTATGGCATCTATGATATTTCGGGCCGATTTGTCTGCCATCCTTTCGAGCCCGGCCAGTGTATCCTTCGTAAGATAGTATAAGTCGGAAACATCCCTGATAATGTTTTTGTCCACCATCTGTTCTACGAGCTTTTCTCCAAGTCCGTCGATATCCATAGCCCTTTTTGAGGCAAAGTGCTCGATGCTGCCTTTTATCTGGGCGGGACAATTGATGTTGATGCACCGCCTTATTGCTTCGCCCGGCGGCCGTATGACCTGCTCATTGCAGACAGGACATTTTCCCGGCATCTCAAAAGCCTTTTCTGCTCCCGTCCTCTTTTCCTTTAAAACCCTCACCACTTCCGGTATTACGTCCCCGGCCCTCGATACGATTACGGTATCGCCGATCATGATGTCCTTGCGTTTTATCTCATCCTCATTGTGGAGGGTTGCCCTCGACACCTCAACGCCGCTTACCGTAACAGGTTTCAGGACGGCAACCGGGGTAAGCGCCCCCGTTCTTCCAACCCCGACGATAATATCTTCGATTATAGTGGCCTCTTCATGAGCCTCAAACTTATAGGCGATTGCCCAGCGTGGAGACCTGGATACAGCGCCCAGAGCATTCTGGTAATCAAGCCGGTTGACTTTGATAACGGTTCCGTCAATTTCATAAGGGATCTTTTCCCTTGCGTCATGTATATCGCTATAATGCTTGAGAAGCTCTTCCATGTTTTTACATAATTTGGCATATGGATTAACCCTGAATCCCCATTTCTTCAGATAATCGAGGAATTGAAAATGTGTGTCGAAATTTATCCCCCTGACTTCGCCCATGGCATAGCAGAAGATATTCAATTTCCGTCCGGCTGTAATCTTCGGGTCGAGTTGCCGCACCGAGCCGCTGCCCGCATTTCTCGGGTTTGCAAAGATAGGTTCACCGGACAGCTCGCGGAGTTTATTCAATTCTTCAAATTCTTTTCTCCCGATATATATTTCTCCCCTGACCTCAAGAAGCTCCGGCGCCGGAATGTCCGGGATATTCAGAATCTTCATGGGTATCGCTTTAATCGTCCTGAGGTTTTGTGTGATATCTTCCCCCGTGAAACCGTCTCCCCTTGTAGAACCCAGCACGAATTTACCGTTTTCATAGACCAGCTCAACGGCAAGGCCGTCTATCTTTACTTCCATTACATATTCTACATCCTGAACATTCAGCAGTTTTTTTACGCGCTTGTCGAAATCCGTTACCTCGTCAACAGACATTGCATTTTGAAGGCTCAACATGGGCAGTGTGTGCTTTATCGTTGAAAATTCCGTCAGAGGCTGTGCTCCAACCCTCTGCGTTGGTGAATTTGGGCTCAGAAGCTCCGGAAAGGCCTCCTCAAGCCTCGACAATTCAAGCATTAATTTGTCATATTCGGCATCCGAAACTACCGGGTCATCAAGCACATAGTAGCGGTAATTGTGGTATTCAATTTCCCTGGTGAGTTCGTCTATCCTTAATCCTGCCTCGTTTTTATCCATATCCTCCCCGGTGATTAAGTAACTAAGCAAATGAGTAAATAAGTGATTGGGCAATAACATAGTTTCATCGTTTCAATTTTATCAGAACTGTGGGAAAAGTAAAACAACTGATACAACATATTTTTTGCTGGCGATATATTGTTGTCACCCCTCCGTGTTATAAAAATTTATGATTGTATTTTTTCACACAAGGGAATACCATTCGCGGCGGCACGACGGGTCGCCCCCCGGCCACCCGCGTGATCACACGAAGCATCGAACACCGCTGGTTGGTCGCGGGTACCCGGCTTAAACCGGATCGGATTTTCGTAATCAGGGTGGATTGAAACCTCTTTTAACGCCTTATGCCAATCCGCCGTCATCCGGCAAATTGGTATAAGCATATTGGCAGGACTTGTCATTGCCCCTCAGAAAATATCTGGGCGGTGAAGGTGTAAATTTTTGTTTTTTTATCCTCCCATGCATATTGAGGAAGACCGGCCTTCGTGCAGGTTTGCCTGAGGAATTCTTCTCTGTTCCATTTATGCTCTACGGCGACCTGCGGCAGCAGAAGACCGGAATAATTGCCTTTTGTGATATACAGGCCGTGTTTGCCCACTTCGATGTTGTTTGGATCACTAATGAGTTTCAAAGGTGTGAGCGCTGATATTTCAATATTGATATCTTTTAATTCCCATTTTGAAACAGGAGGAAAGCGGGGGTCCTTGGTCGAGGCAGATACGGTCATCTCAATAACTGCTTTGTATAAAGGCGCCACCGGTACTATGTATCCGATGCATCCCCGGAGGTCATGATTTTTTGTAAGGGTGACAAAGACACCTCTTTTTTCAAGGAGTTTGCCTTCTTTAACATCAAACTGCGGTACACTTCGCTTTGATATATATTCATCGAGGGTTTTACGGGCAATCGTAAGCAGTGTATTCTGTTCCTGCTTGCTCAGGGAGGGGTCGCTTTTATCGGGATACATAAATGCGACGGCCCCGTATCCCACGACCCTGTTTTTATCTTTTGCAACATCGCCGGAATTTGCGTAATAAAGGGTTTTTGCGCGGGCGTTCAGTTGCGAGGCAATTGTCATTAATGTGATTACACCCGGTTCACCGCATAATTCACAATCGCCTTTGTAGAGATTACCGGAGAGCTTTTCGATATTCAGGCTTTCAATGTCTTTCAGCGCAAGCTTGTCCATTTGGTACGCCTTGTTGTATGAATGGAAGTGGGACATGTCGGAAGAAGCAACAACAAGGATATCTTCAGGGTTTTGTTTGAGCAGTTTCAGCAATGCGTCGGAGAGATTTTTATAGTCCTCTCCGCTGAGAGAACCCGTAACCAGCGGGACAATTTTAAACGATTTCAGTGTTTTCTGGAGGAAGGGCGCCTGTACTTCAAGGGAATGTTCCTGTTCAAATGCCAATGGAAATGCCTTAATGGATTTACAGCTCTCCATGAGGATTTGTGCAATCTTATTGTCTACGGGTACCTTGCCGAGAGGTGTTTCCCATGCGCCGGAAGGATAGATTGAAATACCTTTGAAGGGTACCCGGTGACTTGAACCGATGATTATAACGGTTTTGTAGTCTTTTCCTTTTATCCGGTTATATGCGTAGGCAGCAACTTGTCCCGAATAGTCATATCCGGCGTGAGGCACGACAATACCGAAAATGTGTGAGGGGATCGTCTCACTTTTTGTATCGGCCTCTTTGAGAAAGCCGTCAATCTTTTTCTCAAGCCGGTTCCTGTCCGCCGGATAGAAAGAACCGGCAAAAACCGGCTTACGCACAGCGGCATAGGGTACTTCTGCGGAGACGGCTACAGGGAGAAGGAGAAGCGCAACTACGATAATAGTTTGAATAAAAAGCGCAACGGTTTGAAAAAAGTTTGCAATGTTAAATGTTCTGCCTTCGGCAGGATTAGCGCTTACCGATTTTGCAATCCGCAATCCGCAATCCGCAATTGTTTTCACGCCCATATTCCTCCTATCTTTGTCCCGCAATATTTGCATTTTCCGTTCTTAACTTCATTCTCTGTGATGCTGAAACCGGCCCTTTTCACGAGCATCTTCCTGCAGTTGGGACAATATGTATTGTCTCCCGGATGGCCGGGAACGTTTCCCACGTACGGGTAATGGAGCCCCGTTTTTACGGCAATTTCCCGGGCCTTCTCAAGGGTGCTCACCGGCGTGGGGGGAACGCCTGTCATTTTGTACATGGGGTGGAAACGGGAAAAGTGGACGGGCGTGTCGATACCCACATCACGCTTAACCCATTCGCACATTTTTGTAATCATCCCCGGATCGTCATTATAACCCGGGATAACAAGATTTGTTATTTCCACCCAGACCCCGGATTTCTTGAGTGTTTTTATCGTTTCGAGAACCGGATTAAGCTCAGCTTCGCAGATTTTGTTGTAGAAATCAGCGCTGAACCCTTTCAGGTCGATATTCGCCGCATCAAGGTATTTACAGAGTTCTTTCAGCGGTTCAGGGTTGATGTATCCGTTTGAATGGTTCACATTGAGAATACCGTTATTTTTAGCGACTTTTGCCGTATCAAGCATATATTCGAAGAAGTTTGTCGGTTCTGTGTACGTATAAGCTATGCTTTTGCATCCCCTTGATTTTGCGGCTGAAACGATTCTGTCCGGGGTGACGTACTGATTTACGGTATCAAGCGGGGAAACTTGAGAAATTTGCCAGTTTTGGCAGAACTTGCATCTCAGGTTACAGCCGGCGCTTGCAATCGAAAAGCTCATACTTTTCGGATAAAAATTGTAAAATGGTTTTTTCTCGATGGGATCGATGTGAATGGCGCAGGGTTGTGCATATCCGAGAGAGAAGAGCTTGCCCTTGAGGTTTTTTCTCGCACGGCAGAAGCCGGTTTCGCCTTCAGGGACAGTACACTCCCGTGGACACAACCGGCATGAAACCATCATCTTTTTTTCATCGATTTTCCTGTAATGGAGGGCTTCTTTAAACGGCGGTTTATCATCGGCAAACAGATCGTTTCCGCGAAAATTTAATGCGAAAGGGGTGAGGCAGGCAATTTTAAGGAAATTCCTTCTGCTTATCATATCAATTACCGTTTGCTTATTGCGTACTTTGTTGCTGTCAGCAATGAGCAGTGAACCATGAGATGCATGAATTATACTACTTTTCCGGACAGGTTAACAATAATATGAGGCTGCTTAGTTTTAGTGCGGCAAGCAGAAGGCAACCGGTTAACAATCCGAGTACGGGAAGGAGAATGAGCCCGCCGGCTATCCCGCCGATCCATCCGCCGAACAGGTCGGCGCTGTAAAGTATACCCGCAGTATTTGCTACAGAACCGCGGAAGAAAATCCTGTTTGAAAGGGGAAATTCAATGCCTGCAAATAATCCTGCAACAAATAAAAGACAATAGAAGATTATTCTGATTACAAGTGTATTGGGGAATGTCATACATCCGAAGCTGTAAAATATAAAAAAGAGCAGAAGAGAAAAAACAAGAATGGATATTTCCGTCACTTTAAATACTGACAGCTCTCTGCTATTAAAACGGGACGAAAAGTACGATACCCCAAAACTGCCTGCTGCCATTCCTGCCATAAAAACAGTGATCAGGATTCCAATCTCATAAAAAACATAGCCATAAAATATCTGAAAGCTGAAAATCAGGATGAGCTCAAAAAGCATAACCGTAAAACCGGTAGTTGCAATGGCATAGGGGATGCCGATGTGTCTGAACTTTTTTTGAAGCACGAGAAAAACGAAAAAGACAGCCGTAACTAAAGCCAGCGCCGAAAGGATGTTGAGGTGTTTTAACGAATCAAAAACAAATTTTAATGACGGCGAAAAGAGGAGGTTCTGGTAAGCAATATTATAATAAAGCCCTTTAGGTGAAAAATCTTTGTTAATTGATGCTTTCGTGTCTTTGATGGTTGAGAAAAACCATTCCTGCTGCTTTTTATCAAATCTGTAATTGATGTGGGGCAGCGTTATCAGATTTGTCCAGATTTTCTGTTTTGTTAATGAGCTGAAAAGCGGGGCAGGGGACATATTTTCAACCCAACCGGAAGACGAAGCGATAAAGAGGTTGAAATCGCCGGGGAGAACAAAGACATGCGGGAAAACCGATTTGAGCGTTTGAAAAATGCTTACGTTGAGTTCTTTTAATTCATTATTATAGTAAGCGAGAGAACCCGGCATGGTTAGGGCAAGTATCCCGTCGGTTTTCAAAATAGACTTTGCCGTATTAAAAAATTCCTGTGTATAGAACCTGTTCATCCGGAGCGTGTAAGGCGGGGGAAGTCCGATAAATATGGCATCATACCTGGTCTTTGTTTCTTTCAGGAAGATCTTGCCGTCCGTGTAGTGTGTTTTTACAGAACGATCATCGAGTTCTTCCTGTGTGAGCGGTGTAGAGAATCTTTTAATAGTTTTAAGGAGCAGGGGGTCCATTTCCACATAGTCAATTTTTTGAATTACCGGGTATTTGAGGATTTCATTGATGAGGCCGCCTGCACCTCCGCCAAGGATGAGGACATTCTTCGGATCGGGATGGGCAAGGAGGGGGAAATGGGCAAACTCTTCTACAAAGGTGATGTCAGGCACCGGCGTGGTGATGACGGGTATGCCGTCAGCGAAAAAGGTGTACTGGTTTTCGTTGTGGATTACAACTATATTTTGGTAAAAGGAATTTTCATAATAGACAACGTTTTGCTGCGGCCATTGTTTTTTTATGGAAGTTGTGTGGATCTTATCTGCAAAATTAAACGTCAGGGCAATAATAGCGGAAACCGAGAGTACGGCGGCAAATGAAAATAATCCTTTGTGGATTCCTGCCATCAAAGGAACACCCGCAAGCGGGTACCCGGTTGCCCCCTCCCGCGTGTTGTGTGCGCCGGTTGGATACATATAGACCAGGCAGGCAACTGCGCCCGTAAAGGCCACAGCAATGGCGATCTGAAAAGAATTGAAATATGGAATAAAGAGATAGCTCACCAATACTCCCCCTGCAATCGTTCCGAGCATTTCATAGAAATAGACTCTTCCTGTCGATGATGCCCCTTTGCCGGTCAGTTGATTATGGATTGAGCACGCCAGGGTAAAAGACAAGCCGTGGAGGATGCCTGTTGGGAGAAGAATGATAACTGAAGAGTAAAGGATCGGCAGTAGTCCAACTCCCACACCCGGAGGGATAGAGAGCAATACTTTGAAAATGCGGGTCAGATAGATGCTTGCAGGGAAAAATATCGAGAAGAGGATAATGGATAATATAAAAAAGTCAGGGTTGTCTTTACGGTTAAATTTACCTCCTATAAATGCCCCGA
>JGI24730J26740_1001780_pt1 | contig 10286 bp, 7 predicted proteins | sample EPASupsiteSAE347_FD_26740 | JGI IMG/M metagenome (IMG submission 26740)
AGATATACGTTTTTATTGTAGTCTACCGTCTGACCTGCTCCCGCTCCTGCAGTCACGCTGACTGTTCCAAGTACCTGCGCAAGGGTGATACCATCCTGGATAGTCGAACCGGCATTGACCGCCACCACCGGAGCCAAAAGCCCCGTTGAGCCGTCGAGCAGATCCGCGCCATTGGTCAGGGCTATGCTTCCGACCAACAGTTGGCCGCTGTTATCAACCTGTATCTTCAAATTCTTGTTTATGTCCACACCCAGTCCATCTATGTAGCCTGATGGAAGAACCACCTCGCTTCCTGACGATGCCTCATCAAGATAGCTGTCAATCAATCCCGTAAACAATTCTTGTCGTCCGAGTGGATCTGAATAAGCATAAAGGTCGCTGCCCAGACTTCCTGAAGTCATGGTCAGATCCCCGTTGAGCGTTCCTGCCGTGCCTAACAGGTTATATCCGCCGGTCAATGTGCCGTGTTCAGCTACATAGGCTGCGTCGTCTGCAGAGGCTCCGATCGTTCCCTGGTAGCTCGCAGTTGATGCACCTATAATGCTTTGCAGCTCGCCTAGGTTTGCCTGACCCTGGAAGCTGACACTCGTGCCCGAACCGGACATGAACTGCACGGCATGAGCACTTCCCGTCCAGGCCAGTTGAGATGCGGACATGCTTCCAGCGGTCACGCTGCCGGAAACGGATGCCTGCGAGCCGCCTTGCGCGATGCTCAAGGAGGAATCGATTTGATCACCGGACGAGGAAAGGCTCTGAGAGGCGATCAATGAATGGGGTTTGAGCGTCACTGCACTGCTTAAGCTGTTTGTGGCTCCTGTTGCCTTGTAGGATGCCTGGCCGGAGCAATCGGTTCCCGTGTAGCTCTGGGTGGCTTTTGCGTCTCCGCTGCCGTAGATTTGTCGATGATCTTCAATATTCAAATCTCCGAACTCAGCAGTCGCATCTTCGGAGACTGAGACGCCCGTATCAACATCATATTCATCAGTGATGCCAATAGAGTCGCCGCCGCTTTCTGCCGAAAATGAAACTTCGATAGCCTGCATAACCTGGCAGGTGCAGGCTAAGAGCAGAACGATCAAGGCTAATCGAACGCTAACCGGGAAACAAATTTATGAATCCTCCCCTAAAAAAAACTATCTAGTTTTGGAGTATATAATTACGTGGTACAAAGCCTTTTTGAACATTTCCCAGACGAGCCTCTCGAAGGTTGGTTCTGCTTCTTGCCTCTGCTTTGCTGTACCACTTATTTTTATACTGCATTTGCTTAAAGAACCTTACTAATAATTTGTAGGGTAACGGGAGGCGCTGGTGCAAACACAGGCAAACCAGGTGAAGACGGCAATAACAGATTGCTCGTGTAATTCGTGGTGTACAACCGAGTCCGTGGAGGCTTAAATGAAGCAAATCTTCACGCTGGTGCTATTGTTCTTCCTGGTGGCAGCCACGCCAGCCTCAGCCGCCTCTTGGTCTGGATTGGTCAAGACTGACTCCGGCACCTGGTCTGTAGTTAGAGAGAGCAGCAACCTGACCTTCAACTACGAACAATCCGTGCATGGCCAGATCGCGCCCGTGCATTACCGTAACAGGACTCTCAGCCCCGTCTATTCCAATTATGAGGATATCGAGAAGAACGATGTGCATGTCAAAGAGAGGACCGCAGCCCTGGAGGGAAGTTTCCGTTCTGAGGGGGCGATTAAGCTCTTTTCAAGCATTGACGATACCGTGAACCTTTCTATCAACAAACCGGCAGGCTCGGATATCTACGACATCGAATTTTATGAGCATTGGCCTGTAAAGCTCAGCTACAGCAAGAGCATGAACTACTCGGGAAAGGAGATCAACAACCGCGAGTTCGTGGGCAACAGCAAGGACTATGCCGGTGCCAACTTCCTCTATAACCAGGAGTTCTCCAAGGAGCGCAGCCTGAAAATGAGCTTGGATAGAATGAATGCCACCATCCTGGCCACGGATGAGACCATCAATCTGGGCGAGGTCAAGGCCACCAGGGACACTCAATACAGGCTGCAGACACACAGCAACGGCATTGCCAGTTTCAAATGGCGACAGGTGGATGCGGATGACTCGATCCTGAACGAGGGCGACGAACGCTATGTGGGAGTCTATGACATCGCCAAGAACATTCGCATGAAGTCGCGCTTCGACCTGAGCAGGAATGACGACTCTTGGCTGCCTTGTTGTTCAGGCGGCTGGAGCAACATGAGGCTCGCTGATAAAAAGGGCTTTGGGACGAGCGCCAAGGGGGTGTTCGATTGTAGCTGTTACAATGTGCCATGAGGCATATTCGTTCCGCCCTTGTCAAATCGCATTAAACGGGGAATTGTTTTGGAATTTTGGATTTTGCTCTCGATTTTGTCAAGGTATGCTGCTATCGGGTCGTATGCCATGTTGACACCAATTGACAAGAAATTGACAAAGGATGCCTACCAGCCATCTGATAGCGGCATCCCGCGTTTGCCTGACATTGGGAACTCAAATCTGGAAGTGTTTTGGAATTTAGGCATTAGCACGGATTGGTAGTACAACATCCCGGCCTCGAATCCCTGGCAATGTTGCACTACTTTTTGAGATCCATCTTGCAAGGCATGTCCCCGGACAGGTATCCTTGCAACCCACCCTGATGCCATTGTAATCTTGTAATCTTCCTGTAATCACGCGGAAGAAGGGGCTGGGATGTGATTCTCTCTAAATACAGGGTCATAATCGTAATTGTAATTATAATTGTAATCTTGTAATCATTAGCTCAATTACACAAAGGACACGATTTGGACACGTTGGACAAACTTGGCTCCGAGTTCTTTGGGCGTGACTACATGCGTGAACGCTCCCCACTCGAAAGAGCCCTATTCAGGAAAATGAATTTCTCAATTTCGGGCGAGATCTTTTTTGCCTTGAAATCACTATCTACAAGCTGCGAAGAGATGCAAAATATGCGAAATGAATGCGAAATGGAAAGAATGGGCCGGGGTGTCAGGAGCAGTAGTGTAGCATTCTATCAGATTCTAGGCATGAATGCTACGCTACTTTTTGCGTCTCAGTCTCCATGCTCGCTGTCCCTGCCAGCCAGGCACCAGACCTGTATTTTGGACTGTTATAGGCATATGCTAATCAAACTGCGTGCGGCCACCCCACCCTAAAGGATGGGGTATGCTTCGGGCCGCACGCCCTCACGCCCGGTTTTATGGAATCCAGAAATCGTCGAGCTTTCGTTGACAAGATCCCATTGATCAGAATTATCGTAACTCTGTTTTCGGTTCCAGGGAGTCCTTGTTAACCAAATCTAAGAAAAAATGAAAACCGGGCGAGGGTTCACTTCATCCCCGACCTGAAGGTCAGGGTATTCGTGACCCTCCGCGCTCCCAATGTAATAAATAATCGAATTGCTTAGACGCAAAAAAGTCTAAAATACGACCTCGGCCCGCAACCTCCGGCACCATGGGAATAGCCACCTCGCTACCGGCCCACCCACAGATGCCGCCAGATGGAGATTCGGTCCCAGGTCCTTTTAAGGGTTAAGATTTTGTGTATTGCTTATAAAGAAACGTGTGCATTTTTGTACCCTTATGGAGTTTAGCATATCGTTTTAATCTAAAAGAGGGGTAGGTCTCCTTAAGCCCCTTCCACTATCTGCCTAACAGTGGAAAAAGGAGCTTAGGCCTCCTGAGCATTGCCTTCTTCCTGATGCCGTTGCTCTATACTGTAAGGCCCTGGCTCTGTTGTTTTCATGCTTTATACACGCATGTTTTAGTAAATCAAGCTGCCTTTCTTCTAAATAGCAGATTTGTCTCCAATCAGAGCTGCCTATATGCTCATCAATTGCTTTTATTAAGTCCACAAAAGAGGGGAGATCTAAACCCAGTTTGTACTCCCAGTGCTCTATGTCACTTATAAAGAGATCGTTGTCATCAGCTACTAGAAACAGCTCCTCAAAGAGGTTAGCAAAAGCTTTCTCGTTGGTGTCCATTGAGGTGTAGTTCACTACCCCATCTTCATCATAGTGGGTTAGAATCCGCCGAAGCATGTCCTCTTGAGCCAAAGCCGCTTCAGCATCTGCCTGGCCCTCAACACCTCTTTCTTTATCCTCTTTGGTTGCCCTGGCCCAGTCAAAGTTCTCTCCTGGGCCATAATGCCGCAAGAACATCTCAAATCTGAGACGTTCGCTGTTTTCACGCCTCCAAGCCGCCCGCTCTTCTGCTTCCTTTTGCCGCCTTAGGCCTTCCATAGAGTCCTCCAGCTTGGAGGCTCTGCGATCAAGATTTGTTACCGCCATTGTTTCATCAGCTCCTTTAGCTCTTTACGTGCTTTCTGCATTTCGTCCAGGCTCTCATTCCTCTTTGATTCGTCATACCGTTTCAGCTCCTCTAGCTCTGTTATTCTCTGCTCCAACTCCTTCATCTCAATAAGAGTCATTTCAATCTTGAACGAATTAGTCCAAGCATTGGCTAACTGGGCAAAGGTTCCGGCATGGTCGAGAGGAGACTTACCCATCAGAATCTTGTTAATCATCCTCTGGATTGCCGTTCTCAGGTCCAGGGGAGTCTGGATTTTCACCCAGCCTGAACCCATCTTTTTCTGTTTCTTGGTAGTCATTTCACTATCTCCAGCATGATTTTATGTTGTATATGGCGGGATATTTTTCTGAAAATCTTTGAAAATGGGAAATAAAAGGGAAGTTTACTCATTGAGAGACGCCTCCTGCATCTTCAATTTCCATGGATTTAAGATCCAAGATAGTGTTTGCATGGAAGAAATTCCTACGGAGAAAATTTTTCTGGGTGTAAAATTTGGTAAACCAAACGATATGCTCTGATTTTTAGCAGAGCGACGGCTTCGGGCTTAATCACACCGCCACGGCCACGCCTCGCTTGATCAGGTCGTTTGCCTTCCAGCGTTGGACCTCGATTATTTCGCCGAAGGAATAGAAACGATCTGCAAATTTGTTGGGATTCTCGGGTAGAGGGATTTGTGTTCTGTATCCGTCCATGGCCAAAATGCGAACTTTCTCCAAGTCAGTCGGATCAGGCTTCTTGGTAGATGCCAGAAGATCCTTTCTTGGATTTTGTCCAATTTCTACAGGCTCTAAAGAAGCGTCTCCTATGTCAGCAACGTCACCATTGGCTCCAATGTCGCCAGTGTCACGGAAATTGCTTAGATTCTCAGAGACGGGAATTTTAGGGACACAGGGGACTCTAGAGACTCTGGATACTCTGGATACACAGGTGACTTTGGCATTGTCTCTCAGGAAGAGATATAGCGGATTCCGTCCTTTGCCCTTGTTGTCCACCAGCTTCTCATCTACCATTTCACTTTCGACCATCATAGCTACATAATCGTCGAAGTCTTTGCGCTTGATCTTCACATATCGCATGATCTCGCGTCTGCTTCCTTTGCCGTTGTGTTGTTTCAAAAAGGCGATTATCTTGTCAATGTCGTTCTTATCTGCGCTGGCTCCCACCAGATCGTAGACTGCTCTCGATGTGGGCATTAGGTATTCATCTACCAGCCGACAAGCTTCCTCGATAAACTCCAGCCGGGTAGGTTTTGAGAGGTCGAAGTCTGCAGCCCCGAGTTCGAATAGCATCCCGAGCTTAACGACCATCGGGTTCATCCTGGAGAATATCTGCATGGCCGCGCCGTCATCGCTTGTTATCCATTCCCGTTCTCTGGTTTCCTGCCATCGGTTATAGTACGCTGCAGCTTCCGGGCTTATGTGGAGTGCTGTGCATTCTTTGAGTGCCGCCATTTTGTAGGCAATGCCTCTGAGCTGAGACACGATCAAATCTTCGAACATGCTTATCTCGGCGGTCCCTTCTTCCAGGGGCATGAATCGAGGCTTCATACCCTGCGGAAAGAAGAATATGAATCTAGCCAAGAACCCCGACAGGGTATCGGTTTGGTCGGTATTTGCGCCGAGGCTCGCACCTGTCGTAGCCCACAGCAGATTGAGATAAGGATCATCCACATTAAAGTCGGTCTGGCTACCTTTTCTCTGGCTGGTCCTCAGCTTCCTGTGAAAGGGTTTGCAGTCGAAAAGCTGCATAAGCGAGTCCTTGAAGCCTCGCATATAGTCCTTCTTCATCAGGCTTAGAACTCCTGCGGCCTCATCCCTGACCCAAGGAGCGTGCTGGAAGTTGCTCAAATGCTCGACAAAAGCTTCCGGCGAGAATTCCGTGGGCACTATTGCAGAGAGCATCTGCGGCAATGTCTTGAAAATGATGATCTCGGTCTTATCGACTGCCGTACTCTTTCTTGCCAGGCTCGATTTACCATTTATCGAGACATAAAGATTAGGATATAAGGTGCCTTGTTTCAAGACGATCTTGATCTTTTTATCTGCTACCACCGCCAGAGCATAGAGCCCACCTGCGAACCAGTAGTCTGGGTAGGCGTCGGATATGTCCGTACCGTAGGCTATGAATCGCTGCAGGAAATGGTCTTTTGGTAATCGGCATTCAAACTTTGGGCCATCAGGTAACTTGAAGGCTTCTAGTTCCTCCTCTGAAATGCTGTTTTCAGGAGGTACTCTCAGATCGTCGTCACAGTTGAATATTTTGCAGCCCGGATGCTCTTTCTCAAACTTGGTTGCATTTGCACGCAGCATTGGAGGATTGGCTTCGGTATGGGTGTACGGGAATGGTGCGGTATCGCAGGATGCAGGCGATTCCTTTCTCTCCGGCTCGATTATGGCCGTTACATCTTTCCAATGCTTGGAGAGACAGCTATTATGACGGCAACGATAGGACCTCATACCAGTGGGCCAGCCAATGATAACGGCGCTCAAGTGATGGTCTGGATTGAAAACGCATTGTTCCAGCACTGCCACCGTACATTTAGCGCCGCTCCTGTCCGTCCAGCTCTTGGTGTGGTGCACCTGCAGGTTATGAGCCTGGCAATATGCGACGGGATCGAATCCCTTGCCGCTCACCAGGTTCTTAGGTGTCTTTTCCTGCCTGGGTAGCATGGCAGCCAATGCCACGAGTTGCTCCCTGGAGATGGTCTCCACGAACTCCGGCACATCTAGGAGCTTTGCCAGTCGGTGCGGCCTGGACACGGTGCTATCGCCCTTCCTGGCCATTGTGCCGTATACCTTCCAGATCCTGGCCGGGTTTTGCGAAGTGGTGTCAACTTGGACAATCTCATCAGAAAAGAGAAAGTCCAGTGCCGCCAAGCAGCCAGCGACTAGATCCACATTCTCAGGCAGGTTAGGTAGATCGATCTTCGCATTCAAATGTGCGCCGTTGCCGGAATCGGACAGAACGAATGCGCCAGCGGGCCATCCTTGCTCCTCGATCAGGCAGCGTCTTATTACCTGCGCTTTTGTTAGGGCCGCCTCATGCTCACCATCGGTCGAACTTATACCAGCCGGCCTTTTCGCATCGAGATCAACAGGCAGCCAGTGGAGAACGGTTATGTCTGCGTCGCTGGTGGTGGTCTCTGCATATTTCGTATACCTGTTTGAGGCTCGGGCCAGCAGATCCTGCTTGACAGGATTGACGGTAAAATAAATTCCCGCAAACTTCTCGTCAGCCAGACCTATCACGGCATCGGCCAACTTTCCGGGATCATCGAAGTAGCCGGAGATGGTCTTATAACGCCCGGCTTTGGGTATCCTCATCTCCAGCACTTCACCGGGCTGGCGGAATACTGCCCAGGTCCGCAGGATGTCTGAGCGGTCGAAGCTGACAGCCATCTCAGCGCCCCTCGGGTGCATGATGCAATGGCCTGATGCTCGTTATCGCCCTGCGGGCAACCATCCAGCGCTGGCCGGATTTGCTTTCAAACCAAAATTCGTTTTCATCACGAATCAATATCAGGCGAGCAACAAACGATGTATTATTTGCAAATACAATGCAAATTTCATTGATCAGGTTCTTTGCAGGGTCCGAAAGATTCTTATCGGTTCCACTATTGTCAGTTGTGTTAGGTAACATATTTGCCTCTTCGAACCGCCCCTGGTCCGGGTAGGTTCGAATTTAGTTTAATTATTAATTTTTATTTATTTAATATCTATACGATAGGGTCTGTTGTTAACGGTTCCTGGTCGAAATTATCCTAAAATTCTAGTTGTTTAACCGTACAGTACAGTACAGTGAGATCAGTTTCGGCAGGCCAAATAGGCAATTTCTGACCATCGTAATCCATCAACAAAAGATCACCTAACCGATGGCCTATCCATTCCGGACCGTGAATATAAAATGAAATCACGATCAGTATCACGTTCAATTCTAAAGGTTTCATGAGGAATACCGCGTAAAAGGATTATTCAGATTTTCCATATTCTCACTAATACCTATAGGATATTTTTGGGGTATATTGCCTGAAAATAAGGCAATACTTGCTGTTTTTGATTAAATTAGTGTTTAATATATACTTTATATCCCTTATGGCCTTTCCTTCCACGTCTAAGGTTAACCTTGTCTTTCAGGTGCTTCATGATAATCCGTTCTGAGTTTTTGCCGTCAGAGTTCCATTCCATTGCATGATCCAGTTCGTAGAAACTCATCCCTGGATTCTTGGTAATGAGGTTAAGAAGTTTAGGGGCTTCAGACAATCGATCTTTATATTTGTATTCCTTAGGTGGAAGTATACCATCTTTAGCTAGTGCGTCCCTTAAAGCTCGTGGGACATTATGTTTAATGGCCTTACCATCTCCACAATTTTTTTTGCTGTTTTCTTTGCTGCATCTTGGGCAAATCCATCTAGCTTGATCACTATCTGGATCGACGTGAATAAGGATAGGCCCGATATCCATTAATGGAAAATTCAGCCAAGATATGCCGTACTTATTGAAATCGACATCATCCACGTAGTCATCATCACAGTCCCCTAATCTACCATGTCCTTTATCGCTTTTCCTCATTTTGGGACATCTGAACGTCAGTCGATGCTTCGAATTTTCATTTACGAGATAATAATTTTCTCGTGTCTCTGCAATGAATTCAGCCAATCCCTCTTTTGCTTTGGCAATATAGTACCCTTCATCGGGTTGTTTCCACCAGAGGAAGGTACTTGCGGGCCGGGGAGTATCATTTAAATTTTGTGTCAATAACGAGATAATTCGAGTAGGAGTAACTCGCTCACCAATAATAGATCGCCAGAGACGTGATGTATCACGAGGGAATTCAACACAAAGTGGATGATATTTGCCTATCCCTTTATTTTGGCCTTCCAGTCTTCCATCTTTGTATTGTTTAAACGAGCCACCAGACCCGTTGATCCACCATTTTATGGGTTGCTCGACAATGACCCGCTCATTTAACCTTAATAAATCCTCGTCGCGAGTAGATGCAAATGACGTGGATAGATCAATCAGCTCGGGTTCATCATCTATTTCTGTTGGGAGAGGACGCGTGATTTGTTTTAGCACCACTCTTGTATTCTTGCGCGGGGCTTTTCCCAGGCCTACACCTCCGAAGTACCACGGCGAATTATTTTCATGGAACATCAATACTAGCACGCAAATAGTATTTAAATTGAAGCAGTGCGGGGCGAAAGTAATCTACGGCTCGTGGGAGCTGATTGATCGGCCATGCATATACTCCCTGTTACCGTCGGTTGTCAGGGGAGCCATCTCAGAATAATTTGAGTTTAAAGAAAATATTGATATATGATTGAGGATTCCTATAAACCCCCGATCCGTAAAAGTATCGAAAAGTATATATACTAATATTACTATTAATAATCATGAATTCTTTTGTGGGATGGGCATTTAAAACGGCAAGAGAGAAGAAGAAAATGCCTGAAAANAGGCTATTGCAGATATCGGGTCGGATAGATTGGNCCCCAATCAGGAAGCTTCTTGATGAGATGTTTAAAAACAAAACTGAAAAGGGGGGACGGCCTAACTGCGACGTTATTGTCATGTTCAAGATTCTCATACTTCAGCAATGGTACGGCCTGAGCGATCTTGAGGTTGAAAGACAGATAGCAGATCGCTTATCGTTTATGGAATTCCTCGGCTATCCTGATACGTTCCCCGATTCGAGAACAATATGGCTGTTTAGGGAGCGAATGACGAAAAACGATATGGATAAAACCATATGGTCGGAGCTTCAAAGACAGTTGGACGCCAAGGGATTAAAGGTTAAACGCGGAACGATTCAAGACGCCACATTCATTGAAGCGGATTCGGGGTCATCCAAAAAACCGCGAGGTGACGAGGCTAAAACTCGTCGCAGCAGAGACGGCACCTGGGCAAAGAAAGGAAACGAAACACATTTTGGTTACAAGCTCCATCAGAAAACCGATATAGATTACGGTCTGATGCG
>JGI24730J26740_1001797_pt1 | contig 10197 bp, 10 predicted proteins | sample EPASupsiteSAE347_FD_26740 | JGI IMG/M metagenome (IMG submission 26740)
TGGTTTTTACCTTCGAAGCCAACGGCTTCTTGAGGCACATGGTACGAAACCTGATAGGAACGCTGATCGAAGTGGGAAAGGGGAAATCCACCCCGAAGGATTTTTCGGACATCATGGCCGCCAGGGACCGCCGCCGTGCAGGAATGACTGCCCCGGCGCATGGACTTTACCTGGTCACTGTCCACTATGGAGAAGAGGATACTTTTCAATCAACCAGAAAGGGTGAGGAATGAAACTGGCTCAACGGGTGGCTCGAATCAAACCATCGGCAACATTGACCATCAACGCCAAGGCAAAGGCTTTGAAGCAGCAGGGAATTCATATCGTAAACTTCGGTGTGGGCGAGCCCGACTTCGACACGCCGCTCAATATCCAGGAAGCCGGCATAAAGGCCATCAAGGAAGGTCAAACCCGTTATACGGCCGTACCCGGAATCGATCAGCTTCGGGACGCCATCTGCCAGGTGATCGGCGAAGACTACGGCCTCACCTATGCGAAGGAAAACGTTCTGGTCTCCTGCGGCGGGAAGCACGCCATCTATAACATGTTCCAGGCCGTTCTGGATCGCGGAGACGAAGTCATCATCCCATCGCCCTACTGGGTATCCTACCCCGACATGGTGGAGCTCACCGGCGCAACGCCCGTAATCGTGACCTGCCCCGAGGAGGACGGTTTCAAGCTGAAGCCCCAGGCCCTGGAGAAGGCCATCACATCGAAGACACGCCTTCTCATTCTTAACAGCCCGTCCAACCCCACCGGCGTCCATTATCGCCGTGAGGAGCTGGCGGCCCTGGCCGAAGTGCTCATCCGACACGAGGACGTGATGATCCTCTCGGACGATATCTACTACCGCATCCTGTTCAAAGGCCACGAATGGCACAACATCGCCATGGTCAACGAGAAGCTGCTGGACAGGACCTTCATAATAAACGGCGTAAGCAAGACCTATTGCATGACCGGCTGGAGAATCGGCTACCTCGTGGGCCACGTGGATGTCATTCGCGCCGCGAGCAAGATTCAAAGCCAATCCACGAGCAATCCCACGTCCATCGCCCAGTGGGCGGCCCTCGCGGCCCTCAAGGATGATCAGAAGGGCGTCCAGGAAATGGCCAAGGTATTCGAAAAGCGTTGCCAATACGTATTGGACCGCCTGGCGGAGATCCCCGGCGTAACCTGTCCGGCACCCGCCGGCGCCTTCTATGTCTTCCCCAACTTCAGCCACTACTACGGCAAGAAATCTGAAAAGGGCGCCATCGACAATTCCCTCCAACTGGCGGATTATCTCATGGAAAACGCCCACGTCGCCGTGGTGCCCGGAGGCGCCTTCGGAGAAGACCGATGCCTGCGCTTCTCTTACGCTCTCTCAATGGAAGACCTCAAAGAGGGCTTCGACCGCATAAGCAAAGCATTGAAGGCCCTGTCCTAGATCGTCACACCGTAAGCTCGTACCCCCCTTGCGGGAGCGTGAAAACGAGGGGGAGTGCGAGCTCACGGCAGAATTTCGTGTGGCTTCCCCTGAAAACCCGACACATATACGAGGAGGAGGAGACATGAGTCGTGAGGACTACTTAGCCTGGACCAATCAAGAATTCGATGCGTCCAGGATTTTTTCCAAACCCGAAGCCTTGCGGGGCATTCGCATACTGGAGCTGTCCACGCTCATTCTCGGACCGGCCGTTCCCGATTATCTGGGGGAGTTCGGCGCGGAAGTGATCAAGGTGGAACTGCCCGGGGCGGGCGATACCATGCGTTCGGTGACTCCGTACGGTACCTTTTGGAAAAACGCATCCCTTGGCCAGTTGCCTCAAAATCACAACAAGTACCATCTAGCCCTGGATGTTAGGAAGACCGAAGGCTCGGAAATTTTTCGCCGCCTGGCGCAGCGATGCGACGTCGTGGTGGAAAACCTACGCGCGGGCACCATGGACCGTTGGGGAATCGGGTACGAACAGCTCAGCGAGGTGAATCCCCGCATCATCTATATTGCTCTGAACGGTTTCGGCCAGTGGGGGCCTTACGCCGAAGGCCGTGCATCCTATGATGCGGTAGCCCAGACGGTCAGCGGTCTCCTTGCCACTACAGGTTTTCCGGGACGCTTACCTTTGAAAACCGGTGTTTTCATCGGCGACTATTTCGGGGCTCTGATGGGCGCGCTTTCCGTGCTGGCTGCGCTGCATTATCGAGACAGGACCGGGGAGGGGCAATTTATCGAATTCTCCCAGGCTGAAGGGCTGATGAGGCTCCTCGATTGGAGCTGGATCTATAACCATCTCGAGAAATACAACCGCCCCAGAACGGGGAATCGCGACCTGGCCATCTGCCCGTCCGACGTCTTCCAGTGCAAGGACGGCCCCGTCGCTCTGGCGGCCGGCAGGGACTCTGAATTCAAAGGCTTGTGTGAGGCCATGGGAAAACCGGAGCTGGCGGAAAATCCGCGCTTTGCCGACCTTCTGACCCGCCTTCAGGATGAGAATGCAGTCGCGCTGCTGGAGCTCATCCGCGAATGGGCAAAAGACAAGACCGTTGCCGAGATCGACCAATTGGGCTGTCAGTACGGTTTTGCTTCAACTCCCATCTTGAGTGCGAAAGACCAGTATGAGTCACCCCATTTCCGGGCAAGGGCGAGCGTTTTCGAGTACGAGGACCCCATCCTGGGCAAGATGGTGGAGGTGGGCTCTCCCGCCAAGCTTTCAAAGACGCCGGGCCGCCTGAAGTGGGCCAACAAGCCGGTCGGGCTGGACAATGAGTTCGTTCTTCGCAAATACCTCGGGCTTCACACCTCCCAGATTCGCGCGTTGGCCGACAAGAAGATCATCGGCAAATGGGTTGAGAGTCCTCCCGGACGCAAGCCACCCGACGATTGGGATGGAAAAGCAGGAGTCATCCTGTGAGATGCGCCGAAGATCGCGAGCCCAGGGTCGAAAAATCCGGGTTTTGAGCTTCAGGCTCCGTGTTGGGGCACTCGCGTACGCCGGCGAAGAACCTTCGCCATCGATTGGCTCTCAACGTGCGATAAGGAGAAACGGCTCATGACATTGCCCAAGATAACCACTGCACTTCCTTTCGAGGATTTTGCCATTCCATCGCACCGCACCTGGGTCGATTGGATCATCGAAGCGGATAATCCCAAGAAGAACCACCTGAAGCCCGAAGCACTCGATGATCTTCTGGTGCTGGACGTCAGCGACGGAAACATCGGAGGACTCTTCTGCTCGTCCATTCTGGGTGAATTCGGAGCGGAGGTGATAAGGATCGAGCCCCCCGAGGGAGATCCGGCCCGCAAGTTCACTCCCTTCGGCTATCTGCATAAGGGGACGGGCCTGGGTTACATGATGGAGGGACGCAATAAGTTTCACGTCACCCTCAACCTGGAGAAGGACGAAGGGCGGGAAGCCTTCCGCAGGCTGGCCGCACAGGCGGACGTGGTCATCGAGACTTCCAAGCCGGGGGTGATGGACGAATATGGCCTGAGCTACCGGTATCTCAAAGAAATCAATCCCCGCCTGATATATGCTTCACTTTACACTTACGGACACTTCGGTCCCGACTCCGGATGCGGGAAGCCCGACTACGATATCTGCGATCAGGCGCGCTCCGGGGTTATGGCGGTCACCGGCGAGCCCGAAAATGAAAGCGGCCCGCAGCCCTGGAATGTCCCCACAAAAGAAGGCAATTGGATGGGATGGTACAGCGGAGGAGCATGGACGGCCTTCGGAATACTGACTGCCCTGCACCATCGGGAGCTCACCGGCACGGGGCAGATGGTGGACGTGGCGCCACCGGAAGCAGAGCTTCGCTTCTGCGATTATCACGTTCAATACTACCATGCGGCAAAGGAGCTGCGCGGGCTTGTAGGAGCCTATGACAGCGCGGTTTTTCCGTATACCATCATAAAGACCAAAGACGGCTTCAACTTCATCGCCGGTTTCAGCGACGTGAACTGGGAAGGCCTGACCAATTTGATGAAGAACCCGGAGCTGCATCAAAGATTTCCCACCATTTTCGACCGGCTGAACAAGGCAAACCAGCCCCTCATTCATCAGGAGCTGGAGAAATGGTCCATTAACCACACCTGTGACGAAATTCTCGAAATGGTACACGATTATGTCGTGAACCGGCGCGGCCCGGGAATCGTCGCCACGGCCAGGATGACGGATATCGAGGAAACCTTCGAAGATGAAGTATGGTGGGAGCGCGGTGTCTTCGATAAGTTCACGGACCCCTACTACGGAGACGTGGCCTTCCAGGCACCCCCATGGAAGATGACCCTGACGCCAGCTCGGGTCAAATGGTTATGCCGCCCCATAGGCGCTGATAATGAATACATCTTTCTGAAATATCTGGGCGTCGGGAGAGAAAAACTGCGGGAATGGGAGAAGAAAAATATCACCTGACCCGGTGGGCTGGGGAAAAACCGACCGGTGCGGTTAATCTATGTTTTGTCAAACACAAAGAGCACGTATACTTTGAACGGTCATAATCCGCGCTCTTGTGCTCACTGCGGAGGCGCAAAGGGCGCAGAAAAAACGCAGAGGGATTTCACAAAAATCCTATACTCTCCGCGTTTCCTCTGCGCCCTCTGTGTCTCTGCGGTGAAAAGCTCAGTTAATCTCACACAAGCACTTCTCTACCTGATGATCAAACCCTTTTCCATGGCCAGAGCGGTCAACGCGGACGCGCTATGGAGATCCAGCTTCTTCATCAGGTTCGCCCGGTGCTTCTCCACTGTTTTGGCGCTGATGCAAAGATAGTCGGCGATGTCTTTGTTTTTGTAGCCTTCGGCGATCATCTTCAGGATCTCTCGTTCCCGCTGAGTGAGGGTATCCCAGGATGAGGTGGATTTTACGGTCTTTCGTCCTTCCAGGTATCCTTCGATGACTTTTTCGGAAATTCCGGGGCTGAGATACGATCTTCCGGAGAAAACGCATTCGATGGCCAACATCAGCTCGCTGTGCGTGGCATCCTTGAGAACGTAACCGTCAGCGCCGGCCTTGAGGGTCGCCAGGATGTATTCTTCGGTCTTGTGTACCGTAAGAACCAGGATCTTCGTTGCAGGGCACTGCTTCTTGATTTCCTGGATGGCGCCGATGCCGTTCATCCTTGGCATGGAAAGATCCATTAACATCAGATCCGGCTTCAAATTTTCGGCGCACCGCACCGCTTCCAGACCGTCTTCCGCCTCCCCGATCACCTCGAAGTCAGGATTCGACGAGACGAGCATTCTCAGCCCCTCTCTCAGTATGGTATGATCTTCGGCGATGACGATTCGTTTTCTATCTCCCATAATGCTTCCTCACACCCGGTAGGCGACACACGCCCGATAATGGCTTCACATGTTGCACAACTGGGGCGCCCAAAACCGGCTTCCCCACGGCCGGCGATACAGAGGCAGCGCACCATCTTTTCTCCGATAATCCTTGAAGGTTAAGAATACATTAAGCTTCTTCAACTGGGTAGCACTTTTTTTCCCCGACATTCCCGCACCCCGCATCCAACTCGAGCTTACACCCCAGCTTTTCTCCCGGGAAAATACCATACTCTACCGTGCACAGATACTGTATGCACCCCATTGTACCTCTCTGCCATACGGTGCAAAATCAGCACATGTCAGGGATAGACGTGTTTGAGTGTCTACTGGCTTTCAGACATGGCTTGCGGTAGCCCATATCCCGAAAGACCGCTTATCGATGATAATCTGAATTTTACATGACATGAACTTGAGAGTTGGGGACTGTGGAATCGGAAACGGATTTTTCACCCAGCTCAGGAGAGCTACCATGTGCCGGACACTAATTGTTGAAGACAATTCAACGTTTCGACAATCTCTTCGTGAAGTGTTGAATACCCATTTCCCGAGGATGAGCATCGAAGAGGCAATCAACGGAAAAGATGCCTTGCAGAAGGTGGACACCCTCACCCCGGACCTGATCTTCATGGATATCCGGTTGCCGGATGCAAATGGGCTGGAGCTCGCGAAACAAATAGGGGCCGTCCACCAGGATATCGTATTGGTTGTCCTCACGAGCTATGATCTGCCCGAGTACAGGGATGCCGCCTATCGGAGCGGAGCCAGCTATTTCTTTACCAAGGGATGCACAACAAGAGATGAGCTTGTGAACGCAATCGAAGGTATCCTCTCCACAAGACATTATGACTGAAAGGTATGTTGCTCCTGAATACAGTGCACATCGGAATCAAAATACGCCTTTTTTTGTGATGAATACAGTACACACCTTATTTATCCCAGTCCGTGTTTGGGAGTAAAACGTCAGTCACAAACGACGCCAACCGGTTTGACGGCGTAAAGTGAGCTGGAAAAAGCATTGAACCCAGAAGGCAAGGACGCTTCTTGCCAGGCCAGTAAGAGGAGAAGGATATGGGTAGCACGAGAATAGCCGACCATATGTCATTGGATGAAGTTAAAATGAAGATGCAGATGACGGCGGGNTTTCTTAAAATGCAGAAGTGGCTCGTGATTTATAACGCGATTATCGATCCGCGGCCCGTTTCCGAAATTGCCATGCACACCGGGTTGTCCGAAGCCAGCGTATATAAGATCATCACGGAATACAACAATCTGGGTCCGGAAGCCCTCGAGACGACCAATAAGGTGCTGTCTCAGATGTGGTTCGAGCATCAGCCCCAAACCATGTCCATCTGACCTTCCACGGCAGCTTCACAAGTCATGATGGTATCCCGAGAGATGAGCCCCTCCGGCAGGCGACCGCTCGATGGGCATCTTCGCGGGAGAAAAGGGGAAGATGTTTTGGCTCAGACACCATCCTATACAGAAAAGGCGAAGATGCTATCCCGTCGTCAACACCGAATTCTGTTGACCGCGGATGATCCTCGTGCCCGGGACATGATGGGTTGGGCTCTGTCGTACGAAGGCTACCGGGTCGTAACTGCCACAAGTGATGAAGCTTCTCTCAAGCTGATGAATGGGAGCCGCTTCGATCTGGTTGTTCTCGTCTCCGCCGGGGGAGTCATTTCAGGCCTGACCACGATCATCGAGAAAGCCGGGGAGTTGAACGGGGGAACAAAAGTTATCGCGGTAGTCAATGAAGCGAATCCGCCGTTGGATTTCGAAGATCCGGGATCTTCGAAATCCAACGGCTCTATAGTGAAGCCCCGCAGCCTTTCCGAGCTCCTCGCACTGGTAAACGGGTGTTTTGAGCAGCCGGGACCGGAGCAAGCGGGCACATCCCACGAGGGAAAGGCACTGACGTCCCACAAAGAGATCCTCCACATGCTCATGGTCATGTCTCACGATATCAGAGGATCACTCGTTTCCATCGGTGCGGGGTTGAAGCTCCTCAATCGAGGTGCCTACGGGCACATGAACACCTCGGTATCCACAATAGTGACCGATCTCTACGAGCGGGTCAAAAATGTGGTTGGAATCGCGGAGGATTTCCTGGGAAAAGCCGTCACGCTCAATGGCCAACTGATCGTTCAACAGGAATTGGTAGATCTGAAGCAAGACATTGTGGAGCCAGTCCTGGACGAGCTTCACCCGGAAATGAGAGACCAGAACATAGTTGTCCGAAACCACCTGGATTCCGTCCCCCAGGAGCGCATTCCCGTAAAGGCGGCCAGAATCTGGCTGAAATCCGTATTCAGAAACCTCTTCAGGAATGCCATCAAGTACGGCGGCCCCGGCTGTAAGATCGGCATCGATTTTGAAAAGTGCGAATCATGCTATCGCTTGAATGTCTATAACAGCGGACCACCGGTTCCGGAGGAACATCGTGATAAACTGTTCAAACGTTTTTCCCGATTCTCTGCCGAAGGCAAGGGGAACAGAGACGGCGTAGGTCTTGGCCTGTTCATGATCAAGGAAATCATACAGGAGCATGGAGGTGACATCTGGTATGAGCCCCGGGATAACGGCTCCAGCTTCGTTTTCACTCTGCCTCAGGAAGAGCTTCCAGCCACTCAGACTCATTCCGTTCTTGCTCGATAGATGGTTTATATACACTCTTTGCATTTCAACGGTAAATTCGACAAAGCAGAATTCAGCCATCTTAACAATCTCTATCGCATTTCCCCTATAACTCATTGAGAATTAGATATTTTTAAATTCTTGATTCCCTTCCGCCTCATATCGGGATACATATTATTCGCATCGAGAAACACAACCTTATGGAGGAATCTATGAAGAAAGCGGCACTTGTATCCCTTGGCGCAATCGTTGTCATCATGATAGCAGGCCCGGCGGCTTTTGCCGGAAGTATCGCCCCGGAGGTCGAATCGGCCATGGAGGCAGCGGGAAGTGGTGAAAAGGTTTCCGTGATTGTTCGCCTTGTCGACCAGACGGACCTCACACCTTTCAAGACGCTACCCGGGAAGCTCCACCGAACTGAAATGATCAAGAAGCTTCGATCCCATGCCGATTCTTCGCAGCGCCCCCTCAAGGACTTCCTGCTGAACAGAGGCGCCGAGCGCATGACATCCCTCTGGTTGATCAACGGGATGACTTTGACTGCCTCACCGGAGGTTATTCGTGAGCTGGCCGCTTTTCCGCAGGTAGCGGAAATCCAGCCGGACAAGGTTATTCCCTGCTATGTCCCGACGGTAGGAACATTGCAGACGGCGGAATGGAACATCGATGCAATTCACGCAAGGGACTTGTGGGCATTGGGCTTTAGCGGCCGGGGAGTTGTCGTCGCCAACATGGATACGGGTGTTGACGTCAATCATCCCGATCTGAAAACTCGCTGGCGCGGAGGAGCCAACAGTTGGTTCGACCCGTACAGGAATACGACCACACCCTATGACCCTGACGGGCATGGAACAGGAACCATGGGAGCCATGGTAGGAGGAAGTGCGAGCGGAACGGCCATCGGTGTGGCGCCGGAGGCAAAATGGATCGGTGTCAAGATTTTCTCCGACGGGAGAAGCGCGACGTACAGCGCCATTCATGCCGGATTCCAGTGGATCTTGGATCCGGACGGAAACCCCAATACTGACGATGCTCCCGATGTCGTGAACAATTCATGGGGATCTTCATCTCCCACCTGCAGCAGGGACTTCGAAGCCGACATCCAGGCTCTTAGCAACGCGGGGATTGCCGTTGTATTTGCCGCCGGGAATTCCGGCCCCGGTACCTCCACCGCTTGCGACCCCGCCAATAACCCTGGTGTCTTTTCCGTCGGTGCCATCGACAATTCATCGCTCATTGCATACTTCAGCAGCCGAGGACCATCTCAATGCGATGGAAGCCTTTTTCCCCGGGTGGTCGCCCCTGGACTGAACATCAAGCTCGCAGCCCCCACCACCACGGGAGGTCCACTGTACCAGGTCGAAAGCGGCACCTCCTTTTCGTCCCCACATGCCTCCGGAGCCATGGCACTGCTCCTGAGCGCCTTCCCGGGTCTCACGGTGGATGAGCTGGAACAGGCCTTGATCTCCTCGGCCACGAATCTCGGCGCCACCGGTGCCGACAATACCTACGGAAACGGCTTGATCAACGTCATGAATGCCTATGCCTTCCTCCAATCCCTAACCAATACGGTCACCCTGGGCTCCCGAGCCGTTTATGATGGATGGACCCGCGAAACATCGCCGGGGAGCGCGGTGGGAGGCACAATGGACAGCGCGGGCGACCTCCTTGTGGGAGACGATACAGGCAACTTGCAGTACAAAAGCGTTCTTTCCTTCAACACCGGCAGTATTCCAGTCAACGCCGTCGTCACTTCGGCAAAGCTGACTTTGACGCGAAAGCAACGGACCGGTACCAGTCCTTTCACGGTTCTCGGGAGCTGCAATGTGGACGTCAAGAGCGGTACCTTCAACACAACGTCACTTGCAGCCAATGATTTTCAGGCGCCCGCTACAGCCGCGAACGTGGCCACAATGAGTAACCCCATTACCGATGGGGCACACTCGCATGGCCTGTTTGACGAGAATGGGCTCAGAGCCATCAACAAAGGCGGCCTCACTCAATTGAGGCTCTACTTCTCCCAGCCGGCAAATGGCAACTCCCTCCAGAACATGATGACCTTCTGGAGTGGTGATGCCGCCTTAGCGGCACAACGCCCGAAGCTGAAATTGACGTATATTATCCCGTAACCTGTGTGGGTTTGTATGGGTTCCATACACATACTTCGCACGGGCATTAACTGAGCTTTTCACCGCAGAGGCGCGGAGGACGCAGAGAAAACGCCGAGGAATTTCACAAGAATTCCAGCGACT
>JGI24730J26740_1001804_pt1 | contig 10169 bp, 10 predicted proteins | sample EPASupsiteSAE347_FD_26740 | JGI IMG/M metagenome (IMG submission 26740)
GAGCCACATCTCGGATGTGCCGAGGGCATTTAATTCCTTGGCCAGCCGTTCCTGATAGTCCGGTCCGCTGCAGGACGAAATAACGCGCCTGGTTTCAAAACCGTTTTTGACCTTCTGGTATAAGTCGTTAAAGACCGGCAGAACAGCCGCCTTGAAACGCGGTTTCCAGTCCAGAGCGCCGCGCTGGGCCGTGACGGAGCAGTTGGAGAACATCCAATCCATGCCGTTTTCATCAACGAGCCGGATAAGACTCTGGGTCAGCTCTTCCACCGTCTCATTAAACGACTCGCTGGGCGAATGGCCGTGTTTACGCAGAACATCGTATTGCGCTTCCATGATTCCGGCCAGGGCGCCCATGAGCACGCCGCGCTCGCCGGTCAGATCGCTGTAGACTTCGTGTTCAAACGTGGTCGGGAAAAGATAACCTGACCCGATCCCAATGCCGATTGCCAGGCATCTTTCACGGGCGCGTCCCGTGGCGTTCTGGAACACGGCATAGCTGGAATTGATGCCGGCGCCGGAAAGGAAATTGCGCCGGACCGATGTGCCGGAGCCTTTCGGCGCAACCAGGATCACATCCACGTTTTTGGGCGGAATAATGCCGGTCTGATTACGGTAGACGATTGAAAAACCGTGTGAAAAATAAAGAGCATCGCCTTTTTTCAGATTGCGCTTAACGGTCGGCCAGACTTGTTTCTGGGCCGCGTCGGAAACCAGGATTTGAATGATTGTGCCGCGGCGGACCGCCTCGTCAATTTCAAAAAGCGTTTTGCCGGGAACCCAGCCGTCCTTGCGGGCGCGGTCCCAGTCGCGCTGGAACTTTTTGGATTGGCCGATGATCACCTTGAAGCCATTGTCCTTGAGATTGAGCGCCTGGGCCGGCCCCTGAACGCCATAACCGATAATGGCGATGGTTTCGTTGCGCAGGATTTTTTTTGCTTTCGTTATCGGAAATTCCTTGCGGGTGACGACATTTTCCCTGACTCCGCCAAAATTAATCAAAGGCATTGCTTTTCCTCCGGAATGATTGATATTAATATTTTCTCTTTGTCTGACTGGTCGTTAAGATTATTTTATCGGCGCCCGGCGTCAAGGAAAAAATGCTCTGGACAGAAGATGATTATAGGTTATTCTTTTGTTTGCTTTTTAAGCGGGAGTAATTCAGTGGTAGAATGTCATGGCGCTGCAGCGCCATGAACGTCTGGCATGCAATATTGGGTTTATATTCTATATTCAACAAAATTAAAACGCTATTACACTGGTTTTTCAAAGGACCCGGACCGCAGATTAGGGCAACACCGAACTGCTGATAATGGATGGACGAGCCGCGCTGACGATTGGCGGGAGATATTTAGAATTTTTGTTGCAGACGAAGGTTCTGCACGTGTATTGGAGACAGGCATTAAATCACATGGCGCTAAACGTTTTCTCCAAAAAATGAAAACATGATAGACACGTATACGTTTTAACGTGTACTGTTGTGACGTTTTGCGGGACCTGTCCAGCGTTTCGCGGGAGTAATTCAGTGGTAGAATGTCAGCTTCCCAAGCTGAACGTCGGGGGTTCGAGTCCCCTCTCCCGCTCCACTTCTTCTCAATAAATACTCATATAAACCCCTTGTAAATAAAGGGTTTATGTGTTATTGGCGTTTTTAATCCGTTTTTGTGTTGCACTTCTTGACAGGGCATTACAGGGCGAACCCCCACCAACAAAACCACCAACGGCGTCACCTTCTCCAGACACCTTCCAGACATTCAGCCGCTCACCTGATCGTGCTTTTTGGAAATTATGGTGTTGGTGGTTTTATTTCCATCCATTGATTACACCCTTTTCCTGGCTACAGCGTCATTTGCCCGCTCAACAAGTTCTTCCGCGGAGAGATTTTCAATCCCTGGCGTCGGTCGGCCGGCGGCTGGGGTTGTTTTCGCGCCGTCTTTTGCCGCACGATATAGATAGCCGCGCAATTTTTTAACCGGTAGCACGTCCATATCATTGGGTTTGGGGTGATTTGTCACGAACGATCCCCCCACGAATACATATCTGGCATGACGATGTTTGGCAAAGTCAAGAACTTGCACAACTCCACCAGACATGAATGTCCGTGTGTTACAATTGTCCTTGCAGAAGCGGTCAAGGAATTCGGAGCCGGAACAGACGTGGATCCCTTCTGGCAAAGCACCTTCAGGTCCAAATGGTGGCAGGATTGATGCCATTTGCAGTCTCCTTAACTACGTGTATTACTAACGTGCCCAAAATAATATTATGCCTCAAAAATTGCATCCCATCGTCACTATGCATGGAATGATATACATCAAGCAACCGCTCGACAAGCCGGATTTCCGGAGAGACTGCTGTATTACCAAACATATAACTAGAAATGGATACTATGTTTGGTAACTTGACGCCTGTTTCTGCACGTTCATCGTTACTGAATATTATGGAGGAAAATATACTCTACGCGAAGTCGCTACGACGGGACAAGACTCAGGGCAGGCCGGAGAAGACGGAAGGCAGATGGTAACCTGCCGGACGGATGCGGTGGCTACAACCCCTTTTTCCCATTTGATATAATGCACTGTTTTGGCTATAGTATCAGGCAGAAAATACGTTACGGTATTCTTACTCAACATGAATAAACAGAACACATGGGAGCCGATTTATGCCATCAGTCCGTCAATTGCCCGTGCATTGATGGACATTGAAGCCGCCAATGCAATTATTGAAAACACGCCATTATCCCCTGCGGTTGAAGCAGAGTTGCGTCACAAGGCGCGTGTCAGGTCAACGCATTATTCAACGCGTATTGAAGGCAATAAGTTGACTTTAAAACAGGCCCGGGAAGTTATTGAGAAAAAAAAGACTCATTTCCACGGCCGGGAGCGGGATGTCGACGAAGTGCGCAATTACTGGGATACGCTTCTTAAAACCGAAGCCTGGGCGGGCAGCAAGATCGAATTCAGCGAGAATTTGATCAAACGACTTCATGCAATTTTGGATAAGGGTTTACGGCTTGCATGGGTTCTTTTCGATGGAGGAGCATCACGCCCATGATTTGGCCAGTTACTATTCTTCTTTAGCGGTTCATAAGAGCCACAATTATTATCAAGGCAGGGCACAGGCAGACTTGACCGCGTGGATCGCGTATTTTACGTCTTTATTGGCCAAGGTTTTTACGCAGGCTAAAGACGAGGCAGTTAAGTACGCAAAGAAAGGTGTGCCACAAGAGCCGGAACAATTGCGCCGGCTTGATCATCGGGCAAGGATCGTGCTTTCGCTTTTTGCCAAGAAGGACAAAATTACGGCCCCGGATGTGACCCATGTACTTGGATTATCGCGCCGCATGGTGCGGATTCTGTTGCAAAAATGGGTTAAAGACGGCTGGCTAGTGGTGGCGAATACGGCTAACCGTTCAAGGACGTATAGTTTATCGGCAATTTATCGGCAATTCATCGGCAATTTAACGGAAATTTAGACTTGCCCCCTATTGCTTCTCTCCGCACCTTCCCCAGAAGAGAAGTCACAATGTCCCCGCCCATCCCTGAGTCTGTTAAAAGACATATTGACAAAACCATCATGGATATCGTGAAGCGATTCTACGACCAGAACAAACGGCTGAAGTTTGTTCTGACCGGATCGCAAAGCAGTAAACTGCGCGGGAAGTCAAAGGAGAGCCTTGCCGGTCGGTTGATCGAATATCACCTGCAGCCGTTGTCTTACCCCGAGTATCGCATTATCGCCGGTAAAGGCGCCCTGGATATTCCGCCCGTGTTTGATCTGAAAGAAAAGGAATGGTTGCCGGTGCTCCAGGAATTCCAGCACAAGTCCGGCGCGAAGATCGAAGCCCAGATGCCGGCATATCTTTCCTACGGTCAGTTTCCAGAGGTTGCGGCCGAGCCTGATGTGAATATCAGCTATCAGTATATCCGCGAATCGGTGCTCGGGAAAATACTGGAAAGCGATTTGCCGGCTCACCACGGAATTGAGCACGCGGAAGCGTTCAAGGCGATGGCCTATCACCTTGTGACCAATAGCGGCTCATTGTTTGAACTCTCCAACATCGGGTCTGATCTCGGCATTTCAAAGGCGACCGCCGAAAAGTATCTCGGCTATCTGAGAGACAGTACGCTTGTCAGCATCCTGTACAGCTACACGCGGAGCGCCATCAAAACGGGACGCAGCCTTAAAAAGTCTTATGCTGCGTCAACCTGCTTCATTTCCGTGATCAACAAGTATCCGCCCGATTTCTACGAGAAAGTCCCGGAAGTGTTCGGCAAAGTCATTGAAACCTATGTCTGGTGGCGGCTCTCCCAGCGCTTTGAGAATCTTGCCTTCTGGCGTCAGCGTCAGGAAGAAGTGGATTTCATTGTCACGGACACAGGTCGTCCCCGTTTGCCGATCGAGGTCAAGTTTGGCGCGCGCGTTCGTTCTGAGGAATTGCGGCCGTTGCTTGGCCTCATGGAGCGGCTGAAGATCCGGCGTGGTCTCGTCATTACGCGGAACAAGGTGGACTCGTTATCCATCGATGGCCGGCAGGTTGATCTAGTCCCGTTCTATCTGCTATAGTCCCGTTGCCCCTGTCTTATCCTGGGCTCCGGAACCGTAACAATGTAACATGACATGCGCTCGCCGAGGCCTGAAAACAGGCCATAATCACAGGCAAATATCATTCCGGCTGTGTTTGATTGCTGTCATTTATCGCCGGCCCTAAAGCAATCCCCTCGCGCAACATCAGGCAACGTAACAATCGCGGTGACAATGAAAATAAATTGTGGTAATTAGACGGAAAACAAGTATCATTCAATATTAAACAGGATCATCACATGAACAAAGTTGCATTTTTTTCGCTGATGACAATTGCCGGGCTGTGTTTGATGCCGTTCAAAGGATATGCCACCGCCTCCACCAGCGCGGGTTATACGCCTGACCGCTGCAATTCTGCCGGAACTTCGCAGGCCATCGTTTTTTCAGATGTTCATTTCAATCCATTCTACGACACAACGATCTTTCCATCGCTTGTTGCCGCCGATGCAAGCCAGTGGGCAAGCATCTTCGCGTCGTCAAGTATTTCCGAACCGTCAATCTGGGGCGAAGATTCAAACTATCCCTTGTTCGCGCTGGCCCTTGCGAGCATAAAAGAGAACTCAACATCAACTTCGGTCGCTATTTTCCCGGGCGATATCCTCGTGCACCATTTTGAGACGCAGTTCTATACTCTCTACGGCAGTGAAGATGAAGAGGCGATGAAGTCGTTCCTCTATAAAACAGTGACGTTTTTCGCAAGCGCGGCGCGCGCTTACTTGGGCAACATACCTGTCATGTTTGAGATCGGGAACAACGACGCTTACGAAGGAGATTTCAAAATAGAACCTGACAGCCAGTTCTTGTCAGATACCGCCGAGCCGTTTTACACGCTTTTTTTGAACGGCACCGCAGATCACGATGCTTTCCTTGCCACATATGAGGCAGGAGGATACTATTCGGCCCAGCCTCTAGGAACGAACCTTGTTGTCATCGCATTAAACTCCATCTTCTTTTCACCGGATGCGGCAACTAATACCGAATCTGCGGCTACGGCGGAGCTCGATTGGTTTGCGTCAACCCTTGCATCAGCCGCCTCTTCAGGTCAGAAGGTATGGCTGCTCACGCACATACCTCTGGGCGCTAATATACACGCGAATAAGGACCTTATTGATGCCAGCGGGCATCTCGCCGACGCCAAAATGATGTGGGAGCCGGATTTTCAAACGCGTTTTCTGAATGTTCTTTCAGCTTACTCAAATACAGTAACCATGATCTTCACGGGGCACACCCATATGGACGAATATCGCCTTCCTGTCTGCGCTCTTGAAGTGACGCCGGCTATAAGCCCGGTTGACGGCAATAATCCGGCGTTCAAAATTTTTACTTATTGCACCGGTTCATTCGAAATTACCGATTACAGCGCCATAAATTATGACCTGGCTGCAATGCCCGACAGTTTTCAACAATATTACACGTTTTCTTCAACATACAAAACAGACGGCATCTTGGCCACAATGCTGGAAAGCGTTTTCCCGACGCTTCGTTCAAACGCGCCAAGGAAAGCCGCTTATAAAGGACATTATTATTCCGGCCATGATTCCGCTAACCCTATCAATGATACCAACTGGCCGGTCTACTGGTGCGGCATCGGAAAAATATTGAAACAAGATTACATAGATTGTGTCAACGGCTTTACCCCTCCGCTGGCACGACTTTTCTGGCGCTGGCCGTATGGACAGATTCTAAACTCGCTCATGAATACAAACGGTTCATTCAATTCCATAGCATCGACCTACCTATGCGCGAATGATTGGCAGATTTGCGCGGGCGGTGATATTGACCGGGACGGCGTGACGGACTTGATCGCGCAGGCGCCGGAAGGCCAGATCATCTGCTTGTTCATAAACGCGGACGGCACAGCCAGGTCCACCACGGTGGTCAACATGGAGCCAACGCTTTGGCAGATTCGCGCAGCAGGCGATATTAACCTTGACGGCGTGACGGACCTGATCGCGCAGGCGCCGGAAGGCCAGGTCATCTGCATGTTCATGAACGCGGACGGCACAGCCAGGTCCACCACGGTGGTCAACATGGAGCCAACCCTCTGGCAGATTCGCACAGCAGGCGATATTGACCTTGATGGCGTCGCGGACTTGATCGCGCAGGCGCCGGAAGGCCAGATCATCTGCATATTCATGAATTCAAACGGCTCGGCCAAGTCCACCACGGCGGTCAACATGGAGCCAGCCCTCTGGCAGATTCGTGCGGCCGGTGATATTGATGGAGATGGCATCGCGGACCTGATCGCGCAAGCGCCAACCGGCGAGGCCATTTACCTGTTCATGAACATAACCGGCGCGATGAAAGCCGTTACGTTATTTTATCCCTACGCGACTGACTTGCAGATTCGCGCGGCCGGCTACTAAGCGGGCAAGCGTTTCGGGATTGGCGCGACTGGATATGATGTGTATGAAAATCACGGCATTTAACGGAAGCCCGCGCGCAGAAAACGGCAACACCCATGTCATGGTCGCCGAATTTTCAGAGGGGGCCAAGGAAGCCGGCGCTGAGGTGGAAAATATTTTCCTTGTGAAAAAAGAAATCAAACACTGCCTGGGCTGTCTGCAATGCTGGACCGCCACGCCCGGCCAGTGCGTGATCAAGGACGATATGCCGGAGTTATTGCCGAAATTTTCATCCGCGGATATCGTGGTTTTTGCCACTCCGCTTTACGTGGACAATGTCACGGGCATCATGAAAAACTTCATGGACAGGCTCGTGCCGCTGGCCGACCCCCATTTTGACAAGGATGAAGGCGGCGAATGCCGGCACAGGCCGAGATCAGATAAATCCCCGCCGGCCATAGTCGTGATTTCAAACTGCGGATTTCCGGAACAAAGCCATTTCCAGGTATTGAAATTGTTGTTCAAAAGGATTGCCAGAAACATGGGCTCCCGGGTTGTGGCCGAGGTCTGCCGGGGCGGCGGGGCAATTCTTAAAGACCCGCCCTTAATCCTCCAGCCGCTGGTTTATAAATACAAACGGTTGTTGAGGAAAGCCGGCCGCGAGGTTGCTGAAAACATGCAGCTTTCCGAGGACACCATCGCCCGGCTGAATGAACCGATCATTTCGGATGAGATGTATATCAAGGGCGCCAACCAACGCTTTGATAAGATGCTGGCAAAGGTTGCCCAAAAATGATTTATTTTACAATGTTTGCCATATTGGCAGAATAATTTGGCCGCACGGAAAGGAGACACAAGAAAGACATGTCCCGCTTCGTATGTCCCCATTGGATGGGTTACGTGCTGATCTGCCCGTTGCGGCGGCTTACCCAGAATCCTGAAAAAATTCTGGCTCCATTTGTCGCAAGTGGCATGACGATTCTGGAAATTGGTCCGGGCATGGGCTTTTTCACCCTGCCCCTTGCCAGAATGGTTGGACCAAACGGAAAGATATTATGCGTGGATTTGCAGAAAAAGATGATCCAGTCACTTCAGGAACGGGCGCTCAAGGCCGGGCTCTCCGACCGAATCACCACCCGGGTGTGCGAGGCGGCCTCGCTCTGTGTCGGCGACTTTGAGGGGAAAATAGACTTTGCCCTTGCTTTTGCCGTGGTCCACGAAGTCCCGGACGCGCCGCGGTTGTTCGCCGAGATCGTTCGGGCCTTAAAACCCGGGGCAAAGTGTCTCATAGCAGAGCCCAAAATGCATGTCTCGGCGCAGAAATTTGAGCAGAACATCACCACTGCCTTGGAACAGGGTCTGCGGCTCCTGGAACGGCCCAGGATAAGAGGCAGTCATGCCGCATTGATGAATAGACCCTGAATGCGCGTTTATATCAGGATGGCGCCATTGGCAACGAAAGCAGGCGCGCGGCGTTTTTTCCGAGGATTAATTTTTTTTCTTCATCCGACAGCGGCAGAACGCGGATGGCCTGCGCGGCTTCTCCCGGATCATTCCAGGGAAAATCACTGCCGAAAATTATTTTGTCAACCCCGTGCGCGCGGATAATCCGCAAAAATTGATCCGCATTGATATAACCGAGGGTAAAGGAGGTATCAAGGAAGATGGGGGTGCCGATCAGGCGGCGCTCAACATCGTCCCACATGCTCCACCCGCCGAGATGGGCCGCGATCAGTTTTAATTGCGGCAATGTGTTGACAATGTTTGCCAGCTTTTCCGGAGTACAGCGCGGCTTTTCCTTGATGTTGACGTTTTCCCCGGCATGCAGGTAGAGAATCAAGCCGGCCTTTGCCAGGGCCTCATACAACGGCAACAATCTTTTTTCGTCGGCGTCAAAGGCCTGATAATCCGGATGCATTTTAACGCCCTGGATGCCGGAATCCTTGAGCCGTTTGATTTCATCGCGGAAGTTTGCAAAATCAGGATGCAGGGCGCCAAAGGCAATGATGCCCGGATTCTGGTTCAGTCTGAGCGCATAACAGTTGATGCCCGGCACCTGCTCGGGTTTTGTGCTGACCGGCAGAATGACGCTTTTGTTTATGCCGCCCTTTGCCATGGAGGAGAGCAGTCCGCCAAGCGTGCCGTCGGAAGCCATGGGATGCGGCGCATGACGTGCCAGACTGGCGACGGCCTTGGGCGCGATTGAATCGGGGAAAATATGGACATGGCTGTCAATGATCATTACTCAAAGTCCCGGCAGAATTACACATCTACGCCAAAAAACACCCGCAGAACAAGTCCAACCAGGAAGCTGAAGGCCGCCACGCCCATACTCACTCCCACCATTTCCGCAAACCGTTTTTTGAACGGCTGCGATTTGGCCACTGAGATATAGTAGTTGAACATGGCAATAATGCTCACCGCCGTTGCCAGGGTGCAGATCAGCGCCGCATAAAAATTCGCGAGAATGAGATAAGGAAGGATTAATAGAATCACGGTCAATATGTAGGTCACGCCGGTGTAGAGGGCCGCCTTGAACGGATTCTGACCGGAGCCCTCCGTTTTAGTGGAGAGATATTCGGAGGCCGCCATGGAAAATGCCGCCGCGATGCCGGTTATTGATCCGGTCAAAGCAATAAGCTTTGTGTTTTGCAGGGCCAGCGTAAATCCGGCCAGCGCGCCGGTCAATTCCACCAGCGCATCATTCAGGCCAAGGACCACCGAGCCGACATAACGCAGACGCTCCTCATCCAGCATGGCCAGCAACTCATCTTCGTGACGGCCTTCTTCCAGGGCGATGGCACTGGCTTCATGAACCTCCAGCGACAGGGCGTCATAGGAATGCCGCGCGCTGGCCTCGCCGCGCTCCATGAGTTTGAGGCCGAAAGTGAGGCCAAAAATGCGGCAAATCCAGACATAAGCCCATATTTTGATCCGGTTCGGCGAGGCATCTTCGCCGGTGTATGCCTGCCACTGTTCATAGTGCCGCTTTTCGTCATCCGCTATACGTTCCAATACCCTTTGGTTCTCGGAAGACTTTTGCATACCCGCCAGACGGCGATAAATATAATGCTCGGTGATCTCATCCCGCTGATAGCCCAGTAACAATTTTCTTGTGGCCGGCGACAACATAAATGGTATTCCTTGTTCTGCGCATGATACATCCGTTCGCCGGTAATTACAAAGACATAATCCAGCTCCTCCGAAATTTCCCCGCGCCTCAAGCCGTTGTCAAAAAAATAC
>JGI24730J26740_1001808_pt1 | contig 10154 bp, 8 predicted proteins | sample EPASupsiteSAE347_FD_26740 | JGI IMG/M metagenome (IMG submission 26740)
AGGAGGCGCATAAGAAATTATATGATTCTGAGAAATATCTCAGAGTAATAGTTGGGTCATCTTCGGATGGAATAACAGTTGTTGATGAGCAGGGCAGATTTGAGTTTGCTAACGATTCATTTTTTAGAATAATCGAATGGACCAGAGATGAAATAATAGGGAATTATTTTATAAAAATAATTCCTGAAGATATGAACGAGCTGGTCTTCCAGCAGTGGAATAAGGTTCAAGAGGGGATTCCGGGCGATTTTGAGACAAAGATAATAACCCAGAGTGGTAAGATAAAATGTGTAAAAGTGGCTCATGTGCTTACAAAAATTAGAGGAAAAAAGAAGATTGTAAGTATCACTAAAGATATTACTGAAAATAAAAAACTTGAATTAAACCTGAAAGAATCTGAAGTAAAATACAGGGACCTCTTTGAGAACGCCGAGGATCCCATGTATACGATTGACGCCAGCGGCAATTTCCTCTCCATAAATAACGCGGGTCTGCGGCTGCTTGCATGTACAAAGGATGAATTGATAGGCTCTCATATATCCAGGTGGATCACACCGGAGAGCCTGAAAGCCGGCAACGAGANTTTTNCAAAACTTGCCTCCGGGGAGAGCATTCAAAGCNCGCCGGTTTATGAGATGATCTCTAAGAACGGAGAGCACAGGTGGGTTGAGACAAGAGTACGCACCATAAAGAACGGTGATAAGATAACAGGCATCCACGGCATAGCCAGGGATATAACGGAAAAGATGAGACTGGAACAGCAGCTTAAGGAATTCCATGAGAAACTGAAGAAATCCTACGAGGAGCTTATCGAAGCGGACAGGTTAAGGACAGAGTTCGTCTCGAATATAACCCATGAACTGCTGACACCCCTGACATCCATCAAAGGGTTTACCGAATTGCTCCATGATGAAACGACCGGGAAGATCAGCAGCGAGCAGAAAAAGAACCTTGAAATAATCCTTCGGAACTCGGACAGACTGATAGGGCTTATAAAGGACCTGCTGGATGTTTCGCGTCTTGAGAAGAACAGGTTCGGATTGCAGTTCGGGCTGGTCCCGGTCGAGGATATCCTTTTGAAATCAGCACAGGACGTGCAGCCGCAGGCCAAATGCAAGGAGATCACAATAGTCCAGGACGTAGAGCCTCTCCCCAGGATATTGGGAGATGAGGGAAGGCTTATCCAGGTTATAACGAACCTCCTATCCAATTCGATAAAATTCACGCCGCAGGGAGGTACGATAACTATAGCTGCAAGGGAAAATAAAAGCGAAATTAAGATCAGCATAACCGATACTGGCATAGGCATCCCTCCTGAAAAGCTCTCCCGCATATTCGACAGGTTCTATCAGATAGACGGCTCATCAAGTAGAAAATACGGAGGTATGGGTCTTGGGCTCTCGATATGCAAGAGCATAATAGAGAGTCACTACGGCACCATCTGGGCTGAGAGCAATGGCCTCGGCAGTACTTTTCACGTGATCCTGCCAAAACCGGAGAACGGCAAAAACCCCGGGTCGTGAAATCAGATGCCTGATACCGGGAAGTATGCGGCTTCTTTTTACAAGAGCTGGATAATGGCTAAGAGGAATTTTTTCACTGTTTTTGAGGTGCTCTTCTGGCCGTTCATAGGTCTCATGTCCATAGGTCTTATGGCATCCTTCCTATCGATGAGCCAAAACGAGGTCTCTTTCATACTCATAGGCGCCATCGCCTTCAGCATCATCCAGGTATGCCAGATAGACATAGCATACGTTATGCTGTTCGATATGTGGAGCAAGAGCATAAAACACACGTTCATAGCGCCGGTAAGAGGTCACCACCTGGTGATAGGCTCACTGCTTTTCGGGATACTGCGCAGCAGCCTGGTCTTTGTTCTCCTGATGGTCATAAGTTACTATGCCTTTGGTTTTAATTTCCTGAGCGGAGGTGCTACCCCCGTGCTTGTCTTTTTAGCCGGGCTTTACCTGACCTCAGCCTCAGTAGGGATTTTGGTCTGCATCTCCATCCTGATGTTCGGTCAGCGGGCTGAGGTAGCAGCCTGGACGATCACAGGCATAATGATGTTCGTCTGCGGCATCTATTATCCTGTTTCCATACTCCCCCAGGGCATCCAGCTGGTGGCGCGGGCGATACCGCTGACGTATTTCCTTGAGTACATGCGCTCGTTCTACGGGTTTGGCGCAGCGAACGTAGCACTCGGATTTATCCTGGGATTGTTCTATTTCGTCATAGGGATCATAGTGCTTGACATGGCGATCGTAAGGGCAAGGCGCTCTGGCATTCTGCTCCGGCTTTCGGAGTAGGAGTATTACATCGGGCTGGATTATAATGTTGAAACGATCGTATCAATACTGTGCTCTCTGTGGCTTTAACATTTCGGATAGGTTCTAAACCAGGGGGGGAGATGTCAGGTTTGCCCTATCGTTCATGTCCCCTCGCCGGGATCGTAAAGTAAAACGTCGTGCCAGCGCCCTGGACTGATTCGGCCCAGATCCTGCCGCCGTGGCGCTCCACGATCCTCCTGCATATTGCAAGACCGACGCCCGTACCTGGATATTTTGCTGCATGCTCCCGCTGGAATATCTTGAAAAGCCGCTTCATGAATTCAGGGGACATGCCTATCCCGTTGTCCTGCACCGAGAAAACCCATTCATATCCTTCTCTTTTTGCCGAGACGTGTATGCGCGGCGGCTCCTCTTTTCTGAATTTGATGGCGTTACTTATCAGATGCTGGAACAACTCGACCATCTGCGAAGCATCAGCCATTACAGCAGGCAGAGGATCATGCGTAACCTGAGCTTTGTTCTCTTCAATAGCCGACTTAAGGTTAGAAACTGCCTGTTCTAATACAGCCTCAAAATCCGTTGGCTCAAATGGTTTGCCGCGCGTGCCGATGCGCGAATATGCCAGCAGGTCTTCGATCATCTGCTGCATATGTTTGGCACCGTCCACGATGTAGGCAATGAACTCATCGGCGTCCTTATCCAGCCTGCCTTTATAGCGTCTCTCCAGAAGCTGGGTGAAGATGGATATCATGCGCAGCGGCTCCTGGAGATCGTGTGAAGCAATGTAGATGAACTGCTCCAGTTCGGCATTCGAGCGGGCTAACTCCTCTGCACGCCGTGCCAGTTCCTTTTCTATCAGTTTGCGCCCGGTGATGTCCCTTATAATGCATGTGTATATCCATCCATCAGCTATCTTTCTGGCTGAGGTTGAGAATTCGACCGGGAATTCTTTGCCGTCTTTTCTCTTTGCCTCGGTTTCAGTTGTTTTACCAACCAGCATGCTCTTCCCGGTTATTGTAAAAGTCTCAATCTCTTTTCTCAGGCTATCGGCGTACCTGTCAGGAATGATCAGGTCAATAAAAGACAAGCCTACAATCTCACCCCGGCTGTAGCCGAATATCCTCTCTGCCGCCGGGTTCCACAATAATATCCTGCCCTCATTGTCAAAGGAAACTATAGCATCATTAACAGTTTCAATGAGCATCCTGAAATTCGCCTCGGATTCGCGGAAAAAGTTTGCTATGGCTCTTTCAAGCGGTATTCTCCTTGTACGCGCTTTTCTGATGGTGGTCAGGATGGCGATGAGAATGTAGATGCCGCCGAGGTAATTTGCAGATCTGCCAGCCCATCCGATCATGCTGCCAACGGCAGTCTGAAAGAAAACGGTGAATAAACCTGTGGCGCTCAGCATCAAACCCAGGGCGTACCAGTATAGAAAATCTTCCCTCAACCGGGAGTATAGCCTCATAAAGAGAAGAGAAGAGATGGTGAATAGTATAATTGCAGTTCCCAGCACTGCCTGTCTTAAAGGAGTGGGACCTACCCACTGTATGAAAAATTGCGGTATAATGCCCCGGAGGCTCGCTATCGCGATCAATATCATGAATATCAGTATCCCCGTATAGGCAAGTATTATTTTCCACTTTCTGTGCCTTAATCCCGCCTCTGGATTTATTCCTGTTAAAGAGCATACAGCACCTGCAAAATGAAAGACCGACCCGGATAAGGCCCCTATATTAAATATAGTCACATTAACATTGGGTCCGCCCGGACCTATCAGCCAGCCTGCTAATAGGCCCCCTGAACCATATACCAGCATACCGCAGCCCAGCATGAGAACGCTGAAAGACCCGCTTGCCAGATAGCTTCTCGCAGCGATGTATGCTACAGCGAAAGATATGGCAGAGATGAACACCGTGTTCAGGACAGGGAGCAGCAGGGGCGGCTCGAAGACTACTTCTACGCCCAACAGGAACAGGACAGCAGTGATGACTAAGAGAGCAAGAACCGCTACTGCGGCGATGTGTTTATACAAGTGTGAGTACGTTCTCTCTACCACTGCAATCCCCCGTATTCTCCCGAACGGTGAGTTTTCCTTTATTAATCTTCACAATCTATTTTTCCGCTCATCTCATCTTAAAGGTATTGTGAAGTAGAATGTCGATCCCTTGCCTGCCTAGGACTCAGCCCATATCCTGCCGCCGTGGCTGCTCGGACAGATGTATAAAGGGGGAAAGCTCACGCGGGGCGACCTGCGCAAAGCTGATGTGCTCTGGGTGCTGAATGAGGCCTATAAAGCAAAAGAGCTATCAAGGTCCGATATCAGTGAACAGGACGTGACCGGTGCCGGGGTTGAGGTCGAGCCTGCGGACGTACCGAGCGTTGAGACGATAACAGAGCCGAACGCGGAGAGTGCACGTGCACAGGGAAGGCTGGACAAATCAAAAGAGAAAGGGATAGACGTAAGCGCACTGCAGGCTAAGCTTGATGAGATAAATGAGCTCAGGAGCGGGCTTATAGTAGCGAAAGGTGAGAGACTGCTCGCTTCTACTAAGCAGCGCAACATAGATGTGTCGGGCGAGGAAGCGAAGCTCAATGAGATCAAGGCCCTTGTTGATTCGGCTGATGCAAAGTACAAGAGCAATGATCTTGCTGGCGCCAAAGAAGACCTGAAACAGGCTCAGGAGAAATTCAAAGATCTGAGGAACGATGTGATCTCAAGGAGGAGAGCGAAATGAGAAAGTTATACTTAGCTCTGGTCTGCCTTCTTCTGCTGGCGGTAGTGCTGTCGGGCTGCGTGGGCAAACAGCCTATAGAGGAAAAACAGGCATCACAGGGACCCACGCTTGAAGGCAATATCACAGTGCCGGGAGAGAACGACCTGCCGATAGAGGAGCCACAGATAAGCATGGATGAGAGCGTTGACCTGGGCTCATTGATTTGAGCCCTCCCTTTTTTAATTCTATTGTTCAGGAAAGTCCGGGATTGTTGAACGAAAACTACTTAAACAGACAAGACATATATAAACACGTTCGTTCTACAACGAACAAGATAAGCGGGTACTTTTTTCCACCAATACCACCCCACTCCCACTCCCCGCTTATCTTCCTCCTCTTTAAGAAAGAAAATATGAAAAGCAAGCATAAAAATCTGAATGTTGCAGTGAATAATTAGAAACTATTTAAGCCATCAGGGGAATTTTAAGGGAAACCCCCGAAATAATATCTACGGAGAAAAAAAGAATTATGCTTGATAGAGAAGCGCTCAAAGGGATAATAAAATCCCTGGGGCTTGTTTTTGGAGACATCGGGACAAGCCCTATATACACCCTTACTATCATCTTCCTGCTCACAAAACCAACTGAAACGAATGTGATAGGTATTCTCTCGCTAATCATCTGGACACTTATCATAATCGTTACAGTGGAATACGCATGGCTTGCGATGAGCCTGGGCCAGAAAGGAGAGGGAGGAACCATCGTTCTGCGCGAGATACTCATCCCCATGCTTAAGTCGGGCAGGAAGATCGGTTTTGTCACACTGCTTTCCTTCATCGGCATATCCCTTTTGTTCGGCGATGGTGTGATCACTCCTGCTATAAGCATACTCAGCGCTGTTGAAGGCTTTCTTCTTATCCCTGGATTTGAAGGGACTGGTCGGGATACCCTTGTTCTTATTGCAGGCATAATTGCAATCGCCCTGTTCGCTTTTCAGAGAAAGGGAACCGAGAAAGTTGCCGTGGCATTTGGACCTCTGACGCTGCTGTGGTTTATATCGCTTGCAGTCTTTGGTGTAGTTTCAATAATACAGGTACCATCTGTATTTAAAGCTATAAACCCATACTACGGTGTTGAGTTTTTATTTGACAACGGTTTTACAGGATTCTTTGTACTCTCCCAGGTAATCCTCTGCGCAACGGGCGGAGAAGCATTATACGCTGATATGGGACAACTGGGAAGACTCCCCATCATCCGGGGATGGTATTTTGTATTTATTGCCCTCTCTTTGAATTACCTTGGGCAGGGTGCTTTTATTATCCAGCATCCTGGGGCAAAAAGTGTGCTTTTTGAGATGGTATTCCAGCAGGCGCAAGTTCTCTATATTCCATTTCTCATTCTCAGCATTATTGCTACTGTAATAGCATCCCAGGCGATGATCAGCGGGATGTTTTCCATCGTCTACCAGGGAATTACTACCCGTGTTCTGCCCATGCTTAAAGTGGATTATACATCCAGCGAACTGCATTCTCAGATATACATAGGTACTGCGAACTGGATTCTGCTTTTTTCTGTTTTATTTATTATGTTTGAATTCAAGGAGTCTCACCGCCTCGCCGAAGCGTATGGTCTGGCGGTTACAGGGACCATGACCCTTACAGGCATGATGATGACCGGGATATTTTATTTGAAGAATAAAATGTCTAAAGCCGTAATATCACTACTTGTGACCTTTGTTACCATAACCTTCCTGGTGTCAAGCATATATAAAATACCCCACGGCGGCTACTGGTCGCTCATTCTGGCATCGATCCCGTTTGGTATAATTATGATATATACAAAAGGACAAAAAAGGCTATCAGAAGCGCTCAAGCCAATGGACCAGGACACTTTTGTTGAACAATATAATAAGTTATACAGAACAGCGAATAAAATAAAAGGTACATCCCTTTTCTTTGCAAGGGATGTTAAAAAGATCCCTCCATACATGGTCAGTACAATGTTCTCGAACAATATCATTTATGAAGACAATGTAATCGTCTCCATAATCAAGCAGGACGACCCTTTCGGGGTCACCAGTTCTTTCAAGGACAATCTTGCTGAGGGCTTGAGGGTCCTGGAGATAAAGCTGGGATACATGGAAGTGGTAGATGTTGAGAAGATACTGAAGGCTTGGGGGATAAATGAAAAGACCATTTTCTACGGCATCGAGGACATCGTGACAGACAACATTATCTGGAAGATATACTCCACTATCAAGAGGCTAACGCCCGCGTTCGTCCAGTTCTACAAGCTCCCGACCCACAAGATACACGGAGTTATCACGCGGATAGAGATGTGATTCGATAAGGGTATAAACATCGGGCTCAAATAAGAACGAGAGTGATAGGCTTGAGTGAGATAATATTCAAAGATGCAAAGATCAAAAGACCTCAGGACGCCCAGCCCGAGCAGATAAAAAGTATATTCCCCCGCATTTCGCCTGTGAGGCGGGGGGATATAGTAGCTATAAAAATCCACCCCGGGGAGTACGGGAACACCACGCATGTAAGACCGGTGATCGTGAGAACTGTGGTGGACCTGGTCATTGAAGCGGGCGGGATACCTTTTGTCACCGACACAACAACTCTGTACAAAGGGATGAAGCTCAATGCTGCTGAACTCATAAAAGCTGCAGCCATGAACGGCTTCACCCACGCGAGCATGAACGCCCCGTTCATAGTTGCGGACGGTCTGCGGGGGAATGACGCTAAAGAGATACAGATAAACGGGGAGGTGCTCGGCAGCATTACGGTCGCATCTGCGGTCGCGGAAGCGGATTCAATGATAGTCATATCCCACGGCAAAGGGCATCCAGCCTCAGGTTTCGGCGGCGCGGTGAAGCACCTGGGCATGGGGTGCCTGGACAGAGCGGGAAAGATAAAGGTACACGAGGTGGCAAAGCCGTCCATAGACCCCGAGAAATGCGTGCTTTGCGGGGAATGCGTGGAGGTCTGCCCGTGGGGTGCCATAACGCCACCCGGCATCGATCTCTCTAAATGCTGCGGTGAGCTGTCATGCGCTGATGCATGCCTGCAGGAGGCCATCATCCCGCCCCCGCAAGCCTCTGAGAGAATGCAGAAGAGGCTGGGTGAGGCTGCGCTTGGACCGATAGAGGCGCTTAAAGGGAGGATAGGGTACATCAACTGGGTGTACGATCTGACGCCAGGGTGCGATTGCTTCAATTTCTCAGGCGAGAGGTTCGTGGAGGATATAGGGATACTGGCAGGGCGCGACCCTGTTGCTCTGGATTCTGCAACAATAGATCTGATCAACGAGAGGATGAGACCCGGCGGCGGCTCAATATATACAGTATGGGGCATAGATCCGCGGATACATATCGAGGCTGCTGAGAAGATCGGGTGCGGCAGCAGGGAGTATATATTGATGAACTGAACGTATCATTCGATATACTTTTTCTTAATAACCGCCTCGGTCGCTGGTTCTATCTTTGTTGTCCTGTAGCCCAGCAATTTATCTGCCGCTTCTATGCCCCCCTGCAGGTCGCCTGCTGTGTTCATCTTGCTTATGTCCACGCCGAGGGCAACAAGCGTGTGGGCTATTTCAGGTGACACACCCGTAACAACTACCTTTGCGCGGCTGGAGCGAATGACGCGCAGCAGATGCTCGGTCAATTGCCGGGCACGGAGGGAATCTATCACGCCGATTATCGGCAGGATGAGCATTTGCTCCCTGACCTGCAGCACTGGAGTTGAGAGTTCACGTATGGTCCTCTCCTGCTGCTGCCTGAGTTCTTTCTCTATCCGCTTCCGTTCGGTGATATCCCGCGCAATCGTTGAAGCGCCTATAATCTTACCAGTCGTATCCTTAATTGGGGAAATGGTAAGGGATACATCGATCCGTTTACCGTCCTTTCTCATGCGCACAGTTTCGAAATGGTCGATGCGCTGCCCCTGGCTTATTCTTTCAAGAAGTTGAGGGAGTTCATCAGGGCGGTCTGGCGGAACAAGGATAGAGATAGGTTTGCCTATGACCTCATCTGCCGAGTAGCCGTATATCCTCTGTGCGCCGGGGTTCCAGCTCAGAATGATACCATCCAGGGTCTTGCCGATGATAGCATCATCTGAGGATTCTACAATAGATGCCAGAAAATAAAGTCTTTCCTCCTCCCGCATGTGTACGTCGGTTAATTTTTCTTTGTCTTCTCCCAAGCTTCCACCCCAGGTTTATTTGATTTCTTTAAGTCACAGAATTGATAACCATTATCTTATTTTTGTACTCAAGCTATATAAAAACAAGACTTCATATAATGACCTTTTGCTTTGCTTTTTATATCGGTCCTTGCATTACTGGATTCATTTTTCATTAACAGTATCTGCGGCGCTTTATCAGCAGCATCCCAACTAGAATACAGGTTAATCCCGCAGTAGCTCCTAAAACAACCGAAAATGCAATTACCACCGGGAGCAGTGCGGCTCCAGGAGAAGGAGCGGATATTATACCAAAAAGAAGAGATACGGGAAATACAAGAAATTCCGCTCCTATCCCGATGAGAGTCCAGCCCGTTATCCTGTGAATACCATCCAGTTTATTCAACCTCTGGGCAACTGGAGGCATTATCACAAGCAGTGCAACAATAAACGCAGAGAATGGAATATACACCTGAACCGATGGAGGGAGAAGAAGCGCAAAAGGACCTGATATAAGAACCAGGATGACGACCGCTCCCATCGAAAGCACGAACCCGCAGGCGGTAGAAATGATTGAGTTCCTGGAAGGCATATCTTTAATCTTTCTTTATGTGTACATCCATCTGGCTGAATGGGATCTCTATGCCTTCTTCCTTGAACCGTTTGAATATCTCCCTGAATATCCAGTCCATCACCGGATGTCTGTCGTCGTAATGCCTTACCCAGACAAGAAGCTCAAAGTTCTGCGAGGAGGCGGCGTACTCTATGAACCTGATGAGGGGCTTCGGCTCAGGGAGAACGAGAGGGGTCCTGTTGGCTATATCGAGCAGGATATCGTCCACTTTCTTCGGGTCAGTGCCGTAGGCAACGCTCACGGGCAGCTTGACCCTTACCGTGGTGTCCGGGACTGCGTAGTTCACTATATTATCGTTGATCACCTTGGAATTGGGTATCGTTATG
>JGI24730J26740_1001810_pt1 | contig 10120 bp, 16 predicted proteins | sample EPASupsiteSAE347_FD_26740 | JGI IMG/M metagenome (IMG submission 26740)
AGAAGGCGTGCCCACCCTACAGTGCCAGCCGTTTGGTAGGGTGGGCACGGTTTTATCGTGCCCACCAAAACGAGTGCCGAATTTCCGCCCGCGCGTACTAGCCTCTTGTCAAGCGCCCAAACGTCATCAAGCCTGTCAAGGCTTTACTTGCCGATCGGGGGAAAATGAAACTCGACGAGAACGCTATCATCGGACACCACCGCCCTTGGAGCTTTGAACCTCTCGACTTGCCGTCCTGTGTTGCGGCGAGTCGGCAGCCTTACCCTATGCGCTCGCCGGCACATGTTACGCCACGCCTGCTATTTTGACTTTGCCGGTCAGGGTGCGGGCGCGCGGGTCCTCCACGATTGTCCGAGGTCACGTGCACGTGAGCATCGATCAGGCCCGGGGATGATCAAATTTCCCTCGGCGTCGATGACCGTGTCCCCTTTCGCAACCACAACGGGTGAATCCGCCAGCGAGACGATTCGTTCGCCCTCGATGACAATGTTCTTCTTCTCGAAACGCTCCGTATGAACGTTCAAGACCTGGCCGTTCTTGATGATGGTTCTCATGCATCTGTCCTTGCCTGGTGGTTCATGGTCCTTGCGGGCCAGCTTCCTCCCAGAGCGACGGAATCTCTACATCCATCAAACTGCTCCCGCTCAGGCCCTGGCAGGCCAGTCCTGCATCAGGGCCTTGCATGCCTTCGCTCCCGATCCCAGGCAGGGCTCATACCCCCCGCCGGGGCTGCTCCAGGCGGAGGCAAAATAAAGTCCTTTCAGAGGGGTCTTGACTTGGAGCCTGGACAGGAAAGCGTTGTCCACGGACTGCTCGTAACCGTAGATCGCTCCCTCCGGATTGCCGGTGTAGCGCAGGTTGGTGAGCGGCGTGGAGGCTTCGACCACCTCGATCATCGACTTCAAACCGGGAACAAAACGTTGCTCCGCCTCTTCGATCAGGAGGTTTGCGATTCGTTCTTTTTCCTTCCTGTATTCGTCTTTGCGCCCGGAAAAATAATCGGCCTCGAATCGGCGCCAGGGTTCATATCCGCTGAGCATTATCAAGGAGACGGTTGACGTGCCCGGTTGGGAGTATCCTTGATAGAAGTTGTCGTAAACGGTCATGCGCAGGTTGGCCTTGAGAGGGTCGCAGGCAAGCAGCGCCTGGTAGGATTTGTCAAAATCGTACTGTCTCAGAAACAATGCCTCGCAGACATCGATCTTTTCCCTGATATCACCCTTGAGGCCAAGCCACACCTGGAAGCAGGACAGCGATGGCCGGTAGCTCTTCAGTCTAGCGAGATAGTCTCCCGGCAGGACATCCGCCGGAAGCATGCGCACGGTTGCGGGGACGCTTGCGTTGGAGACAACGGCGCAGGCCGCGATTGTACGGCCGTCCGAGAGACGGACTCCGGTTATCTTCTGCCCCTCGGTAACGATGCCCTCAGCCCTCGTTTCCAGCAGAATCTTGCCGCCGGCCGACTGAATGGAATCACTCAATGCGTCGCTGAGGTCCTGAGAGCGGCTCTTGACGTAATAGCTTCCGTAGCGCAGGTAGGATGCCGTTGCGACGGAGAAGTAAAACCCGGACAGCCTGGAGGGAGGAAGGCCGTAATAGGTCCAGTTATAGGTTATCAACGCGCGCGCCTTCTCGTCGTGAACGAAGCCGTCCAGCATTTCAGAGACTGTTTTGTTGCGTGCCGCCCACAATCGTTTGTGCGTCTCCGGAAAAGCCGCCCGGTCCTTTTCCGAATCCAGTTTGAAGGGTATGCGGATCTCATCGAGAATCCCCGCCATCTCCTCAAAGAACCCTCGGATGCCGGCGGCTTCACCGGGGAACAGGCGCACCATTTCTTCGACGACAGATTCGGGACCGCTTTCGGGCCATCGAAGGTCGTAGTCGGGAGTCTTTATCCGTAAGACTCCGGGCAGCTTCACCATATGGACCTTGTCCGCGATGCCGGCCCCCTCCAGGACCGGCTTCAGCCCTTCGGATGGGCTGCCCGTTGCGTGGAGGGAAACCTCGAAGGTATACTTGCCGGCGCTGCGATCGAAGGAGATCGCATAGCCTCCCGGTTTTTCGTGCTGCTCGATCACCGTTACCGGGAAACCGTTCCGGGCGAGCAAGGCGGCGGCGCTCAAGCCTCCCAGTCCTGCGCCTATTACAACCACCGGCTGGTCGGAACGGACGCCGCCGGCCCACACATCCGGTAAGGTCCAGTTCACATTCAGCCCGGCAGCAATCGCTGCAACCAACTTCAAAAAATCCCTGCGGGAAAGGGAGTTGTTTTCAGGAAATTCTGTCATCGCTTCTCCTCCGCACAAAACATCCGGCCCCCATGCACCTGCCAGTTTCCCGGGTGGCGTCTCTCATCAGCCGGTGGCTATCTGAGTTGATTCCACAGCAGTCAAGGCATGTCTTGCCAGCAGAAGTTTCTTGTATAGCCGAAGCAGTTTTTCGGAATTTTCCGCCAGTGCGGCCTTCAATAAATCTCCCTCAAGTTCGGCCACTTCCAGCCGGTCGTAGTAGTCCAATGTCTCTTTGAGGTGAGCGAGGACAATTTTGCCGGTCAGGATCGGATGGTTATTGGTCACGTTCGCGCTCTCATACCGTATCCCGTGTTCGAGTTCGACTTCCAGTCCGCTCCGGAAATCCTCAGGGTCGATTTCCAGCCCATCGGTATCTATTTCCTTTAGAATTGTGCGAGCTTCTTCCGGAAGAACCCGCGCTTCGCTAAGAGCAGTCCAGTCCCTTATATCGAGCGCCTGGCAGACCCTTTGGACTTCTTCGACAGTGATGTATGTAGGGATTTCCATGATCCTCTCCTCAAAATTGAAAATGTTTTCAATGAGATATCATATCGCCTGCTGCCTCGAACACTTTAGGGGCCACGCACCACTTCCATTCTGGAAGCGTTCATCAGGGTGCCGCAGGTCTCTTGCCCTTGCTCTTCACTGCGGCCCTGCTCTCCACCCATTCCTTCATCTGCTGCATGGATTTTTTCAATTGATACCGGCCGTCGGCAAAGACTCCGTAGTCGCCGCCGCCGCCCATTGCCGAGGAAAACCGGACAGTGTTCGCATAGAAGAGCCAGATATCCGTCCACATCTTCTCGATCGATTCGTCGAAAGGATTGCCTCCCTTCGAGTGATTCGTGGCCAGAGAACGTTTCCAGGCGTCCAGCATGATCTGCGTTGCACTGAAAGTGGCGGAATTTGTCGATTCGATGGTATTCACAAATCGGCCCCAGAAGCCATCAACCCATGACTGAGCGTGGCAGGCAAGACAAATGGACTGCATTTTTTGCTGCGCGGCGGCCATCTCGTCCTTTGTCCGAAGGAATATTACCGCCATCCCTCCGTTGAAGTCGGTTGGCAAGGGAAGGCCGTCCGCATTCCGGATGATGCTCGTATCGGCTTCTCTCGGTTGAGGATGCGCGTAAACCAGTCCAAAAATCCGCCAGGGCAGCCGGTCTTTCATCTCGTGAGTCCGATTCGCGATGACTTTGCCGTCAGTATTTGCGAGGAGGCTGATATGACAGGCGGCACAGGTGGGTGCCGTAAAATCTTTCCCGACGGTCCACACGGTGTTTTTGAAGTCCCATTCCTTTTGAACTGCCGAAAAAATGTTGCCGTGCTTGCTGGCCTCGTAGACCTTGTACGCGGGCACATCGGGCCCGGCATGGCATTCTTTGCAGGTATAAGGCTTACGGGCCATCTCCATCGAGAACTCGTGGCGGCTGTGACAGGCGGCACATGACCCTTTGCTCCCGTCCGGATTGATTCGGCCAACCCCCTGATTCGGCCAGCCGGACAGCACGGGGAAGTCCATGCTGCCCATCTCCGTTTCCCTCGTCTGCACGCCGGAAACCGTCATCTTCGTTCCATGACAATAGAGACAGGAATCCGCGTCCGTCAAATCGCTCTTGATCGGAGCGCCGGAGCCGCTCCCTGGTGGGACTGAATTGATCGAATCGATCAGCAGCCGATACAGGCTGTTCTCCATCAGGTTCCCGTACGCCTGCGACATCATGTTCTTTTGATACTCCTCGGCCTCGCTCTTGTGACAGGAACCGCAATCTTTTGGACTCACCACAATGTGGATATTGTGCCCGTTGTGTTCGAATGAATCCGCGTGTGCTTTCGGTTCGATGGTGTGGCACTCCGCGCAGCCGACCACGACATTCTTCAGTCCATCGGCGATGTTGTCGATCGACACCTTTTTAGCCAGCCCCTGGACCGCGGAGGCTTCAAACGGAGTGACGGCCGCGTGCCGGCTCTTTTGCCATGAAGAGACGATGCCGGGGTGGAGGGTCGAATGGCAGTCCAGGCATTCTTCGGTTGCGCTGCTCTTTTGCTGCTGAGCCCAGGCGTCCGGCAGGGCAAGAAGCCCGATTGAAAAGAAGATTATTGCGCAGAATGCATTCATCCACCCTCCAATCCGATCCGATGTTTTCCCAAATGGATAAAAACAGTTGTTTGATTCTGCTCGTTCGCTCGATCGCAGCGCCAACCCGGCTGCTGCCGGACCCGAAGCGCATTTCCAGGTCCAATCTCAGCCGGAAGAATTCCCGTGACGTGGAGAGGGGCGATGGAACTTTCCGATAACTGAATCAGGGGCGGAATCTGCATGTGAATGGGAGCGGTTTCAGCGCTTTCAATATTCGATGGGCACGACCCCGTCCGCCCTGGCCGAACCATAACCGCTCCCTCCCTCCGGAAGAGGCCAATGTCGTTGACCCAACGTCCCCCCGGCGAAAGCCGGGGTCCAGAAAGCCTTGTAGAGCCCGGATTCCTGCTTTCGCCGGGGTGACGTTCATGGGCTTCCGGTAGAGTGCATTGGCGCTTGAGTCAAGAACGCTGCCGGAAAAGGCCATAGGAAGGGTGACGGAATGCGCGGAGCGCCCCGGTCAGACGCGGAGTCTTCACCCCTTTCGTCCAGACCTGCCATCCTTCCGGCAGAACAACGCCAGCCAGCTCAAAGCCTGGCGATGATCCATTCACGGCCATGCACCCGAACACCGCTTCCCGGGTGAAAGATGACCGGATAGAGATCGGCCGGGATGATTACAGCCCGAACATGGCGGGGATGCTCGGCCCGGTGATATCGGCATCCGGAATCCCGACCGACTTTCCCGGCTAGTACACGCGGGCGGAAATCCGGCACTCGTTTTGGTGGGCACGATAAAACCGTGCCCACCCTACCAGGCGGCTGGCACTGTAGGGTGGGCACGCTTCTTGTGCCCACCGGAACTGGTCAGGGACTTCCGCCGTCATGTACTAGCTCTTAATACTGCCGTCCGCCGACGCCTTTGGTGGCCTCCGTAATTTCTCTGGCAGGTTCTTTGGGCCGTAGCGACCGCGTGGCCTTGCCCGCCAACCACATTTCGGAATTGCCGATCTCCGACAGTTCTTTCGCCAGCCCTTGCTGGTAATCCGGACTACTGCCGGATTCGAGAACCCGTTTGGTTTCAACGCCTGAGGCGACACGTTCGTACAGGTCTTCAAACACGGGCAGCACGGCGGCTTTGAATTTGGGTTTCCAATCCAACGCGCCACGCTGGGCAGTGGCGGAACAATTGGCATACATCCAATCCATACCGCGTTCGCTCACCAGTCTGATCAAGCTTTCGGTGAGTTCTTCCACAGTCTCATTAAAGGCTTCGCTGGGTGAGTGGCCGTGCGAGCGCAACACATCGTACTGGGCTTCCATGATGCCCGCCAGCGCCCCCATCAACACACCACGTTCGCCGGTCAGATCGCTGAACACTTCATTTCTGAACGTGGTCGGGAAGAGATAGCCGGAGCCAACCGCGATCCCAAGGGCCATACAACGTTCTTTCGCGCGTCCGGTATAATCCTGCTCCACCGCAAAGCTCGAATTGATGCCCGCGCCCGACAGGAAGTTGCGGCGTACCGACGTTCCGGAGCCTTTGGGCGCCACAAGGATGACATCAACGTTGTTCGGCGGAATCACACCCGTTTGATCTTTGTATGTAATAGAGAAACCGTGCGAAAAATAGAGCGCGTCGCCCGGGTTCAGGCACTTTTTGATGGCCGGCCAGATAGCCTGCTGCGCCGCATCCGATACCAGCATCTGCACGATCGTGCCGCGCTGCGCCGCTTCTTCAATGTCAAACAGGGTTTTACCCGGAATCCAGCCGTCTTGCAGGGCGCGGTCCCAATCGCGTTCAAATTGTTTGGCCTGGCCGACAATCACGTTGAATCCATTATCACGCATGTTCAACCCCTGCGCCGGCCCTTGCACGCCATAGCCAATAATCGCAATCGTTTCGTCTTTCAGCACCTCCAATGCTTTTTTCATTGCAAATTCTTCCCGAGTGATGACTTCTTCTTTCACGCCGCCAAAATCAATAATTGCCATTCCCGTATCCTCCCTGGTGATAAGAAATCGCTTTTTGAGGGTTTGATAATAGGGTGATAAGGCGATAAGAAATCGCCTTCTTAGAGCTTTTGGGTAGCACCTATCGTGGATGCTGTCAACGGCATTCCTTAATCGCGATCGCCATGCACAATTTCCCTGAACGGCCTCCCACATACCTTACGGCCCCGCAGGACCCGAAACCGGGCGTAGCGATTGCGGTGACGATTGCTCTGCACAACATCCCCGAAGGGATAAGCGTGGCGGTGCCCATCTTCTATTACGCTACCGGCAATCGCAAGAAGTCGCTCACCCCTCTCTCCCGAGCGGGTTGGCCGAACCTGTCGGGGCGGGGATTGCCCACCTGGCGCTACGCGCTATGGTGGGGGTGAAAGTGGGGGCATCCCTCTCAAGTGATGGGCATTCTCCTTGGCGGGGTAACGGGCGTCATGGTCTACATACAGTAAAAATTCCAATGCCTTCGAAATTCAAAAAGGTAGCAAGATCCTTTTGATAAATGCACTGAGAAGACAGCTACAGTCGCATCGTACACCTTGACGCGATGTAGCCTGAAGGCTACAATTATACTATGGGCGAGATTCGTAAAACTGAGGTTTTCGCTAAATGGCTCGACGGCCTGGATGACATCCATGCACGTGCGCGTATTTTGGCCAGGATTGAACGACTGGCGGCAGGGAATCCCGGCGATGCGGAGCCGGTGGGTGAAGGGGTTTCAGAGTTGCGGATTGACTACGGACCTGGCTATCGGGTCTATTACAGACAGTGCGGCCAGTCTCTAATAGTCCTGCTGGCTGGTGGTGACAAACATAGCCAGGCCAGGGACATTAAGACCGCCTTGCGTTTGGCAAGAGGTGCATAGGGTATACCATGTCAAAGATTGTTACTACGAAGTACGATGTTTCCGAGCACCTTCGTACCCCCGAGGAAATGGCTGCTTACCTCGAAGCTTGCATTGAGGAGGCAAAAGGTGATGCGGCTTTCATTGCCAAAGCCCTCGGCGATATAGCCAGGGCCAAGGGTATGTCTCAAGTAGCCCGTGATGCGGGATTGTCTCGCGAAAGCCTCTACAAAGCACTCTCCGGAGAAAGAAGTCCCGGTTTCGATACAATTCTCAAAGTGATAGCTGCTCTCGGCTTAAGTTTGCACGCAAAAGTAATGCATACAACCAATTCAACGGCCCAACGAGGCGACCCGGCCAATCGGCGGGAAAAGGCGCCCGTCTCTGACTGACGTTTGCGTTCTGTTGGAAGAAGGAGGAATTTGTACAGCTCCCTTGCAGAACGAAATATCGGTTCCGCGCTCTGCGGGTTCAGGCAGGAGGCCACTTGCCGGATGAGGTTTGCAGAGAGTGGAAATGTGGATGAGGGTCGCTTGTACACGCAGGACATCTCTTCGCACTATTTTCCAGACCATGTTGCATAAGCAAATCATATGCTATGATATCGAAAAGTTGGCACATTGGCAAGCTGTGCTGACTCTCGAACCACGAAATGGTGTAGACTGGAATGTAGGGTGGGCACGGCTTTATCGTGCCCACCACCCGGTTCTTTGAGACTACAATTACTCCATGAAATGGGCCACCCTACAACAAGGAAGAAGTGCAGATGGCGAATTATCGCCGTGCGTCTTTATCCGGAGGGAACATTCTTCTTCACCGTGGTGACCTATCGGCGCAGGCCCATTTTGGATCAGCCGATAAGCAGGCAGGCACTTCGGGAAGCCATCGACGACGTTCGAGAGCGACATCCATTTTCCATCGACGCATGGGTTCTTTTGCCGGAACACCTTCACTGTATATGGACCCTGCCTGAAGGGTACTCCGATTTCTCTCTGCGCTGGAGTCTCATCAAATATGGCTTCTCGAAACGAACAAAAGTTCTGTTCCATGTCCGGGAATGGATGAATGATTCAAAATGGCATCACAGGGAATCCACCATCTGGCAGAGGAGTTTCTCGGAGCATCTGATTCGAGATGAAGATGAGTACCAGGCGTATATGGATTACATCCACTACAATCCCGTAAAGCACGGGCATGTCAGGCGAGTTATTGAGTGGCCCTATTCCACTTTTCATCGATATGTGCAATTGGGCGTTTACCCCGAAGACTGGGGCGCGGGCACATCGATGATGAACAAGGACATCCATGGGGAGAATGAAAAGCGGTGGGCACGATAAAGCTGTGCCCACCCTACCTGGCTCATATTCCTTCCTGATTGTCCACGAGATTTCTGTGGTTTAGGGAAAAATGGGTGGATAGAATATGGATGGAATGTGGCGTGCTCTTTTCAGTGCAGATGGACCTTGATGGATGAGATGAATGTTTGATGAAAGTATGAATAGCGCGATAACCCCCATTCAAAAAATGTCATAATACTTAGTGAAGTCTCAACGGTCCGAACGGAGCGGGTCCGAACGGGGTCGGGCCAAGAGAAGGCGCTGAATTCAGTTGAACTATCGTTAACAGAATGAGTCCTATGAGACTTCAAAGCGGATTTTCGGCATCAAAAATGACCATCTAAGCAAGGAGATAGGTCCGGCCGGAAATCTCGACCAAACTTCTGCTTGAAAGGCGGTTCAAATGCCCAGGAATTGCTCTTCGTCACTGAAGACCTCCGGGGGGTGGGTATTCCCGGAACGTAACTTTCATTGGGCACAATCAACCGAATTTCCGGTGTGGATTTCATGCCGGAATGGTCCTACGTGGTCTCAGTCATGGAATATCCCGCAGCGAAAACGCATGATCTTCATGATGCACACCCAGCCGGAAACCTCCCAGGTGGTCTCAATCATAGAGTGTCCCTTGGCCAAAGCATCGGGCATTTCGGGGATGTTCCATTTATGTGTCGATTCGTTCAGTTCCGCCTTAGTTGAGGAGCGCGTTCAATCGCCTTCAATTCCTTGGGGAGAATTCATACACTGTCCAGAAGGTGGAAAAACTCTTCCCTCGATATGCCTGCGGTTTTCAGATTATTTCGAATTATCGCGACAGGGACCTCGTCGTAGGTCGGGATGACTACAGGACGTAATATGCCCACCTTCACATAGGATCGGTGACTTCCCTCCTGTCGCGCAAACCGGAAACCTGCGGCAAGGATTATCTTCTCCAGGGTTTTCCAATGGAGAGGCGTGAGCTTTCTTCCCATCAGCTCAACCCGATCATGCTGGTGTGCCTCTCTATCGCGATCCATGCCGGGGGGATGCAAGTACCTTTATGACATTCATACCCGCACTCATCGAGGATCTCGTCGAGAGTCCCCATGTCGGAGGCCGTTTGGACAAAAAGATGAATCGCCTCGTCCAGCGCCTTCTTTGCCTCGTCCGGGCTGCTTCCCGAACTGATCACATCCAAAGGCATCGCATGAGCAATGAACTGGTTGCCTTCCTGCCAAACGTGAATAGTAAATTCAATGTTCAAACTGCCCGTCATGTCGCAACCTCCTCAAGAATCTTCTCCACGCAAGCATGTTAATCACGGGAAAGCATGATCTTTCAATGATACGCCACCAGAACGGAAATCCGCAACATAATCGTAAGCGTTCGGGGAACCCCATCTTTCCATGGGATTCGAGGCATGGCATCTTATGCGTGCACAGCGAGATCCGGGGAGTGGGACAGGTGAAGTGCAATGGTGGCTCGACCGTCAGTCGGCGAGAGTGAAGGGATACGGATGAGGGCAAAGGGGTGGCATTGCCTTCACAGGGGAAATCGACTGAAGGGAGTCTCGAGGATTGAAAAG
>JGI24730J26740_1001818_pt1 | contig 10077 bp, 9 predicted proteins | sample EPASupsiteSAE347_FD_26740 | JGI IMG/M metagenome (IMG submission 26740)
AAACTTGTCAAGCCAGTATTTGTGGAGATCTTTCCACGGCATGGTTTCGAACTGTTCGTCCCAGTAATCACCCATAAACGAATCCCTCCCCTCATCTATCCTTTCTCGTTCCCCACTATAGCGCAACATCCTATGCCGGCTCCTGGGGTTCCCCCCATGTTGTGCGTTAACCCCAGACGAGGGTTTTTTACCTGCCGGGGGCCTGCCTTGCCCTGGAGTTGCAAATACACTTCGTACATCATTCTTAAGCCGCTTGCCCCAAGAGGATGGCCGAAACACTTCAACCCTCCGTCGGTATTAACAGGGAGCGCTCCCTTGAGGGTAAACGTACCGCCATCGATATCCTCCTTGGCCTTCCCTCTCGGGCTAAATCCCATATCCTCATAAATGATCAACTCATGGCAGGTGAAACAATCGTGTACCTCGGCAACACTTATCTCTCTCCTAGGATCCTTTATTCCCGCTTCACTATACGCCAGCCGCGAAGCAAAAACATTCTCGTCTATATGGACATAGTCATAGTCCTGCCTCATAGAACCCTGGCGGGCGCCTGCGCTGATGCCCAACCCTTTCACATAGACGGGGTCAGATCTGAAGTTCTTTGCGAGGTCTGCACGGACTACAATTGCCGCTGCTCCCCCATCACTGACGCCGCAGCAATCAAATAACCCAAGCGGCCAGGCTACGATTGGGGCCTTCGTTACTTGATCAACAGTCAGGATGTTATGGAAATGCGCCTTTGGGTTCAGGCTGCCGTTATAGTGATTTTTCACCGCAATTTCGGCCAACAGTCTTTTTCCCTCGTCGCGATCAATGTTGTACTGATGGAAATACCTATTGCCCAGATATGCAAACGATGCCGGTGCACTGTATCCGGACACAATTGCTGAGCTTCCATCTGGGTTGTCCCCAACGACGCCGGCGCCGGCAACGCCTGTTTGCCCAGAGTCCTTTAGCTTTTCCACACCAATTGCCAGCGCTATATCACATACACCGGCTGCAATGGCGTAACTTGCAGCTCTCAGAGCCTCAGCTCCGGTAGCACACATATTTTCGACCCTTGTAACCGGAATATACTGGAGACCCAAAGGGGCTAAAGCCATGGCGCTGAGACCGGAAAAGACTGTTCCAATCCATGCTGCCTGAATATCTTTCGGTTCGACACATGCGTCCTGGAAAGCTTCATAGGCGGCCTCAACAATCAGATCTTCTACACCCATATCCCAACGCTCGCCAAATCTGGTACAGCCCATTCCTACTATTGCTACTTTATCTTTTATGCTTTCCATCATAATCCTCCCATTATCTATCCTTATTACACTATAGGTTTCGCTTTCCAGAAGTAATTCACGATCCCCTTGTCTTGGGACATCTTTCTGAAGGTCATCTCCACGGGCATGCCTATTTTTACATTATCGATGCTGCAATCGGTTAGCTCACATATAAACCGTCCGCCGCCATTAAAATCGACGACACCGTTGATGCCAGGTGGGTTTCTCGTCGGTTGCAATTGATCAACTGCATAAGTGAAGAGCTTTCCCGTCTTGTCTGAGAACCTATAGTACTCAAAATCGTCTTTTGCCTGACACATTATGCAGACCCGGGCAACCTGTCCCAATGGGTGCAACTGGGGAGTTCCACACCTCCTACACTTATACCCATACAAAGCTGAAATGGTTTTTCTCTCTCTCCACCGGGCAGCCAGCGATGCTGCAGGACGGTCAGGACGACTTGATGCTTCCGTTGGTAAAAGATCACGCCAGTACAGGTACCGACCATAATCAATGTTCACCTTCCTTGCTATTTGATCTGCTACTATCGATGCAGTGCCAATCTGTGATGTTTTTTGCATAACACGAAGAATGAACGCGTCGCAACCGTCACCATAATTTGCAAAGAGAATCCTGTCTCCCGGTTTTGCTTCTTCCAGCGCAGCGGCTAGCATGATGAGAGTCGAAGCAGTTCCTGTATTGCCAATTTTCGCGAACATGGGGTTTTGGATTTGGGCATTGACAAAACCTAGTTTTTTTGCCATATTTGCGTGCGTTCTGTCGTCATGTGCATAAAAGACAGCCTTATAAAAATCAGCCGGCTCAAATGAACATTTTTTCATTAGTTTAGAAATCGATTCCTGCATCGTTGGGATGTACCCTGCCTCATCGAGAAACCGAGCTTCTCCAGAGCGCACAAATGCATCACCAGAGAACCTCCAGAGATCAGTGAAGTCGCTACAGATCGAATAGCTTCCTTCAATGCTTGCTATGAGATCGCCGGATCCTATCGACAGGGCTACGGCCCCATCCCCTAATGTCTGTTCGAATATTCCTTTGGGAGCACCAATCCGACAATCCGATGCAACGACCAGCGCATTTTCAACAGAACCACCCTTCACAGCGTCGATGGCGGACTTCATGGCACTTGTGCCCGCTCTTAATGAATTACTAAAATCAGCGGTATGGCATTCCTCATCCAAATCAATGGCGCCGGCGATTATGGCAGCGATTTGTTTTTCTGTATAGGGAGCGCTCGTGGATGCAAAATACAGACCCTTTGGCATAGTCTTGCTTTTTTTCATACAATCCATAGCGGCTCCCACTGCCATTGTCACAACATCTTCGTCATAACCAGCCACTGCCTTTTCGCCTTGGCCGCTACCTATTCCCCAGATCTTGCCTATGTCTTGGCGGCTCAACCTGTATAGCGGTATATATACTCCTACCGAGGTAATCCCTATCATTATTTGCCTCCCTTCAATTTTTCGGGCTTGCGCCTCTCCTTGATTTCTATCTCTTCACTACTATTCCCGCTTTCTCCCTGTCCCATGTATTTGGGGTAATGCCCGCCTGTTTCAGCAGATGCTTCTGGACGCGCTCAGTCGGTGTCTTCGGAAGTGCTTCCATGAACTCCACGAATCTCGGTACGGCAAAATAGGGCATTCTCTCGTTGGCATATTCAATCAATTCTTCAGGTGTAAGGCTTTGCCCGGGTTTCAGAACAACGCATATCTTTACCTCGTCTTCGGCAAGCTCAGATTTTACGGCGACGGCTGCCGATTCCAAAATTTTCGGGTGGGTATTGATCGCTCGCTCAACCTCGAAGGATGAGATGTTTTCACCCCTTCTGCGAAGAGCGTCCTTTTTTCTGTCCACAAAATAGAAGTAACCGTCTTTATCTTGTTTGGCCAGGTCTCCCGTGTGAAACCAAAGATTCCGGTAAGCTTCCAGCGTCTTCTCGGGCATGTTGTAGTATTCCGACATCATAACAAAAGGTACCTTGGACCGGAACACAATCTCCCCAATCTCTCCAACCGGCACTTCTTCGTCGTTATCATCAAGAAGCTTAACCTCATATATATCCATGGGCTTTCCGCAGGATCCCAGCCTCTGGTCATCCACCGTCATGTGGATCGGTATGCCTATCTCCGTCATGCCGTATGCTTCCAGACATCTAACGCCAAACCTTTTTTCCACTTCATCGATTATTGCAGGAGGGCATCCCCCGCCAAAGGCGACTCGGGCAGGATTGTCAAAATCACTGGGTTTTGGCGGTTGCTTGTTGAGAATGGGTAAAACCGCACCGAGGTAATTGAACTGCGTAACCCCGAACTCCCGGATCTGATCCCAGAAAAGGGTTGCGCTGAATTTATCGAGGAGAATCATTTCAGACTCTCCCGCCAAAACAACGAGCACAGTCAGAACCTGGGCATTGAAATGATAAAGAGGCATGAAGGTCATATAAATGTCTTCCTTCCTGTGATCGCGATATCCGAGTGTCTTCTCTGCGACTGTTATAAAGAAGTTGTGGGGACCTAACCCGCCTTTTGAGAGCCCCGTGGTCCCCGAAGTATAGATGATACTGATAGGGTCCCATGGGTAGACCTTCACATCCACAGGCATCTCGGGAGCATCCATAAACTCTTCGTAGGTCATTACCGTGAACCTCAGCTTCGAGACAACCTCCGTATCCAGACCTCCGACCACCACGACCTTTTGTAGTTTTTTCAATTCATCTTGTATCGGCAGGACTCTGTTGAGATATTCGCAGTCGATAATCAGCATTTTGGAATCGGACTGGTCAATAATGTGGCGCAAAAATTCGCCCTTGTATGATGTGTTAATCGGCACTTCCACCGCTCCTATTTTTGCGGCACCAAACCAGAGATGTATGATCTCCGGACAGTTGGGAAGCATCATGCTCACTTTGTCGTTCTTGACGATCCCATGCTTGAGGTATGCATTTGCAGCCCTATTTGAGAAGCGGCTCATATCCGCATACGTGAATGTCTGGTCTTTAAAACGGAGAAAACGTTTATTCCCAAGTCTCTCTGCACGCTCATCAATCAACTCCCCCAACACTTTTGGAACAGGTCCTATTTCCATCTTAAGTTAAACCTCCTTTACATTGGCAGTGATTAATTCATTCATGGTATTTTTTTGCCGGCACACTACATTGCGGCGCAAAGAAATATTCATGTTTCGTTCTAATTCTTCTATGAAAGCGATAAACACCTGTTTAAAGCCACGATTTACCCACGGGAAAAACATCTCTTCCGAAGACCTCCAGGAAAATAACATGTCCCATAACATACCAAGCCAAAAAAGCAGTTATAATGAGCTCAACGCCGGCTACCTTCATGAGAAAAGGATAGCCGAAATGCGCCAAGTCCAACAAGATAAAGCCCACAAGGAGTGCCGTGAAGGTAAGCGCCAAAGCATTGTTCACGCGCATTGAGCCTACCCACAAAATGGCCGTAAAGATCGTCCATGCCACCAGAAACCACCCGATGTCCGTACCGCTGGACTTATAGACATTAAAATGATTTGCCAGCAGTATCAACGCCAGAGATATCCAAAAACTACCGTACCCGGTGAATGCAGCATAGCCGAAAGTATTACCGGTTCTCATCTCTTGAAAACCCGCAATAAACTGGGCCAGTCCCCCGAAAATGAGGGCTGAAGCCATAACCGGACCCAAACTACACCACCCCAGGTTGTGGAACTGTAGCATCAATGTTGTGAGACCAAAACCACCCAGCCCTACAGCTCCCGGATTCGCTAATTTTGAATCACTCATCCTTTTGATCTCCTCCCATTGTATTAAAACCGTTAACTAACACCTATCTGCATATATTCAATTACTTATTCTCCGGTCTTTTGTTCTTCACATTTACTTTGCGCCATTCAAAGGGTTAAACCGTCTCATTTATGTTGACACCATTATTTATCAACTAATGCAGGTGTGGGTACTAACCCTGTCGGGTCTTTTTCCCGTACCCGATCTTTTCAACTGCTTCCTCGATACTTCCAAGTACGGCAAGATCATCGATCGTGGAAGGAATCTGGTATTCCCTGCCGTCCACGATCTTGCTCATAGTTGATCGAAGAATCTTGCCGCTTCGTGTTTTGGGAAGTGCATCTACAATCACACATTTGTTGAAGCAGGCAACTGCACCCACCTCTGAACGAATCATCTGTATTAATTCCTGGATAACCTCTCCATGTTGTCTTCCGCAGCCGGCCTTCAACACAACAAAACCAAAGGGCAACTGGCCTTTCAGAGAATCTTCCACTCCGAGAACAGCACATTCGGCAACGTTCGGATGTTTTGCCACGATCTCCTCCATAGCGCCGGTAGAAAGTCTGTGTCCGGCAACGTTGATTACCTCGTCGATACGGCCCATGATGAAGAGGTATCCCTCCTCATCAAAATGGCCCCCGTCGCCGGTAACATAGAAACCCGGAATGGGGCTTGCGTAGTCCAAAAACCTTTTATCGTTCTGCCAGAGAGTTGGAAGACAGCCGGGAGGGAGAGGAAGTTTGATCGCCACAATGCCGTCCGTACCACTATGAACCGCTTTACCTTCGTCATCCACGATCTGGACATTGTATCCCGGCACAGGCTTGGTAGGAGAACCGGGCTTCACGGGAAGGGGCTCGATACCCATGCAATTACCTGCTATGGCCCATCCTGTCTCTGTCTGCCACCAGTGATCGATGATGGGGATATCCAGGAGGCTTTTTGCCCAGAAATAGGTGGCAGGGTCGAGCCGTTCACCTGCGAGAAAAAGGTATCGCAGAGAGGGGATACGATATTTCGTCAGGAATGTTCCCTGGGGGTCCTCCTTCTTAATTGCCCGGAAAGCTGTCGGAGCCGTGAAGAGCACCGATACCTTATGTTCCGAGATCACGCGCCAGAATGCTCCCGGATCCGGTGTTCCTACTGGCTTGCCTTCATAAAGAACTGTGGTGCATCCCATGAGGAGCGGAGCATAAACAATATAGGAATGACCCACTACCCAGCCAACATCGGAAGCTGCCCAGTATACGTCTCCCGGCTTGATTCCGTAAATATACTGCATAGACCATTTCAACGCTACGGCATGCCCTCCGTTGTCCCGAACCACTCCTTTGGGTGCACCTGTGGTGCCCGATGTGTAGAGGATATAGAGAGGATCCGTTGCCGATACGGCAACCCACGGGGCCGGCCGTGCATTATCCATCAAAGTTTCCCAGTCACACTCACGGTCGTCAACAAGCTCCGCTCTTACCTCGGGACGTTGGTAGATTATACACATTTGGGGTTTGTGGTCGGCAGATTCTATTGCCTTATCCAACAGAGGCTTGTAAGGGATTACCCTTTCCCCTTCGATCCCGCACGATGCCGACACGATAACTTTTGGTTTGGCGTCATTGATGCGTTTTGCCAATTCATTAGGAGCAAAACCTCCGAATACCACGGAGTGGATAGCGCCAATCCGTGCACAGGCCAGCATGGCCGTGACTGCCTGGGGAATCATGGGCATGTAGATCACCACTCTGTCACCCTTATCCACACCCTGTGCTTTCAGTACCCCTGCAAACCGAGACACCTCGTCCTGTAGTTCTTTGTATGTTATCTTCCTGATGCTGTTTGTGACAGGACTGTCGTAGATGATTGCAATCCGTTCGCCATGGCCGTTTTCCACGTGGAGGTCGACCGCGTTATAGCAAGTATTCATCTCCCCTCCGGTAAACCACCTGCAGAAAGGCATATTTGAATCATCTAACACCTTGTCCCACTTTTTCACCCAGGTGACTGCTTCTGCGGCTTCGCCCCAAAACTCTTCCGGCTTTGTCAAGGATCTCTCGTAAACCTTAGAATACATAGAACCAACCACCATCTTTCCTCCTGTTTTGATAATAACAGCTGATCTTCCTCTTTTCCCTTGGCACCAACCGAAATCATTCGCAGTTGCTCAAGGAAGCGAACATCGAACTGATCACTTATAACTGTTAATGTTTTTCTACAAGCTCGATATAAATACCGTTAAATTCCTCAGGTTTGAAGAAAGCCACCTTCGAGCCTTGCGCGCCGGCAATGACGCTATCCCAGAGGAAATGCACTCCACGGGAACGAAGTTGATCAAAGACCACCTGCAGGTCGTCCACCCTAAAGGCAATATGGTGTATCGCCTCCCCGTGCTCTCGAATAAAATCAGCTACCATACCGGTGTTGGCTGTCGTCTGGATTAACTCTATCTTTGTCTCCTTCACCGGAAGGAATGCAATCCTGTTCATTGCGTCTTCCACCTTCACTTCCTCTATTTTATCCAGTTCGATACCCAGGAGGCTCTCGTATTTCTTGACGGCAGCCTCTAAATCTTTCGTCAAAACGCCAATGTGATCAATCTTGATTACCATGGACACCTCCATGCCCGCCAAATCTCTGACTCCAATCAAAATAGAAATAGTATTCGGCTTGGTGATGCTGCTTTTTCTTATGTTCCTAACAGATTTTATTTAAGTCCTTTTCGGCGCCATTTTATCTCGCACTTCGTCGACAAAGCTCTTCACTGTGGCCTCTAAGCCATATTCAGGCTTGTATCCGATTTCTTCACGAAGCGGCCTATCGTCAAACATTTTCGGTAAGGCTTTTATGAATTCGCCAATAGCAGGGTCCGGCTCAAAGGTAATGTCTGCTGCCGGAACATATTTTTTAACAGCATCCGCAAGTTCTCCGATAGTTGGTACCGGAAGTATGCTTCCAACGTTATATACCTGGGTTTTGACACGCTCCTTCGGAGCGATGGACAGCAGATACAGACATTTTACAGCGTCCTTATAATACACTAAAGGCATAACATCATCTTCTCTCAGCCAGACTTTGAAGGCCCGGTTCTGTGCCGCCGCCTCAATCATCCACGGAATACATTGGGAAACACCGGGGGCTGTCACGCCCGGCCCAAGCACCTGGCAGTAACGAATCCCACGAAAGTCTATGCCGAACTTACGCTCATAGAACCTTCCCTGGAGCTCACCGAACAGCTTTGTTACCCCATACCAAAGAACAGGTCTCTGGATAGTCTCATCTGTCACCACTTTGGGAAGGGAAAGACCATAGCTGGCTATCGAACTTGTAAATATCACTTTTTTTACGTCAAACAGCCTGGCGGTTTCAAAAATATTATATGTACCTTCAACATTTGACCTATACGTGAGCCAGGGATTCTCCTCAGAAGGCACGGAAGTCCTTGCGGCAAGATGAAAAATCGTATCGATGGACCTGCCTTTCACTGCATTCATGACCTCAGGCAATAAGGACACGTCTCCCTTTACGATTTCCAGTTTATCTGTCTCCGCCTGGAGCTGGGAAAGGTTTTCCGAAATGAAATTGTCAAAACCGATCACCGATACACCCTCTCGAATCAGTATTTCCGTGAGCTTGAAACCAATAAAACCAGAAGCACCTGTAACCAAAGTCGCCATTCTCATCCTCCTTCGCTAAAATTCTTTATTGAATACAATTCAGCCACTTTCCTATCGATCAACCTGCGGTCAACGCATAACCAACCGGGGAAGCCACGTTGACAGGGATGGAAGCAGGATAACCAGAACAAGGACTGCCATAAGCATTATCATGTACGGAACCGATCCTTTTGCAACGTCCAACAGCTTGATCCTGAAAATGCCTACAGCGGCAAACAGACTAAACCCGACGGGAGGCGTTAGATTGCCTATATAGACAAGCATCAGAAAGATCATCCCGAAATGGGTACTATCTAACCCGAACAGCTTGTAAATAGGCAGTAGCAGAGGGGCAAAAATCAATATTACGGTAGCACCGTCCAACAATGCACCGGCAAGTAATAGCACAAAGCAGGTCAAGGCAAGGAAGATCCATTTATTGCCTGATATCGAGATCATGAGTTCAGCCAGTCTATTAGGGATCTGCTCCAGGGTCAGGAATTGAGAAAAAACCATGGCCGAACCGAAGACGAACATTATAACTGCCGTCACTACCGCCGAGTCGACCGCAATCTGCGGCAGGTCCTTGATTTTGACGTGCTTGAAGATGACAAGCTCCACAAAAATTGCCCATATGGCCCCTAGGGCTGCCGACTCTGTTACGGTGAGAATGCCCGAATAGATGCCCCCGAGGATGATAACCACCAAGGCGATGCCCCAAATCGATTCCTCCACCGCTTTCAGCAGCTTTGGCCTGTCTTGATGCTCTGATGTTGGTTTGATGCCGAGCTTTTTGGATTTAATAAAAACATAGGCAGAAAAGAGGATTATGGTGATGACTCCCGGAAGAACGCCGGCCAGGAAAAGACTGCCGATAGAGGCGCCTGTTACGACGCTGTACAGGATGACAGGAATGCTGGGGGGTATGAGCATTGCAAGTATGCCGGAGCTTGTCATCAGGCTAACGGCAAAATGTTTGCTATATTTCAAGTCGGTCATGGCAGGGACGAGTATCACTCCTATGGCAGCCATAGCTGCCGTAGAAGAGCCGGAAATAGCTCCAAAGAGACCGCAGGCCAGAATCCCCGTAATGGCCAATCCCCCGGGAATCGAACCTACTAACGCATTGGCCAGGTTTATTAAAATTGAAGACAACCGGCCCCTCACCATAATGTTTCCGGCAAAGACAAAGAAAAGGATGCTGGTCAGGACGTACGACCGTAAATTATACGCCATAGTCTGGGCCATCGACACAAGAGGAATATCCGTCATAAAAACGTAAGCAACAATCGATATGACAAGAAACGTAACCGGAATCGGCACGGTAGCAAACATGAGAATAAAAAACATTCCA
>JGI24730J26740_1001825_pt1 | contig 10044 bp, 8 predicted proteins | sample EPASupsiteSAE347_FD_26740 | JGI IMG/M metagenome (IMG submission 26740)
GAATTTTCTAAAGCCAAATGATGTCCTGTCACCTGTCGCTTCTGCAATCGGTTCTAATGCCAGAGCATAGAGGGATTGCATCGCTCTATCGTACATGGTGGGAATACCTAAAGGTCGTTTCTTCTTTTTTCCGGGTTTTTCAATGAAAACCCTTTTTAACGGCTTTGAGGCATACCTTTTGTCAGTTATGCTAAGAGCGGCTTCCATTTTGGCTTTCGATGATGACCATGTTTCACCGTCTACCCCTGCCGTTCTTTTTCCTGTATTTTGAGTGGGTTTTTTTACTGCTAACAGTTTCGCATAATGCGAGTGGGTTATCAAATATTGTAACCTTTTGACCAGATACCATTTTCCTGCTTTTACTGCTTTTGTGATCCTGACTTGTAGTCTATTGACGTGTTTCTCAACTTTCTTCCAGTTGATGTTAGACCACTGGTCTTGAAGTTGCACGTTAGTAAGCTTCTCATCTTTCGATGTAGTTGAATTTCTTACTTTCATCGATTTACCTTCATTCACACAATAAAACACCGTTGAGTAAGTCAGCATCCTTTCGGATCAAGGCATTTGAGCCTCTATATGCTGCATTACGCAGTATCATTTGCTTTTTACTCTCTCCTCTGCCCAACATACCATTGTTGCTCCTTACGGAGTTCCTACCATTTCTGGAGCATATTGGGTTTACCAAGTTCTACATCATGCATATTTTGAGTACTTTAGAAGCCATCTTTGAGCCGAGAACCGTTTGTCCGTTCCCCATAACGTGTTCGCAGNCATTATGGTCAGATTCTGTACCTTTTGGTTTAAGCGTATCAGACTATTTTCGCTTATCTCGTTTTACGACTCTTGCAATGGTTCAACTTTCGTTTTCTTCATGGTATTCTTATCCTAACAGTTCATTCAAATCAGTCTTTTGAATTTCTCCATATTGTCCTGAGAGCTTTGCACCCCAGCGTTACCGCTGACGCACATCCCAGTAGGATTACCCCAAACGGAAGGGGCAGCACATGGCAATGTATGATGTAACTTCTTGTCACAGACGAACTCGTACGAACTGATACGAACTCGCATCATTCAGAGTTCGTACGAGTTCGTACGAGTTCGTTGTTAATCTACATTCGGTTGCACTTTCCCACCTTAAATGCAAAATCTTATTAATGATACGCGCTATCATTGCGCATCGAAGGGCTCGTGGTCTAGTCGGCTATGACGTCGCTCTCACACAGCGGAGGTCCTGAGTTCGAATCTCAGCGGGCCCATCCTGCGTATATTTCACACCAGGCATATAGCAGCACATTCCAGCGGTAACTCTCATTAGTTTTTGAAAAATCATTATTGGGCGAATCATAAACCCAGAAGCTATTTATAGATTTGAGATGCATATGTATATGGATACTAATTTTAAGCTATTGTATTCAACGAGGTGACCGGAGTGGGTAAGATAAAACTAGCGATAGTCGGCATAGGGAACTGCTGCAGCTCTTTAGTCCAGGGGATAAAGTATTATTCCAGCACGAACAGCGAGAACTGCACAGGCTTGATGCATTACGATATAGGAGGATATAAGCCGGGCGATATCCAGGTTGTCGCCGCTTTCGATATCGACAGGAGAAAGGTGGGAAAAGACTTAAGGGACGCCGTATTTGCAAAACCGAACTGCACAAAAGTATTCTGTCCAGACCTTCCAGAATTTGGCGTGGAAGTAAAAATGGGACACGTCCTGGACGGCGTATCGCCCCACATGGCAGAATACCCTGAAGACAGGACATTCGCAGCGGCTGACTGTGAATCCTGCGATGTTGTAAAGGAACTGGAAGACAGCGGGGCAGACATTCTTGTGAACTACCTTCCTGTGGGCTCTGAGAGAGCGGCCAGGTTCTATGCACAGGCTGCGATAGATGCTGGTCTTGGATTCGTTAACTGCATCCCGGTGTTCATCGCTTCGGATAAAAGCTGGGCAGGGAAGTTTGAGGAAAAGAGACTGCCGCTGGTGGGCGACGACATAAAATCGCAGTTCGGCGCGACCATAGTCCACCGCACGCTTGCGAACCTGATGAGGGACAGAGGTGTCAGGCTGGTCAGGACATACCAGTTGAACACAGGCGGCAATACTGACTTTTTGAACATGCTCCACAGGGAGAGGCTGAAATCCAAGAAAATATCCAAGACAGAAGCTGTTCAATCCGCCCTTGACACGCCGCTTGAGCCTGAGAATATCCACATAGGACCCAGCGACTATGTCCCCTGGCAGAACGATAATAAGCTTTGCTTCCTTCGCATGGAAGCCCGCATCTTCGGGGATATTCCCATCGACCTTGAGCTCCGGCTATCAGTGGAGGATTCTCCCAACAGCGCAGGGTCGGCTATAGATGCCATCAGGGTATGCAAATTAGCCCTTGACCGGGGGATAGGCGGACCGCTTGAGGGGATATCAGCCTACACCATGAAACACCCTCCTGTGCAGTACAGGGACGACGCTGCACGGAAAATGGTAGAAGACTTCATAAATCAGTAAAAGGGGCGGAAGTGCGAGCGCTGATACTGGCTGCGGGACGCGGGATGCGGCTTCAGCAGGCTGTCCCAAAACCCCTCACCCCTTTCCTGGGATTAACACTTATAGAGAGGATTCTCCTGTCTTTAAAGCAAAAGGGAATAACAGAAGCAGTGATCGTAACGGGTTATCGCAGTGGCGATGTGATCGAGAAACTAAATGAGAGGAAAATCGGAATCAAGTTAACTTTCATAGAAAACCCGGAGTGGGAAAAAGGGAACGGCGTATCAGCCCTGAGAGCAAAACCTGCTCTGGAAAACGAGAATTTCCTTCTACTGATGTGCGACCATCTCTTTGATCCTGATATCCTTGGGCCTCTCTCCGATGGGAGCGGCAGGAGCGCTATGTGGATCGACAGAGGCCTGGATAACATATTTGACATAGAGGATGCCACAAAGGTCCGACTTGAGAGCGGAGCGCCGGGGAAAATAGGGAAAAACCTCAAAGATTTCGACGCGGTTGACTGCGGCATCTTCTACTGCACGAACGAGATATTTGCCGCACTTGAGAGAACTGTTTCTGAAGGAAAATACCAGCTCGCCGACGCCATCCAGTACCTGGCAGATAAAGGCAGGCTGGATACCGTAGATGCTGCAGGGAAATTCTGGATAGATATAGATACGGTAAAAAGCCTGAGGTATGCAAAGAAGCGGGTGCTCGACAGCCTCTCAAAGCCAAGTGATGGTGCAATCTCACGTTTATTTAACAGGAGGATCTCAAAACACATAACATGCCAGCTTGTAAAAACAGGTATCAGCCCGAATATGGTATCATTAATTGCTTTCCTTCTAATTTTTTTCTCGTCCGTTGTTTTTGCGTTCGGCGAACGCTTATACCTCCTGATTGGAGGCATCCTGGTCCAGTTCTCATCTATTTTAGACGGCTGCGACGGGGAGATTGCGCGTCTTAAACTTATTAGCTCCAGGTACGGCAACTTTCTCGATTCGGTACTGGACAGGTATGCAGATTCGCTGGTCATATTCGGGCTGGCATACGGGTACTGGACATACCATAAGGATTTTTTGGTGTGGGTTCTGGGATTTTTTGCCCTCGCAGGCGTGTTCGCTTTCAGCTATACCAACGCCAGGTACGAAGCTATTTTTGAGAGACCTGGACCAATAAGAGTTCCGCTGCGGAGGGATGTAAGGCTGTTCATGGTAGCTGTCGGCGCAATTACAAACCAGGTGATGATAACGTTTTTAATCCTGGCTGCACTTACGAATATCGAGGTTGTAAGGCGGATTATCGTCGTTCGCCGGTTCCTCTCGTGAATGCGAGTATCGCTTCTGTCTGAGTGCCCGCAAGATTGGGAGGTTAAATCTAGGTTTCCCTATCAACACATCTTCTTGAATAGCCGCGCCTGGAACCCGTGGTACTTGCAGTATCCTTCCGCATCTTTCTGGTCTATCGTCTTGCTGTCAAATGATGACAGGTCTGCAGAATAGAGAGCATATGGCGAGTTCCTTGCAACGACTTTTGCGCTGCCTTTATAGAGCCTCACCTTCACATTCCCTGTAACCCGTTCCTGCGTCTTATCAATAAAAGCGTTCAGGTCAGCATACAGCGGTTCATCAACAAGACCCTTGTATGCAAGCTCGCTCCAGGTCTCGTCAACGAACGACTTGAAGCGCAGCTCATCCCTTGTGAGCACAAGCCTCTCAAGGTCTTTGTGCGCGGTCAGCAGTATCGTGGCTGCGGGATGCTCGTAATTTTCCCTCGCCTTAAGACCGAGCACCCTGTCCTCTACCATATCCGTGCGCCCCACGCCATGGGAGCCTCCTATCCTGTTAAGCTCCTGTATCAGCGAAACCCCGTCAAAACCCTCACCGTCCAGAGATACGGGCACGCCGCCTTCAAAGCCTACATCTATGGTCACAGCCTCAGGCGCTTTTTCTGGCGACACGGTCCATTCGAATATCTCCTCAGGCGGAATGAAGTCCGGCTCCTCAAGCCTGCCGCCTTCGATGCTGCGGCTCCAGATGTTCTCATCCACGCTCCATGGCTTTGACCTTGTGGCTGCCACGGGTATCCCGTGTTTTTTCGCGTAATCCATTTCCCAGTCGCGAGTGAGGTTCATGTCCCTCATGGGGGCCATGATCTCAAGACCCGTGGTGCGGAACACTGCCTCGAACCTCAACTGATCGTTCCCCTTTCCGGTACAGCCGTGGCAGAGGGCATCTGCATTCTCTTTCTCCGCTACCTCAACTACCTTCCTGGCAATGAGGGGCCGGGCTATCGACGTACCCAGGACGTAGCCCTCATAGCTACCGTTGGCTTTGATGAGAGGGAAGATGTAATGCTTTACGAATTCATCCTTTGCGTCTATGGTGTAGTGTTTATCGCTTATCACAGCCGCCTTTTTCTCAGCCTGCTGTATCTCCTTCTCAGGCTGTCCCACATCGACTGTCACCGTGATAGCATAATCGCAGCCGTAGTGCTCTTTTAACAGAGGTATGCATACGGAGGTATCAAGTCCGCCCGAATAAGCAAGTACTACTTTTTTCATAGTGCGGCTAAATAGTGCGGGAAGATTAATAGTTTTTGTTTTGGGGGAGGGTGCGGTAATTGCAAATGTTTATTTGAATAATCCTCCATCTGAGGTATTAACCAGAAAGGGAAATTTTATGGGTCTACTTGGAACCGAAGCAAATTTGTTCGCAGATATGACTTTGATTGCCCAAACAGCAGGTTTTCTAATCCTTCTTTTGGGTTGGCGATATGCAAAAAGAAAAAATTTTTTAAAACATGATAAAACATCTAAAGCCTCTGTTCTTTTAGGTGGCTTGTCTTTTATATGGATGGGGTTTTCCCTGGTCTCCAATCTTGTGCCCCTTATTTCTGTGACTCTTACGGGTTTTGTGATTTTCTTCCATACGATTACAGGGACGATAGCACTGTTTATGGGCTTATTCTTAGTATTGAATGAAATCAAAAAGACGAAGACGTCCATGATCATAGCTTTTTCTTTGTGGACAGCAGCAATGTTTTTGGGCGTAATGTTATATTATTTATTATTCGTATAATTATACACCGGCCGTCTAACCTGGTTTTTGCGCACAGGTTCAATACCTTTCATGGAATGCCCGGATCCGATAGATACATAACGATTAAATATGAAGATGGCGATTTATCTATTACAAGGGAGGTAATGTAATAATGGCAATAGGTGATCTAAACAAAAAGTTCGGCTGGATATGGTTATTGATAGGCCCATTGATGGGTTTGTACATAATGAGCCAGTTTAGCAGCCTTGGCGCTGCGTATACGGAAGCTCTGAGAACCCCAAACAGGCTGCTCCACGCACATGGCGCTCTTTTAGCGTTCCTGAACATATTTTATGGACTGAGCATCGACAGCGTTCTCCTGTCGGATAAGACCAAAAGGCTTGGCAGCATACTTGCGGTTGCGGGAGCAATTCTGGTGACTCTTGGTTTCTACTTCCTCCAGGTGGCATCTCTAAGAGATCTGAACTATCCTTTCAGAATACTGGGAGGTGCGGGCCTGATAGTGGCAATAGTGATACTGGCTTTTGGAGAGTTTAAGAAGTAGAAAAAAGGAGAATTGTCCGAGGGGGGATTTTCACCCCCTATTTAGCAACAGAAGAGCAACCCGTAGGAGGTAGCGGGCTCGGACACCAATACCTGACCATAACTAATATTCATTCTTATCATAATCATTATGTCAGTCTCCAATACATAATACGGAGGCATGTGCTATATATAGATTACGGTATATTATGTAAATAGGAATATTAAATTTCCAAAATATTCTTTACTCTCTTCACTACATCCTCCGGGCTTCTTCCAACCGTTATGCCTGCATTTTCAAGCGCCTGTATTTTTTCAAGCGCTGTTCCCCCACCCATTGATACGATGGCGCCCGCGTGACCCATCGTCTTCCCTGACGGTGCCGAGACGCCGACGACGTAGGCGACCACAGGCTTGCTCATCCGCTTTATAAAATCGATAGAATCCTGCTCCGCAGTCCCGCCTATCTCCCCTACAAGGATAACAGCGCGCGTGGCCGGGTCTTTTTCGAAAAGCTCCAGCATCTCAACGAACGACGTACCTATGATCGGGTCGCCGCCTATGCCCACCGAGGCTGATTGCCCAAGCCCTCCCTTTGACAGGATATCTATTATCTCGTACGTCAGCGTCCCGCTCCTTGAGACTATCCCGATATCTCCCTTTCGGTGTATCTTATTTGGCATTATGCCTATTTTTGACTCACCGGGCACGGTTATGCCGGGGCAGTTCGGGCCGATAATCCGGGACCGGGAATTCTCAAGGTAAGCGCATACGCGCATCATATCATGCACAGGGATGCCTTCTGTGATGCATACTATAAGTCCTATGCCGCCGTCGATGGCTTCGAACATGGCATCAGCAGCGAACCTTGGAGGAACAAAAATGACAGAGGCGCCGGGTTTAACCTCATCGATAGCCTCGGCGGCTGAATCAAAGACAGGAACGCCATATACCTCGATGCCGCCTTTCCCCGGCGTCACCCCTCCCACGATATTTGTCCCGAATTTTAGCATCTGCTCTGTCTGGAGCGAGCCCTCATGCCCAGTGATCCCCTGCACCAGAACCCTCGTGTTCTTATCAATAAGTATGCCCAAGCTCTATCACTTTCCTTGCAGCTTCTTCAGTGGATGATGCCAGTGTAATGTTCAGCCTCTCAAGCATCTTCCTTCCCTCTTCTTCGTTCGTTCCCGCAAGCCTTACAACAAGCGGTACTCTTATCTCGGGGCTGACATCGATGATCCCCCTTGCCATCTCATCGCATTTCGTGAGACCCCCGAAGATGTTGATGATTACGGCTTTTACGTTCTTTCTGGAGGATACGAGCCGAAGCGCTGTCTTGATCTGCTCCTCGTTCGCCCCTGCTCTCACATCCATAAAATCCGCCGGTTCCCCGCCGTTTTGCTTTATCATATCAAGCGTTGCCATCGCAAGACCTGCGCCGTTGACTATGCATCCGATATCGCCCTCAAGTTCCACATAGCTCATCCCGTATTTTTTCGCTATACCTGAAAGGGTTCCCTCTTCTTCCTCAGGAAACTCATGCCTGAACAGCGCATTATCATCGATGTCCATCTTCGCGTCAAGAGCAACGATTACGCTATCGGTTAGAGCAAGCGGGTTGATCTCGGCAAGCGTGCAGTCATAATCTGAGAAGATCCTGTAGAGTTTCTTGATCAGGTCTGAGATTTGCCCTGAGTTTCTCCTGTCAAGGGAATATGCTATCCTCCTTGACTGGTAATCATGTATCCCTGTGAGCGGGTTAATATGCATCCTGAATATCTTCTCAGGTGAGTTCCGGGCTATCTCTTCGATATCAATTCCGCCTTCTGTGCTTGCCATTATGATGGGGCGGCGCGCTTTTCTGTCAATGGTTATCCCCAGGTACATCTCCCTATCCGGTTTCCTGTATTCCTCGACCAGCACTTTTTTTACAGGCAGCCCTTTTATCGACATGCCGAGGATGCGGCGCGCTTTCTGTACAGCCTCCTGCGGGGTCGAGGCTGTAAGGATACCTCCTGCTTTCCCCCTTCCGCCTGTCGCGACCTGGGCTTTGATGACCACGCTCCCCAGTCTCTCTGCCATTACGCCGGCTTCATCTGCATCTGTGACGGGGTTTCCCGCAGGTACCGGGATACTGTACCGTGCGAATATCTCCTTTGAGGCATGTTCATATAACATCATGGTAATCTCCTTGCAGGTTTGATAACAGGAGTTTATCAAAAGTGATTTAAATAAGTATCTACAATTGAAGGATAAATTTAATGGAGTGTCCTGGTTTTGCCATCCCATCTATTATCCGTTGCAGATTTATCATATACGGAAGTCATCAACATACTTGATATCGCATCGGACCTGAAAGAAAAAAGGGCTCGCGGGAAGACCTCTAATTCTTTGAAGAACAGGACTCTGGCAATGCTTTTTGAAAAATCGTCCACGAGAACCAGGATCTCGTTCGAAGTGGCGATGACAGAGCTCGGGGGACATGCCGTCTACCTGAACTACAAAGATATCCAGCTGGGGCGCGGCGAGTCCGTGGCTGATACCGCGCGCGTCATGTCCCGCTATGTCCATGCTCTCATGGCACGCGTGTACAGGCATGAGACGCTGGTAGAATTTACAAAATACTCTACCGTGCCCATCATAAACGGTCTCTCGGACCTGGAGCACCCATGCCAGCTCCTTGCAGACCTGCTCACCATCCGCGAATACAAAGGAAAGCTAAAAGGGCTCAATTTCTCATGGATCGGGGACGGCAATAACGTCTGCAACTCAGCCATACTCGCATGCGCTCTGACGGGGATGAAAATGACCGTGGCATGCCCCCAGGGATATGAACCCGATAAAGGGATCGTTAACAAGGCAAAAGAGATGGGAGGTATCGTTAACATCATCCACGACCCGGTAAAGGCTGCCAGGAACGCGGATATCGTCTATACTGATGTGTGGGTCTCAATGGGCGACGAGGAAGAGTATGATAAGAGACTTCGCGACTTCAAGCCTTACCAGATCAACAGTAAGCTTTTAGAACAAGCCAGACATGATGTGATGGTACTCCACTGTCTTCCCGCCCACAGGGGCGAGGAAATAACGGCAGAGGTGGTCGATGGTCCGCATTCAGCCGTTTTTGACCAGGCTGAGAACAGGCTGCATGCCCAGAAGGCAGTGCTCCTGGAACTGCTGTCATGATTTCCCCAAATTGCGGGGGTTGCCAAGTCCGGTCAAAGGCGCAGGATTCAGGGTCCTGTTTCGCAGGAATTCGTGGGTTCAAATCCCATCCCCCGCATACTATCATATGTTCCATCAAGGATTTTCTGCACATTAACCATCGTCCCCTAAACAACTTTCATCAGCTTGAAATCGTGATACCCGCTCAGGACTTTTATATATCCTCTTAGCTTTTTATCAAGTTCCGGATCCCCGGTATCAGCATGAAGATCAGGCGTAGATTCAAGTTTTTCAGGTGAAGCTATAACTTTTATTTCATCTGCGCGTCTTATTATCTCAGGACCTATCTGCTGATTTCCTCTGCCGAATATAAATCCCTGGCTTCCGATAGGGCTTACTATTATCACAACTTTCCCCTCGAATTCTTTAAGTGCATCAAGGAGATGTTTCTCATTTGCATCTTTTTTTATAATCTTCCCGTCCTTAACAGAATCCACCCCCAGCAGTGTTCCGTCAATACCAAACCTTTTCTTTACTTCCATAGTCGTTGTTCCAGGTCCTATGATGTACAGCACATCTTTTCCCTCAGACCTTGAGTCGTCGATTATCCGCTCTGCGATCTCCTTCTGAGCATCCACCGAGCCGGATATCGTTTTTCCGCTCTGGACTTCAGGGCTTACAGGCACTACGGCTTCGCCTTTTATACTGATATTCAGCTCGTTTTCGCGGTAAGCCTCTTCATCAATATCCAGAACCTCCCTTAGGGAGGTCTCAGTAAATGTCGATACTATCCTTCCGCACTCT
>JGI24730J26740_1001842_pt1 | contig 9984 bp, 12 predicted proteins | sample EPASupsiteSAE347_FD_26740 | JGI IMG/M metagenome (IMG submission 26740)
AAATAGTGTTGCCGGATGAAATATTTTTGTGGAATAATAAGATTATTCCATTATCAAAGGACGCTATGGAATTTCATGACGACTGATAACGACCTCCTCCTCGTCAATGTCTCCGACCTCAACCAGTACCTCTACTGCGCGCGCCGCCTATACTACCTGATGTTCTACCATACCCAGGGGTTGAACTACTACCTCGCAGACGGGCGCTCAAAGCACAAGAACCAGAGCAGGAGGGGAGGCTGGTATAAGGAAATATACATGAAATCTGAAAAACTGCATATGCACGGCAAGATCGACATTATTGAGGGTAAGGCAGACATGGTGCCAATCGAACGAAAACATGGTGATTCTTATTTTGACAACGACGAAATCCAGCTCGCTGCCTACTGTATGCTCCTTGAAGACTATCTCGAAGAACCCGTGCGCCTGGGCTACATCTACCTTTTCGGCACGAATGAGCGCTACGCCATCACTATAACCGACTGGCACCGCGAAAAGGTCATCGAGACCGTGGAAAAAATAAGGAACATGTCCCTTGATTCCATTCCCGATTTCACCGACAATCCGAAAAAATGTACAAAATGCAGTACATCGCAGTACTGCCTGCCTGTTGAATCAAAGTTATTGGAGAGTGTATGAAATGAAAGAAAGTGAAGGCATATTCGACGACAGCGTGATATTCGTCACGACGCAGGGAAGCGTCATTGGCATCGACGGCGGGAGAATCAGGGTAACAAAAAAAGGCGAGGGGGAACTTGCTTCTTTCCCCATAGGCAAAGTTGACACTATCAACGTATTCGGAGGCGTTAACTTCACCACGCCGTTTGTCGCAAGCGCAAATGAACACGGCATCGTGCTCAACTACTTCACAGAGAACGGCGCCTACCGCGGCAGTTTTGTGCCTGAGATGAACACCATCGCTGAGATCAGGAGGCACCAGTATGCACAGACAGATGCTGAAAAGCTTGTGATCGCAAAAAGGATCATTCGGGCGAAGATCCACAATTCAAGGATACTCCTTTCAAGAAAAGGCGTGAAATCCACGGATAAGCTGCAGGATATTGAGGTGAGAGTAATCGAAGATAAGAATATCAAAAACATCGATGACCTGATGGGTTTTGAAGGGCAGGCTTCTGATATCTATTTCAGCCTGCTCAACGATTGCCTCGTGGGTGACTGGACTTTTGAAAAGCGCACCAGGCGCCCGCCTGAAGACCATATCAACGCGCTTATGTCCCTGACCTATACGATGATTAAGAACGAAGTTCAGAGCGGTTTGCGCCAGTACAACCTTGACCCGTTCCTCGGGATAATGCATGCCGACAGGCACGGAAGACCGGCGCTGGCGCTTGATCTGATGGAGGAGTTCAGGGCGATATTCGCCGACGCGTTCGTGCTCAGGCTTGTGAACCGCGGCGAGATAACACATGATGATTTTGGAGTGGATAATCGGCTGATCAAGGATGCTTTTAAGAAATATCTTGAAAAGTACGATGAGTATATGAAGGAAGAGTTCAGCCACCCCAGGTTCGAATATACGGTCAATCGCAGGAAAGCCATCAGGATGCAGGCTATACTTTTGCGAAAAGCCATTACCGGCGAATTGAAAGAGTATTATCCTCTGGAGTATCCCAAATGAGGCTTGTGATCACCTACGATATCAGCGATGACGGCATCCGAAGGCATGTATTCAGGACGCTTCAGGAATTCGGCGCTTGGAAACAGTACAGTGTTTTTGAGCTTGAAATCGATAGTGTCGAAAGGATCGAATTGGAAGATAGACTGAAGAGCGTTATTGAGAGCAGTGATAAGATCCGGATTTATTCCTTATGCGAAAGGTGCATTAATAACATAACCGAACTTGGCGAACAGACGCAAGTGAAAAAATCAAATGTTATATAGAGTCCGGTTTCGTGAACGTATATAAACAACGGGTACGCATAAGGTCTCTGAAATGACCACATAATTCTGAGGATTTGGAAAGGATTATACGGCAAAAGAAGCATTTTTAGTATGCCGTCGCAGCGCCTTGGAAAACCCATAAGGGATTGAAACCTACTTGTTCAAGAACGTGGTAGCCTCCGAATGGCAGGGTCGCAGCGCCTTGGAAAACCCATAAGGGATTGAAACGTGTTCCTGTCAGCCCCCTTTAGCACTATGTTGCTTTTGTCGCAGCGCCTTGGAAAACCCATAAGGGATTGAAACTTTCAATCTCCTTATAGAAACAATCGTATGCCTGCCAGTCGCAGCGCCTTGGAAAACCCATAAGGGATTGAAACTCAACTCTCCAAAAATGGGGAGTTTCCCCGGAGATCGGTCGCAGCGCCTTGGAAAACCCATAAGGGATTGAAACCATCATGATATTGAAGATATATTGTTCCTTCTGTGACGTCGCAGCGCCTTGGAAAACCCATAAGGGATTGAAACACGGCACGAATATCACTATCTCAAGTCCGGTCAGTCGCAGCGCCTTGGAAAACCCATAAGGGATTGAAACGCGATTACTGGGTGGAGTATACACAAGGTATTATATGTCGCAGCGCCTTGGAAAACCCATAAGGGATTGAAACCCAGAGGACGCTCTGGTGGCGAAGTCGGGGACGCGTCGCAGCGCCTTGGAAAACCCATAAGGGATTGAAACCTACCGCGACATTGCAAAGCTGGACGCACACGCCGTCAGTCGCAGCGCCTTGGAAAACCCATAAGGGATTGAAACAGATGCGACACATCGTACATCGCGCCGTCCACTTCGTCGCAGCGCCTTGGAAAACCCATAAGGGATTGAAACAATGATTTTGAAGTAGTATCATCTGAGAAATATTCTAGTCGCAGCGCCTTGGAAAACCCATAAGGGATTGAAACAGTTGGATTGAACCGCCCATAACCAATATACCCGGCGTCGCAGCGCCTTGGAAAACCCATAAGGGATTGAAACATGATATGGAGGACAAATGCAAAGGCACACAGGAGTCGCAGCGCCTTGGAAAACCCATAAGGGATTGAAACCAGGACATACTTAAAATGGTGCAATGCGATTGGGAGGTCGCAGCGCCTTGGAAAACCCATAAGGGATTGAAACTCTTTTTCGTGGGCGCATGGTCTAAGGATACAGTTCGTCGCAGCGCCTTGGAAAACCCATAAGGGATTGAAACCGATATTATTGTGAACGGGTGAAAATATGTTCGAAGCGTCGCAGCGCCTTGGAAAACCCATAAGGGATTGAAACATCTTCCTGTCGCCCATCGTGAACAGGCCAGGCTCAGTCGCAGCGCCTTGGAAAACCCATAAGGGATTGAAACGCGGCTGGTTTTTTCGTCACAACTGACGCCGCTTCCGGTCGCAGCGCCTTGGAAAACCCATAAGGGATTGAAACATTTTCAGAGGCTCGTCGGGGAGTTCAGCGATCCAATGGTCGCAGCGCCTTGGAAAACCCATAAGGGATTGAAACATTTGTTCTGCCTGATAGCAGCTCTGAGCCTGCTCAGTCGCAGCGCCTTGGAAAACCCATAAGGGATTGAAACAAGTACAAGGTTCAACGGAATGTTTACTGGCACATCGTCGCAGCGCCTTGGAAAACCCATAAGGGATTGAAACAACCTACTCATGTAGTCCTGTTGTCCCTGCAATGACGTCGCAGCGCCTTGGAAAACCCATAAGGGATTGAAACATTCAGCAGGGGAGCCGGGAAGACCAGAAACCGGCTGTCGCAGCGCCTTGGAAAACCCATAAGGGATTGAAACCCTGCGGAGCAGGTGAAGGAAGACACAATCGTTTCGTCGCAGCGCCTTGGAAAACCCATAAGGGATTGAAACATATTGGGGTTCCTCTGGCTCCTGTCGATATAGGATTGTCGCAGCGCCTTGGAAAACCCATAAGGGATTGAAACCTCCAGCATTCACCTGACCGGCTGAACTGCCACCGTCGCAGCGCCTTGGAAAACCCATAAGGGATTGAAACATCTCTCAAAATGCTTTCTGAAACTATAGAAGGTTGTCGCAGCGCCTTGGAAAACCCATAAGGGATTGAAACTCCGAGTATATAAGCTGACTCGAATTCTATATGTTGAGTCGCAGCGCCTTGGAAAACCCATAAGGGATTGAAACACTTCCTTGAACAGCAAAAGAATTGAATGCACCGGTCGCAGCGCCTTGGAAAACCCATAAGGGATTGAAACATCATGCCCCCCTCCTTTAGCGAACAGCCGTCAGGTCGCAGCGCCTTGGAAAACCCATAAGGGATTGAAACTAAAGAATACAAGTGGGAATTATATACGAACTACCGTCGCAGCGCCTTGGAAAACCCATAAGGGATTGAAACCCGTAGATGGTCTGGCTGATTGAACCCACGAACAACGGTCGCAGCGCCTTGGAAAACCCATAAGGGATTGAAACTTTGCGGTCAGAAGACGTTGAAAGCTTGGCTACACCGTCGCAGCGCCTTGGAAAACCCATAAGGGATTGAAACTTGGGGCTGATAAGGGAAAGCCTCGGCTTCCTGAAGAGTGTCGCAGCGCCTTGGAAAACCCATAAGGGATTGAAACACGGGCTAAAGAAGGAGATAGAGACACAGGCACAGGCGGTCGCAGCGCCTTGGAAAACCCATAAGGGATTGAAACATATAGTAGATAGCGGAACTTCAACATGGAAGGAGTGTCGCAGCGCCTTGGAAAACCCATAAGGGATTGAAACCAAGCTAGCCGGTTCGCCGTACACCCGTACCCCGTCTGTCGCAGCGCCTTGGAAAACCCATAAGGGATTGAAACGCAAATGATGCCGTTTTCGAGGGAGATAATTCGAATGGTCGCAGCGCCTTGGAAAACCCATAAGGGATTGAAACAAGCTGGATATACATTCCCTTCTGGCATTGAGATCAAGTCGCAGCGCCTTGGAAAACCCATAAGGGATTGAAACATATAACAGGTGATATGACCACAATCCGAGTGCCTGGTCGCAGCGCCTTGGAAAACCCATAAGGGATTGAAACCTTGCTCATGCTACCACCTTGAACCCGTCGCCCACCGTCGCAGCGCCTTGGAAAACCCATAAGGGATTGAAACCTTTTGTTCCTCTTCTATCCTGGCAAGCTCTTCCTCTGTCGCAGCGCCTTGGAAAACCCATAAGGGATTGAAACCTAAGTCCTGCATGTTACGCCTCCTCGAAACCAAACGGTCGCAGCGCCTTGGAAAACTCATAAGGGATTGAAACAGAACCTGGCTGCTGTTCTGAACCCGATAGTAAACAAGTCGCAGCGCCTTGGAAAACCCATAAGGGATTGAAACTTGGTTACGGGCGGAATAGCCGCGTTCGGTGTGGGGTCGCAGCGCCTTGGAAAACCCATAAGGGATTGAAACCAGGGGCTTCATGCTGAGGTGAACCTGTGCCCAATTGGTCGCAGCGCCTTGGAAAACCCATAAGGGATTGAAACTTCGCTGCATTGCCCTGAGTCGAAGCCTTCATATAGGTCGCAGCGCCTTGGAAAACCCATAAGGGATTGAAACCCAAGAGACTGAACGTGAGCGAGAAATGGGTGGTTGAGTCGCAGCGCCTTGGAAAACCCATAAGGGATTGAAACCGGTACATTGCGCTTGAATGTATCGACTACCTTCTTTGTCGCAGCGCCTTGGAAAACCCATAAGGGATTGAAACCGCTTTGTCCAGGTCACCATTGACGTCCTTAGCGGTGTCGCAGCGCCTTGGAAAACCCATAAGGGATTGAAACAAAGCCAGGGTCTCCCAGCTCTGGGAGTCAAGGCATGTCGCAGCGCCTTGGAAAACCCATAAGGGATTGAAACGCTGATGGAAAAGACGACAGAGGCCGAAGAGGATATGTCGCAGCGCCTTGGAAAACCCATAAGGGATTGAAACCATTCTGTCGCAAAGTGCCCGACGGCGAGCTCCCCGCGTCGCAGCGCCTTGGAAAACCCATAAGGGATTGAAACAAACCCATCATATCACTGCGAGCCAAAAATGCCTTGAGTCGCAGCGCCTTGGAAAACCCATAAGGGATTGAAACTATTCTGATGATTGCACAGGCACGGATATTCAAGGATAGTCGCAGCGCCTTGGAAAACCCATAAGGGATTGAAACCAAGCAGGACCGAGATGATACCGCCAGCGCCGCCAAGTCGCAGCGCCTTGGAAAACCCATAAGGGATTGAAACCCATAGCGACAGGGACAAGAGTTAACGTTGCGTTGTGGTCGCAGCGCCTTGGAAAACCCATAAGGGATTGAAACATCGTGACTTTGTTCCCCGGAAGAAGCACTCCGGCAAGTCGCAGCGCCTTGGAAAACCCATAAGGGATTGAAACCGACCTGTTCGTCGGCCATTATGCCCTCCTTTTGAAGTCGCAGCGCCTTGGAAAACCCATAAGGGATTGAAACCAATCTACATGGCGGGGAAGGACAAGGAAGCCGACGAGTCGCAGCGCCTTGGAAAACCCATAAGGGATTGAAACGATATGTATGGATATACACCACGTTCTTAAAAATAATGTCGCAGCGCCTTGGAAAACCCATAAGGGATTGAAACCTGTTTCTGGTGATGTTTCTGTTTAAGAAAAGAGAGAGTCGCAGCGCCTTGGAAAACCCATAAGGGATTGAAACCTCTTTCTGCAAATGACTGGACAGCCAGCTTAGATATGTCGCAGCGCCTTGGAAAACCCATAAGGGATTGAAACATACGTTCCTGGGGCGTTGAGGGCTGCCTGTGCGGGGTCGCAGCGCCTTGGAAAACCCATAAGGGATTGAAACGATTCTATGCTCATCCGTTAGCCTCCTGTTGAGCCTATGGTCGCAGCGCCTTGGAAAACCCATAAGGGATTGAAACCGATCGTACCAAAACGTGACTGAACCCGAGCTGTACCGTCGCAGCGCCTTGGAAAACCCATAAGGGATTGAAACGTCGATATGGGATGGTACTTATGCTTATGACAGGAGTCGCAGCGCCTTGGAAAACCCATAAGGGATTGAAACTCTTTTCGCTGTCTCAATCAGCACATAGTTATGTGGTCGCAGCGCCTTGGAAAACCCATAAGGGATTGAAACGAATTAAAAACACATGATTACATCTGATGCATTGAAGTCGCAGCGCCTTGGAAAACCCATAAGGGATTGAAACTCCACTTAACCACTCTGATTTCCAAAAGCAACTTCATGTCGCAGCGCCTTGGAAAACCCATAAGGGATTGAAACATGTATCTATATTTGATGAGTTCGATGCCCACCTGAGAGTCGCAGCGCCTTGGAAAACCCATAAGGGATTGAAACAGGACGACAGCAGGATTCGTACAGGCAAGCGACCATGTCGCAGCGCCTTGGAAAACCCATAAGGGATTGAAACCTGGCGTTCAAGGTCGCGCATCTCGACCACGTAGTCAAGTCGCAGCGCCTTGGAAAACCCATAAGGGATTGAAACGCGCCGCCGGTGATCGCAGTACCTATCTGCGTATTGAGTCGCAGCGCCTTGGAAAACCCATAAGGGATTGAAACGAAACATATGGTGGCGCATCAGGACACGGCTTTATGTCGCAGCGCCTTGGAAAACCCATAAGGGATTGAAACAGTTCTTGGTAGCTGTTGAACCGTAGCCATCTGAGAGTCGCAGCGCCTTGGAAAACCCATAAGGGATTGAAACAATATTGGTGATACCTTATCCCTTACATCGCTCAAGTCGCAGCGCCTTGGAAAACCCATAAGGGATTGAAACATACCGGCACATTTGCAAGGAATTTCTCACAGGGAAGTCGCAGCGCCTTGGAAAACCCATAAGGGATTGAAACATGTCTGTTGGCTTTGGTAGTCCCATGTCGCCAAAGTCGCAGCGCCTTGGAAAACCCATAAGGGATTGAAACGATGAGTCTACTGTTCAGGAACAAGGCAATTTTATGGTCGCAGCGCCTTGGAAAACCCATAAGGGATTGAAACGGTATGCTGCGCCGACAGTCCCTTCTGTTCCCTTGAGTCGCAGCGCCTTGGAAAACCCATAAGGGATTGAAACTCATCAAGCGTACTCCGCACCCGCGCGATAAAGCCAGTCGCAGCGCCTTGGAAAACCCATAAGGGATTGAAACTTCGATGATGCCTGCGTTGAGGAGAAGCGGTCGTTCGTCGCAGCGCCTTGGAAAACCCATAAGGGATTGAAACGATATCTTATCCCGACATCCCGGAGCTCATCAACGAGTCGCAGCGCCTTGGAAAACCCATAAGGGATTGAAACAAAATATGAAAATTGGAAAGCAAGAACAGAAACAAGTCGCAGCGCCTTGGAAAACCCATAAGGGATTGAAACTGTGATCCCAGGGTGGTGACCGCCCCGGCTGTGGTTTGTCGCAGCGCCTTGGAAAACCCATAAGGGATTGAAACTTTTTGTTTACGGGGCGGGTATGAGCCGCGCCGTAAGTCGCAGCGCCTTGGAAAACCCATAAGGGATTGAAACATAGAAAACAGAGTATCGAGGTATTAGGGTACGCTAGTCGCAGCGCCTTGGAAAACCCATAAGGGATTGAAACCTGTTGGTTGATACCATCGACAGATTCTTGAATGGGTCGCAGCGCCTTGGAAAACCCATAAGGGATTGAAACGGGATAGTATAGCAGGATGGGCGCTAACTTTAACTAAGTCGCAGCGCCTTGGAAAACCCATAAGGGATTGAAACTCAGATGAAGACCCACTCGAAAAGCTCATTCTGAAAGAGTCGCAGCGCCTTGGAAAACCCATAAGGGATCGAAACTTTCAGAAGCGAACGGGTACATGAACGAGCGATAGAGTCGCAGCGCCTTGGAAAACCCATAAGGGATTGAAACGTCGCTCCACCGTAGCCGTACGGGTCAGGGAGAGGGTCGCAGCGCCTTGGAAAACCCATAAGGGATTGAAACACCTCACAAGATACCGGGCAGAGGGTGGCGCCATAGTCGCAGCGCATTGGAAAACCCATAAGGGATTGAAACTATTCAAAGAAGTTGCGATACGAGGGGATAAGCTTTTGTCGCAGCGCATTGGAAAACCCATAAGGGATTGAAACGGTACATGACCGAGCAGCAGGAGCTTACTGAGCAATTCGTCGCAGCGCATTGGAAAACCCATAAGGGATTGAAACGCAACGCCTATTGCAGTTCCTGCGGTCACTGTAGCCGGTCGCAGCGCATTGGAAAACCCATAAGGGATTGAAACATGGCTAAGGACGGCGACAAATATACAGTGGCGTGATGTCGCAGCGCATTGGAAAACCCATAAGGGATTGAAACATTACTATTTTGTATAGATGAAATATCAAAGTGAAAAGTCGCAGCGCATTGGAAAACCCATAAGGGATTGAAACTGTAATAGAATTCCAGGCCAGCCCTGAAAATGGATAGTCGCAGCGCATTGGAAAACCCATAAGGGATTGAAACAGGTTGAGAACTCATCATCCAATACGTCGTGTAATAAGTCGCAGCGCATTGGAAAACCCATAAGGGATTGGTATTTGAATAGCTCACCCAACATATAATTCCTTTTTGAGTAAAGTACCTAATTCTTGAAAAATATCCTTCACCTGCAGTCTCCAGGTGGCAAACATGGACGCAATATACTGATAGTTTTCTGCACCTTTTTGTGATCTGAACATACCAATAATCTTTCGCGTAACACATGTTCTCTCATAGCCTGCTCACCAAGATTATTGGTCGGTTCCATTCCAGAAAAAAGCAAGCAAGTATACCAGTTGCCCAACCCATTTTCGATACACTTTACTGGCTTTTTCAAATCTTTAAAGTTGGCGAATTTCAAGACAAGCTCTTAGATCAAATCTCCATATGGTCCTTCTTCACCGCAATGTCGGCAGGGTAATGTTACTCCATATGTACATTTATTACAATTTTCGCAGTGCCATTCTCTCCAGTCTCTGCATTCTTTGGGTTTAACGAAAAATAAATTAGCAAAATATATTATGTAGGCCACCATATATAGTAGCATGGATACAAGCAAGCAGTATATATGGTGGCCAAA
>JGI24730J26740_1001848_pt1 | contig 9966 bp, 9 predicted proteins | sample EPASupsiteSAE347_FD_26740 | JGI IMG/M metagenome (IMG submission 26740)
AACTGCAACCCAACCGCAGCTGCCAAGATACACGGCCTCGCATCAAGCCAGTCAATGGCATTCCAAGCCACGCCGACAGAGATTTTTGTCGAAAACCTGCCCAACCAGCGCATTGCAGTCCATTGCTTCCTTGGGGATGCTTTCAACGAAGCCTTCGCAATCTGCCTTTCCAACTTGCTTTCCCAGACTGCGAACCGGGTCCGGACGCGTCCGGGCACTTACGGGATTCTGCTTGACTTTGAACAGCCCTACGACGCAACCAAGCTCGCTGCGTTGATCTCCGGCCTCTCGCCGGAAGCATTCGCTTACGCTGTTGAAAAGAGCGTCTCTTCCACCCCGCTCTTGCGGGCTCGGTTCTTTCACGTCGCCCAAAGGTTTGGAGTGTTGCCCCGGAAGGCAACACCGTTCCGGAACCCCTACGGCCTTCGCCGCCTGGTTGAACGCTACCAGTCCTCGCCAGTGTTCCTGGAGGCAATGGACGAGATTTTGAAGGACAAGTTTGACCTGCCCAAGCTCAAGGTTTTGTACTCGTCCCTGCGTACCTTTGGGCCTGCTTCCGGTTCGCGCACGCGGGTGGTTGTTGTTTCCCCGTCCGCTTCCTCGCCTTCGGCGTTGTCAAAGGCAATGTTGGATGCCGCTTTCTCGCACGACGTTTCCGCATCAGAAATCGAACCCAGCGAAGACTCTTTGGAGCAGTTCGTCGCATCCACGAAAGACAAGACCGCCCGTCTAGTCTGCACTTTTTGCCATAAATCTTTCTCCGTCTCGCTTGCGGACGACTGGAACGAAAAGATTTCCTGCCCATTCTGCGCCTCCTCGCAGGTCACCACAGCTGATTACGAGGAAATCTTGAAGGAAAAGGAACGGAAAGAGATTTTGGATAATTGGAAGGCAGGAACAAAGGCAGTAACAGCAAAGGTGTCTTCAAAGTCAAAGAAGAAAAAACGAAGGGCAGAAGCGCAAGCCCCGACAGCGGAAGTTTTCACCTCTGCGACGAAGAAGAAAAAAGAAGCGGATATGTTCGCAGTTGCCGGCCTAATCGCCACTTATGGAATGCGCGCAGTAATCGCCTTAGAGGTCTTTGGAATCGGCCCCGAAACAGCCGCCCGCCTCCTCTCGCGGATGCACAAGAACGAGCACGACTTCTTTTACGACTTGCTGGTGGCGCAGAAGACATTTATCAGGACGAAGAGCTTTTGGAAGAGGTAACCACAAACCGAGTAAATTATCACGTAATTTGGTTATGTGATAAAGACAACGATCTTGAAAGAACGAAGAGCTTCTGTAAGAGGTAAATTCACCGGAAATCCACTCTCTTTCGGATTAAAAACTCGAAAATGAAGGAAATTACCATCGCCATTTACGATGGCGGGAGTTTGACTTCGTTGAAGCCGGTTGAAACGTTCTGGTACAGGGGCCAAAAATGCAAGCACTGCGATAAAGTAGTGCCAGTCTTCGGGCTAGGCCACCACGTGCCAGAAAGCGACGGCGAGGATGAGTTCAGCAAAAAGGGAATCAACTTTTACAAGTGGGGCAACAAAAAAGAAGAGGCCTACTTCCTAGAGCGCATAAATAAGTTGTACCAAGAACGATTCAAAGGCACCATGAACTTTGACATTATTTGCATCGTTCCCAGCCACGAGCAAGGCAAATCAAATGAACATATGGAAATGATCGCACAAAAAATTGCAGCCGCAATAGGCGCCAGATTCGTTCGCCTCTTGGAACGAGGCCGAACAGTAAAAAGCCAACACGAAATACTAGGAGTAGATGCGCGGGAGGAAAACGTCCGCGGCTCATTGACAGTAAAAGAAGACGTTCGCGGAAAAAGCATCCTCGTCCTTGACAACACGTGCATAAGCGGGGCGAACTCCCGAACTGCTTTTGATTGCCTGACCGAAGCCGGAGCTTGCAACGTTGTCTTCATAATTCTTGGACTTGGAAACAAGGCCAAAGACATAGACTTTGACATTAATCCAGCATATCGCGGAAGCGCGAAGGACATAATCGAAAAATGGCACTGGCCCAAGGTGCCGAAAGAGAAACGCGAAGACTACAAGAAACAGCGGAAAGAAACTCCGCCTGAAAAGGTTTAAAAGAAACCGAAAAGTGAAGTTGCTTATGGGCAATATATTACAGGATTCTAATATATTACAAAATCGCCTAATGGGACAAGATTTAGTCAACTGGATGAAACTAACTCGCGTCAAAGGCCTTGGCCCTAAAAAAATGCAGAACCTCCTATTCTCGTTCAAATCCATAGACAAGATAATGACCGCCCCTAGCTCCGAACTCGTAGCGTCCGGGATATTCTCGCAAGAAATGGCCGAACAACTGGAACAACTCAAAAAGGCCTCAGATGAAAACTTCTTCAACGCCATTGACGCCTGCGAGAAAAACGGCATTACGATAATAACCTTGTTCGACGGGCTTTACCCGGAACGGCTCCGCAACACGCAATCACCGCCCTTGATGCTCTTTCTTTTAGGCGATGAAAAGCTGTTATCGAACGAAAAAAACATCGCGGTTGTTGGTTCCCGTAAAGCAGGAAAGACTGCGCTTGAATTTACATACGAAACATCAAAGGAACTTACAAAGCAAGGCTTCGGGATAATCAGCGGAGGCGCACTGGGCGTGGATTCTGCAGCGCACAAGGCGGCTCTTGACGCGAACGCCAAGACCATCTGCGTGCTTGGTACTGGCTTCTTCAAACTATACCCGGAAGAGAATACTGCGCTTTTCGAATCAATAAGGAAGAAAGGACTGTTGGTAAGCGAACACTTGCCTAATTTCCCCGGATCCCGCTTCTCGTTTTTACAGAGGAACCGCATAACTTCGGGCTTATCTTCAGCGGTGCTTGTCTGCGCTGGAGAGGAAAAAAGAAGCGGCACGTCAACTCAGGCAAGCATCGCGGTTTCTCAGGGAAAACCTATTTTCTGCCCTGAACCGAAACTGTTCGAAAGCGAACCTTCTGAAAGGGAAGGGATTTCGTACATCATCAAAGAATTCAAGGCCACCACCGTCCCGGAAGACCCCGTGCTTGCAGCAAAAAGAATTGCAGGCTTGCTGCCATCCTTCAAAGCGCGCAAACCCGCTCAGACGCGCCTGGTTTAGGTTTAGGGCAACGGATGCACAAGAACGAGCACGATTTCTTCTATGACTTGTTGGTGGCGCAGAAGACGTTCATTCGGACGAAGAGCTTTTGGAAAAGATAATTACCCAAAGAAAGTGCCCAACGTACGTTGGAAAATGTTCCTTTCCGGAGAGAACTCATCCATTACATAACAGAACGACTGTGGCGGCCGAAAATTTGGCTTTCGCAAATATGGATCCAGCGGATTGGCGAAGTCGAATACCTTCTGGATTTGAATTGCGAATGCCTTCTTGCAACCATCATAGTAATCGAAAAACGCCTTCTTAGAAATACCTGAATGACGTTTACACTTCTTCCAAATCTCCTGTGGAGTGCCGCATATTATTTTTCCAATTAGGAATCCGCCAACAATTTTGCTTATCGGTGCAGTGACGTAAATGAACGCTTTCTTAACTTGAGGATTCTTGAAAATAGACCGCCTGAATTCGTACTTCTTCTTTCCCGACAATATAGCATTGGCATATTCCGGTTTAAGGGAAAACAATACGTTCATCTAGATTGCACCTCCTTTTCAATCGACTATACTGGACTTGAGTTAGCTCTCCAATAGACTGCGGAGCTGAATGCAGTATTCCGCCCGTACACAACTCCTCCAATGGTACTCTTACAGGCAAGTCAAGGTGATGCCTGAATAAAATCGCCAAGACTGGCCGGGCCACCATCTGATTAATTTCTTGGACGCTATAAACCGTTCGTTTTCCAACGAACCGCGTAAGCTCGTCGGCATTGGATGACCGCAAAGTCTTTTCGACAACGCCAAGGCAACCCACGGATTGCTCATCCCTTGAACGATAGAAAAATAACATATCACCGGGAGATATGCGAGTAATATGAGAATGACAAAGGTACGCCTTCTTGATAGCATTCCCATATGGATTCTGCTCATAATCACTGAGGGTCGTTTGCTCCCGACGATATGTTGGAAAAAGCCTGTTGTGGTAAACCGGTTTGATTGGAACTATGAACTTCTGTACATTTTCGCCATCTTTCAACGCAGGATAGTATTTACGAGCGAAATCCAGAGGCGTGAGATTAGTTAAGTCCGCTGGAGTTGGTACAAAACTTTTGACAAACACTTTTTCCAGCTGACCTCGTGCATCGCGGTTTCTGGCGTGGTTAAACTCTGAAAAATCAAATTCATTCAATAACACGACTAACGGATCGTTTTCTTTCACATAATGGGTAAGATAAATCTCCCTAATCCTGTTCCTGAAACAGAAGTCAAAGGCAATCTTCAGAAATGCTTCGCCGATTTTCGAGCCGGGCATATCGACCTTAAGTGTACAGATTTTCAATCGCCTAATGCTCGGTAATGGGTATTCGGTCTCTATTACGTCTGTTTCTTCCTTTAGAATCATCAACGCTTTGAGCCTGTCGGCCTCCTCATAGTACCAGCAATCCCGTCCCTGACGGGATATCCGTTCAAACCACCGGTTGAATTCAACCGCATCGTAATCAGTCCTTAATGAATCAAAGAATTGGTCGTTAACGTCTAATTCAGAAACTAAACCATGAACCAAAGTACGACTGTCAGGTTGCCATCGTTCATGCAAGGACTTGAGATACCTGAGCGCGGACGATATCGACAATACGCGGTCATCGCAGCCAAGACGGGCAGCCTTCCGGAATATGCCTAAATCCTCAGTTACAAGAAAATCGATATTATTGCGATATAAGGTATACAGGAGTTCATTGTCCACTGCCTCGTTTGGGCTGCCATTCTGAGGCAACGCAGCCAGAAACGTCTCGTCGGGAGTCTGTACAGTAAGCTGAGGATACCCTCGCAACTTGGATTCCATAACGCGCCGCCGCTCCAGGTTCTCATCGCGAGAAATATCCGCAAATGTGGACGGATGAACAAACACCTGATGGCCATGCTGACGAATAAGAGTCATCATGGCCTGAAGGTCTTGCGTAAGCTGACGCGGGTCCTCGACACGAATCAACACATTGGTATCGAACAGAAGCCTCATGATTCTACTCCTGAGCCGACTTTTTTAAAACGAATGAGGGTGCATTTCCCCCATTTTTTATTGCATAAAGATATCTCATCTTATGGCTGATGTGTTCGATAAGAAGACCCGCAGCAGGATAATGTCTAAAATCAGGGGCAAAAACACAAAACCGGAACTTCGTCTTGCTGCCGAGCTTCGGCGTGCGGGCCTGCGATTGTCCCGGCACGCAAAGCTTCCGGGCACGCCCGACTTCGCTTCCCGAAAATACAAGGTAGCGGTGTTCGTGGACGGTGAATTCTGGCACGGATATAACTGGAAAGTACTAGGAAGGAAACCGCCCCGAGGATTCTGGCAAAAGAAGATATTACGGAACATGGCTAGAGACAAGCGGAATAATCAAGACCTGCATAGAGTAGGTTGGCGGATTGTACGGCTGCGCGAGACGTTTGTAACAAGGAAACCCAAATATTGTCTTCGGAGAATACGCTCCGCGATGAGGGATAAAAAATAACTCGAAAGCCGGTTGCTTTTTATACAAAGCTCATTTCAAGAGATTCGTGAAAAAACTGATAAAACGCAAGATAACCGCCCAGCAACTTTTTGACACGCTTACCCGCGAAAGGATCAAGGAGAAATCTGGCCACCTCCAATTCGTGTTCGGGAACATCGACTTCGTGATTAAGGACCGGAAAATTGTGGGAACCGCCATCCAAAACTGGATCGGGGAATGGTTCGAAAGAAATAACATCGCTTACGCGGTTAAGCCAAACTCACAGGACTACCCGGACTTTTACCTAGACCCGGATGGCAAGACAAAGGCACTGCTTGAGATAAAGACGTTTGACGCAGACCGCAGCGCAAACTTCGACATAGCAAACTTCGAAGCCTATTGCAGGTCTCTAAAAACAGACGCTTACCGCCTTGATGCGGATTACCTGATACTCTCCTACAAGATGGACAAGGACGGGACAATCACGATACAGAACATATGGCTTAAGAAAGTCTGGCAAATATCCGGTTCGTCCGGTGAATACCCCGTAAAGGTCCAACAAAAGCAGAATGCTATCTACAACATCCGACCAATAACATGGTATGGAAGCAGCAGCGCCACACCCTCATTTGGTACACGACTAGGGTTTGTCAAGGCACTACACAAGACACTAATACAATACAAAAAGACACAGGCAGCTTCTGCAGGCTGGCTTAAAGACGTAAAAAAGGACTATAAACGGCACACGAAAAACAAACTGTAGAACTGAATTATACTACCACGGCATCAAGAAGACGGGATGCGACCGCCTGCACTACTGGTACTGCGACGGTGTTTCCAAGAAGGTCAAACCCATCGTCAGTGTCAACATCCATCTTGAAGTTCTCTGGAAATCCAAACAACCGCAGGCCTTCGCGCAGGGTGAGCCGACGTATCCCTTTTCCATCGGGAACGGCAAGCTTTGACACATCCATAGCTACAAGGGTGGGCGCACACCCGTTCGGATCCAGCACCTTGCTGACCTCGAAACTGAGCTTCCCGGACACTATGTTGTAACCTTTCTCCTTCCCGACGTGATAATCGCGTTCTGTGTGCTCTTGACCGTTGTCAAGCTTCTTTAAGACAAGCTCCTTCGGGTGCTCATATGTAAGGTATCCCTTTTCGACTAAGTCCTGAAGCATGCTGTGAAGGCCGGGTACATCGAAAAAAGTACGGATTTCCTTCTCAGTAAGCGGCATTCCGTCCATCCAAACAATGCCCTTCTTCTCCGCCCAGTGCCGCTTCCGGCGTTCCTTTAGGAGCTTATCCAGCAGTTGCCGCTGTTTAGCAGAGACCTTGCCTTTCAACTCGATGTCCCAGCTGTGGACGTTGTTCTTTCCGCCACGCTTGTCCTTGATTGCCTTCCCATAAAGCTGGGTCACCTCAAAATGTGACAATAGCGTCCTTGAGAACGGGGTATCCATCGTGTGGAGACCATGCTCTAATACGTCAGACAACTTTGATTTCTTCTCTGGGAAATCGTCAAGGGACACCTTGATTTTCTTTGTCCCCACTATGTAGATGCGCTTTCGGTCCTGCGGGACACCGAAACGTTTGGCGTTGAGGAGCTTGAAATTTACCTTGTAATCTAGTTCATCTAATATCCCAAGGATCGTCTCCAAGGTCCGCCCAATTGGCTTCGTCTTGTCAACACGGTCGTGCTTGATTAGGCCCTCTACATTCTCAAGGATGAAACCTTGTGGCTGCTTTGCGCGGAGAATCCGCTCAATCTCGAAGAACATCGTACCGCGAGTGTCAAGGAAGCCCATACGACGCCCTGCGGAGCTGAATGCTTGACAGGGAAAACCAGCAAGAAGGATGTCAAAAGGAGGTATTTCCGATGCGTCAATTTTTGTTATGTCGCCGTGGATTATATGGTTGCCAAAATTCTGCTTGTAAACGACATTGGCATACTCCTTGATCTCGGAACTGAACACACATTTACAGGCCATGCCCTTGGACTTGCACGCTTGCTCGAAAGCAATCCGAGTACCGCCGATACCGGCGAACAAATCTATGAAGTGAATCGTTTTTGTGACCATCTAAGTCCACGTATTTAGTTTGACAACTGGTTTTTTATGATGGGTTAGAGTGCGTTTCCAGTAACAAATAAACTTTTTGTTTCTATGTTTTTCAGAGCAATTAGCGCATATGCGAATATTAACCTGAATACCGCCGAAAAGGAAATGCCGTGCCAAAACTGGTTTCTTGCAATTCTGGCAGGTATGCAGATAACCAATAAAAGGACTAGAACATCAGGACGTACTTTTTATAGGTATAACGTCAATTTGCGTTTAGATATTATGAGGCTCTACGAATATCCACAAGGCCAGCTTGACTTCGAAGCACCGATTTGGTTGACCGAAGAGAACAGAAAGAAGTTTATCGCATTTATGAAAAGGCTAGACCCAGAATGCACAGTCGTCCCAAACGTTCGAGAGAAAGATCGACCGCCAATCGTTGGGGAAGACAAGAAACAGTGGACGTTTGAAGACGATTTTACATTACTTCGAGGAGTCGAAGAAAACCTGACTTCCGAAGAAATTGGAAATAAGCTCAGTAGAAAGCAATTTTCGGTCGAGTTTCGCTTGGCCAACATACTGAACCCATTCTTCGCATATGAAGAAAAACACGGCAAAGCTGGAGCGGTCGAAGGTTTTCTAAGAGAATGGTATGCCAAATGAAAATCCTGATTGGAAATAAAGGAAAGGTAGACTTTGAAGAGCCGATTTTACTCTCCGAGAAGCAAAAAGAGGAGTTCGAGAAATTTTTCAGAGAAACACTAGGCATGCACGTTTCAAGCCCAGAAAAAAGACTTGAAATTCGGTCGGAACGGTTGGGGGATCAGAAGTACCCAGAAGTAGATTGGGACTTGGAAAGCGATAGGCTTACGGTTCAGCCCGACCTGGATGATGAGGATGTAGCTGCGCGGATAGGAAAAACGCCAATGAGCGTAGTCCAGAGAAGAAGGACGAATATAATGCGGTGCATGATTGACAGAAGAAAAAAGGGCCTTAGAGGTTTTTCCCTAGCGGATATTCTAGATTTTGTTGAAAATTACCACAAAGAAAAGCGCACAGAAAAAGAAAAACGCAAGGCAGTATTGAATATTTGCGAAGAATGTGGGTTGTATCATGACCCGATATCATATAAAGAACAAACATGCGAATATGACGGCTATAATCTAGTCCGAGAACGGGTTGGAAAAATGAAATACGAATTGTATTCTACACAGCCGGAGTTTGATGGCGACCGCAACTGGCTAGATAACTATTTTTTTAAAAAATATCCTGCTTTGGACGGATAACGAAACAGCCAATCAATCATCACAACAACGCATTTATCGCCTTTATCGCGGCCTCCGCGCTTGTCAGCACGATGTCAGTTCCTGCGGCTCCGGAGTAAATTTCCTTTTCTCCCCGCCGCATCCTTATGCTTACGGTTATCATCGCGTCCCACCCGCCGGTAACAGCGTCTACGTGGTACTCGGTAAGCGAGATGTCGGCTTTTCCCAATGCCTTGTAAACTGCGTTCAAGGCCGCGTCAACAGGCCCATCCCCTTCGCCACTAGCACAGCGAACCTCATCCGAACCGTTCTCGGATAGCCGCAAGCAAACGTGCGCAGAAGGCGTCACATTTTTCCCAGTCGAGGCAGTAAGCTCTTCCAAAAACACAGTTGAGTGGCCAACACCGGAAACGGATTGGTAAATCGCAAACAAGTCCGCGTCAGTTACCGGTTTTCCCAAGTCGCCAAGCGCCTTGACTTGCAAAAACACCTTCTCAAGAACTGCAGGGTCGCAGGCAAAGCCGAACTCGTCGAGCTTGAGCGCAACTGCCTTGCGGCCGGAAAGCTTGCCCAGGAGTATCTTGCGCTTGCGGCCAACCAAAGTTGGCGAAATTGCCTCGTAGGTGGCCGTGTCCTTCAGAAGGCCGTCAACGTGGATGCCGGACTCGTGGGAGAAGGCGTTCTCGCCAACAAGCGGCTTGTTGCAGGCAAGGGCAAACCCGGAGAGGTTTCTTGCAAGGACCGACAGCTCGTAAAGCTTTTCCAGCCGCAGGGTGGGCAGGCAATAGAAGTAATCAAGGCCAACCGCAACTTCCTCCAAAGCCGCGTTGCCAGTACGCTCGCCAATCCCGTTCACTGTTGCGTGGAACTCGCCTGCTCCTGCGCAAAGCGCTGCCAGGGTGTTGGCAGTTGCAAGGCCCAGGTCGTTGTGGCAGTGCACCGCAAGAACCCGGCTGCCAAGCGCCTTCTTGACATTCGAATACAGCGAGTACGACGCCTCCGGAGTCAGCACGCCTACTGTGTCGCAGATGCAAAAACGCTG
>JGI24730J26740_1001859_pt1 | contig 9927 bp, 8 predicted proteins | sample EPASupsiteSAE347_FD_26740 | JGI IMG/M metagenome (IMG submission 26740)
CGCAGAATATCCGTCCCAAGCGATTTCCAGGCTTCATTCCGCCACAATACCCCCGCCCGATAAAGCATCAGCGCCTTCCAGACAAGCAGATTATGCACGTCAATTTTGAAAGGATCGGGATTGGCGGCCATCTGTTTGTTAATTTCGGCGAAATGAAGGGCAATGATTTTAAGGATTTTTTCGCGATGGCGCGAAAACAAGTCGGCCGGCAGGTCGGATTCAAGCAAGCACAGAGCTTCCTGCCAGCAAAACATCGGCCAACCGCCCGCAAGGTTTTTCCCCCACTTTAATCCGGCATGGCCGTAAAACTCGGTCCGGCCGTCATCCTCCACAAGGTTATAATAATATTCAAGTGTCCGGATCAAGGCGGTTTGAAGTTGCTTTGATCCATGCAAGGGGGTTCCCGGCATTTTTTTTAACGCGAGCGCCATGGTGTAAAACGGATATTGGGCGTTTGAGTATGGATAAGCTCCGAACGATCCGTCCGAATTCTGCATGGCCATCAGGTTGGCCATCCGCCGGTTTATGTATTCAGCCAGGTTGGTTTTTAAATTCATGATGAATGTTTCCTTTCATGATGATAGTCTGCTTCATCTTGTTTTTATAATCCTTGTCAATTCCTTTAAGGCTTTGATCGTCCCCTCCCGGTCGCTGCCGCCCGCAATCAGGAGCGGGCATGATTGCGGGATATAGCCCTTTTGTCAAAAAAACTACTTGATTTGGCGGCAAACATCAATAATCATATAGGGCGAAATAACAATCATTCTGGGCGCGAAACATGGATAAAAAACACCTCTTCAAGCAATTGCAGGCACACATATTGGATGTTACCGCCAATCATTTTACGGCTTTGGCCGACAGTCAGACCAATATGCACCTGCATCCCGACCGCTGGCATATCACTTACACCGTGCATGGGCGGGGAATATGCATCGTGGGCGGACAAAAATACAATCTGCGGCCCGGTTTGATCCATATCGTTTATCCGAACGAAGTTCATAAATATTGCACAGGCAAAGAACAGCCTTATACGATCTATTTCCTGCATATTGATTGCGAGGGGCCGATTCCCGACATATTTCCGCGCGCAATCTCTGCAAGCCGTCTGAGCCGCAATACTCTCAAGATATTCGGTCAATTGACATATCTTTGTCATAGCGCCTTGAATCGCAGGCATTCTATTCGAATGCATGCGTTATTGGGCGTCTTATTGGCGGATTTGATTGAACTTGAAGCTGTGCCGGATATGCCATCCGCTTTCACCTTCCCAAATAAACCCAAGCATGCCAAATTTGACGACATACTGGAGCGCATGCGCACGTCTCCCTTTGAATATCCAGGAATTAATAATCTGGCGTCATTGTTCAACATGAGCCGCCGCAGTTTTACGCAATATTTTAGAAACCTTACCGGGATGTCGGTGCGGGAATATTATTTGAAATATAGCATGAATCATGCGCAAATGCTGATGGAAGCCGGCGAATTGCGCGTCAAGGAAATCGCGCACCAGTGCGGATATGCCAACTCGCAAAATTTTACCCGGGCGTATAAAAAATACCATGCGAGTGAAGCAAAATCACGGTAAGGAGCTGCGTTTGCGGTAGGCGGAGGGGGTCAGCCCGGTCACCTTATGGAAGTGTTCGCTGAGTTTCTTTGAATCGGAGAAGCCGGACTGTTCCGCCACGATGGCCATCGGGCGGTTGGTTTCAGCCAGTGACCGTTTGGCCTTGCCGATGCGCGCGCGGATAATGGCTTCATGGATTGAACAGGCAAGGTTGTTGCGGAACCGTCTTTCAAGATTACGCCGGCATAACAATGGCGTTTCTTTGAGCACGTCCTGGACGCTGATTTGTTTTTGGCAGTTGGCGGCGATAAAATGCATCGCCTTGGCCAGGATCGGGTCGTCAATCGCGAAAAATTCGGTTGACCGGCGGACAACGATGTCCAGCGGCGGAAGTTTTACCTGGTGCTGGACCGGAGTTTTGCCTTTCATCATCAAATTTAACAGATGCGCGGCTTCAAAGCCGAGCCGGCGGGCGTCGGTGGCAACGCTCGTCAGCGGCACGGAGGCCATTTCACAGAGCATGACGTTGTTGTCAACGCCGATAATGCCCATGTCTTCCGGCACGGACAGGCCAAGCTCGCGGCAGGCGTCAATGACCATGACGCCGACAAAGTCGGTGGCGGCGAATATGCCGGTGCGCGGCGGCAGGGATTTGAGCCATGACTTCAATCCCGCCGGCGTCCAGGAGTAATTGAACGAAGGCGCCCGGCAATTTTCAAACGGCGCCAGCAGGCTGCATTCATGCCCGGCCCTGGCCAGGCGCTCAACGAACCCGGCGCCCCTTTCTTGCGACCACATGCGGGGATAATAAAAACCGACAAAACCAAACGCGCGGCAATTCAAGCCCAGCAGGTATTCCGCCGCCATGCGCCCGACGGAGGCGTCATCGTTGATGACCGCCGGCAGGTCGGGCGTGAAAGCGCTGTTCACGGCGCTCACGACCGGGATATGCAGGGCGTTGACGACTTTGGCCAGCGGTTTTTCATAGACCTGGACGATGGCGCCGTCGCATTCCTTGAGAATTTGCGGCCAATGATGGCTGAAAAACGGGTTGGCAGTGATTTGCCATTGCGCGCCGTCGTGGATATAATGCAGGATGCCTTCAAGCAGGCGGCGGTTGTGCTCAAACTCCATGTAAAGCCTGATGCCGACTTTGTAAGTCATTATCGGTAACTATTCAATCAAACGCCATCGCAGGTCACCATCCATTTTGCCAATTCCAGGGCATAATCAAGCTTGGCCATAAGCACCGGTTTCGGGCAAAGTCGCTCGCCGGGAACTTCAAAATTGAAAAGACCATGATAGGCAACCTCCCGCAATGCTTTCATGACTTCCTTCCATTTTACGGTTCCCCGGCCGTAGGGAAGCATGTGGTCATCATTATGCCCGAGGTTGTCGGCAATGTGCAAGGCCTGGAGCCTGGGCCCGGCCCGGCGGATAAAAGAAGGATTATCAACGCCGGATATGTTCGCGTGCCCGGTATCCAGGCACAGGGCAACATTATCCGCGCCGGTGGCATCGGCAATCCGGATGAGTTCATCGGCTTCGGCGAGTCCGCTTTCTTTGCCCAGGTTTTCCAGGCAAATCACCGTCGGCCCGCCCCGCGCGTATTCCGCAACTCTCCGCACCGCTTCCACGCGCCGCTCAAAAATCCGCTTTTCCTCCCAGCCTGCCTTCCGCAGGCTGTCGCCGCCGGCGTGCAGAACCCCGGCCTTGATGCCAAGCGCATTGAACAGGTCAATCCAGCGGCGCATGGTGGTCATGGCTGTTTCAAAAATTGCCGGATCAACCGGCGCAATGTCGGCCGGAACTGGCGGCTTGTTCCCTGGCCGGTAGGCTTCCATGCTCAGGTAAAAATGCCCCTGGGGGAAGGTTATGCCGTGGTCGGCCGCAAATGCCCGAAACTGTCCGCCGACCTGTTGCGGGTCGCCTTCCTTGAGGAGATAATGCGCGTGTTCGTCGCTCAATTCCAGCGTATGCCAGTTGTGGCGGGCGAATTCCAGCACCATGTCGCGCGGCGGACATTCAATCAGATAACTTGTCCACATTGAAGGTTGCATAAATATATTTCCTGGTGACGCCCGGGCAGGCTGTCTGCGATATGATATTTACACGCCGAGCGCGATATCCATCACTGTCTTCAATAACCATACTTGTCTCTTCCCTGAATGCAATCATTTTCTGGAAAAACGCTTTCCAAGATCACCGGGTGTAAGACAAAATTTTTGATCCGTCCGATAATCACCCACCCCGGTCCCGATCGCGAAGCGCATCGGGACCACCCCTCCGGCGGAGGGGATCGGAAGAAGTTAAAGGACAAAGATTTATGTTCCCCTCCTTGGAGGAGTGCCCAACGGGCGGGGTGGGTCGCAATTAGTATAATTCTATCTATTTGAATTGACCTTTAATGAGCAGACGTTAATAATAACCTTGGATGAAGTCGTATGGTTAAACTGAACAATATTCTTAAGTTATTGCCCTTCTTTGCCGGTCTGTCCTGCGCCCGGGCGCTGGGAATGTTGATTTTTTTGGTTATAACCGTCCCCGGCGCCATGGCCGACCGGCCGGCAACGGCCATCCCCAAGCCGTCGCCGGCGAACGAAGCCGGCGGGACGATCAGGGAAATTACGGCCGGGAAGGCGCTGGTGGCAAAAGTCAACGGCGTCATCAGTCCGGTTACGGCGAAATTCATCTCTGAGGCCATTGAACAGGCGGAGACGGAAAACGCCGCATGCCTTGTCATTGAGCTTGATACTCCGGGCGGCCTGGATGATTCCATGCGGACGATCATCAAGCGCATGCTCGTCTCGAAAGTCCCGGTTGTTGTCTACGTTGCCCCGGCCGGTTCGCGGGCGGCATCGGCCGGCGCGTTTATCACCATGGCCGCGCACGTTGCCGCCATGGCGCCGGGCACGGCCATCGGCGCGGCCCATCCCGTGGCGCTTATGCAATCGGCGCCGATGGACACCAACATGAGCGCAAAGGTGACGCATGACGCCGCCGCTTATATCCGTTCCATCGCGGAAAAACGGGGCCGAAATATTGAATGGGCCGAATCAGCCGTCCGGGAAAGCGTTTCTCTTTCCGAGACCGAAGCCCTGAAAAAAAAGGTCATTGACCTGATTGCGCCTTCAACTCCGGCCCTTTTGGATGCGCTTGACGGCCGCAGCGTCAATATGGGCGGGGAATCCGTCAAGCTTAAGACCAAAGGGGCCCGGGTGGAAGAATTCACCATGAACTGGCGCGACCAGATTTTGGGCGTCATTGCCAATCCCAATGTTGCCTATCTCCTGTTCATGGCGGGATTACTGGGAATTTATTTTGAACTGGCCACGCCCGGCGCCATTTTGCCGGGGGTGGTCGGCGCAATTTCCCTTATTCTCGCCTTCTTTGCCTTCCAGATGCTTTCCGTTAATTTTGCCGGCATATTACTTATTGTGCTTGGTGTTATTTTGCTTATAGTGGATGTCAAGGCCGCCACTCACGGTGTGCTGACCACGGGAGGTTTGGTTGCAATGTTTATAGGTTCATTAATGCTTTTTGACTACGAGAACCCGGCCATGCGGGTTTCCTTGCGGGTCATCATTCCGGTCGTGCTGGCGATGGGTTTGTTTTTTCTTGCCGGCACGTGGCTTTCAATCCGGGCGCTGGTCCGCAAGCCGGTCAGCGGCGCGGCCGGGTTGATCGGCGAGAAGGGCGACGCGCGCACGGATGTTGACGGTAACGGCGGAAGTGTTTTTGCGGCGGGCGCGCATTGGAACGCCGTGTCCCAAGCGCCGATTTCCGCCGGGAGTAAAATCGTCGTGACGGGCGTTGACGGCATGACGCTTCGTGTGGTTCAGGATCAGGCAGGTAAATGAGCTAATTGCAAAAAGTCCGGCGGACGCGACAGAGCGCGTCCCTCCATCCGCCACAGGCGGAAAAACAGGCTGTTTTCAGAGGCAGTGGAGGGCCACGTTTCATCGTGGCCGTCTTTTTCGTGACTTTTGCAACTGACTCAAATAATAATAAACAAAAAAGGAGAAATATCATGGGTCCAGGCACGCTTGTTTTTTTGGCGATAGTGGTTTTTATACTGGCCAACAGTATCCGAATTCTTCGGGAATATGAACGGGGCGTGGTTTTCCGCCTTGGGCGTTTTGTCGGCGTGCGCGGGCCGGGACTCATCATCCTTATCCCGCTCTTTGAAAAAATGGTGCGGGTTACCCTGCGGACCGTGGCGCTTGACGTTCCCCCGCAGGAAGTCGTCACGCGCGACAATGTTTCCGTGAAAGTCAACGCCGTCATGTATTTCCAGGTTTTTGAGCCCGGCAAGGCCATTATTGCCGTTGAAGATTACCTTTATGCCACCTCCCAGATGGGGCAGACCACCCTGCGGTCAATCCTCGGCGAGCATGAGCTTGACGACCTGCTCTCCAACCGCGAGGCGATTAATCTGAAGCTGCAAAAAGTCATTGACGAGCGCACCGGTCCCTGGGGCATCAAGGTCAGCGCCGTTGAAGTCAAGGATGTTGATTTGCCCGAAAACATGAAGCGCGCCATTGCCAAACAGGCCGAGGCGGAACGCGAGCGCCGCGCAAAGGTGATCCACGCCGACGGCGAATTCCAGGCTTCACGCAAGCTGAAAGACGCCGCCGACGTCATGGCCGTCCAGCCGGTCGCCGTCCAGTTGCGTTATCTGCAGACCCTGACCGAAATCGCCGTGGAAAAAAATTCAACCATCGTGTTCCCGCTGCCGATAGAATTCCTGAGTTATTTCATGAAGGAAAAGCCGGCGGGAAAATAGTAAGTTCGGCATTTTTCCACAACCTGGAGACGACATGAGGCTGTGTAAAATCAGGCTGTTGTCAGCGCTTTCAGTCAGTGCGCTTGTTTTTGCCGGGTCGCTATTCGCGCAATACGCCAACGACAAGTTCGATCCGAATGCCGACGACTCTGTTTTTTACATTTTGTCCCAAGCCGATGGCAAACTCATTGTCGGCGGCGATTTTACCACAATTGATGCTACCGCGCGCAACAGAATCGCACGAATTCATCAGAACGGCCACGTTGACACTTCCTTCGATCCGGGCGCTGGCGCAAACTCCCGGGTGTTGTGCGCCGCGCAACAGGCCGACGGCAAAATTATCATCGGCGGCAGCTTTACTACGTTTGATGGTCAGGCCAGAAACTATATCGCCCGCTTGAATACGAACGGTGTGCTTGATACCTCGTTTGCCCCCGAGGCCAACGCTTCCGTGCAGAGCTGCGATATTCAGGCTGACGGTCATATTCTGATCGCCGGCTGGTTTACCACCGTTGGCGGCCAAGCGCGCCAGAGGATCGCCCGGCTGAACAGCGACGGTTCAGTGGATGCCGGCTTCAATGTCGAAGTCAATAACACTATATACCACCATGCGCTCCAGCCGGATGGTAAAATCCTGATCGGCGGCAATTTCACCGCTGTCGCCGGCCAGACCCGCAATCACATCGCCCGGCTTAATCCCGACGGCACGCTTGACACGGTTTTTGACCCCAATGCCAACGCTGCGGTATATACCTTCGCCACCCAGCCGGACGGCAAAATCCTGATCGGCGGCTTGTTTACCGCCATCGGCGGCCAGGGGCGCTCCTATCTTGCGCGACTTAACGCGGATGGAACCCTGGATACCACCTTTAACATCGCGGCCAATAATTATGTCTGGCGGCTGGTTAACCAGCCCGATGGAAAAGTCCTGGCATGCGGACCGTTCACCACATTCGGCGGGGCGGCGCGCACTTATCTGGCCCGGCTCAACGCTGACGGCACTCTGGATACCGCCTTCAATCCCGGCGCTATTAATACTTATGTTTGGGGCCTGGCCGTGGCAGCCAGTGGGAAAATTATGATCGGCGGCAGTTTCGCCTCGATCGACAACGGCCTTGATGTCTTGACCCGCAACCACATCGCTGCCATTTATCCCGACGGGATTATTGACGCGAATTTCTTCCCCAATCCTGACAACGATGTTTACACAATATGCTGCCAGCCGGACTGGAACATCCTCGTTGGCGGATCATTCGCGCAAATTAAAGGCGTTGCCCGCGCATGCATTGCCCGGGTAAATTCATATGACACGACCGAAGCCGCCTTTAATCCCGGCGCGGGCGAGGGAGACGTCTCTTCGTTGGCCGTGCAAAGCGATGCAATGATAGTTGTCGGCGGTGGGTTCAATATTTTAGGCGGCGCGGCCCGAACCGGAATAGGCAGATTGACGAGCGCCGGCGCTTTGGATGCGACTTATAACGTCAACTTGAATTCTTCGGCATGTTGCGCTCATCTCCAGCCTGATGAAAAAATAATCTGCGGCGGTTCATTCACCACTGCGGGAACCGCCGTGCGCAATCGTATCGCGCGACTGAATACCAACGGCACCGTTGACACCGGCTTTGACCCGAATGCAAACGGCGTTATTTATACCGCTTTGCGGCAACCCGACGGCAAAATCCTGATCGGTGGCGATTTCACAACCATCGGCGGGACGCTGCGTAATCATGTTGCCCGGTTCAACGCCGACGGCACGCTTGATACAGATTTCAACCCGGACGCAAATGCAGTCGTCCTAGCCTTTGCGTTCCAACCCGACGGCAAAATCCTGATCGGCGGCGGATTCACAACCGTCGGCGGGGAGACCCGCTATTTTATTGCGCGACTGAATAACAACGGCGCCCTGGATGCGGATTTCAACCCGGGTTTAGACGGCGTGATCTACTTCGTTATTCTTCAAACCGATGGAAAGATATTGATCGGCGGTTATTTCACAACCATCGGCGGGACGGTTCGCAATCGTATTGCCCGTCTCAATGCCGACGGCACGCCGGATGCCTCTTTCGATTTAACCGGCGGCGATGGTGATATCGTGATGTCTCTCGCCCTGGCCGCGGATGGCAAAATTATTACAGGAGGTCCCTTTCATAATATCGGCGGAGTAGCCCGGGCTCACATGGCGCGGATCGCCAATACTGACGCCGCCTTGCAAAATTTAAGCGTCAATAGCGCCGCCAACGTCATTACCTGGACCAGGAGCGGAACAAGCCCGGAAGTGTTGTGGACGACTTTCGACCAATCGTCAGACGGTTCGACCTGGACCTATCTCGGCAGCGGCACAAGAATCGCAAATGGCTGGCAGTTGAGCAGCCTGGCTCTTCCCGTCAATCAGACGCTTTATATCCGCGCGCGTGGGTACGCTCCCTGCGGTATGTACAATGGTTCCATGTCCCTTTATGAATCCGTTCGCCTTTTTTATTTAACACCGCCCGTGCCGATCATCACCAATGTTTCCGGCGTTGTCACCGGTTCTTACGGCGCGGCGAATTACACGCTCTCGGGAACGAACAATGTCAACGTCACCGGCGTCATGTGGTGGGAAAACAGCTTGGGCGGTGGCGCTTCATTTGCCGCAGCCAACCCGTGGTCGGTCGCGGTCACGGGTTTGAGCGTCGGCGCCAATATAATAACAGTCTACGGTTCCAACACAATCGGCGCCGTGGGCAGCGCTTCGGTAACGATCGTTCAGCGACGCAACGACCACTTTGCCGCCGACTTTGACGGAGACCGGCTGGCTGACCCGGCTTATTATAACAGCACCAACTGGTACGAGTGGCTTTCCTTCCTGAACTATACCCGCACCGAGGAAGATGATTATGCCATGACCGGTATGTTCCCGGTTTCAGCCGACTTTGACGGCGATGGATTTGCCGATCCCGCGGTCTATAATAACCAGACCGGCCAATGGTATGTCTGGCTTTCCAGTTCTTATTACTGGCGCGTCGGCCCGCTTTCCTATGGTCTGGCAGGTTCCGCGCCGGTGCCGGCCGATTATGACGGCGATCGCCTGGCGGACTTTGCCGTGTTTGCCTCCGGATCTTGGTATGCCTGGTTTTCAACGGCGGGTTATCATGGTTTCGGGCCGTTTAATCTTGGCTTGGCTGATGCCATTCCCGCGGCCGGAGATTTTGACGGTGACCACAAGGCTGACCCGGCCATTTACTGGAAGGGTTACTGGTTTGCCTGGTTATCTTCCATCAATTATATAACCATTGCCGCCACAGTGACGGACGATACAAACGCTTATCCGGTTACGGCTGATTTTGACGGCGACGGCTATTGCGATCTGGCCACAGTATCCGCCAGTGGAGTCTGGTACGCCCGGCTCTCGACCGCCGGCTACCAAAAACTGGGCCCATTTACCTTTGACTTTTCCGGCTGGAGGTTCCTGACGGAAGAGACTCCATAAGGGCTAGCCCGCATTTCTCACACGCCCCGTGAGAAATGCGCCCGAAGGGCCGAAGTAGAAGCGCATTGTGCTTCACTTCGGGGCCGTCCCGAAGCGACGTTCCGTCTG
>JGI24730J26740_1001860_pt1 | contig 9926 bp, 8 predicted proteins | sample EPASupsiteSAE347_FD_26740 | JGI IMG/M metagenome (IMG submission 26740)
CCAGCGATTCCAATTCATGGTCATATTTGACTATTGGAAGTGGCAAGAACAAAACGGCGAGGAACGAAGGGTAGACCGGTGGCGGTCCGTGCGCAGAGCGTCGGATAAAGAGCATGTCGTTAAAGGCAGGTGGGTTCGGGCGAGAGGTCCTGCTGCGCGCNCCTTTAAGCGGATGATCGGAAACGGAGTTGGCCGAAGGCAGGGANAAGCGGATTGATACGTATCGAGAGCAAGCTGACACGCAATAGTTCGACCATCTTCAGAACGGTGACTTTACGACACGTCCGCATGAGGCGTTGAAGCAATCCCTTAGCCAGCAGTTGCCAGAGGATGTAAGCCACCTGCATGATGATGTGGTAGTTTTGGGATGCCGTTGCATTGGCGCAGAAGGCGTGNTCAAGCCCGAACCCGCCGTTTTTCTCGACATTGAAGACATTCTCGATGCCGTTGCGGGCACGACCGCCCTGATTGGCAATGGCATATACCTTCTCGCGATGAAGGTTTAAATTGGTGACCCAGCACCAAAGGGTTGCGTCTACCGGACTGATTTCCCCGCTGAACAGAACTGAAAATTCATGTGGTGAATGCTCGTCACCGAAGGGCACATTATCTGTCCAACGAAGCGTCTGGTTGACCATGCCATGCTCTCCTTGACGTTGGCTTTGAAATACATTTACCGGNCTCATCATCATGGTTTGGACGNCCTCATCGTATGCAATCGGCTGACGACCTTCGCGGAGGGTGGCGATAAATTTCCAGTCATACAGCTTGCATACATCGAAAACTGCTTGAACCGGGTAGAGGCTATCCATCAGCAGGCAAATGGGGAGGCGAGGAAACTCAGCATGCAGACGCGGCGCAAGCCGCTTGAAAGCGTTCAGTTCACAGTCCTCCTTGTCGCGAATCGGATCGCGCATATCCACGAACTCGGTCATTAACGGGAACATCGTTCCTTCTGGNCCGACCAGCTTTGCCTCAACGACATACCGGTAACGGGACTCATCGTTCGGCGTATCATGGCCGCGATCCTGTAGTGTTCCATCGACCGCGATCATCCACCAGCGATCGAATAATCGCGCCCGGTCCAGTAAACGCATGGCCATAAGACGGCGAACCATTTTGACGGGAATCCGGGCAACCTCTTCGACGGGAACTCGCGAAGCATGATGCTTGGCGTTTTCAGAACAAGTCACAGTCCGGCGTGGTCCCAAACGTTCTTCGTCCCATTCTTGATCGCAGAGTTGCAACATGTTCTGCGGCAGTTCGCCGGTGTTCCGGTCGCCATCGAAAGCGTTCCTGGAACCGCCCCTGAGNATAAAGGTCAGCATGATCTGCCACCAGATGTGGCGACCTAGATACACGCACCACTCCTGACGGCGCGGGTCCGTCAGGTCGTCAAACCAGCGGTTCATCTCCGGGAAACAATGGCGAACGACCGCGTTCAGTTGCCGCCCGATGCTTTCATGCTCCGGCGCTGGTCCTGGCTTGCGGCCCGCCGGGCGGCGACATGGCCGTGGATCAGCGCCAGACTGTTGCGCGTAACACTGCGGATCAGCTTTTTCAACCGACGATATTCTCTTGTCCATTCTTTGATCTCCTGAGCCATGTCGACCGGCACATAGACGGTTCGCGTCTTCCTCTTCACTTTGAAGGTAAGACGCCAGGCAACATGCTTGCAGGAGGGATGCTGCACCCCGATAAGGGAACCCTCCACGAAAGGCCCAATTTTAGCCAGTTGCTTTAACTGCGCCGCGCGTTTCCGATCGAACCGGTTTTTTATGGCTTTTGTCGTTTTCATATTAACTAGTATATGCACTGGTTAATATATGTCAACAAAAAAAGCGTCTTGAAGAATCTTTTTTTAACTCTTTGGGACGCCCGGCGGCTTCTCCGCCCCAAACGGCCTCCATCTGACCTTTCAGGAACTCGAAGAATTCCTAATTTGGAATCGCTGAAGAACACGCAAGACAAAAAAAATCTTGACAAAAACAAGCACGCGTAGGATATTGAAAAGAATTTTAAACCTTTTATAGAAGGAGAAGCATGAAAAAGACGTTTGTTCTGGTTGCAGCCGTGATTTTCGTTCATTGCGCAGTATTCACATCGTTGATCTTTCTTCAGGGATGCAAAACTACAAAAGGAACTTCCTCTTCAACAGCCACGCCTCCCGTAATGCCCCCGCTTGAGGCCACCAGCACCGAGCCGGCAAAACCGATCGAAAGCACTCCGGCCCTCCCGGAAGTGACAACGGAAATCAAGGCGGAAGAAACCATCGAATATATCGTTAAGAACGGCGATTCACTCAGCGTCATCGCCAAGCGGCACAACGCAAGCAAAAACGAGATAATCGACCTGAACAAGATCAAGGACCCTAATAAAATACGCGTTGGACAGAAATTGACCATTCCCAAGCGCTCCCATGCCGCCGCTCCGGTCTCAACAAAGTCACACAAATCAAAAGCGAAATCCAAGAAGAGCGCTAAGGGAGAAGCCGTTCCGGAAAAAGCGGAAGCCACTCCCGAGCCGTCCCTGGCAAAGGAGATTGATGGATACGTGGTGCAGGCCGGCGACAGTCTTTCGAAAATTTCCTCCAAGTTCAAGGTCAAGATTGGCGAAATCAAAGAAGCCAACAAGCTTATGAACGATAAAGTTAAAGTCGGCCAGAAGCTGATCATTCCAGGCAACAAGAAATCCGAAGGCGCAGCTGAAGCCGCACCGGTCCCGGCCGTATCTGAACCGGCCACGGTACAGCCCCCCAAGAGCGAGTCCGCCCCCAATGACGTTGCTCCCGCTCCCGCAGCCGCGGCGACACCGGACGTAAAAAACACCGGCATCACGCACGTCGTACTGCCGAACGAGGATCTGGATGCGATCGCCAAACTCTACGTTGTTTCGGTCGACGATATCGTGGTGGCCAATCAAATGGGAACAAACCGCGCCGTCCAGGCCGGGCAAAAAATCATTATTCCGCAGCCGTAATAAATTTTTCGCCGGGCGAAAAATTTATAAATGTGGAAAACATCCACTATTCTTTTGTTGGTTGTGCTGTGCCTGACGGTGTTTGGCGTGGTCATGTTGGCCAGCACCAGCGGAGTTAAGGCCCAGGCCCTCTATGGCGATTCAAATTACTTCGTCAAAAGCCAGTTGTTCTCGGCGCTGTTTGCGTTGATTGCCGGACTCTTTGCCGCACGCTGGGATTATCACCGCTGGCGCTTCCTTGCCATACCTGTTTTTGGACTGGCAGTCGTGCTGCTGGCTCTTGTTTTTGTTCCGGGCATAGGCGTCAAAATCGGCGGAAGTCGGCGCTGGATCCACATCATTGGCCCGCGTTTTCAGCCCTCGGAATTCGGAAAATTCGCCCTGATACTCATGATGGCCTGGTGGATGACGCGCGAACAGCGCCATGCCTCCAGTTTCTGGCAGGGAGCCGTGTTGCCTTTCATGCTGCTGGGCACGATTGCCGGATTGATTTTCCTGGAGCCGGATTTCGGAACGACACTGCTCTCGGCAACGGTCGGCATTGCCGTGCTTTTTGCCGGGGGAGCGCGCGGTCTTTACCTCTTGATTTTTGCGGCGGGAGGGCTTGCGGTTTTTTCGCTGGAGGTCATGCGCGATCCCGTGCGGCTCCACAGAATCCTTGCTTTTCTCGACCCGGATAAATATTCTCAGACTTATTCATTCCAACTGGTGAGCGCCATCAACGCTTTCATCGCCGGCGGCATGAGCGGCGTGGGACTGGGACAGAGCATGCAAAAACAATACTATCTGCCGGAAGCGCACACGGACTTCATTTTCGCCATTATCGGCGAGGAACTGGGCATCTTTGCCACGGGCGCGGTCGTGTTGCTTTTCGCCGTTCTATTTTTTTGCGGCTTGAAGATCAGCATGAAGGCGAAAGACGTTTTCGGCCAATTGCTGGCTTTCGGCATAACCATCATGATCACATTGCAGGCAGCCATAAACATCGGAGTCGTGACCGGATGCCTGCCTACCAAGGGACTGCCCCTTCCCTTCATCAGCTACGGCGGTTCGAGCCTGATCATGTCGCTCTTTGAAATAGGAATTCTGATCAACATCGCTCAGCAGGAACCGGACAAACTTAAAACCGACAACGTAAAAATCATAAAGGACCGGGTTCACAGGTTCTGACGTAAATCTCCGCCAGAATCTGACACCCCTTATTGGTATGAAAATAGGAATTGCATGCGGAGGTACCGGCGGGCATATTTTCCCAGGACTGGCAACGGCGCACGCCCTGCGTAAACGCGGACACGAGGTCATTCTTCTTTTAAGCGGAAGGGACGTCGAGAAAAAGGCCTTGGACGACTGGAAAGGCGCCGTCATAATTCTCAAGACCCGCGGTTTTTCCATGCCGCCCGGGCTGAAATGGCTGAAGTCGCTCAGACTTCTCTGGCGAGCCTATCTGCAATGCCGGCGCGAAATGCTGATACGCAAATTTGACGCCCTGCTTGCCTTCGGCAGTTACGCGTCAGTGGCCCCGGTCATTGCGGCCAGGGAACTGTCGCTGCCCGTTGTTCTGCACGAATCCAACGTCATTCCCGGACGCGCCAACAGGATGTTGAGCCGCTTTGCAACGGACTTTGCCATCGGATTCAATGAAACTCAGGAACACATCACGCATCCCGACGTGGTTTATACCGGCATTCCCCTGCGCAAGATGAATTTCGAAAACGTGGCCATCAACTGGAGCGACCTCAAGCCCGGCGTTTTCACCGTTCTTGTCACCGGCGGAAGCCGCGGCGCCCATGCCCTGAACATGATCGTCACAAAGGCAATCGCCGATCTGCACGCCGCCGGCAGACAAATTCAGGTAATACACCTGACGGGCGTGGAAGATGAGCAATATGTCAGACAGTCCTATTTTGACCTCGGCATACCGCACGTTGTGACGGCCTTCATGCATGACATGGCAAACGCTTATCACCGCGCCTCCCTGGCGATCTGCCGCGCGGGCGGATCCACCTGCGCGGAACTCGCGCAATACGGTCTGCCTGCCATACAGATCCCCTACCCCCACGCTACCGCACAGCACCAGAAGGCCAATGCCCTGGCCCTGGCGCATGCCGGAGCTTCGGAAATGTTTGAGGAATCGGGTCTGACCGCCGAGCGCCTGACCGCCGGCATCACCACCCTTATGACCAATCCGGAAAAATTGAAGGCCATGCAACAAGCCGCCTTGAAACGCGCCGACAAGGACGCGTCCGGCGCGCTGGCCGACCTTGTATTGGAAGCAATACACGAGAAGAACAAACGCAAGAATGAATGAATTCAACGATCCAGACGCTGAAACCGCCGACATCCGCGAATGCTTGCTGAGAAAAAATGCTAGAGTTCATATGCTCGGCATTTGCGGCGTGGGTATGGCCGGGTTGGCATTTTTCCTAAAAAAACGCGGCTTCGCAGTTTCAGGCTGCGACAATTCACCCAACCATCTCGCCTCCTGGCTTAAAAAAAACGGCATACCGGTTTTTTCAGGCCATGCACCTTCTCACGTAAAAAACTCCGGCTGGATTGTCAAAAGCGCCGCCGTGCCGGACGATATTCCCGAACTGACGGAGGCAAAAAAGTCCGGGAAAAAAATATTCCGGCGCGGTCTGGTGCTGGCGCAGCTCGTTTCCGACGCGGATTCCATCTGCGTCTGCGGTACGCACGGTAAAACCACCACCACGGCCATGATCGCCCAGCTTTTACAAAAGACCGGCCAAAAGCCGTCCTTCTGCGTCGGAGGAGAGATATCTTCCCTTGGAGGAATTGCGGGACAAGGCGCCGGTAACGCCATGGTCGTTGAAGCCGATGAAAGCGACGGCACTCTTGCGTATTATCATCCCCGGCTGACCGTCATCACCAATATTGAATTCGACCATGCCGAGCATTTCGCAAGTTTTGCCGAACTGAAACGATGCTTCTCCGCCGTGGCCGCTCAAACGCGCAAAAAAATCATATATTGTTTCGACGACATGGAATCCCGGAAAATGCTGCGCGGCAGACCGAACGCATTGTCCTACGGATTTTCTCCCGGCGCCGATCTGCGGCTGACAAATTTCCGTGAAAATTCCGGCGGCCTGAGTTTTTTTCTGAAAATGAAAACAGGCCTTCGGCAACCCTGGCCGAGTTCAGGCAGGCTGCCGTGCGCGGAGCGCCCGGCCCACCCTGATGCGCGTAAAAGCGGCTGGGGTGGCCGTCGTCATCCGGACGCAGTATCCGCGACAATCATCCTGCCGGTACCGGGCAGGCACAATGCCCTGAACGCCGCGGCCGCCTGCGCCGTGGGACTGGAATTAAGCATACCAATCAAACATATCACAAGCGCCATGAAATCATTCCAGCCGGCGCGGCGCCGGTTTGAAAGAATCATCGACACAAAGGACTTTCTGGCAATCTCCGACTATGCCCACCACCCTTCCGAAATTTCCGCCCTCATGCAGAGCGCTCGCAGGCTTGGAAGGCGCAGATTGCTGGCCGTTTTCCAGCCGCATCGTTACAGCCGTACGGCCGCGCTGGGTAAAAATTTTCCGCCGGCTTTTGCGGGGGTCAGCGAACTGATCCTCTGTCCGGTCTACGCAGCCTCGGAAAAACCGATGCCAGGCGGACTTTCCGCGGATTTGTACGGTCATTTCAGGAAATACGGTAAAATCAAGGCGTATAAAGCCGCCTCGCTGCAACAGGCCTGGGATTATCTAAAGACCATAATCAGGCCGGGCGACGCAATCCTGATCGTCGGGGCCGGGGACATATGCAGTATCGGGGAATGGGCCAAAAAAGAACTATCAGCAGGCAAACACACAACATCCAACGTTCAACGTTCAATTTTTCAATCACGGACGGATCCGCCCGAAGCGGGCGATTTCGAAGCCAAACCATGCCGTTCGAAGTTGGAAGTTGAAAGTTGGAAGTTCAATGTTTCTAAAATTTTGGGCGTCAAATTAAAATCCTGTTCCATAAAATTAAACGAACCGCTGGCCCCCAAAACCACGCTTGGCGTCGGCGGAACTGCGGATGTTTTCATCGAGGTCGGCGACAAAAATGACCTTGCCGCGATCGTCAAATGGGCACACAAGAACGGATTGTCCCTCAAGATTATGGGAGCAGGCGGCAATCTGCTGGTGAGCGACCTGGGCGTACGCGGCGCAGTAGCGCGGCTCAAAGGACCCGCCTGGCAAAATATCGTTCCGATTGATTCAACGAGGATTATCGCAGGCGCAGGCGTACGCCTGCATACGCTGGTGAACTGGACCGCGCAACACGGACTGGCCGGCGCCGAATTCCTGGCCGGCATACCCGGCACGGTCGGGGGCGCGGCGCGCATGAACGCCGGCGCCTGCGGCCATGCCGTCGGAGAGATCATTGAACAAGTCAAAACAATCGAACCGGATGGAACATTCACCACGCTCGATAAAAAACAGTGCGCTTTCGCCTATCGTTCCTGCCCGGCGCTGGAAAACAGGATTGCGCTGGAAGCGGTTTTCCGGCTGAAGAAAGGCGAACCGGGTGCAATAAGCGGAATGATCGCCGCAAATCTGCAAAAAAGAAAATGGATGCGTGGATTCAGGTCGGCCGGTTCTATTTTCAAAAACCCTCCCGGGGAATCTGCCGGACGTCTTATTGAAAGTCTGCCCCTGAAAGGCGAAACCATCGGCGGGGCGGTCGTTTCCAGGCGGCACGCCAATATAATCGTCACAAAAAAGCATGCAAATGCCTCGGATGTGTTTTCTCTTATTGAAATTATTCGTTTTATGATTAGAATGAAGCATGGAATTGAATTGGAAAAAGAAGTTGAATTTTGGGAATGAATCATAAATTTAAACACGTGGCGGTTCTCAAGGGCGGAATTTCGCCGGAGCGCGAAGTCTCCTTAAGGTCCGGGGCCGCCGTTGCCGGAGGCTTGCGTCAGTGCGGCTATGCGGCTGAAGAAATTGACGTGACCGGACCGGAGTTTGAACTCCCCTCAGGCGTAGAGGCGGTTTTCATCGCCTTGCACGGCACATTCGGCGAAGACGGCCAGGTCCAGCGCATTCTTTGCGAACGCGGCATACCCTACACCGGCGCCGATGCGGAAGGCAGTTGGCTGGCATTCGCCAAAAACCTGACAAAAGAAATCCTGGTCCGCCAAGGCATTTCAACGCCGCCTTATGAAATTTTTGAACGCGCAGGACAAAAAAGGACAATACAACTGCCGGTGGTCGTCAAACCCACGCGGCAGGGATCGAGCTGCGGCGTACACCGCGTGACAATGGAAGAGGAATGGGAGGCGGCCCTTGCAGATGCCATGCACTATAACGACGAGGCGCTTGTAGAACCATATATTGCCGGCCGGGAACTTACGCTCTCCATCGTGGATGGCGAATTGCTGCCGGTCATTGAGATCAAGGCTCCGGAAGGCAACTACGATTATCATGCCAAATATACGAAAGGCGTGACCGAATACCTGGTGCCGGCTCCATTGACAGAAGAGGAAACGCATCAATGCCGCCGACTCGGATGGGACACATATTGCGCTCTCAAATGCCGCGGCATGGGACGGGTTGACATGCGCATGGATTCGGCAGGACGCATTTATGTGCTGGAGCTCAATACCATTCCGGGTTTTACCGAAACCAGCCTTCTGCCGAAAGCGGCCAGGCAGGCAGGCCATGATTTTCCGCCGCTCTGCGAACGAATAATGGAAACTGCTGCGTTATAGGCCATCATGATGTGGGGCAAAAAACATAAAAACAAGCGGGATAACGGCAACTCCGGAGGCGCCCTGCATCTGACCGCATCCACCCCGAAAGCCTGGCGCAACAAGATATTCATGATGCGTCTGGGCCTTACGATCCTCGTTGCGCTGGCCGGGTTTATTTCCGCCGGAATATTGTGCTGGCTGGGAACCCGTTCCATGGGACAATACCTGTTGTTTCAAAACGATCTGTTCAAAATCGGCAACGTCAGAATTGACTGCGACGGCGAAGCGCTGACGCCCAAATACATAGGCAAATGCCTGGAACTCAACGCCTGTTCGAACATATTCGCCTTTAACATGCAGGCGAAACGCTCCGCTCTCATGGATGATATTCCCTGCATAAAAAGCGTCGAAATTTCCAGACGGCTGCCCGGCGAACTTGACATAACCGTGCACGAACGCCTACCCGTGGCGCGCCTTGAAATGAACGCCTACTACCTCACCGTTGACCGCGAAGGCCGCGTGCTGGGCACCACGTCGGGATCGAAAATCCTGCCGGTAATTTCCGGACATGCCATCTCCGGGTTGCGCCCAGGCGTTCAACTGGATGAAAAAAAAATCAGGCGCGCCCTGGCGGTGATTCAAACCTGCGATACCATGCCGGTCGGCAATTACGTGAAGATAATGCGGATTGACGTCCATGACCAGGACATGCTGTCCTTCATCCTGGCGGACGGCGAACAAGTGAAGTTTTCTTGGATCGGCATGACGGATCTCTCCCCGGATTCTCCGGATAACCTTGAACGAAAACTCTCGCGTCTTGCCGAAAGCCTGCGCTCGGCCTCCACGCGCGGGAAAAAAATAGCCTCCATTGACCTGACCGTGGAAAACAACTTTCCCGCGATCGAATATTGACGGCATATGTCCTGTTGCAATGCGGCAATCTTTTCGCAAAGAATCATCCTCAACTGGCGGTAGTCATCCAATGCATCCAGGGTATAAAGCAGCTTATGGTGCCCTGGGCCACCGCCAGGAAAACCTGTTCGTCGTCTTCGTCGAAAAGATTGAAGCCGCGATAGGAACGGCCCTCCTGCCGAACGGGACGGCTGACCTTTTGAATGGTGTCCAGGGCGCTGGTGAGATCGTCGACGGCAGCGAGGAATTCGAGGTAGCGGCGGTTGCAGGCATCCATCAGTTCCGCCAGGGGCGGCAGGCTGAAGATGCTTTTACGGACGGATGCCATCTT
>JGI24730J26740_1001873_pt1 | contig 9843 bp, 19 predicted proteins | sample EPASupsiteSAE347_FD_26740 | JGI IMG/M metagenome (IMG submission 26740)
CTAAATCGGCNTTCTCCGAGACTTTAAGAAATCTGCGTTCATCTGCGTTTATCTGCGGTTTGTTCTCCTGAAATTTGCTACTTTATTTTCCTCCAAAGACTGAGGGAATGTACGGTGCAGGCACGGTGCGCATCTGGGACAGGGGCGAGTTCAGACCGGAAGAAGAGACCGGCGACAGGCTGCTTTTTGAACTGAAGGGAAAAAAACTGACAGGAAAATACGCCCTGATAAAGACGAAGTTCAAAGGAAAGGACTCCTGGCTTTTCTTCAAGAGGAAATGAGCATGTGGCAGGAGATGGCTAAGTTCGGAAAGAAGCTCGTAGAATACGGGCTTGTGGAATCACATTTCGGGAACATAAGCATCCGCACCGGCAGCAGGATGCTCATAACCAGGACTGGCGTCTCCCTTGATGAGATAGATGAAAATAGCGTTGTAGAGGTGGAAATAGATAGACCCTCAAACCTCGACATAATCGCCTCATCTGAGAGCATCGTGCACAGGGCGATATACAGGAATACCCGTGCCCTGGCGATAATCCATGCCCATTCCCCCTTTGCCGTTATCGAATCCCTGCTTGCGGACGGGGGTGTTATAATCCCTCTTGACAGCGAGGGGCAGTATTTCCTGCATGAGATCCCTGTTGTTGAGGGAGGCATCGGGACGCCTGAGCTTGCGAAAAACGCTTCAGAAGCGCTCAAAGACCGCAGGGGCGCTATTGCCCTGGGCCACGGCACGTTCGCTATCGGGAAAGTACTTGAGGAAGCCTATATCGTTACAACGCAGATAGAGCACAGCTGCAAACTGAAATACTATTACGATCTTGCTAACAAAAATAAAACTTCCGGGCTATGAGAGCGGATTCTGACGAAGGCGACCAAGAATATATATAGCTGCAGGTCATACTGATATCCAATCAGTTGGCTTATTAAGTAACATATAGAATCCGGGATAATCCCCTGTCTGTTTGTGCTTTTTTTAGGTTGATTGATTGAACAGAAGGGAATAGATTGTTTACAGAACAAGAAAAAATTGCTCCGGTCTCGGAGGGCGGGGTCCACGATGTTACAATCGAGGGCGTCGCCAGAAAGGGAGATGGAATTGCACGTATCGAGGGCTTTGTGATTTTTGTGCCCGGTACTAAAATCGGTGACAAGGTCAAGATCAAAATTGAACGGGTCATGCAGAAATTCGCGATTGCAACCCTTGACGAGACGAATCAGTAATAAGGAGATAAACATGAGCGACGATAGAAGAGGCGGCTTCCGCGGCGGAGGAAGAGGCGGTTTCAGACCAAGCGGTCCAAGAGAGATGCACAAGGCAACCTGTGCAGACTGCGGTCAGGAAACTGAGGTACCCTTCCAGCCATCCGGCGACAGACCGGTATACTGCAGGGAATGCTACCAGAACCATAGACCAAAGAGATATTAAGTTTATACTTACATATATAATATATAAAAAGATAAATGGCACTGATATCTAAAATATCACTGCCGCAGCTTTTTTTAGGTTTTTATTATTTAAGCCAGATAGCTTCGGCGCCGTTCTATGTGTACATATAATTATATTCAGGTGCCTGTTTCTTATTATTCTCGACAGTATCTGGCTTATTCTCAGACAGGCTGGTTGCTATAACCCCGAGGAACTCTCTTTCGATCAGGGAAATAACCTCCTTGCTAAGCCCTTTCTGCTCAAAGACCAGGACATCTCTCTCGTTATATACGGATATCTTTCCTTTTTCATTATCCGATACTACTTTCCAGATCCTGTCAACGGGTTGAACCCATGCCCAGATGCCCATATATAGCACCTCCTATATTTTTTATCCGATCACCTGTTGGATATAAACAGGTTGTTCGAAGTTTTATTCTTATAACAATAGTTAGGTTCTTTCTGTATTTAAATTTATCTCATGCTAAAAATTTAATTGTTATAATTATAATCATATGCATCACTATGTGCATGATTAATGCTGTCAATGGTGACTCTCATGCTTTATCTCTACAGGCTCGCATTCAGCGCACTCGAACTGCAGCGTCGTATGCAGTATGCTGAACTCTTCCCTCAGCGTACGGCTTATCTTACGTATCAGGACATCTGTCTGCTGAACATGGATCCTGTCTACGAGGACATGTGCGCTCATGGCATGTATGTTCGAGCAGATGCTCCATATATGTACATCATGCACGCCCTTAACGCCCTCTACCTGTGTCATTATATCTTTCAGGGTATCGGCATCGACGTGCTTCGGGGCGAACTCAAGGAGAATACGGGCTGAGCCGAATATGAGCTTGGTTGCACCGTAGATAAGCATCACGCCAATAAGAATGCTGAGCACTGGATCGACTATGCTTTCCCCTGTAAGTATAATGATCACAGCCCCTGCAATCACTGCCAGCGATGCCAGAGCATCGCCAAGCACATGCAGGTACGCCCCCCTGATATTGAGCTCATGATGCCCGTGCAGTTTTAAAGCTGCCCAGGCATTTACAGCCAGACCGATAGTAGCGATTACCAGTACCTGAGCACCTCTCACCGGGGGCGGGCTTAATATTCTTTCATATGCTTCGAAGAAGATAAAAACAGCAACCAGGATAATCGTTACCCCGTTTATCAGGGCTGCGAAAATCTCAAACCTGTGGTAGCCGAAGGTCACCTCCCTGCTGGAAGGGCGAGCTGATATTCTTATTGCACCATATGCAAGGACCAAAGCCACCACATCCATGAAAACATGGGCTGAATCAGACAGCAGAGCAAGGCTATTGGAGATTATGCCCCCCACCAGTTCCATCAGGAAGATGGCTGCTGTAAGTAATGTTGCAGTTCTCAGGTTAGTACTAACATCGCTCATGTTTACCTTTTCTATCTGATGATATATTATTGATTTATGCCATGATAAGATATTTCTATCGGTAGTGCTTAAACCTAAAGCATCAATAAACCGTTGGATTAACTCTCGATTTTCCAATCCCTTTCCAATAGTCTTGAAAACCTCAGAATCATCATGCTTGAACTCTTATTGTATAGCATCAGCCTGACCATAACACTCGTTATGCTCTGAGTCGGGATGATCAGTGACATGTGAACGGTGCGTTAATGCCTGCTTCAGTAAATTAAAATCGTTAAATTTGATTCTTATTTCGTATTCAAAATTAGATAACAGTCTCTTATATCCAAGCCAGGTTTCGTTTTGCATTCCGTTTTGCATTCGGTTCTCCTATTATATGATGAATAATATTATGTTTATGCGTGTATTTGGCTATGTAAGTTCAACCTGTTAAAACAGGCAACAGGCATTCACACCCCGCCTAACTATAGCACCCCTTTTTTCGCCCTCTGGAGCCTTCATGAACCTCTTTGCTTCTCTGACTGTGAAGCCAGCCAGCTTACCGGCTTCGTCAAAATTTTTTACAATTCCGTTCTCGCCCTCGCTGTGTTCAACTGAGCCCGGAGGGTACCGGAAGTTGATATACATCACGTCAGACTCAGCATCGTAATCTATCCAGACATCATTCCTTCCGGACCTGATAACGTGCGGGATAATTCCAAGTATTTCCTCTTCCTTTTTTTTCATAAAGCACCTCTATTCTGTAAACCTGATCTGTACTTCTATCTGCTGCGTGCATCCTGTGCAGACTATAACTTTTCTGTATGCCTTTCTATTTGCCGTTCTATTATCCATTATTTAATTCCCATATTTACTTCCCATCCGGCAATGCCTTAATATCGCTGTAAAATCTCATAATCAGCTTCGCTGTAATGTTTTCTTTATTCATGGCAAACGTTCTTACCTGTTTGCCGAGCCTTTTCTCTGTCACGATATCGTTCTCAACAAGCGTCTCTATCACCCTTGCCACGCTTGAATGGGAAAGCCCGGTCTCCCTGGCGACCCCCGATAAGCAGGTAAACTCGCCATTATGTTCTATCAGGTTCTCCAATACAAGCATCCGGGCATTCCTTCCAAATATCTTTTCAAGCATAATCTCCTCATTACCCGGTAAGTCCCAGAGTAACAAAAACGCCTACAGTAAACCCTACCAGAAAAAATAATATTGGCAGTAGATATCGCATTATATATTTGATCTTTTCTTCGGGCATTCTGTGTTCCATAATTAACGTCTCCCATTTCTGAATTGATTAGATATCATATACAACATCTTCTTTTGCCCCGCAATTATAACAGGAGATGTAACCAGAACGCTCTTCTCCTTTTCTGGCTATAAACAAAGAACCGCATAAGGGACATTCTGCAGGTAAATTCACCTTCCCATGGTGGTCCTTATTCCAGTGCGTAAAGCCTGTGCTGCCGTTTTTATTTAATAGATCTCTCAATGCTATTCTTACAGTACGGTATCCTGTATCATCAAAATCTTTAAGATCTAAATCTTTGATAATCCGCTGATGCCAGTGCCGCAGTGTCCCCCCTGTGGATTTACAAATATCGGCTATCTCAGCCTGTGTTTTTGTTTCTCCTGCAAGAAGCGCGCCCATATATAAAAAAGCAGGGACTAAGTATTTCCCGCTTCCGTAATGCTGCAGATCGTATGTTTTTTTAAGATACGTCTGCGCTATGATCCTGGTTAATTGCATCGCGCAGCTGCTAAGATTTAAGGCTTTGCCGTATTCCTCTATAAGTTTGATATTCGGACATACAAACACCCTGCACGCTTTTATTTTTAGATCTCTGGCTGTTATCTCCCCACTCATAAAAATCAAGGCTGTAAAGATATTTCTTTGGCTTTCTCTAAAAACGTTCTTCCCTTATCTGTTATTACGTATCTGTTCTCTTTTTTCTCCAGCAGTCCGTTCTTTATCAAGAGGTCCAGGCACTTACCTGTAAGATTAAAATTTAAGTTCGTTTTATACACTATCCGTGTTTTGTTCTGCTGCTCTTTGCATACGTTCAGAATGTCTGTAATTATATCTATTCTGCCTCGATTCATGCTTATTTCCTCCCGGTAATTTCAACATGCCTGCCTGAGAAGCCCGCTTTTAGCAGCTTCACCATGTCCTCTTGGGACCCGAGTATGTCGTGTTTTGCCATGTCTGCAGGTGTAGTTGTGTAATCCTGTTCCCTGGATTCACTGATACCAAGCACATCAGTTAATCGACTCAATAGTATCACCTTCGCTTCTATTTGATAGTTGGAAGTGCGAATATAGTGGTGAGGGAGTGGGGTTAGGTTTTAAAATAGGCACTTACAACCACCGAACTAATGACGGTTAGCAGTGCATATATAGTTTTGGTTTATATTAAGTAATAACAAAAACAATATATAAATTATATAAATGGTAAGTGATATAACACATGAAAAGTAAACGTGAAAGTATGTTGGAGTTAAAGGTCAGAAAGCTTGGTAATAGTTTGATAATTACGATACCGGCAGAGATTGCTAAGATGTATGGAATTGTAGAAGGATCGGCAATCGAAGTCGTTCCTGATAAGGATAAACTCATCATGCAAAGCAAAAAAAGGTGAAATTATGAAGAAGACGTGAACTTCTGATATGATGACGAGATACTTCGATTGTTGTAGAGCAGAGAGAGCATAATAAACGCCTTGAGAAAATCCTTGAAAAACTGGCTGAACGATAAATTTATCACGATTTGTCATCAAATATTTTATAAAATTAAAATTTTAAATTCTATAAAAGCTCCGCCGTCTGGGTAATATTACAAAGAATAAGTATTTCTATCGGTAGCGATTCGAAGCACTCATGATTATTGAGCAGATACACCTTGACAACGGCAGCGCCATTGGTTTGAAGCTTGATATGGAGCATGCCCCTCTCCTTGTCATCAGGGCAAAAAAAGGTTTTGTGATGTGCGGGTACCTTAACATGGAAGTGGCTAATAAGCTTGGGGACGCGGCTGTCAGGGTAACGGGCGTGAGGAGCTTTGAGGACGTTCTGGACGCCAGAGCAGTGGACGTTTCCGCGGCTGCAAAAAAAATGGGCATAGCTGTCGGCATGACGGCTAAAGAGGCTCTTGAGATGATGCTTTAATTCGAAAGACTTATAAATTCCTGTACTAATAGTAATATCCCTAATCATTATGGTGATTATAATTAGAACATCTGCACGGTGATAAAGCTGGATGATAACTCATTTGACTGGATATACCGGAAGACGATTCCACGGGATAAGGGAGGATAGAAAATGGATGGCATAAAGATTCTTGTTGTAGAGGATGAGAGTATCGTGGCAATGGATATAGAGAGCAGGTTGAGGAGCCATGGGTACTCTACTTCTGTTACCTATTCGGGAAAAGGAGCCGTTAAAAAAGCCGAAGAGATGATGCCGGATCTGATTTTGATGGATATCATGCTAAATGACGAGATAGACGGCATTCAGGCCGCTGAACAAATTAAGAGCCGCTTTGATGTTCCCATCGTATATCTTACCGCTTATTCAGATCCGAACACACTGCAGCGTGCGAAAATAACCCAGCCTTTCGGTTATATAATAAAACCTTTCTCAGAGAGGGAACTGCATATTGCCATAGAGATAGCGATTTATAAGCATGCTATGGAGAAGAGGCTCAAAGAGAGCGAACGATGGCTCTCAGCAACGCTTAGAAGCATAGGCGATGCTGTCATAGCCACGGACGAGAGAGGGGCTATTAAATTCATTAATCTTTTCGCAGAGGCATTAACCGGCTGGAAGCAGGAAGAAGCTGCAGGCGTACCTCTGGAAGATGTTTTCAACATTATCAACGGCGAAACGCGTGAACGCGTGGAAAATCCCATAACAAAGATAACACGTGAAGGTCTTTTCTTCGGTCTTGCGGATAATAACATGCTGATCTCCAGGGAGGGGACTGAGATACCTGTAGAAATAATCGGTACCCCCATTCTGGATGAGAAAAATAACATGGTTGGCACGGTTCTTGTTTTCTATGATACCATTGCCAGAAAGAGAATGGAGACGTTGATCTTTAGTAAACCGGCTCCTGGCGAGCAGAAACCTGTTGGGAACTAAAGCCTGCTGTCAGGCGTTTTGCACACGTTCAGTTTCCTGCATATATCGCAGTCTTCCTTGCAGGGCTCGATATGTATCAATATTGAGAGATTGGGGATTTTCGTCTTGATATCTCTCTCAAGATGGTTGCAGAATTCGTGAGCCTCTATCACATGCTGGTTCCTGGGAACGACCAGGTGCAGATCAACGAATCTTTCCGCCCCCGACATCCTTGTGCGGAGGTTATGGAATCCCGCATACTGCGAGTAATGCTCAGCGATTATAGATTTGATGAGGGTTTCTTCCCCATCCGACAGTTTGACATCCATGAGACCTGAGATGGAGCGTTTAGTGAGTTTGTACGATGCCTTTATGATGATGAGGGCTACCAGTATTGCCAGAACAGGATCGAAAATAGGGTTCCCGGTAAGCTGTATGAGTACCAGACCGGCAAACACACCTGCTGAGGTATATACATCCGTGGTGAGGTGATAAGCGTCCGCCTCAAGTGCTATGGATTCTGCTCTCTTTGCTATTTTCATGATTTTCCTTGAAATAATAAGGTTCACGGCCGCAGATATGCCCATTATGATGATGCCTGCTCCGATGAATTCAATCTTTCCTCCTGAGGTTATTTTTCCGCTCGCCTCAACTAGTATGGCTATTGCTGCTATGAAGATCAGCAGAGCCTCTACTGTCCCTGAGATGTTCTCAAATTTGCCGTGCCCGAATTTATGCACGTCATCAGCAGGTTTCCCGGCTTCCCTGACTGAATAATTGGCAATAGCTGCAGCCAGAAGGTCGATGCCTGAGTGAAGGGCTTCTGACAGTACGCTTATCGAACCCATGAGAATACCCGCTGCGAGCTTCAGGAGGAGCAAAAAAGCATTGGAATATATAGAGAGCCTTGCTACGGATGTTATTTCACTGTGCGCAGCAAGATACGTGTTATTTCCATCATACATTTGCCTTTAGTTTATATTAGCAATAGTATAAATGGCTATTTGAGGTATCGCTACTCCTAAAAATAAGGAGGGTCGGCCCTCTGACCCTTATTTATCCGTCTGGTATCGCCTTTGCTTATCAATATCCAGATTCCTCAGCAGTAACTTTGCGGGAAGCAGGTCTTTCCCTCTCAATATACTCCGCTTTAGCCTCTCCGGTAGAAGAGATATCTTCAGCGCCTGTACGTTCCAGGATTTCCTTGGCGCGGTCAACCTCCTCTGAGCTTTCGGAGTGAACAGAGAGCAAAATCCCGCCCTTATTGATGCTTCCCTCGTACCTCTTTGCCTCGTACTCAGGTATACCCATGCCGATAAGTGCTCCTGCGATCCCGCCGACTGCTCCGCCTGCACCCGTTGCAGCCCCCTCCGGAGCCTTTGTATGCTTCTCGTGCGCGAATTCTCTTGTAGCTACGCCTTCAGGCATAAGTACCGAGATATCCGAGTTCCGGAAACCTGCGGCTTTCAGAGCATCTACAGCCGACTCAACCCCAACCCTGCTGGAATATATGCCGAACATTGCTTTATTTTTTGCCATGTTCTAACCACTCCCAATAATCTACCTCTTCTCTTTCTACTTAATATTATCCGTAAAGGTGTCGGCAATCGTGGTGCGGCGTAAGATTGGTGCGGCAAAACACGAGGAACTCAGACAGGGTATAAGACCCTCCATTTAATGAGAACCCCATCTTCCAGATCTTTGCACGAGATAAGCGACAGCCTGCAGAACCCGTTTGTGTATCCCTCCCCATCCACGAGCGTCGGCGCAGTCCTGCCCCCGATAATGATGTTGCCAATGAAGGTATATATCTCGTCCACAAGCCCTTTTGAGATAAGTCCCCAGTTCAGTGTAGCGCCTCCCTCCACCATCAGGCGGTCGATACCGCGCGCCTTAAGTTCAATAAGGAGTTCTCCAAGTTCCACGCGCGTCTTGCCTGTGGTTATAATCTCAGCATGCCCTGCAAGCTGCTCCACCCTCTCCTCAGGTGCTCTCTCCGAGACCGCTATTATCCTTTTGCCTGCGCCTTTTTTGAAGATATCGGCATCGATCGGTGTTCGCGCCAGGCTGTCGACCACCACCCTGGCAGGGTTCTCATCAAGCCCTCTTGCTCGCCGCTTTTCCCTGCGCTGAGCCGATTTTACGGTAAGGCTGGGGTTATCCGAGAGTACGGTGCCTATGCCCACCATTACGGCATCGGAAGTGGCTCTGAGCTCATCCATGCGGTCAAAGTCAAAGCTTCCTGAGATGCGGGTTTGCCGCCGCTCGATCGTAGCTATTTTCCCGTCAGCGCTCATGGCCGCGTTGATGAAGACGAAGGGGCAGGTGGATTTATCCAGGTTATTCATTGTATCAGGTGTGAGTTCTTCTTTATACTTATGGGATGAAATATCTAACCGAGAACTGAATATGGGATATCCGTCTTGGGACTGAAAATATAAATCTATGCTTGCATCAGGCTTGTAGTTTTATATATTCATAGCGATAAGATTAACTTAGAGATGAAAACAGCAATTCTTTTTAACGGTCGAAGGCTTAATAATCCTACACGCAGAGCAATTGCTGAGATACTCAAACGCACATCTGCATGTTATGAGATGTCGCTGTACCTGCTAAAATCAAGACTGAACCCGCATATTTTGCAATGGCTTGAAACTGAAGGTCATTATCAAACTCACAGTGGTCCGCTTTTGGTTTTAAAAAATAGTGCGGTGTATCTTACCTTAGAGGGTCGGATCAAATCATTAAAGGATATAAGCAGTCTTGAAAAAATAATGGAGCAGGGTAAGTATGAGGTCATCATGCATTACCCCACCTATCCAGAAAACATCAAAAAAATAGAAATGTTTAGCAGAATGTTAGGAAAAGCATGGAAAAAGACTTACTT
>JGI24730J26740_1001900_pt1 | contig 9657 bp, 9 predicted proteins | sample EPASupsiteSAE347_FD_26740 | JGI IMG/M metagenome (IMG submission 26740)
TCTCTTCCTCCAGCCGCTTCTTCTCGTTCTCAAGACGTTCCTTGATCTCCCCTAAAGCCGCCAAAGACGCGGCTTTCTCGGCGTCCGACTTCAGAGCGGCCTGCTTCTCGCCTTCCAGGCGCTCCTTCTCGGACCGCAGCGCCTTGAAGTGTTTGTTCGTGTTCTGGAGCTCTTCTTTCAGTTCAACGATGCGGGCATTCAGCTTCTCCAGTGTCCCGTCCGCCGCCTGGAGACTTGCCTTCAGCCGCGCCTCTTCCGCGACCTTCCCGGCAAGTTCGTTGGCAAGGGCCTTTTTCTCCCCCTCAAGATTCAGTTTCGCCTCAGCCGCCATCCGCTGCTTGGCTTCATGCTCTTTGATCGTAAGACGATATTTCTCTTCCTGTTGCGCGAAGGCCTCTCCGCTCGCCTTGATCTCGGCGTCCCTCTGCGCGTATCTCGTCTCAAGTCCTTGGATCTTCTCTAACAACCGGATTTCTTCCGCGACTTTAGCTTCAAGCTCCTTGCCAAAACTCAGCTTCTCTTCCTCCAACCGCTTCTTCTCGTTCTCAAGGCGTTCCTTGATCTCCCCTAAAGCCGCCAAGGATGCGATCTTCCCGGCGTCCGACTTCAGAGCGGCCCGCTTCTCTCCTTCCAACGCTTCTTTCTCGGACCGCAGCGCCTTGATACGTTTGTTCGAATTCTGAAGCTCTTCCTTCAGTTCAAGAACGCGTACATTCATTTTCTCCCATGTCCCGCTGGCCGCTTGGAGACTTGCCCTCAGCCGCACCTCTTCCGCGACCTTCCCGGCAAGTTCGGAAGCAAGGGCTTTTTTCTCCTTTTCCAGATTTCGCTTCGCCTCTTCCGCCGCCCGTTGCCTGGCTTCATGATCCTTGATCGCAAGACGGTATTTCTCCTCCTGCTGCGCCGCGGCTTCTTCGTTCGCCCGGATCACAAGACGATACTTCTCTTCCTGTTGCGCTAAGGCCTCTCCGCTCGCCTTCATCGCAAGACGGTGTTTCTCCGCTTGCTGCGCCGCAACGGCTTTGGTCTCCTCGATCGCAAGATGATGTTTCTCCGCTTGCTGCGCCGCGGCGGCTTTGGTCTCCTCGATCGCAAGACGGTGTTTCTCTTCCTGCTGCGCTAAGGCCTCTCCGCCCGCCTTGATCTCTGCTTCTTTTTGCGCGCATTTCTTCTCGAGCGCATCGATCTTTTCCAAGAGCCGGGCCTCTTCCGCGACTTTGGCCTCGAGATCCTTGCCAATGCGTATTTTCTCATTCTCAAAGAGTGCTTTCCTTGTTTCAGCCCTGCCCTTTTCCAACTCCGCGATCTTGCTTTCCTGTTCTATGCATTTTTTCTCAAGGGCATTGATCTTCACGAACGCAGCATCGGCCGCCACTCGAAATGCCTTGTTCTGCCTTTCGAGCTCCTGCACGCCTTCACGCGTCAACTTGGCGACTTCAAGAAGCCTGTAATTTTCGGCTTCCAAGCGGCCTATTTTTTCTTCTTCATTCATTCGGACCCGCCCTTTTCTTCTTCCGTTCCCGTATGTCCTTCCGAAAAAGCGACGCACTCACGGAGGATCACAAGATCTTCCGCCGTTTTTTAAAATGCCGTAACGCTTCGCCCCGTATTTTAGCCCCCATAAAACAAAAAAGCCACCCACATCAACTCCCGATAACCGTTCGCGGCCGGTACCCGACGGCCTTTGCGCCCGCAGTCTATCGAATCTTCCCGTCACCCTTGAGTCGCTCCGACCATCGTTCAGATATCTTTTGTTCTATCAGATTTCTGCTCACAATATCTTCGGCGACAAGTTCCGCCAATGCCCGTGAACCGGCCTCTTTAAAATGAACATCGTCGGAAAAATGATCCAGATCTTTGGCAATATGGTTTGCGGCATCGATAAGAAAAACGCCTTCCTCCCGCGCTATTTCTTTTGTTGTTTTGTTAAATAATTCCATCGCGCTCGACAGGGATCCCGGCGAAGCATATTCATAGGATTCGCTTCCTCCCTGAGAAACACGCGCCACGCAAAATGCTTGGCCGAACCAGCTCGCCCGACGCTCCTCCTGGGACATCACGGGTTTACACAGATACGGTTCGGTCATCAAAATCACTTCGGCTTTGTCGAAACGCGCATATCTTGTCAGCAGGGCCAGATGCCTTTTAAACATGTCCAAAGAGCAGTATCTTTCCATCGGGAAGTCGGTTTCTTTTTGCGGCAAACCGTTAGCCACGGGTATGGTGACGCCCACGCGGCTCAAGAGGCCCGAAAGCTTTTCGCCATATATGAGAAAATGAAGGTACAAGAACTGCTCCAGCGTCTGGGGCCTTTTGGCGCCTTCGATCGCGGGTCCATAAAAGTGTGCCCACCGATCATTGTAGGGGCCTATGGCAAACGCCTCCGGAGAGAAAGAACGGTAGAGATCATTGATGCCGTGCATCACAAGGACCAGGTCCGGGTGCCAATCTCTGTAGTAAGTCACATAATTAATGAGCGAATGTTTCGTGGTATACCAGGGCATCCCGGCATTGATGATCTCCACTTTGGCCTGAGGATATTTTTTCTGAAGCGAATTTTGAAGCAGGAACGGCCAGCTTTTTTCCTTGGGTTTATTAAAATCCAGCGTAGTCGAGCCGCCCAGGCATAATATCCTGAACACGCCTTGGGCTTTGTCCATGGAAGCGCGGTCCAGGACCAGCGATGGGATCTGCAGATAGGGATCAAAGGGGTGTTCCTTACAAATCCTTTGATGATAATAAAATTGAGAATAGATGAGGTAGGCGATCAGCAGGGAACCTATCGTGGCCACGATGGATAAAGCGATTTCCTTTCGCCTGTCCTTGCCGGTGATCTTCCGCACAGATTCGGCCCTTCCCTTTTTGATCCCAGAGTTTTTGATTACCCGGGTACTGCAAACGCGCGCAAATTCATCCTAGGACTCTACCTTGAAAATCCCTTGGTTTCCATGAGAAGTTGGAGGCTGTATTCAGGTTCGTATCGGCTACCTCCAAGGATGGGATTAGCATAAATTTAGCATTTTTCACTCAAAATCCCAGAAAAAGAAAAAAGAGATGCCAGAATATTTCTTGCAACTTTTTCGTTTGTTTATAGAAAGGACTGGAGCCTCCGACTGCACGCACCCCATTGAATGACTTACGTCAGGAGAGGTGGAAAAACTCAAGAGGCTGACGCAAGGACCGGCTCAGTTCCCGAGGGCCAGGTCCGGCGATTCCTTCAACATACAAAGAATTTCCGGACCGGTTGAAGTTATTCATCGGTCCCGACCTTCACGGTCAATTCAATGACCGTGCTTGGATACAACCGGTCACCGCATCGATTGATCGGCATCGCTTTTAACCCCGATCGGGGAGCAAGCTCCATCACCTGCGCAATCGCATCCTTCTCCCCTAAATACACCCATGCCTTCCCGCCCCGGTTCAGATGCGATCTCAAACCTTTTATAAGAGAAGTCAATAAGATCCACCCTTCATCAAAATAACCGTAGTCCCGGAACTGCCGGCTTTTCCCCTCATTCCAAGGCGGATCGGAAATGATCAGGTCGAATTTTTCCGTCGGCGCGATCACCGCATACGCTGTGGGGTCCGCCGCTTTCACCAAACGCACTTCGAAAGAATCCTCCCGCCCCATCTTCTTTGCATTGTACCGGGCATTATCAACGGCCCTGGGATTGATATCGGTGGCAACAACCTTTTTTGCGCCACGCTGCAGGGCCATCAGCCCTAAAATTCCGCTTCCCGTCCCGATCTCTAAAACATTATGGGCCCAACTCAGGTCGTTCGCGTCTATGATCCCTCTCATCAGATTGTTTTTTTCCCGCGGCATCCAAACGGAATCGAAAACAGCGATCTGTTTTCCCAATTCGGGAACGTAGAAGAGCCTGGCCCCCTCGACCGCCGTATCCAACCCTCTCTCGTTACGAGGTTGAGAGGCGAAACCCTTCGGGCCAAGCGCGCGGCTGAAGGCCGGAAGGAAAATACATAACACCGCACCGATCACGGCGGCCTTGATGGAAAGACGTTTCAGGGACCTTATCACATTATCCATAGGAATCATATTTTGCCCGGGTTATAATCCAGCATGCCATCGCACTCGAACTGCTTTTCCGTTTCTTTCTGCAAAGAGATCGTCCGCTTTGAATTCGCCCATTCCCAGAACGAAAAATTCCTCACCTTGAAATGTCCTCCCGGAATAAAAACAACCCGCGCCCGCTGGCACTTCCGGGTGGCGACCGCAACACCGGCACGAAAAAAATACGGCCCGACCCTTTTGCGCTACGATAAAAGAAGATCGACCCTCTCCGTCCGGCACGGGAACCTGTATTTCCTCACATTGAATTTAAAAACAAGAAAAGGCACGGTCAAGGTCAGCAAAAGTCCCCGCATTTTCTTCTGGCTTGTCAAAGCTGTCTTCTATGCGATCGGCCTAAAAAAACGCTGCCTGTTCTTCCACGGAGCCACTCTCGCCAAAAACGAACGATGCGCCTATTTGTTCCTCGGCCATTCCGGTATGGGAAAAACAACGTTGTGCCGGCACGCAAAAGAAAAATGGCATGTTTTTTCCGACGAACTCGGCATTATCGTGCCCCGAAAGAACGAATTTTACGCCCATGAGAGCCCTTTCTTCAGGCCTTTTACGTCCCGAAAAGGGCTTTCCTCTGCTTCGATCCAAAAAATATTTATCCTCTCGAAAGGAAAAAAGAGAAATGCCTGGAAAACGATCGGAAAAGAACGCTCGCTGGAACGTCTGATGCCCTATCTGTTCTTCCCTTTCAATGCTCCCGAATTCATCCCGGAACGTCTCGCTACCCTCCGTGCCCTTTCCCAGCATCTCACCATAAAGGATCTCCGCCTTTTTTCCTTTCCAAACTTTCTCCGCGCGCTAGAGCGCGGAGAACCTTAAAAAGATCTCCTCCGGCATAAACAGCCGCAAGCTCGACCCGGGCAAATAGCGGCCGAGGGTTTCCAGGCACCAGGCATGACTTATCCCCTTTGTCCGTCTGCAGTTCATTTTTAATTTTTCTAAATGCATTCTGTAGTCCCAAAATTCATGTTCCCCCGCCGCGGCCCCTTGTACCCCTTTCGCCCAATAGTCGGCCAGGATCACCTCCCACCATCGGATGAAAAGCGTGATTAAACAGATAAATTTTTCCTTTTGAAACTCGGGGGTTTTTCTCGACCAGCGGGGTCTTAATTTAAACGCCATGAAGCTCTTGTAATATTTCCCAAAGCCGCCCAAGGAAAAATAGTCCTTGCGGAACAAATAGTCCGAGAGGCCGGTGATCGCGTGTGAAGTTCCCTGATCTTTCCACGCGAGGGCCAGTCCGGTGCTATGGAACATTTTTGCCAGTTTCCAGTTGAACCACAGAGCCGCATCCTTCCATTCGCTGAGGATACTCCTCAGGATCGCCGCTGAGAACAAACTCCGGATCGATTCAATGAACAGAGGGTAGATCGTTTCCAGCCCATAAGGACCAGGATAACTTTTAACGGATGTCAATAGTCCGGAATCCCCATAGAGGACCTTGGTCCCGCGGAGAAGGCAATTCCTCATGCTGGGCGTGGCTTGGAGAGAGGCTTTCCGGGAGATAAAAAGGGTCGCGATACCTGGTATGCGCCATTGCTTGCTAAAATTGTCCCTGTAAAGCCAGAACCATTTTTTGTTCAGCTTGAAGCTCTTCGGAAGCATCAGCAGAAGGTCCATATCACTGAAATATTGATAGGCCTTATCGTGCGGGGACCAGATCCTTCCCGCTTCGTCACTGGCAAAACTGCCGAAACAACCTAGCAAGTAGTCTGTGCGGGGTGAAAACAGATTATGGAGAGGTGTAAAAAACTTTTTTGCCAGCTCAATCGGTTGATAAGGCATCAATGCACGGGAGACGGCAGGACATACCCGCAAAAAAGGCCGCGAACGGAAGGATTACGAAGCGACAACGCAAATCGTCGCATACCCTACATTCCCTGGACAATCGGGATTACAGCTCAAAACCGGCGCCAAGGACGACAAAACGTAAACCTTCAGCTTGGGTTTCTCGTATTTTATTTTATTTTTTTTCTCTTTTTTCATTCGCCACATCCCCCCGGAAGTGAACTCAATATGTCATTATAATAACAAAGAAGTCTCGAACTGCCCAATATTTCCTTCGTTTCGATATAAGCCAGTCCTCGGCAGTTCCAGCACTCCCGCTGCATCACACAGGCAGAACATCCTTCGGTGTCGGCGATCGATATTTTTTCCGACAAATATTTTTTAAGAGGGTTCTTCAGAATTCTTGAGAGCGGCTGGCGCAAGATATTGCCATAACTCTTGGAAATGAGCGTGCAGGGGACAACGTCTCCGTTCGACCGGACGCATATGGAAGTCGCCCAGGTCCTCCTGCAGAGCCGGGTTTTCTCCTTGAGGCTGAGTTGTTTCAACATTCTTTCGCCCGTTTCGGCATAACGCTGCCGAACAAAATGATCAAGCTTGTCCCTCGATTTTTTTGAAGCCATCAGTCGCAGAGGCGCAAGATCGCCGTCCAGACGAGGCAGCAGCGCGGATGAAAAATTCACTTTGCAACGCAACCGTTTGCCCAGCGCCGCGATGGCCCGGAAAGATGAAACATTCTGCTTCAAAATGATGGCGGACAGATTCACGTTCAAGTGGTTTTTTTTGAGCGCGCGGATCGCTCCAAGCGTTGCCTCAAAGGAACCTTTGCGGCGGGTGATACCGTCATGGATCGCCGCGTTAGGTCCGTAAAGACTTATATCGATTTGCAGGATGGAATACCCGGCTATTTTTTTTGCCATTCCCGGCTTGATCAATGCCCCGTTCGTTTTGAGCCGGATAAAGAAGTTTTTTTGGGTGGCGTACCCGAGAATGTCAAAAAGATCCTTCTGCAGGAATATTTCTCCCCCCGAAAAGCCAACGGACATACAACGCAGTTCGAAGAGCTGGTCAAGAAGATTCCGCAGAACGTCGCGGGAAAGACCGGAATGATGGTGTTGAGGCAAATAGCAGTGAATGCACTTCATCTGGCATCGGGTAAGCAATTCTATCCCGCAGGAAAACAACCGTTTCTCTTCGAAACACTTTTCCTGCAATTGGCCTAGGAACCCAGCGGCATTGGGGAAACGATTCTGCGGGTTTTTGAAATCCCCCCCCATCATCGAATTCAAACTTTCTCGATCAGAGACCATTTAACCAATAGGCGCAAGATCCCCGCGATGTCCTTCGTGACAACGCTTTTGGACCCGTCATATTCCTTCATCATGGCGGTGACCATTTCTTCCATCGTGACAGGCCGTTCGAGCATTGACCAGAGGAAGGTTGCCGTAGCATTTAGATGAAAGCATTTTTCGAACTTCGGATAGAGAACAGCCGTTTCGTTGTCGATCGTCTGCGAAGCGGTTAGCCGATTCCTGACATATTTTTTCATACAAACTCCTTCAAGGGAGTTTCATGGTACCCTTTTCGACGCCGCTTTTCTACCTCTAAAGTGACCCAGCCCCCAAAAACTGAGCCCGTTGTTGCGATAGACTTCTGGAAAAAGAAAGGGGTAAGAAATGGCAAGGAAACTTCAGATAGGCGCTTTTCACCCATGGCGCAGAAAACTCCTAAGAGAAACCGGCAATCGCTGCCAGATTTCAAGAAGCAAGAACAGGATCCGCGTCCTGCTTAAAAAAGCAAGGAAATGCCTCTCGATCCCTAGCCCCCAAATGACATTTTTTCCTCCTCGCTCCACCTTCGTAACAACCCCCAAAATGCTTTTTCGGGGGAACAAACCATCCGGATTGGAGGTACTGTCCCCCTTCATGAGATAACCCTCACGACTTTTTCCGATGATCCTGTGGACAAAAATATTTTTTGTTCGCGGACATCTAAAAACCACCAGCGCCCCGGGGTTGATGTCAGGATCCTTCGCGGAAGAAACCGTGATCGTGTCGCCATCCCTGACAGAAGGTAACATGCTCCATCCTTTCGCCTTGAACCGGAAGGAAGCCTGCCGTCCCAGTACCGTTTCCAACAATCCAAGAAGGTCGGTGGATGAAAGGCTCAACTCATCCGTTTTTAGCAGATCATCTTTGTTTGCAGGATTTTTTGGGAGGGTCATTCCCATTGCAAGCCCATGCCTTCCCCTACAACCGTCCCGGTGGATTGACCTGCCCCGCTTCCAGGAGAGCAACTTTCCCAGACGGGGCACGACTCATTCTCTATTTCCCCGGCTATTTCGAGCCAATCTTGTTCCTCTAAAAGAGCTTTCCACAGGGGGGCATAATAAACAATGCGGATCTTTCGGGGATTTGACACGAGAGAAGCTTGGATATTGGCCAGCACTTTCTCAAGCACCGAAGCGCCGAAGGAATTAAATATAAAAAAAATAGTCCCTTCTTTGGGGTCAAAATCGGCCGCGTCCGCGTGGATGAGTTCAACGGGCGCTCTCCGGGATTTCACCGTTCCAGCATTTTGAAGAGCGGCATCATAAAGTTTTTTGTTTATTTCAACTCCGATCACTTTCTTGAGGGGGTGCGTCGCCACAAAAAAAACGGCCCGCCCCTTTCCGCAACCCAAATCGACAAAAACATCCTCTCCTGCCGGGCACAAAAAGCGCAGCATCTTTTCGAGCCTCCCGTAATAAGTCGGTCGGTAGGGCAATTCGCTCCCGGGTTCATAGGCGGTAATCGTTCCGTCTTCCTTTGTCTCGATCCCGATTTTTCTATCAAGGTAGGCCACCTTCACTTGGGCCAACCACATTCGAAAAAGCCGCGAGAGATCCTGGATCCGATCGCATCGCTCCGCTGAGCACATCATAGGTTTTTAACCTGCCCCACTTAGTTGTACCGGCAAGTATAAAAGAGTAGCTGCCGATGGGACCACCTCAACTGTACTGATTCCGGTGCCGGAGGACGACAGCCCGGAGAGCTATGCGGCCTGATCATGTTGGAACCGATCCTCCAGCGTTCGATCTGAATTTGCGGCATAAAGACCCCCCATGAGTCGGGGTATTCCACTATGATTTTGTCCACCGGCAGTTTGATCTTGGGACCATGCTCCCTGCCATTTCAAATAACCCCCAGCCTGACGGGGATGACCTCCACACTTAAGGAACCGTTCGCATGGAGGGAAACAGTGATGGAATGATGGAGCTTCCGCGCGGGCGGCAATAATTCGTGGATCATGGCAGCCCCGCCGCCTGCGGTGATCGTGACCGGATAGCCGTTGATCTCATATTCGTGGAACCCATGGATGTGACCGCAGAAGAGATGACGGACCTTTTCCCGGTGCGGATCCAAAACAGCTTTGAGCTTTTCCCATTCCTCTCTTTTTAAACTTTTCCGGGAAACATCCGTCGGGGGCGGAATATGCATAAGTACGATGAATGTTTTGTCCGGGTATGTTTCCAGTTTGTTTTTTAAAAGTTCGAGATCGCTTTCAAGAAAGTGGCCCGTGGCATCGCATAGAAAAAAACAAACATGATGGTCCAGGACCAGGGCATAAGAGCTGAACCCAAAGAATCCGGAGTAGCTGGAAAGTTCGTGGTTCCCGCGCGTGGCAAAGATCGGGGCTTGGACGCGGGCGTTACAGAAATCGATCATCTCACGCAATTCCTCTTTTGAATCCGTGAAGGCAAGGTCCCCCAGGAAGAAAAAAAGGTCTGCCTCCCGGCGCAGGAT
>JGI24730J26740_1001926_pt1 | contig 9504 bp, 9 predicted proteins | sample EPASupsiteSAE347_FD_26740 | JGI IMG/M metagenome (IMG submission 26740)
TCCAGCTCCGGGCATGATAGGATAGTTGAACAGATCTCGTGAGTTATTTGGGGCGGCGACTCGAAATTGTCGCAAGCTCGGGACTTATCAGCCCGGGATGCCCGGACTTTGTCTCAACCGTGATCATCCGCTGGTGATATGCCTCGAGTGAGCGCCGATGCCCGATGCTGATCATCGTCGTTCGCCCCAGGGCGTCAGCGAGCCTGCGATAGAGCGCCCCTTCCTGGTCCTCCTCCAACGCGGACGTGGCCTCGTCGAGGAACAGCCAGTCCGGTTTGTTGAGGAGGGCTCGGGCGATTGCCACGCGTTGCTGTTCGCCCGGCGAGAGCACGTGCGTCCAATGCGCCTCCTCGTCCAGGCGCTCTCCCAGCGAGGACAGATCGACCGCGGCCAGTGCCGCGTGCGCCTCGGCGTCCCCATCCGACAATGGTCTGGCCGGAAACCACAGCGCCTCGCGCAAGGTCCCGATAGGCATATAGGGCCGCTGCGGCAGGAACAACGTCGAAACACCAGCGGGCAGTAGGATGCACCCGGCCGCATACGGCCACAGACCGGCGAGGACGCGAAAGAGCGTGCTCTTGCCGCATCCCGACGGCCCCTTCAGCAACACCGCTTCGCGCGGTTTCAGGCTCAGCGTCACGGGCGCGAGCAGTGGCGTTCCCATGGGCAAAGCCACGGACACATCCTTTAATTCGATCGTGTCGCGAGCGCTCGTCTCAATGCGCGCGCCCACGGCTTCCGCGCTGGCTTCGCGCTTGATCTCTCCGCCGAACTCGCTCAATCGGTCCACCGCGGCCCGCCAGTTAGCGAAGACGGTGTAGTTACCGATGAACCAGGACAGAGCTTCATTCACCTGCCAGAAGGCATTTGAGATCTGCATCAGGATGCCGAACTGGATGGCGCCCGCGAAATAGCGCGGTGAGGCGACCAGCACCGGAAAGAGAGCGGCAAACTGGCCGAAGAATAACTGGAACGTCTGGTACTGGATATTGCGCATGATGAGGAGCTTGAAGTTGTCGTAGAGTGCTCCGAAACGGCCGAGCGCAATGCCTCGTTCCTGGGCCTCGCCACCATAGAGCGCGATGCTTTCGGCCTCCTCGCGCAGGCGCACCAGACTGAAGCGGAAGTCGGCTTCGACGCTCTGCTGCCGGTTGCTGAGGTGGATGATCGGGCGCCCGACCAGGTGAGCGAGCACCGACCCGCCGCCCGAGTAGAGGACGGCCACCCAGAACATGTAGCCGGGGATCGTGATTTCAAACCCGTGGATCGGCACGGTGATACTGCCTGCCAGGCGCCAGAGGATTGCGGCGAAAGATGCCAGCGTCACCAGTGAGCTCAGCAGGCCGAACGCTAAAGACACCGTGAACTCGGTGAATATTCGGATGTCCTCGGAGATTCGCTGGTCGGGGTTGTCGGTCTTCCCGGAGAAGCGGAGGCGATAAAAGATTCGGTCGGTGAGCCAGTGGGTGAGGTATTGATCCGTCAGCCAACGCCGCCAGCGAAGCTGGAGCGTCTGGTTCAGGAAAGAGCGCGGCAGCACGACCGCCAGATAGAGCACAATCAAGAGGAGCATGGTAACGAAGGCACGGTAGAAGCCGGCCCCGTCGAGCTTCTGAAGGGCGGTAAAGAGGGTGCCGTTAGCCACGTTCTGCAACACGCTGATGTACACCGCGCCAAGGGTGAGGGCGATGTTTGCACCCAGGAGCGCCCACGCGGACCAACACTCCCCGCTCACCCAGTAATTTTTCACCAGATCCCAGACATCGTGTCCAAGCATTTCCCGCTTCGTCATCCAGGCACCCTCCCGCAACAAGCACGAAGTACGGATTCATGGAAAACCCTGTTCTCCGCGGGCGTCTTTAGCCGCTGATGCGCAAAAAAGTCATTAAAGCTCACTCGTTCAGGCCGAACTGGGTCCGATAAAGGGAAGCAAAGGCCCCTCCCGCATGCACCAATTCCACAAAGCTCCCTCTTTCGACAATCTCCCCTGAGCGCAGGACCAGGATCATATCGGCTTCTCTTACGGTGGAAAGTCGGTGAGCAATGATAAAAGTGGTACGCCCCACCATCAGTTGGCTCAAGCCTTCCATTATGGCCGCTTCGGTTTCGGCATCGACGGAGGACGTCGGCTCATCCAGGATGAGTATGGGTGAATTCCGCAGAGTTGCGCGTGCTATGGTGATTCTCTGTCTTTCACCTTCGGACAGGGTCGCCCCCTGCTCGCCCACCAGGGTATCGTAGCCCTTTGGCAGCCTTGAAATGTAGTCGTGGATTCGTGCAAGGCGCGCAGCGGAAACGATCTCTTCCTCGGTCGCCTCGGGGCGGCCATAGGCGATGTTCTCCCTTATGCTTATGGGAAAAACAAGGGGAGGCTGGAGCACCATGGAGATCTGCTTCCTCAGTGACTTGAGCTGATATTCCCGCACATCGATCCCATCGATTAGAACCCTGCCCTCGCAAGCGTCATAAAAACGAGGGAAGAGGCTCACAAGAGTCGACTTTCCCACACCGGTGGGACCCACGATGGCAATCTTCCGGCCTGGAGAAATCTGTACGGAGATGTTTTTCAGAACTGGTTGATCCGGCGCATATTGAAAGGAAACTTCTTCCAGAATGATCTCCCCCTTTGCCCCTGTCTCCGGAAAGACACGATCTCCGTCCTTCATATCCCTTTCGATATCAAGAATCTCGGAGACACGCTGGAAGCCGACCTTTGCCCCCTGAATGACGCCCCAGGTCTGGCTGATCGTGTAGATTGGGCCATAGAGGGAAGCGAGGTAAGTCGTGAAGATCACTATATCCCCAATACTGAGGGCACCGGCAAGAACATGCCGGGCACCAACCCAGACGACGAACGCCGTGCCCAGGGACATCACCACGTTGATCACGCCGGAATAAAAATTCTGCAGCGTATACAGGCGTAAGCTGGCATCCAGGCTGCCGACACTGGCTTTCATGAACTTCCGGTGCTCGTCTTCCTCTTTGGTGAAGGCTTGAATAATCCGCATCGAAGACATAGCCCTCTGGACCACCGAATAAACGTCGCTTTCCTGCTCCCGAAAATGAGTTGCCGCTGAAGTTATGGTTTTGCTGAGAAGAAAAATCATAATCGCCAGGACGGGACATATGCTCAAAGCCATCAAAGTCAGCTGCCAGTCGAGCCTTATCATCACGAAAAACATCCCGCCGAGCAGGGTAACAGCGGTTGCAATGGGAAAAACACCATTCATGGTAAGTGCCTGGATGGAATAGGTGTCCGATGTTACCCGGTAGAGAAGGTCCCCAACCTGTCTTCTGCTGTGAAATGCCAGGGAGAGGCGTTGGAGGTGGCCGTAGAGATCGCTTCGAAGGTCATTGACCATGCGTTGCCCGATCCTGATGGTGCTGTAGTTGTTCAGCATGGTCAATCCGCCCAAAAAGAGGTAGATCAATATCAGGCCTACACAGGAAATGAAGAGAATGGTCTCTTTCGGGAAGGGTTTCAGAAACGCCCAGGGGACCGGCTTTCCACTCAACACGTTATCGATGACAACCTTGAAAGGCCAAGGTTTCAAGATTTCGAACATACTGATCACAAAAACCTGCCCCAGGGCTATTATGAAAGGGAAGCGGTAGGGCCAGAGGTATTTGAGGACCTTTTTTCTCATGACGGCACATCACCTCTCAGGGAATGTAAAATGAAAATGGGTCGACCTATCCGCGACATTGCCGAACATCCTCCAGCAACTCTACAAAGAACAAAATCAGTGGATAAAAAGACTTCGATTTTCCTCAATCCCGTCAAGAAGGGCGGAGACCGCGTACTGCAATGCATTTTTGGCACCCTCCTCAGGCGTCGCTCCGAACCATTTTCCGGTGCTGGACTCCGCGTGCCCCCCTATTTTTGCGATACTTGTCCCATCTTTTGCATAGAGCTCCGTCAACATATCGATATCGAAGCCATACTTCTGATTCCCAAACGAAGAATCGACGCTCATGAATCTGGGTATCAGCACATAATCACAGGCCCTCATCTCCAAGCTGACCGGACCATCGGGACCGAACATCGCCATGGCTTCGGCTTCGCTCCTCACCAGTAAGACTTGAACGGAAGCGAATTCGATTCCAAAGGCGACCCTCAGCTCCCGTACAGCATCCTCACCGAGCGGGTGGCGTCTTTCATTGCCCTCGTAAGTGCTGACATACACGAAGCGCTGGAACTCTTCCGGGATCAACAGAAGAGCTCTCACTGGAACGGGTGGTTTTCCATACTGGGAATAATCCATGGGCACCACCCACGAGCTCTGCGCAACACTGGAAGTGGTTAAAAGAAACAAAGAGACAAAAAGGAGGGACAAATTTACTATCGTTTTCATGGTTGTTCTCCTCGTTCAGATTTACTGCAGCGCCCTTGCAGCCTCTTGTCAAACCTTACCAAATGCGGGGCACGGAAGAGAACCGTGAGGTAAGCCCAAGGAGGAGCCAGGCGCCATCAACTCCAGGCATATTTGATGCCCGGCGGATCGAGAGAGGTCGCGTTTTGAATCCAGATGATAGACGTTATTGCTAATAAGCTCTGCGAATGCTGCCGACCGCCCAGATCAACTCAGCTTGAACGCTGGGCAGCCGACGCGAAACAATCCACTTAAGGACGAATAAAGAGGGGTGGGAAAAAGATACCGATGCCCGGCGGTGGAGGCGGTGCATAGATGACCGGCGGCGGACCATAAGCTCGTTGCCTGTAGCCATAAGGCCGATAATAACGCCTGTCATACATATGGCGGTTACGGTTATAATACCCGCGATGACCACGCCTGTCATGCCAACGTCCGTTGTCCTCGTAACGGCCGTTGTCATGTCTTCCCCAACGTTCATGGCCACCATCTCTGCCGAGGGCCGGTGCCACATCCATACTGCCGATCATTACGGCTAAAACAAGCCCCAACAGAATCTTACCCAGTATGGATCTGGAGCTCCATGTGCTTGACGTTTTCATAAAGGTACTCCATTCTTGGATCGATTCCAATCGCCTGGTGTCAATCCTTATTTGTATAATCTTACTGATTATTTCGTCTTATGTTTTCCATGTCTTCCTGTCCGGAATATTGCATCGGCACTCTTCTTTTGTGCATCCGACAAACCGGCATAGAACGCCTCGAAAGGCGGAATCAACTTCTGCAATTGAGCAAAATGGGCTTCGGTCATTTGACTATAGAATTTCATATGCTCAACAGCGTTCATGTTAGTGATTGCAGCCCTGTCCTTGCGAAGGGCGTCCATCTCTTTCGCATTTTCCCGCATCACCTGAGTAACCTTATTCCATGATTCTTTCTGGGTCTCGGTGATCTTTAGCGCGTCTTGAAGCTCTTTGATGCGGGCCTCGGCATGCTCGACAGCAGAGGTTCGAGCAATCCCCGATGATTTCTTTTCGCTTGAGGCTGCAAAAGAAAGATTTGCCTTGGCAAAAAAGATAGTGGATAGAAACGCCACCATCAAAACAACGAGTATAGCTGGAAAAACAACCTGATAAGCCCTTCGTTCCATGATCTGTCTCCCTTGAAGTTTGGTCATAATTGTTGTTCGTTATGCCTATTGTTTCCCTGTGCTCTTTCTGCAAACAACAGCAAGAATGAGCGAGCCTCAACTACCTCAAAACTCCCCAATCATTGAGCTCCTTTTCTGCCTGTTCAGGTTTGATCCCGCATCCTACTTGTATTTGGCCCAGGAGTTGATCGCGCCTTCCAGCAATGATGCTGAGCTCATTGCCGGTGAGCTTACCCCACTTCTCCCTGACGTTGCCTTTGAATCGCTTCCAGTTCCCTGCTATTTCATCCCAGTTCATGAATTGCTCCGTTTGTCTTAAAGAAGTTTGAAGGCCTGTCTTAAGAAATTCTGATTGAGAAAATCGCGCTTTCCCATCCACCTGTTGCTTACGCAAACTCCATGCCCGGTGGATCGACAGGCGGTTTATTTCAATAATTATATCATAAGTACATATAGTTAATTGTAGCGCGAAGCCCATCTAAGGTTGTGGACCTGAGTAGAAAAAGCGTTGCATGCAACAGAAGAGTTGCATTTCTTCCATGTCGCATGTAACACTTCAATGCCGGAAAGTATCTTCGACACATACTACCTGCCGGGCCGGCATTTGGGCGATAACAACCAATTTCATTCCACTTGCGTGGAATTACCAAGGTTTCGGATTTACTTTCGCACGGTGAGCGACTGGAATCGAGGGCACCGGGTCGATTTATTGTCAGGAATTTCGTATCTTGGGAAGTCAGTGTAGCCCACCTCATCAAAAGAATACCAGACCATCTGATCCGCAGGCGGATTTAAGGGCCAACCATTGGCGAAACGCTCCACCAGGTCCGGGTTGTTGATGAAGGGTCGACCGAAGGAGATCAAGTCCGCGTGGCCGTTTTCAATCGCGGCCTCCGCTGTTTCCTGAGTGTAACCACAGTTGCCCATGAGCGGCCCCCCGAACACGGTTCGGAATTCCGGCAGGATCATTTGTGGTCCGAGCTCGTGAAAGCCGAATTCGAGACCGTCCACCACATGGAGGTAGGCGAGCTGGTACTGGTTGAGCTGTTTTGCCGCATAAAGAAAGGTCTCGCGAAAATCGGGTGAGCCCATGTCGTTAAAGATGCCGTTCGGTGAAAGGTGTACACCGACTCGACCGGACGGCCAAACAGTGAGAAGCGCCCGCACAGTCTCATCCAGGAACCGGTAGCGATTCTCCAGGCTTCCCCCGTAGCGGTCGGTTCGATGATTGGTCCTGGATTGCAGGAACTGGTCAAGGAGATAGCCATTGGCCGAGTGTATCTCGACACCGTCAAACCCCGCGTTTTTTGCCCGCTCCGCCGCACGGCGGTAATCCTCCACGATGGCCGATACTTCCTCCGTTCCCAGGGCTCGCGGCGTTTGATAGGGCTGATTGCCGTCGGGCGTATGGATATAGTCCCCGTTGAGCTTGATGGCAGAAGGGGCTACGGGAAGTCCCTCATTCTCGTGAAAACTGCCATGGGAAGCTCGCCCGCAGTGCCAAAGCTGCAAAAATATCCGTGTGCCCTTGGCATGAACCGCATCGACAATCATCTTCCAGGCTTCGGCTTGTTCATCCGTATAGATTCCCGGACTGTTCAGCCAACCGATCCCTTGTCTTGAAATCACCGTCGCTTCAGTGATGATCAGCCCCGCGGAGGCCCGCTGAGCGTAATACTCGGCCATCAAAGGATTGGGCAGGCGCATCTCGCCGGCTCGAGATCGTGTCAACGGCGCCATGACAACCCGGTTATTTAGCGACAGTCCCCGCAGGTCAAACGGGCTCAACAAGGCATTAGTGCTGGTAATTTCACTCATGGCTTCTCCCCTTCGTATAAGTTCAACAGTTGTGCTACTCCCGTACCGGCTTCGGACAGGGGCTTACGTACCCGCTCGTTTGCGCAGGTGCTCCCTCAGATAGGACCGGTCGCCTATCATGTGTAACAATGGACCGTGCACCGCCATTTCCACGACGCTCACAGAAGCCACGGGCATATTGATGCGATCTCGAAAACGCCCCACATCGATGCCTAGCAGGGAGCAAAGCATAATCCTGATCGTGGCTTTGTGAGAGACGACGAGGACATTTCCCGCGCTGCGGGTTTGTTCAATCTCTTCAATAACAAGCGAGCTGCGCCGGGCAGTATCGATACCTCTTTCCCCTCCGGTTGGAGCATTCCACCCCGGATCGGCTAACCAGCTAACATAGGCATCATGAAACTCTCGGCTCACCTCTTCAGGGGTTTTCCCTTCCCATTGACCATAAGCAATTTCCCTCAGCCCCTCTTTGAGCTGCACTCGTATTCCCACAGCCTCGCAAAGAGGCTTGGCCGTGGCTACGGCACGGCTTAGCGGGCTGGAAAAGACGGCGACCCATGGAAGAGATTTATAAGAATCGGCAAAATCCTCTGCCATCTGATAACCTTCCGGGGTTAAATCCGGGTCAAGGGTGCCGCAGTAACCACCTGTCCGGCTGGCAGTGGTTTCTCCATGTCGGAGAAGATAGATGGTTAAACTCATGAGTCAATCCTTCCCTTCGCCTTAATTGCTCGAGATCCGGCCCAATCAAAACACGACCTTTGCTTATCTTGCCCGCGAGCCCACATTACTTTCCATCTCGGTCCTGTACCGGCCAAGGCAGGCGGCACTGTTGCATCCGGCTCTATGATACAGAGCCTGCTGAGCCGCGGCCGCATTTGCCTGCCGGCCCTTCCATATATCCAAAGCCGGTTGCTGGATGGCGCGGGCAAAGGAAAATGCCAACGCCCAAGGCAGTCGCGACTTGAATCCAACATTCATGGCATTCAAGCGGGCGGAGGCCAGTTCACCGGATTGGCCCCCCGATAGAAAGGCAATCCCCGGCACGGCAGCAGGAACGGCCCTGAGAAGGCAGGTCACGGTGGCATCGGCCACCTCGTCGACCGATTCTTGCTTCGGGCAGGTCAATCCCGGAAGCACCATATTGGGCTTCAGGATCATACCCTCCAGCGTCACCCGTTGGGTGTAAAGCTGGTTGAAAACCGTTCGCAGGACTTCCTCCGTTACCTCGCGGCACCTCTCCAGGGTATGCCCGCCATCCATGAGCACTTCCGGCTCGACGACGGGGACCAGACCGGTTTCCTGGCACAAGGCGGCATAGCGGGCTAATGCATGCGCATTGGCCTCGATACAGCCCCGACCGGGAATGCCGGCTCCGATGGTGATCACCGCGCGCCACTTGGCAAAACGGGCGCCCATTCGAAAGTATTCAGCCAGGCGGTCGCGCAATCCATCCAGGCCTTCGGTTATTTTCTCACCGGGGTGAGCGGCCATAGCTTGCGCGCCGGTGTCAACCTTGATGCCGGGAATGATTCCCGCATCGGTGATGACTTCAACAAAGGGAGTACCATCTTTCCCGGACTGACGGATGGTTTCATCATAAAGGATGACGCCACTGATAAACTCACCCAACCCGGGAGTGGTCACTATCAATTCCCGGTAGGAGCGGCGAAGCTCTTCAGTTTGAGGAATCCCCAATTTTTCAAAACGCTTGTTACAGGTGGGGGTACTCTCATCCATGGCCAGAAGGCCTTTGCCCTCGGCAACCATGGCCCTGGCAGTGTCTATAAGCTCTTGTGAATTCATTTGGGGCTGCTCCATTTCCAATCACGAATCTCCGGCATGTCCTGACCGTATTTGTCGATGTATTGCTTGTGCTCAAGGAGCTTGTCCTTGAGCTGCTGCTTCAGGTAGATCCCTTTGTCGCCGGTCCGCGGCAGACGGTCGATGGCGTCCATCACGAGGTGGAAGCGGTCCAGATCGTTCAGCACCGTCATGTCGAAGGGCGTGGTGATGGTGCCCTCTTCCTTGTAGCCTCGGACGTGGATGTTGTGGTGGTTGGCGCGGCGGTAGGTCAGCCGGTGGATCAGCCACGGGTAGGCATGGAAGGCGAAGATGACCGGCTTGTCCCTGGTGAAGAGCTCGTCGAAATCCATGTCGCTC
>JGI24730J26740_1001935_pt1 | contig 9480 bp, 7 predicted proteins | sample EPASupsiteSAE347_FD_26740 | JGI IMG/M metagenome (IMG submission 26740)
CTGTTCCTTCTTCCATGTGGGGAAGATGAATGGCTGCACGCAACAAGCGCAAAAGCACCATGCCTGCCGATTTCAGTCGGCTTCCCGACGTTTCCAGGAGATCCCGCCACGATCGTCCCAACCAAAGCGGAATTCCGACCACCAGCCCGAATCCCGCCAGCGCCAGCGCAGCCCAGTGCAACCAGGGCGCCAGCACCACCGCGGCGATCGCGCACGCCAGGCTCAATCTCCGCCACCGTTTGCCTGAATCCCCATCGAAGCCCATCATTGTAGCAATCCATTCGGTCAAGCAGGCGGATCATCGGCGCACGCTCCGGCATTGAGCCGCGACACAGCCTGCGATAATATTCGCTGCTTGGGTTGAAACATCGACAACTGAGGCACACTCATCAGAGACCACAATTCTATACTACCAATACACGAGGAGACATACAATGTTCACGTCGACATCCGGAAGCTCCCGAAGTCTGGCGCCTTTTTATAAAGATCTATGATTCGAGCTGATTATGTGCCATGCGAGGCTACCCGCATAAGCCGGGACACCTTATGCGGGTAGCCTCATGCGATGATACGAAGGTTGATTATGCACGCGAGGCTGAGAGCCGTGCATACCAGGGAAGCGTCCGGTGGGCAGTTCATGGGCACGCCGCTGTCATCCAAGGATACTGTCTTTTACAACCGCTGATCTCCTTCCCGAGGCGTCTTTGACTTTGAAATAGACGGTATTGCTTCCCAACCCGGTGGGTGCGCCGAGGGTAAAGGAGGGAGCCTTCGAGTAAGGCCGCCAGACAGCACCGCTAAAGTTGGAGGATTCGCTGGCTTTGAAATGAGTGGGAGTAGTGCCGACTACTGTGTTGTTTAGAGTGACAAGGCGGCTCGTGGTGGATGCGGCACCGCCATTGATTTTGAAAGAACCGACAACCGGTGAAAGTTGCGCGATCTTCGCCTGCATCGCGGAGCTCAGTTGTTTGACGAGCTCCGCATTATAAACACCTGAAAATTTATCGACATGCGGTCCCCTCTCCACCGGACTATTGAATATCTGCTGGGTTGCTATGGCATACGAGCGCGATGTCGATGCGGGCGACGACGAACCGTCCGGGAGAGGGGACGGATTGACCGCAACATCGACATCCAGCGCAAAGATCGAAATATTGTTGTCGCTGTTGCGGACGATATCGAAGCGACGGAACTGCTGAGGAAAGTCTCTTAACGATGAAGTCTCGACTTCCCAGAAACCGTATTCAGGATTGCCATCGGATGATGGTTGCGGAGTAATGGTGTTGCGGTGCACGTGCCCCGAGCACCACAAGATGAGGTTCTTATAGGTATGGAGCTTTTCCAGCAGGGTATCCTCCGAAATTTCGGAATACGGCGCCCAAAGTGACCACAATGGGTAAAGTGGATTATTGGCGGGCGGTGGATTATGGGGGAATGCGTAGGGCCGTAGCGGGATATGTGCGCAGATGATCATGAGCTCACCCGCGGCCTCACCCTCATCGAGCTCTTGTACGAGCCATTCGTAGCGTCTCTTGCTGAGAGCGGCCGCCGCACTGCCGCCGGCCTTGTCGGTATCGTCGAGAGCGATGACCTTGATGGGAATATCAGCCTTCGGATGGAAGGAATAGCAGGCAAATCCATCGTGGATCATTTGCTGCGTGAATCCGTGACCGATCGGTTTCGATGTGGTGTTCAGGAACTCGCTCATCCAATTCCTCATCGTGAGCGAGCGGCGTTTCGCGTCGGGGACAATCGTCGGGGGGGTTGGGTAGTTTGCGACCGGCCCAACATCCATGATGTTCCCGAACTTTGTCGAGCCATTGACAACCCCCATGTAAAGACCTCGACTGCTGAAGACTTCTTTCCAATTGGGGGGTATCGAGGTTATCGGACCGATGTTGAGGATGTTGGAGCCGACCAGGGTGTTTGCGATGTAGCTGGTCACGTGAGTAGAGCCCATCCAGAATTGATCGTGGTTGCCGATGACCTGGTACCAGGGAATCGACTTATCCAGCCCGGCCGCCTGGTATGGCTTCTGATAATCAATGGTGCCGGCTCCTTTGTGGGCGCCGGAGCTGGGGGTAATCATTTTGCCGTCGAGGACATCGATATACCATCTGAGCTCGTTTAACTGAGTGTTGTTGGCCGCATCGCCCAGAGCGATGCCAAAATCAAAAGGTGTCTTTTTGTGCAAGGCATTGATTGTCTGGACAGCGGCATCGAGAACATGGGTCGTATAGAGAATAATCGCTGAATACCCCGAAGAATTGCCTGTAGGAACCCCGCCGGGTGTTTTAGGCTCCGGATAGATGTAGCCCTGGTAGATGCACTGAGCCGGAGATTCTTTGTCGGTGATATGGATGTCGCTCATGGTGAAGAAAGACAAAAGCCTTACCGCCGATGGATCGGGGACCGATGGCTCGATGTCTCCGGTTTGCATGTCGGGGCGAATGAAAGGAAAGCCGGGCCCATTCCCATCCCACTCACCGTAGTGGTTTGGTGCGTATTCAGAGACCTCACTCGGCAAAAGCGTCTTCGTGCCATGAGGCGTGGCGATGACCGTCTTAGCGAGTGTCGTGTAGATATGCGAGGCAATCGGGTACGATGGTGCAAGTGGGCCTACTCCGGCAGCAAGCACTTTCTCCAGGGTGCCGAGAACCGAAAATTCCAGCCCGAGGGCTGCCGCGGAGCCAGCACAGCACTTCAAGAAATGTCTTCTTGGAACGTTCATTGGTACTCCTTTCTCAATGGTTACCATGGCATCACCCACTCATGACGACTCTGCCTTCTTGGCTGGCCTTTTGGACAACGGACACAGTACCCCAAAATTCCACTCGACCCGGCCCTCCGGCGGTCGACCAGCGACTTTCTTGGCAAATCGCACAGATTATGAGTCTATTTCTTGGATGTTTCACATTACTATTTGCTAATCGGCATTACCAGGGTTTTCGGTGAGCAGAATTTGAAAGGGGCAGCAATCCTGTAAAAGCAGATTCTCAATCCTTTTTTTCGTTCCGAGGGTTCTGAAGACGTTTCAGGGATCAAGGTCTCATATAGAAGGCCAAGGGCTTGTTAGTTTCGACATTTAGAAACTGAGCGCCGATGGAGCGCTCCTCTACACGCTTTACGATCACTTTCTCGAAGAGCTCGGAGTCGTTTGAGTCGTCCAGAGTGAATCTTACCTTGATGATGTCGTCGATCTGAATAGTATTGCTGGACATGGTCGTGAAGGCTATGCCGAAGCGCGAAATATCTTCAACGAGTATCTCACCTATCTCTTTGGGGGGGCCGGGCTTCATGTAGTGGCCGGGGAGGTTCACCTTTTTCCGGTAATGTTTCCTTTTCTCGAAATGTACTACAAAGGTGGAGCCGCAGGGGCATTTGACTTTCGCCTGGGTGATGCGGTCCTTGTGTTGAGAGAGGTCGGCGACTTTCTCTCTCCCGCAGGAGGGGCAGACTATGGTGGCTTGGCCATCGTCCCTAATATATGATTTCTGCGTCAACATTCTTTCTTCTCAGTCCTGTTTTGTCGTCCATTGTGCTCGAATGATTGATCGCACCCAGGATTAAAAATCCGGCCACAAACAAAGCACTCGATCCCGAAACCGGCCTCTCGCAGATCTGCAGGAGCCCAACCGAGCCAATTATAAAACCAAAAAGGACCTTAAGGGAAGAGCGCATATTCTACCTGCCGTCATCTCGATGGATAAATTTAGTTGCGCCACCTCATTGACATTGCCATTTCAAATTTCGTTAAGAAAAGCAATTGGCATGCCAAAATTAAGAAGGTGAAGCAGAAAATATGGAGTCCTGTTTAGGCCGTTAGGATTGGCTGGGGAACAATCGGGGAGATATTACTGCCTGCGCCCGGTTCGTGATGAACTGCCGGTATAAATGGATCGAAATATCATCAAAAACATATCCGGACGTCAACATGGCGGGCATAAGCCCGAGCTGTTATTGCGATGGTTGGCCGCGGGCCGCCAGTTCCTCCATTTTCTGATCGATAAACTGAGCTATGAGGGATTCGTATTCCTTTCCGAAAAAGGATCGATAGGAAAAGAGATCGTATTTGAGCTTGTTCCAGTAGCCGGTGAGGGTTTCGCTGGAGCTAAGGGCGTTGATTTCCCTGTAAATGGAATCCAGGTAGCGATCTCGCAATCTGGCGCGGTGGAATTCGAACATTTCCCTGGAGAGCAGTTGCTGTTCTTCGGATAGATGGGCTTCGGACTGCTGCTCCTGAATTTCTCTTTGAATGACCTGGAATTGGGTGAAGGTGGTGGCTTCGTTCAACCGTTCCTGAAAAGATTTCAAAATGAGATCGTTGATCTTCTTCTGCTGTTCCTCGAAGGACTTTTGCAATTCGTCTTCAAAATCCTTCGTTGCGTAGGGGAGCTTCTGCCGAAGCTCCCGGATGAGGCTTTCGTAGCGCAGGGCGAGCTCTTCATGGGTCCAGACGGTAGTGAGTGATTGGACCATGAGGTCGAACTGGATGGCGTCCTGATAGTCGATAAGGATGGCCTGCTGCCTGGTGCTTGCCTGAAAATGAAGGCCTCCGTAGCTTTGAGGCGATATGAAGTCCTGTTCTCTTTCAAAACAGCTCTCGGGGAAAGGAAGCTCCCGAAGCATGCTCTGGAGCGCTTCATGCCTCCTTTCGATGTTCTGGCTCAGGTGTCTGAAGCTGATGAGGCCCCCGTGGGCCGTCACGCCGAACCGGTCGTGGTAAGCCTGGAACGCTATCAGGAGGAGCTTCAGGCATCCCTCCAGCTCCATGAACCTGGGGATGGAATTGAAATGATAGATCCGGTGGGCTCCTCCCAGGTGATCCAGGCAGTAGAAGAGGTAGTAGCGAACTTCGGGGCTGAGCCCGGAGAGGATATCGAGGATCTTTACGGCGCCCTTGAGCTGTTTTTCAAAGGTGTCCGGCCCTACGCTCTTTAGCTTCTTCTTATGATAGATGAAGCTGACGGGCATCTTGAGAAGATACATCTGCAGATCCTGATAATCGATCCAGGCCTCTCCCATGAGCTTCAAAAGGCGCTCGAGGGCTGCGATCTGCCGGCCGTGCCAAAGGGCTTCGTCTTCTATATCCGTGTCCGCAAAGCCGCAATAATGCATCTGCTCGGGCGGGATAACCCGGGCTTCGTGGGCCGAGAGCTGGAAGTCCGCCAGGACGGCCTGTCCCTTTTCCCTGAGGATTTCCCGAAGGCGTGCTTCCCAGGTGCTCTTGGACTTGATGATCTGCAGGGCCGCCGTTCTGTAGGAGAGGAAGGAATCCAGAAGATCCGATATCATCATTCCTTCCTGCACCGCCGCGGCGGCCAGAACCGCGTGGAGGACGAACACGTCCAGCAGACGGTCATCTTGTTCGGAGGTGAGCTGTTCGAGGGCGGTGACGGGCTCTTCCCCCTGAATGACATGCCCGATGAGACCGTGCCTGCGAACGAGAAGCACCACCAGTTCTTCGACTTGGGGATCCAGATGATATCTACGGAGGATTCCCGATCTTTCGAGAATGAGAGCGCCTCTGCGAGCGTGCGTCCGGACGTCGTTGGTCTGGAGCGTTTCCGTTATGTAGCTGTCGACCTTTCCGATGTCCTGAAAGAGAAGAGCCAGCGTGAGAGCCTGATAGAGCATGGGCCGCTGCTGAATCCGCTCGACAAGGTATTCGAGGATATCCATCTGGGGGTGGTTGGCGCCGATTCCTTCTTCGGCCAGAGGGCCGAATTCCTGTTTGGCCAGTTGGTAGAAGGTGTTGCGGTCCTGGAAGGCGTTACGGTCCTTTGTGATGAGCGCCTGGAACTTTTCGAGGCAGCGCATAACGTAGATGCCTACCGTTTGTTTGGCTCGCGTGGGCCAGTTTTCCACGAGATTGCCGAAGGCATGGAATTCGGGCAGGATGAAGCGCAGGATTTCAGGGCAGTGCTTTGCGAGGGCACTGATCGAGTCGTAGATCTCTTCGGGAATAAAGATCTGGCTTCGCAAGGTCAGGTCCAAACGCTGTTCTATCTTGCCGATCTCCCGGTCCTTGATCTCGATGCCTCCCGACTGGCTGAGAACATCGCACTGAATTGAGCAGCCTTCCTCGTGGAGATAGTAGTGAAAGCTCTCCAGCTCCGAAAAGAGGCGCTCCATTTCCTGCAGGTTTTTGAGCGATATGCTTCTCAGCTTGTGGGATTCGAAGTGGGTGAGAAGTACCTCGATCTTCTCGATGTTTTCGTTTACATCCACAAAGGACAGCTCCATGACCCGCGTCTCCGGATTCTTCATTATCCGGATGCCGCTGTCGAAGACGAAGGCCGAACGGCCTTCGGAGAGTGTCCGCTTGATCTCCTCGAAAAACCCTGGCTGAAGCCTGTCGATGGGTATACGGAACAGAGTCTCGCGGATCTTGGCTATGCGCTGCTCGACACGATCCTTGGGTATGCCGGAAAGCATGGGGTTGAAATTTATGATATCTTTTTGGGATGAGTTCACGGAGATCCAGAGCAGGATGAATCCCGAGCGTGTGCCCAGCTTGGGAAAGAGATGGCCGGTTCCGTGAAATTCCGTCTCCAGGAACTGGCGGAAGAAGTAGGACTGGCCGAAGATATAGTCCCCCATGAAATGGTGCTTGAAGTATTCGGCCGTTCTGGCCAGCTCGATGGCTTCTTCCAGATGATGCAGCTTTCCCAACTGATAGTCGCAGATGACTTCTTTCTGAAATGGCCCCTTCTGAATGAATTCCCGCCAGTTGGAAAGAAATTCGAAGAGGTTGAAAAACTTCATCATCTCGCGGATGGCCTTGTTTTGTACTCCACCGAGGGCACTGATGCGCAGGTCGTGGAGTTTTTCCCAGTTCAGCCGGGGATCAGTGGCCACGTAAATGGCGTCATCGTAGAGACGGTAGAGCTCCCTGGCCTGTTCTCCCGTGAAGGAATCTCCGAGAGCCGCGACGATCTCGGCCATGCTCATCAGGCGGCAAACGCGCAGAAGATCCAGTATTTCCTGGTAGTTTCCTTCCTTCGCTTTGTCCGTGATGGGCTTCAGGGTTTGTGCCGGCACCTTTCCGAACACGATGCGGCTGAAGGTGGTGTGTCCGACCACGATGAGCAGGATCTCCCTCAGTTGTGTCGGAGAAAATCCGTGGAAGGACAGCTTGGGGATGTTTTCTATAATGGGGGTGAGCTCGCCTTCGATATGATCCGGATTCAAGTGGTCCCGTGCTTTTTCCAGCTTCTGGATTTCGCTGAGGAGCCGAACCACGGGGCTGAAGCTTTCATTGCGGCTTCGAAAGGGATTGTTGAGGCGGCTGCGCTCGAGCTCTGAAAGCTTTGGAAAATCATGGTCTCGAATCTGAATCAGGATCCTCAAAACTTCCAGGACGTAGCGGAACGAATTCCGGTATTCGGCAACGAGAGCCAGGCTGCAGCCCTGCATTCCCGACGCCTTTATATCGTCTTCCAGGGTGGAGAGGATCATGTCCGGCTGACGGGGCTGGCCGGCAAAAACGAGCAGGCTTTCGGGCAGCTCGCGGTCGATCTCCAGGCGTTCCTGCCAGTATTTGTGCTGATGCTTCGGTGACTTGCGCTTGAGCTGTTTTGAAATGAAATAGGAATCGAAAATCCATTCCCATTGTTTTTCCGGATTCTTCACGTAACTGCGCGGCAGGTGGAGATTCAGGTAAGGCAGTTGGTTGATTTCGCCGATGCTGAATTCCTCGGGCTTGTGATGGTTGAGGAGCCGCTTGAGGTGAGGATCGAAAAAGGCGAACCGGTTCAGATAGTAGTGCAGGTCCGAAATGTGGACTTCCAGCTCGCTTTGAGCGGAATCGCATTCGTATCTCTTTCTGGCCTTGAAAATATGGGAAAAGAGCAGAAACGATTTCAGATCCTCATCGGACTTGAACTGTACCCTGCAGGTCTGGTCCTCGTGGGGACCGGGGAAATGCGCCAGCACGAGAAGCTTCCCATTGGGCTCGAGAAGATCGTGAATTTTTCCGGTAAGATACACGGCATATTGAAAAAGCCGCCGGCGGCTCAAGGATCGCTTGGAAATCCTCGGAAGCTGCTGTTCTAGCAGATATTCGAAAATGTCCTTGGGAAGGATGACGATATCGAGAGGGATGCGCCACGAGCGCAGTTTTTCGATGGATTCGAAAAGAAAGATTCGATGCGTCGAGAGACGGGCGGTCAGCTCGTGAGCGATGAGGTCGTGGGCGGCGGTCAGCAGTCCGATATCCAGGCGGTCCGTGCGTGTTTCCCAGATGTGGCGGATGATGAGCTCTTCGATCTCATCGGCCTTCGTTTTCACTTCCTGGAGGGAATGAGCGACCAGATTGATGGGGATCAGGAAATAGCGCTTCCCCGTGAGGCTGAAGCGAATGAGCAGCCCGAGCTTCTGATAGATGGCGTTGAGCTTCTTTGCGTTGCTGCCCACCTCGTGTAGGTCCTGAAAATCGATACTTTCCAGAAACTCCGTATCCGAGCCCGTCAGCACGCTCTGCTCGATCAATCCGAGCCCGTAGGCATTCCCGCCGAACCTGCTGGGGAGAAAGGTGGGATGGTCTTCCGAGGCAAAGGTTCCCATGGGAACATCCTGCGGATCGATCCCAACCCGAGGATAGTCCTCTTCGTTGATCAGTCGAAAAAAAGTCTCGTATTGATCGAAACCGCTCGATTGCCATGAAAAGCTCTTGTTCTTCATGCTCTCTTCCACCAAATAGCCGCCCGCAGGTTCAGAACAATGGCCTATAGATAGATCTCCGAGTATGTTACAGTAGCACGTTCGAAAAGGTATGGCAAACATGCCGCACGGGGGAGGGCATGTTTCCGCTCGTAAAGTTTATCGGACATCTCGAGGAGTTGGCGGAAAACGGAATCTTCGATGCCACCACTTCCCCCATTGTCGCATTCAAATGGAGTCGATATGGCCAAATCCCGCAATTCGCTTCCCGTCCTGATAGCCCTCCTCGGAGGGATCGGCAGAGCCCCGGTTGCGCCGGGCACCGTGGCAACTTTTGTGGCCGGCATCCCCTTTGCCGTTCTACTGGGACTTGTTCCTAAGCCTTTGTCTTTCATCTTCCTGTTTCTTATCACCCTACTGGCTTGCGTCGCTTCAGAAAGAGCCAGTAGGGAATTGCAGGATGCCGATCCCAAGGAGATCGTCATCGACGAGCTTGTTGGATACCTCGTTACCATGTTCTGCCTGCCCACGACGCCAATGTCGCTCCTGCTGGGCTTTGCCGCTTTTCGCCTGTTCGATATCTGGAAGCCGTGGCCCATCGGCATGCTCGATGAAAAAGTCAAAGGCGGGCTTGGAATCGTGCTGGACGACGTGGCTGCGGGCGTTTTCGCCTCCCTGCTGGTTTGGATCATTCTGCGTGTCGTGAGCTGAAGGAGGAGGCTACCGGCATAAAACGGGACATGCCTAAGGCGGAGCTTGTGTGTTCACCGCAGAGGCGCAGAGGACGCAAAGAAAGCGCAGAGAAGCTTTAGAGAT